>Ga0265798_10009410_pt1 | contig 12223 bp, 6 predicted proteins | sample P3T30metagenome_FD_192430 | JGI IMG/M metagenome (GOLD analysis project Ga0265798, IMG submission 192430) | Plant litter microbial communities from East Loma Ridge, Irvine, California - P3 T30 | ecosystem: Environmental > Terrestrial > Plant litter > Unclassified | place: USA: California... | reverse complement strand
TGCCGGTGCCACACGGGCTGCGGTCGATCGCGCCCTCGCCGTAGAAGACGGCGTTGCGGCCGTCCGCGCCTTCCCCGCGCGGGGCATCCGCCCATAACACATGGCTGACGCCGCGGATGGTGGGGTCGAGCGGATGCACCGGATCGATCGCCGCCCGCATCGCGGCACGCACGCGGCGGCCCATCTCGACCAGCCATTCCGCGCCCATCGCGTCCAGCCCGCGATAGCCGCCCTGCGGCTCGACGATGGCGTAGTAATTGCCGCCATAGGCGACGTCGACGGTCAGCGGCCCGACCCCCTCGACATCGATCGCCACGCCCCTGGCCGCGACGAAGGCGGGGACGTTGGTGATGCGGACCGCGGTAACGCGGTCGCCCGCCGTCTCATAGGCGATGTCGATGATCCCGGCGGGCACCTCGACGCGCAGCCGCCCCGGCACGGCGGGCTGGATCAGCCCGTGTTCCAGCCCGAAGGTGACGATCCCGATCGTGCCGTGCCCGCACATCGGCAGGCAGCCCGAGGTTTCGATGAACAGGATGCCGATATCGGCATCGTCGCGCGTCGGCGGATAGAGGAACCCGCCCGACATCATCGCGTGGCCGCGCGGCTCGAAGCACAGCCCGGTGCGGATCCAGTCGAACCGCGCCAGGAAATCCTGGCGGCGTTCCGACATCGACGCGCCGCGCAGCAGCGGCGCGCCGCCGACGACCAGACGGACCGGGTTACCGGCGGTATGGCCGTCGATGCAGAAGAAGGTGTGGCGCATCGGTCGACGGTATCAGGCGGCCTTAGCGACCGAAAGCGTCGGCCGGGTCGCCGCCGCCTTCTCGACCATCGCGATCACCTCAGCACGGCGTTCGCCCTCCAGCGGATAGCGCGGCGGCAGGACCCGCTCCGAGCCACGACCCATGACCTGCTCCGCCAGCTTGATCGACTGAACGAGATCATGTTCGGCATCGAGGTGGAGGAGCGGCATGAACCAGCGATAGATTTCCATCGCCTTGGCATGGTCGCCGCGCTTGAACGCGTTGACCAGCTCCACCGATTCCCGGGGGAAGGCGTTGGTGAGGCCGGAGACCCAGCCCTGCGCCCCGAGGTACAGCCCCTCCAGCGCGACGTCGTCCAGCCCGGCGAACAGGACGTAGCGATCGCCGAACGCGTTCCTCACATCGGTGAAACGCCGCGTGTCGGGAGCCGATTCCTTGATCGCGACGATGTTCGGCACATCCGCGACCATCGCCAGCACCTGATTATCGATCTGGGTGCGATAGGCGGGCGGGTTGTTGTAGAGCATGATCGGCAAACCGGTCTGCTCCGCCACGCCGCGGAAATGCGCGGCCAGTTCCTTCGCCTTGGGCACATAGACCATCGGCGGCAGCAGCATGAGGCCGTTCGCCCCCGCCTTCTCGGCCGCCTGCGCATAGCCGGCGGCACGGCGGGTGTCGTATTCGGACACGCCGGTGACGACCGGGATGCGGCCATCCACCACCTCGACGATCGCGGTCAGCACCGATATCTTTTCGTCGAAGGTCAGCGAGTTGTTCTCGCCCACCGTGCCGAGCGCGATCAGGCCGGTGATGCCGTCGCGGATCAGATCGTCGACCACGCGCTGGGTATCGGCCAGGTCGATCGACAGGTCCTCCCGAATCTGCGTGGTCACCGCCGGGAAAACACCTTGCCAATCGATCGTCATTATCATGTCCCGATACTTGTTTACATGAATCGTATACGATACCACCATGCGGTGATCAAGAAGGAAAACCACATGCGGGGACACAGGCCGTGACGGTGGCGGTGATCGGCGGCGGTGTCGTCGGACGTGCGGTGGCGCTGTCACTGGCGCGTCGTGGCGAACGGGTGACGATGATCGATCCCGCCGCCGACCGGTCGGCGCCATCGTGGGGCAATGCCGGGCATCTGGCGACCGAACAGGTCGCGCCGCTCGCCTCGCCCGCGATGATCCGCACCTTGCCGGGGCGGCTGTTCGCGCGGGGCGGGCCGCTCGACCTGCCGGTGGCGCAGGCCGGGACGTGGTTGCCGTTCGCGATCCGGCTGCTGGCGGCATCCACCCCGGCGCGGTTCGCGGCGGGATCGGCCGCGCTGCGCGGGTTGCTGGCGGGGGCGATGCCGGCATGGCGGCGGCTGGTCGCGGCGGTCGACGCCGGCGACCTGCTCCGCGAGGACGGGCATTTCGTCACCTGGCCCGATGCCGTCCGCGCGGCGGCGGGGATCGCCCACTGGCGGGCGGCGGATATCGGCACCACCCGGATCGATGCCGCGACCGACGCCGACCTCGCCCGGCTGCGGTCGCTGTCGCCGCAGGTGGCGGCGGCGATCCGCTTCACCGGCAGTGGCCAGATCGCCGATCTCGACCGGCTCGCACAGGTGCTGGACGCGGCGCTTGCGGCGGCCGGGGTCGAGACGGTGCGCGATACGGCGATGCTGGTGCGCGATGGCGGCCGGATGACGATCCGGGGCATCGCGGCCGATCGCATCGTGGTCGCCGCCGGGATCGGATCGGCCACCCCGATGGCGGCCGCCGGCCACCGCGTGCCGCTGATCGCCGAGCGCGGCTATCATATCCGGGGGCAGACCGAGCGGTGGCCCGCCGATCTGCCCCCGGTGGTGTTCGAGGACCGGTCGATCATCGTCACGCGCTACGCCGACAGCGTGCAGGTGGCGGGCTTCGTCGAACTGGGGCGGGCGGATGCCGCGCCGGACCCGCGCAAATGGGCGCGGTTGGAGCGGCATGTCGCCGAACTGGGCCTGCCGATCGCGGGGCCGTTCCGTCGCTGGATGGGTGCGCGCCCGACGCTGCCGGATTATTTGCCGGCGATCGGCCGCTCGACCCGCGCCGACAATCTGTATTATGCCTTCGGCCACCAGCATCTGGGGCTGACGCTGGCCGCAGTGACCGGAGAGCTGGTCGCCGACCTGATGACCGGCGCCACGCCCGCGATCGACCTTTCCCCCTTCGCCATCGACCGTTTCCGAAAGCTGACGCCATGACCATCGGCAGTTCCGACGCCACCACCCAGCTTGCCGCGATCACCCCGCCGGCGCATCGCGTGCCACCGATCGCGGCGGATGAATATGCCGCCCGGCTGGACCGCGCGCGGGCGCTGACCGCGGCGGCGGGCGCGGGGGCGTTGCTGGTCCATACCGGGGCCAGCCTGCGTTACTTCACCGGCGTGCCCTGGGGCGCGACCGAGCGGATGGTGGCGCTGCTGCTGCCGGTCGCGGGCGAGCCGGTGATGATCTGCCCGCGGTTCGAGCGCGGTTCGCTGGAGGCCGATCTGACGATTTCCGCCGATCTGCGGCTGTGGGAGGAGGACGAAAACCCAATCGCGCTGGTCGCGGATGCCGCCCGTGGGATGGGGGCGGTCGCGGTCGATCCGCTGATGCCGTTTGCCTGGGCGGAACGGCTGCGCGGTTTCGGCATCGCGCTGGTCGATGGGGCGCCGGCGATCGACGGGTGCCGGATGGTGAAGTCGGCGGTCGAACTCGCCTGCCTGACAGAAGCGAAGGCGATGACGCTGGAGGTGCAGGCCCGCGCCGCCGCGATCCTGCACCCCGGCATCGCTGCGAGCGAGGTGATCCGCTTCATCGATGCCGCGCACCACGCGATCGGGGGTGGCGGCTCGTTCTTCTGCGCGGTGCAGTTCGGCCGCGCGACCGCGTTTCCGCACGGGCTGCCCGGCGACCAGCGCTTGGCGGAGGACGAACTGGTGCTGATCGACACCGGTTGCCGCGTCCACGGCTATCATTCCGACATCACCCGCACCTATGCGTTCGGATCGGTGGCGCAGGACATCCGCGATATCTGGGATGTCGAACACGCGGCACAGGCGGCCGCCTTCGCCGCCGCCGGACCCGGCGTGCCGTGCGAGGCGGTGGACGCGGCGGCGCGGGTGGTGCTGGAGGGGGCGGGGCTTGGCCCCGGCTATCGCCTGCCGGGTCTGCCGCACCGCACGGGCCACGGCATCGGCCTGTCGATCCACGAACCCGCCAATCTGGTGCGGGGCGACACCACGCCGATGGCGCCGGGCATGTGCTTCTCCAACGAGCCGATGATCGTCGTGCCCGACCGGTTCGGGGTGCGGCTGGAGGATCATTTCCATGTCACCGATACCGGCGCCGCATGGTTCACCACGCCGCAGCCGTCGATCGACCGGCCGTTCGGGTAAAGGGCGGGAGCGGGGCCGGGCCTGAGCGTGACGGCATGGGATGCGAGCGCAGCTAGAGCCGGATGACATCAGGTCGAACCGGATGTTCGTCGTTGCGAGCGGAGCGAAGCAATCCAGGGCGTTCTGGTCCGGCGCTGGATTGCTTCGCTGCGCTCGCCATGACGGAACGGAGTGGGCTGATATCAGGGCGTGAGCGGATAAGGCCCCTTGCCGCCATCGGCGATGAAGCGGTCAACCCGCGCATCGACCAGCGGCAACGGCACCGATCCCAGCGACAGCATGGCATCGTGGAAGGCGCGGATATCGAATTTCGCGCCCAGCGCCTTTTCCGCCTTCGCGCGCCCGGCGAGGAAGGTCAGTTCGCCCATGTAATAGCTGAGGGCTTGGCCCGGCCAGGCGATGTAACGGTCGACCTCGGTCGTGATCTCGTGCGTCGACAGCGCGGTATTGTCCCGCAGGAAGGCCTGTGCCCGTTCGCGCGTCCAGCCACGCGTATGGATGCCGGTGTCGACCACCAATCGGGCGGCGCGCCACATCTGGTAGCTGAGCATTCCGAACGTCTCATAGGGGGTGTGGTACAGCCCCATATCCTCGCCCAGTGCCTCGCAATACAGTGCCCAGCCCTCGCCATAGGCAGAGATATAGGTGTTGCGGCGATAGTCGGGCAGCCCCTCCAGCTCCATCGCGAACGGCATCTGCCATGCATGGCCGGGTGCGCTTTCGTGCAGCGTCAGCGCGGGCAGCGAGTAGAGCGGGCGCGCCGACAGGTTCCAGGTGTTGACCAGATAGATGCCGGGACCACCGCGCCCGCCGGTGTAGAAGGGCGCGAGATCGGCCGGCACCGGTTCGATCGCGAAGCGGGCGCGGGGCAGGCGGCCGAACCAGCGGGACGCCTTGCCGTCGAATTCCTTGGCGGTCCATGCCGCCCGGTCGAGCAACGCCTGCGGCGTCTTCACGTAGAATTGCGGGTCGGTCCGCAGGAAGTTCAGGAAACCGCGCAGATCGCCCTGCCATGCTACCTGCTTCATCACCTCGCCCATCCGGGTGCGGATCCTGGCGACCTCGGTCAGGCCGATCGCGTGGATCTGGTCCGCCGACTGGTCGCGGGTGACATATTCGGCGATCTTGGACGCGTAATAGGCGCGACCGTCCGGCAGATCATAGGCCGCCAGCGTCCGCCGTGCGCCGGGGATGTAGTCGTCGCGCAGGAAGGCGAGCAGCGTCGCGTGCGCCGGCACCACCGATGCCGCGATCAGCCGCTTCGCCTCCGCGCGCAGCGCCGCTTGCGTGGCGGCGGGGATGGTGGCGGGCATGTCCCTGAACGGCGCGTAGAAGGGGGAGGCGTCGGTGCCGCCCGCCTTCACCACCTCGGCCACCCCGATGTCGCGACCCTTGAGCGTGATCTGGGGCGGGGTGAAGCCGCGCTTCAGGCCGGCGCGCATGTTGGCGACATTCTGGTCGAAATAACGCGGGATGTCGCCGAGCAGCGTCAGATAGCCGCGATACGCCTTTTCGGTGCGATAGGTCGCGCGGCTGGCATAGCCCAGGTCGATCCAGAAGCTGGTATCGGCGGTCAACGGCTTTTCGTAATCGCGGAACCGCTGTTCGGCGAGCAGTGCGGCGATCTGGCCGCGATAGACGGCGTAGTTGTCGCGGGCCGCCGGCGACAGGCTGGCCGGCGGTATCGCGTCGAGCGCCGCCAGCGTTTCGGTCCACCGCTTCGTCTTGGCCGCCTGCATCGCAGGGCCGACATCGGGCAGTCCGCGTGCCTCGTCCTGCGGCGTATCCTCGTCCCCCGCCGACAACGTGCCGCGCCATTTATATTCGGCCGCCGCGAGCGCATCGAACCGCGCATCGGCGCCGGTGGCGGCGGTCGCCGCCGGCGGGGCCTGCGCCGCGACGGGCAGGGGGGCGAGGGCGGTCAGGAGCAGCGCGGGAAGGAGCCTCATGCGATATCCTCAGGTCACGGCGTCGATATCGGCGATCAGTTGCCGGGGGATCAGCACGCCATCGCGCAGGCTGACCGCGCGGGCGGCGTGGCGGCGCGATCCGGGCAGGCGCGCGCCCTGTCCCTCGATGCCGGCGAACACCGCCTCGGCCCGCGCCAGATGACCGGCGGCGGCATCGCCTAGGAAACCGGCGGGATCGATCGCGAGGATTAGCTCGCCCCCGATCGGCGAGCCCTTGCGGCCCGCGTCGGCGGCCAGCGATTCGGCGCTGGTCAGGTCGCCGATCAGCGGCCCGGCGACCAGTTCCACCATCGTCGCCAGCGCGGAGCCCTTGTGCCCGCCGAAGGTGCGCATCGCGCCGGCCAGCACCGTGGCCGCGTCGTCGGTGTCGCCGCCGTCGGGGGCGTGGCCCCAGTCGGTCGGTATCCGCTGGCCGGCGCGGCGGTGCAGCTCGATCTCGCCGCGCGCGACCATTGAGGTGGCGAAGTCGAACACGAACGGCGTGCCGCCGGGGCGGGGCCAGCCGAACGCGATCGGATTGGTGCCGAACAGCGGTTTCGTGCCGCCGGCGGGGGCGACCCAGGCATGGCTGGGGGTGAAGGCGAACGCGACCAGCCCGTCATCGACCAGCGCTTCGATCTCGGGCCAGAGCGCGGCGAAATGGACCACGTTGTTCAGCGCCAGCGCGGCGATGCCGCCCGCCCGCACCGCCTCCACCAGCAGGGGGCGCCCGGTCTCGAACGCCAGCTGCGCGAAGCCGCCGCCGCCATCGACGCGCACCAGCCCCGGCTTCGGCCGCGAGGCGACGGGCACCGCATCCGGCACCACCACCCCGCTCGCGACGCTGTGCGCGGCGACGAGCAGGCGGTACAGCCCATGGGCGCCGCATCCGTCGCGCTCGCCCGCCACCATCGTCTCCGCCACCGCGGCGACATGCGCGGGCGACAGGCCGACCCGGGTCAGCGTGGCGCGCGCATAGTCGCGCACCTCGGCCAGCGTCATCCGGACATGATCGTCGCTCATACGGTGGGTGCCGGGGTCGTCGCGGGCTTCGCGGTGAACAGCCGCATCCCGAACACCGGGCCGGCGCTGTTCCGGTCATGCGGCACGACGCGCACCTTCACCTGTTTCTTGCCGCGGGTCAGCGCCTCGGGCAGCGGATAATCGACATCGAAGAACTGGCCGGGCCGATCCGCGTCCAGCGACTGGGTGGCGATGCGCTGGTTGTCGATCAGGATGTCGAAGCTGCGCTTGCGCTCGTCACCCCAATAGGTCGCCTGCAGCATCAGCGGCCCCGGCTTCACCGCCATCGTGAATTCGAAGAACCCGCCGCTGCGCGCATCGCGGCCGGAGCGCCCGCGATAGGACACGGGATAGGAGATGTCCGAGGTCAGCTGGTGATCGCGTTCGGGCTGCATCTCGCCCAGATGCATCACGTCGACCGAGCGGGCGGCAAGGTCCTTCTGGCGGGCCTGTTCCGTCAGGAAGGCGGCTTCCTCCACCTGCCATTCGGCCGCGGTGAAGCGCTTGAAATACACCGCGCTGCGGCGGTCGTGCTGGCGGTAGAAGGGCACGAAGCTGAGGTCGCCGGGGCGGACAAGACCATCGGTTTCATAATGCGCCTGGTCCATCGCGACGGGGCGAAAGCGTGCGATCAGATCGGTGCCGACCATCGCGGGATCGGGCCGGTCCCATGCCCCGTCCGCGCGCCCCAGATCGCCGGCCAGCACCAGCGGGCCGCGCAGCACCGCGACCGTCCGGTCGTCGCCCGGCGTCGCCTCCAGCCGCAGGTCGAGCGGCAGGCGGATGGTGACCGTGTCGCCCTTCTTCCAGCGCCGCTCGACGATGGCATAGCCGCCGGCGCGCGCCGCCGTCACCGGCTTGCCGTTGACGAACAGGTCGGCCGAGGCCGCATAGCCGGGCACGCGCAACGCGACGGGGAAGGTGCCGGGCTTGCCCAGCGCGTCGAAGCGCACCGTCGCCTCGCCCTCGAACGGCCAGGCGGTGGCGAGGCCGACCTTCGCATCGCGCGCGGCCCAGCGTGCGTCGGCGGGAATGTAGAGGTTGACGATCAGCGTGTCGTCGCCTTCCCAGAAGATGCTTTCGCCGTGCTTGGCATGGCTTTCCATGCCGGTGCCGACGCAGCACCAGAATTCCTCGCCGTCCATCGCCGAATATTCGCGCTTCGCCCCGGTCATCAGCGGGGTCATGTAGGTGAAGCCGCCGTTCACCGGTTCCTGTTGCGCCATGACGTGGTTCAGGTGCGCGCGTTCGTAATAGTCGAACAGCGCGCCGTCGGGCTGCCATGAATAGAGCTGCCGCGTCAGTTTCAGCATGTTGTACGTGTTGCAATGCTCGCACGTCTGTTCGGTGATGTGCTGTGCGATAGTGTCGGGCGCGGTGAAATATTCGCGGTCGGCATTGCCGCCGATCACGTAGCTGTGATGACGCGTCACCTGTTCCCAGAAGAAGCGGGCGGCGGTGCCGTGCGCCGGATTGCCGGTGATCTCGTACAGGCGGGCCAGCCCGATCAGCTTGGGCACCTGCGTGTTGGCGTGGATGTTCGCCAGTTCGTCGCGCTTCTCGCTGAGCGGGGTCAGCACCTTCTTGTGATAGATCCGCTCCGCCAGCTTCAGCCAGCGCGGATCGCCGGTGCGGGCGTGGAGTTCGGCGAAGCTTTCGTTCAGGCCGCCATGTTCGCAGGCCAGCACCGTCTGCACCTGTTCGTCGTCCAGCGCCGCGAACACCCGCTCGATATAGGCGCCCAGCCCGGTGGCGATCGCCATCGCCCCGGGGTTGGGGCCGATATGGTCGATGACGTCGAACAGACCGGTATAAAGCTTGTGCCAGTTGTAGAACGGCACCCAGCAGCCGTTGAGGTCGAACCCGGCGGAGCGGATGTCGCCGCGCATGATCTCCGGAAAGATCTCCTTGCCGTCGACGACCTGGCCGTCCTTGCGCTTGCGGGTGAAGCCCGCCACATAGCCGTCGCCGTTCTTGGCCTGACACGCGGCGAGCTCGTCGATGATGTAGGCGGCACGGCGCGCGCAGTCGTCGCAGCCGATCTGGGCATGGGTCAGCGCCAGCCCCGACAGGTAATGACCCAGCGTGTGGCCGGCGATGGTATCGCTTTCCCAGCCGCCATAGACCTTTGCCTTGGGAGGCAGGCCGGCGAAGGCATGGAAATTGTGGAGCAGCCGGTCGGGTTCGAGCCGCAGCAGATAGGCGCGGTTGACCTCGACCGCGCGGGCGAAATCAGAGGGGCGCAGCCGGACGGCGGAGAGCGGCAGCGCCCTGGCCCTGGCCGGCAGGGCGGCGGTCATGGCGCGGGCGCCGACAGGCAGGGCGGCGAGGGGCAGGGTGGCACCGCTCATCAGGAAGGTGCGGCGACCGATCGACATTTCCATCTCCCAATAATATAGTATACGATAAGCAGGCGGTGGACGATGGTCAACCATGGATGCCGTGTTACCATCGCCGAGGCGAGCCGGGGGAGAATATCAGGCGTGCGTATCGACAAGCTGTTGCCGACTGTCCTGCTGGCGATCCCGCCGCTGCTCGCCGCCGCGCCGGTCGCCGTTCCTCAGGCCCCGGCGGTGCCCGCCGCTCCCGCCGCTCCCGCCGCGCCGGCCGAGGATCGCTACGCCGTCGGGGTGTTCGACATGGCGCTGCGCCGCGACACGCAGACACTGGCGCGGCTGGCACCGCGCGGCGAGGGCGGGTTCGATTTCCTGCCGTCGAACCGCGCAGGCGAGCGGCGGGGCGACGGCTATAACCATGTCGGCGACATCCATGTCCGGCTGCGCACCGGGGATGGCGCGTGGCGCGACTATTCCTCCGCGCGCACCCGCCGGCCGGTGCGGCCGCTGGCCCCCGGTGGCGCGGTGATCGCGCGGGCCGACATCACCGCGTCGATGGGCGACGGCTTTCCCCTGACGGTCGAGCGCGCCTGGGTACGGCAGGACGGGGCGCCCGCGATGCGCATCACCATCGCCAATCCCGGCCAGCAGGCGGTGGAAATCGGCGCGCTGGGGATGCCGATGGTGTTCGACAACATCATCAGCGGCCGGTCGCTGGAACAGGCCCATGCGCAGGCCAGCTTCGTCGATCCCTATGTTGGGCAGGATGCCGGCTATCTGCAGGTGACGCGGCTGAACGGGAAAGGCCCGGCGCTGCTGGTCGTGCCGGACGCCCGCACCCCGCTGGAGGAATACCGCGTCCTGCGCGAGGCGAGGCGGCAGCCCGCGGGCGACGTCTTCACCGATCGCAGCCCGCGCGAACAGACGTCGGAGGGCTTCTACGACTGGATGGTCGCGAGCCGGGCGATGGCGGGCGAGGTGCCGAACCCCGTCGCCGGCAAGGCGGGGGCGCCGTGGAACCCGGCGAGCGGCTTCACGCTGGCTCCGGGCGAGCGGCGGACGATCGGCATCCGCTTCGTCGCGGCACCCTCGATCCGCGCGATCGAGCCGACGCTGGCAACGGCGGGCCGGCCGCTGGCGATCGGCATCCCCGGTTATGTCGTGCCGACCGACGCACCCGCCGACCTGTTCGTGAAGGCGGGCCAGCCGATCCGGTCGGTGACGGTATCCCCCGCCGGCGCGATGACGCTCACCCCGGCCAGGGCGCCGACCGGCTGGGCGCGCTATACGGTGAAGGGTAGCGGCTGGGGCCGGGCGCGGGTGGCGATCACCTATGCCGATGGCAGCGTGCAGGCGGTGCATTACTATGTCACGAAGCCGCTGGCGCAGGTGTCGGCCGATCTCGGGCGGTTCGCCACGACGCGGCAGTGGTTCGACGACAAGACCGATCCGTTCGGCCGCGCGCCCGCGATCCTGAGCTATGACCGGCAGGCGGACCGCATCGTCACGCAGGACCAGCGCGTCTGGATCGCGGGGATGAGCGACGAGGGCGGCGCCGGCGCCTGGGTGGCGGCGGCGATGAAGCAACTCGACCATCCCGAGCCGGGCGAGGTCGCGAAGCTGGAACGGCTGGTGAATGAAACGGTCGTCGGCAAGCTCCAGATCGCCGAAGGCCCCCATGCGGGCGGGGTGAAGAAGAGCCTGTTCTGGTACGATCCCGCGCGCTTCGGCCGCTATTACGATGCATCCGTCGACTGGAGCACCTGGGCATCGTGGAAGAAGGAACAGGCCGACGATCTCGGCCGGTCCTACAACTATCCGCATGTCGCCGCCGGTCACTGGGTGTTGTACCGGCTGGCCCGCAACCATGTCGGGCTGGTCACCCGCCACGACTGGCGCTGGTATCTGGGCTGGGCCCACAAAACGACGGTCGCGATGATGCGCGATGCACCGCATTATGCCGAGTTCGGGCAGATGGAGGGCGAGATCTTCCTCGAAATCCTGCTCGACCTGAAGCGCGAGGGGATGACCGCCGAGGCGACCGAGGTCGAAGGGCTGATGCGCCAGCGCGTCGATCACTGGCGCACGCTGGCCTATCCGTTCGGCAGCGAGATGGCGTGGGATTCGACCGGCCAGCCGGAGGTCTATGCCTGGATGCGGTATTTCGGCCATGCGAAGGAAGCCGCGATCACGCGCGAGGTGATCCTGGGCTATGATCCCACGGTGCCGCATTGGGGCTATAACGGCAATGCGCGCCGCTATTGGGATTTCCTGTACGGCGGCAAAATCAAGCGGATCGAGCGGCAGCTGCACCATTACGGATCGGCGCTGAACGCGGTGCCGTTGTTCGACGCGTTCCGCCGCGATCCCGCCGACCTCCACCTGCTGCGCGTCGCTTATGGCGGGTTCATGGGCGGGATCACCAATGTCGATCGCGACGGCTTCGCCGCCGCCGGCTTCCATTCGGAACCGGACGTGATGGACTGGGACCCGATGACGGGGGATTATGGCATGGGTTATTTCGGCCATGCCTATGCCGCCGCGACCTATCTGGTGCGCGATCCGGCGCTGGGCTGGCTGGGCTTCGGCGGTACCGTGGCGGAGCGCGGGGACGCGGTGGCGGTGACGCCGCACGACGGCGCGCGCACCCGGCTGTTCGTGGCGCCGGCGGGGCAGTGGATCACGCTGGCGGCGGGCACCATCGCCCGCGCCGAATGGCAGCCCGCGC
>Ga0265798_10009409_pt1 | contig 12224 bp, 11 predicted proteins | sample P3T30metagenome_FD_192430 | JGI IMG/M metagenome (GOLD analysis project Ga0265798, IMG submission 192430) | Plant litter microbial communities from East Loma Ridge, Irvine, California - P3 T30 | ecosystem: Environmental > Terrestrial > Plant litter > Unclassified | place: USA: California... | reverse complement strand
CAACATTATCTCCCTCCTAGAATCTATCCATAAGCAAGATTACCCGCATTACGAGGTTATTGTGTTGGACGATGATTCGACAGATAATACGTACGCACTTTGCGAAGCATTTGTGGCCGGTCACCCAAAATTCAGCGTCATAAAAGGCAAGCCCCTTGAGCAGGGATGGCTGGGTAAAAACTACGCCTGTCACCAATTGGCTCAGCAAGCCCATGGCACTTATTTATTGTTTTTAGATGCCGATGAGCAGGTAGGCAATAGTTTAATTAACAGTGCCGTTCATCGCATCAAATCTAAAAACCTGGCTTTGTTCAGCCTGTTTACCAACCAGGAAATGCGTTCGCTGGGTGAACAAACCGTAGTGCCTTTAATGCACTACCTGTTATTAAACCTGCTGCCCATCCGTTTAATATACCTGGCCAAAAACCCATCGTTTGCGGCAGCCAGCGGACAATTCATGCTGTTTAATACTGCCACATACAAGCAATATCAATGGCACTCCTTATCGCGCGACCGCGTGGTTGAGGATGTAGAGATCATGAAGCTGGTAAAATCGCGCAAGCTGAAAGGCGAAAGCCTGCTGGCCAACGGCTTAATTACCTGCCGCATGTATACCGGTTACCAGGAAGCCATCAGCGGTTTCAGTAAGAACTTTTTGGCACCGTTCAATTACAGTATACCGGGCTTCATCTGTTATTTAATGCTGGTTATTGGCGGACCGCTACTCATTATCTCTACCTTAAACCTGCCTTTAATATTGATGATGTGCGGGCTAATTTTACTAAGCCGTATCATGATTTCCTTTGCATCGGGACAAAATGCGTTTTATAATACCTTATTACACCCGGTACAAATGGCAAGTTTGTTAATAGTGGGTATATTTGCCATTCAAAATCATTTAACACGCAATACCGTATGGAAAGGTCGCCGGGTGTAATGCTCAAAAATACCACGGTGTCGCTCATCGTTATTATCTTATTCCACGTAGTGGGCCTCATTGGTTTTTTTGTGCCGGCTTTAACGCCGCTATTTTTACGGCTGGTGCCCTTTCATTTATTGTTAATGCTCGGCGTGGTATTATATAACCATTACCGGCTCGATGAAAAGTTCCTGGGCTTCTTACTACTCATCTTTATTGCCGGCATTATAGCCGAGTGGATTGGCGTACACAAACACTGGCTTTTTGGCAATTACCATTATGGCCCTACGTTGGGCATTAAAGTGCTCGATATTCCGTTAATGATAGGAGTAAACTGGTTTACACTGGTTTATGCCACCGGGGTATTAATGCAGCGCAGTCGCTTAAGAAGCATGATTGCCCGGGTGCTGGTGGGCGCTGCCATACTGGTATTATTAGATGTGCTGATAGAGCCGGTAGCCATCAAATTTGACTACTGGAGCTGGGCAGATAAAGTGCCGCCTTTAAAAAATTACCTCTGCTGGTTTGGCGTAAGCGCTTTGTTTTTGTGGGCATTTGAAGCCTTCAAATTTAAACCGCAAAACGTAGTAGCGCCGGTATTGCTGGGGGTAGAATTTGTGTTTTTTGGGGTTTTATGGCTGGCGTAAGCCCTAACCATACCGATCTCTTTACAAAACACGTCATTGCGAGGTACGAAGCAATCACTGTGGAGAATGGTCGGAGGTTTACCTGTCGTGCAGAGATTGCTTCGCTACCGCTCGCAATGACGGATGTTTATATGAGATTTTACCTTATTTTTGTAAAACTATGGGAACGTATAAGTTACAGGTTGAAATAGATAGCGATTCGGGCTTTTGCTTTGGCGTTGTGTACGCTATTGATATGGCCGAGGAAATACTGGCCGAAGACGGCTACTTGTATTGCCTGGGCGATATTGTGCATAACGACGAAGAGGTAGAACGCTTAAAGGCCAAAGGCTTGCGCATTATTGACCATGCCGACCTGGTAAACCTGCATAACGAAAAAGTACTGATTCGTGCGCACGGCGAAGCGCCTGAGACTTACCGCACCGCCCTTCAAAATAATATTACGTTAATTGATGCCTCATGCCCTGTAGTTTTAAAACTGCAAAACCGCATCAAAACATCGCACGATAGTAAAGAGAACATCCTCATTTTTGGCAAGCACGGCCATGCCGAGGTTATAGGCCTGCAAGGACAAACCAATAACGAGGCCCTGGTATTTCAGGATATTGCCGAGTTAGACAATCTAGAACTTCCGCAGCAAATTACACTGTACAGCCAAACTACCAAAAGCACCGAGAAATTTTACAACGTAAAAAACGAGCTCATTGCCCGTGGCTACGAGGTAAAAGCTAACGATACCATTTGTCGCCAGGTATCTAACCGCGATAAAGACCTGCACACCTTCGCCACACGTTTCAATAAAATTGTATTCGTATCGGGCAAAAAATCATCAAACGGCAAGGTACTGTTTGAGGTTTGCCGCAAGTATAACCCCGATACCTACTTTGTTTCAGCCGTGGAGGAGTTAAGCCCCAGTATGTTCAATCCTGGCGATACGGTGGGCATCAGTGGAGCTACTTCAACTCCAATGTGGTTGATGGCGAAAATTAAGGCAGAGTTAGAAACGTATTAAGTGCCAGCCGCCCCCCAAAAGGGGAACAGAAGTTGATTAGTGATAATAGATTGAAATATGGCGTGTAACACTTCCCCCTTGCATAACACTCATCCTTTAGGGGGCAGGGGGGCTTTAACTGGTGTAATTATCGCCCTCATTGTCATAGGCGCCTGGCTAACCTCCACTATTTTATTGATGCAGTGGGAGGTCAATTTTGCTAATCCGTTACTTTACTTGTTTATTTTGGTGCAAATGCACCTGTATACGGGCTTGTTCATTACCGCCCACGATGCCATGCACGGAACCGTGTCATCCAACAAAACACTTAACAACGGCATAGGCTATGTAGTTACCTTTTTGTATGCAGCATTTCTTTACCCTAAGCTGTATACCAAGCACCATAAACACCACAGCCACGTACACAGTGATGAAGACCCCGATTACCATCACGGTAGTTTTATTGCCTGGTACATTAGGTTTATACGCAATTATCTTTCCATTTGGCAGGTGGTATTTATGGCAATAGCTTTTAACGTGCTCAAAATGTGGATACCTCAGGCTAACCTCATTTTGTTTTGGGTAGTACCCTCGTTGTTGAGCACTCTGCAGCTATTTTACTTTGGCACCTACCAGCCGCACAAAGGCGAACATGACAATCCCTACCACTCACGCTCACAAAAAAAAAACCACGTGTTTGCGTTTTTGTCGTGCTACTTTTTTGGTTACCATACCGAGCACCATGCCTCGCCCGCCACACCCTGGTGGCTGTTGTGGAAAACCAAATAATCAAGCCGTTCAGGCATCATCAAGTCTGCATTTAAGTTGAGTGTCTACCTCATTTTCGTCGCCAGATCTGCCCTACTGAAAAAATGAGGAAATATGAAGTTTTTTGAAGAAAATTTGCGGTTGAATGAATTTCTATCTAAAATTTCGGTAGCCCAAAGATGGGTAAGTGCCATGAGTTTACACTCGATTGACAAAGAATTTTAGATATTTGCAGTCCGAATGGTTCCCCCTTTAGGGTGCCGGGAGATTGATGAAAAAAGGAGTTTTATTAGTGAATTTAGGTACGCCCGACAGTCCCGAAACTAAGGATGTACGCCGTTACCTCGACGAGTTTTTAATGGATGAGCGGGTAATTGATATCAATGCAGTAAGCCGCGCACTGTTAATCAAAGGCATTATTGTTCCTTTTCGCGGGCCAAAATCGGCCAAATCTTACAAAGAAATCTGGACCGAAGAAGGCTCACCCTTAATGGTTTACACCGTAAAGGCTACCGAAGCACTAAAGCAGCGCTTAGGCAACGAGTACCATGTGGAAATGGCTATGCGCTACCAAAACCCTTCTATTCAATCGGCTATGGATAAGCTTCGCGCGGCTCAGGTAACTTCAATACAGGTTATACCATTGTTCCCGCAATATGCCTCTGCGTCAACAGGTTCCGTTCACCAAAAGGTAATGGAAATAGTAAGCAAATGGCAGACTATACCCAGCATCAGTTTCGTTAACTCGTTCTATGATAACGAGTTGGTAATTGAAGGCTTTGTACAAAACGGTGCCAAATATAATCCGGCGGAGTACGATCATGTGCTATTCAGCTTCCATGGGTTACCACAGCGCCACATGCTTAAAGCCGATGAAACAAAGCAACACTGCCTTAAAGTGGCCAATTGCTGCGATACCATTACCGGTGCTAACCGGTTCTGTTACAGCGCGCAATGCCATGCCACAGCCCGCTTAATTGCCGAGAAACTAAACATTCCTAAAGAGAAATATACCCTGACTTTTCAGTCGCGCCTGGGCCGCGACCCCTGGATGCAGCCTTATACCAGCGAAGTAGTAGCCGAACTGGCTAAAAAAGGCGTAAAGCGTATGCTTGTGTTTTGTCCTGCATTTGTGGCCGACTGCCTGGAGACTATTTTCGAGGTAGCGGTTGAGTATAATGAAGAGTTTCAAGCCTTGGGCGGCGAACACATTCAACTGGTAGAAAGCCTGAACGATTCACCTATTTGGGTTGATGCCCTGGAAAAAATGGTGAGGGAAGAAGGTTTTTAAAGTTCTTACTTCTCGTCATTGCGAGGTACGAAGCAATCGCTGTACAACAGGTAAACGCTTGATATACATATGCAGAGGTTGCTTCGTACCTCGCAATGACGGTTATTTAATCTTCATATCCCCCATGATTAAACCCGTAGCACCTTTACTTTGTGCAACAAAAGCACCGGCAATTTTACCTGCGGTTATGCGGTAATTTTCGTCGGTTATCAATTGCCCGGCAACTGATAATAGCTCAGCACTGTTATTGATGCTAAATCCGCCTTGTAGCTTTATCAACTCACGTGCCTCCTTAAATTTTGAGTAATTAGGGCCAAAAACGACCGGTAAACCAAAAGCCGCAGCCTCCAGCGTGTTGTGGATGCCTACCCCAAATCCTCCGCCTATATAAGCAATTTCGCCGTATTGATACAGGGAAGAAAGCATCCCTATGTTATCGATCACCAGTATTTGATAGTCTTGAAGCTGGGTATTAGCCTCATTAATATTTGAAAACCGTATGGTCTTATCAGCAGGCAGCATGCTAACCAGCTTACTAACTTTGTCTTCCGGTATCTCATGCGGCGCTATAATGAATTTCCAATCAGAGTATTGGTTTATCAGGTCTACCAGCAGTTCTTCATCGGCAGGCCAGGTGCTTCCGGCTATAAATACAGGTCTGCCGTTTTTAAAGGTTTCAATTAGCGGCAAGGCTTTGGGCTTCAGGGCATTTTCATAAACACGATCAAAACGTGTATCGCCACTAATCAGTACTTTTGTAATGCCTATAGTGTTCAATAGCTGCTTTGAATCTTCATCCTGCACAAAAAAGCGGGTAACCTTAGTCAGCATTTGACGGTGTAAAGAGCCATACCATTTGAAAAATACCTGCCCCGGGCGAAAGATAGCTGAGATGACATACAAAGGCACCTGTTGCTGGTTCAATTGGTTAAAGTAATGATACCAGTACTCATACTTGGTAAAAATTGCTGCTACCGGGTTAATAGATTTGATAAAGTTGCGAGCGTTGGCCGGCGTGTCTAAAGGCAGGTAATACACGGCATCGGCAAGCGGGGTGTTTTTCCTAATCTCGTAGCCGGACGGGGAAAAGAAAGTCACTACAATTGGATGGTTAGGGTACTTTACTTTAACGGCCTCTAAAACCGGCCGCCCCTGCTCAAACTCGCCCAGTGAGGCAAAGTGAAACCATATACTGTTGTTAAGCGGGGCAACGTTTTGGGTGCTTCGTCCGCTTATCCAAGCCTTTGCTTTACTGTTAAAAACGGAGGCAATTAAGGCAATAAAATAATAAAAACGGATGCCTAAATTATATAACAGGAGCATTTAAATATCAATGTTTCTTATATTCGTCGGGGATAAAAGTAAGCAATACAAACGGAAATTACAGTGGGGCGCTAACCGCCGTTACCGGCTTCCAAACAAAAGCACAATGAACATACAAGGCAAAAGAGTACTCATTACGGGAGCAGCAGGTTTCCTGGGTTCGCACCTGTGCGACCGTTTCATCAAAGAAGGCTGCCGTGTGGTGGGTATGGATAACCTCATTACCGGCGATCTGAAAAACATCGAACACTTGTTCAGGCTGGAGAACTTCGAGTTTTATAACCACGACGTATCCAAGTTTGTACACGTATCGGGCGATGTGGACTACATCCTGCACTTTGCATCACCTGCATCACCTATCGATTACCTGAAGATCCCTATCCAGACGCTTAAGGTAGGCTCATTGGGCACGCATAACCTGTTGGGACTGGCCAAAGCCAAAGGTGCCCGCATTTTGGTAGCCAGTACCTCAGAAGTATACGGCGACCCTAACGTGAACCCGCAGCCCGAAGAATACTGGGGCAACGTGAACCCGGTAGGCCCAAGAGGCGTTTACGACGAAGCCAAGCGCTTCCAGGAAGCCATTACCATGGCTTACCATACCTTTCACGGTGTGGAAACCCGCATCATCCGCATCTTTAACACTTACGGCCCAAGAATGCGCCTGAACGACGGACGGGTATTGCCTGCTTTCATAGGCCAGGCCTTGAGGGGCGAACCGCTGACCATGTTTGGCGACGGCTCACAAACCAGGGCATTTTGCTATGTGGACGATTTGGTGGAAGGCATATACCGCTTGCTTTTGAGCGATTATGTACAGCCGATGAACATTGGCAACCCAGATGAGATCACGATCAAAGAATTTGGTGAGGAGATCATTAAGCTTACCGGTACCAACCAGGAACTCGTCTCAAAGCCATTACCAACAGACGACCCTAAGCAGCGCCGTCCCGACATTACCAAGGCCAAAGCTATTTTGGGCTGGGAGCCCAAGGTAAGCCGTGCCGAAGGACTGAAGATCACTTACGAGTACTTCAAGTCGCTCCCACAGCACATTATTGAACACAAAGAGTTTACTCAATATAATAAATAGTCGTAAATTCGATTAAAATACATCTATGAAAAAAATATTAGTAACCGGCGGACTGGGATTTATAGGTTCTCATACCGTTGTTGAATTGGTTAATGCAGGTTATGAACCCATTATTATTGATGACCTTTCTAACTCACACATCAGCATTTTAGATCAGCTAACTACTATATTAGGCCACAAGCCAGCCTTTCATCAATTAGATTTGTGCGATGAGGCCGCCGTTAAAAACCTGGCTACCTCTATCCCCGATGTTGAAGGCATCATCCACTTTGCTGCATTTAAAGCAGTGGGCGAGTCTGTTCAATTTCCGTTGAAATACTACCGCAATAACTTTTATTCGCTGTTAAACCTGTTGAACGGTTATTACGGTAAACCTTTAAACTTTGTATTTTCATCAAGCTGTACCGTATATGGCCAGCCAGACCAATTGCCGGTTACTGAGGATGCTCCTGTAAAGGCAGCACAATCGCCTTACGGTAATACCAAGCAAATTGCTGAAGAGATCCTGAAAGATATGATAGCTTCGGGCAGTAAATATAAAGTAGTTTCATTACGTTACTTTAACCCGGTAGGTGCACACGAATCGGCCCTGATAGGCGAACTGCCAATTGGTGTTCCGCAAAATTTAGTTCCATTTATCACCCAAACAGCCATAGGCAAACGCGAAAAAGTTACCGTATTTGGTAACGACTACAATACGCCCGACGGCAGCTGTATACGCGACTACATTCACGTGGTAGATTTAGCCAAAGCACACGTAGCCGCCCTTAAATACATGGAACAAGATAGCTTTGCAGGTTATGATGTATTTAACATTGGTACCGGCAAGGGCACTTCGGTATTAGAAATTATTGATGCTTTTGAGCGCAGTACAGGTGTAAAATTTGCCTGGACCATTGGCCCGCGTCGCGAAGGTGATGTGGAGCAGGTTTGGGGCGATGTAACCAAATCATCAGAAGTGCTGAAATGGAAAGCCGAACTGGATGTAGATACCATGATGGCTTCGGCCTGGGCATGGGAAAAAGCAATTGCTAACAAGCCTTTATAATATCTTATACATGAAAAAAATAATCATTACCGGCGGTGCCGGCTTTATTGGGTCGCATGTGGTGCGCAGGTTTGTTAAGTTTCATCCCGAGTACCAGATCATCAATTTGGATAAACTGACTTATGCCGGCAACCTGGCTAATCTGAAAGATATTGAGAACGAGCCTAATTATAAATTTATTAAAGGCGACATTGTTGATGCAGCCTTTATAGATGAATTATTTGGTGCCGAGCAGCCCGATGCGGTAATTCATCTGGCGGCAGAATCGCACGTGGATCGTTCTATTTCCAATCCGCTGGAATTTGTGATGACCAACGTAGTAGGTACGGTTAATTTACTCAACGCCGCCCGTTATCATTGGAAAGGCAAGTACGACAGCACCCGTTTCTACCATGTATCTACCGATGAAGTTTATGGTACTTTAGGCGAAGACGGTATGTTTACCGAAGAAACCGCTTACGATCCGCATTCACCTTACTCGGCATCAAAAGCAAGTTCAGACCATATGGTACGCGCTTACCAGGATACCTACGGTATGGATTGCGTGATCTCTAATTGCTCTAACAATTACGGTTCTTACCACTTCCCCGAAAAACTGATCCCCCTATCTATTCATAACATTAAGCAGAACAAACCCATCCCCGTTTACGGTAAAGGTGAAAACATACGTGATTGGCTGTGGGTAGAAGATCATGCACGTGCTATTGATGTGATTTTTCATGAGGCTAAAACCGGTCAAACCTATAACATTGGCGGCCACAACGAGTGGAAGAACATTGATCTGATCAAGCTTTTGTGCAAAGTGATGGACACCAAATTAGGTCGCGAAGCGGGAACATCAGAGCAACTGATTACTTACGTAACCGACCGTGCCGGCCATGATTTGCGTTATGCTATTGATGCTAGCAAATTGAAAAATGAATTAGGCTGGACACCAAGCATTACCTTTGAAGAAGGCCTTGAAAAAACGGTAGACTGGTACTTAAATAACGAGCAATGGCTTAATGATGTAACATCCGGTCATTATCAGCAGTATTACGAAGAGCAATACGATAACCGTTAATCTCCTCAAAGAGAACTTTAAATATTAGAAAATGCAGGACTTTAAAAGTCCTGCATTTTCTGTTTTATGCCTAACGGGTAGGCATGGCTTGTAAAGGGCTTCCGTATTCCTTTTCTGCTAAATAATAATACGGCCAGAATAAGTGATGTGTGAACACATTTTTAGGATCATCAGGAAACATGCGGGTGTACTCTGCATCGGGCATTAAAATAACAGGCACCCCGCAACTTGAGTAAAAGTTTGTAGGTGCATACTCGGGTTCTTTAAACTGCGGCAGCGTTTTCTTGATAAACTTATATACCATATGCCCTAAATACTTCTGGTTGTTTTTTACTGCGCGTAGAGGCGGCTTGCGTAGCCTGTTATAAATATGCTTTATATACAACTTTATAAAAAAGTTCTGTCCTTTAGTCACCATACCAATATCTCCGAAAGGATTTAAGGCAGGAAAGTCATCAAGCGTTTGTATACTAAACGGCGTTTGAGGTACCCAGTCGGCCGCGTTAGTTACCGAAATGCCCCAGCCTCCACGGGTTAAGTAATTATAATCGTAGGCATAATACAGGTTACCGGGTTTAGGCGGGGCACTGCAATAAGTCTTAAACACCACATCGGCCGGGATAAGCTTTTGTTCCTGCAAACTGGCCAGGTAAGAGCGCAGCAGGTAAGCAATGGCACCTCCCTGGCTATGCCCCATAATTAAAAAATTCCTGTATCCATTTTTATAAGAACTACTAATGTGTGGCAATATGCTTTTAGACAAGTAAGCCATGCCCAGCAGCCAGCCTATGTGTACCGCTGCTTTAGGGTTATTAGCCAGCTTATAATTAAAAGTAGTGCTATCATCAATATGTAGCTGCCCGGTGGCCGGAACCATGGCTGCATAAAAATTTTCGAGCCAGCTCAGGCTTTCTTCGGTGGTGCCACGTATGCTGATCACTGCTGTTTTATTGGCATCATCGGTCCAAAGCTCCCAACGGTTAAGCAGCGGGCCTACAGCCGAGCGGTATATCCGTTTATATCTTAGTGGCTTGGGGGTTAGGTCGCCTTTTAGGGTATCGGTTTGCTGGCGCGATATACGCAACAACTCTAAAAATTCCTGAGCATCAAAGTTAGGTTTTAACTGGGCACTTGCTGTAAAAACGTCCGTCAGGAATAACAGTAAAAGGAAATATTTCATAAGTGCTGGCCTTAACTATGAGAAAGAATGTTTATGCCGATTTGTTTTAACTTACACTTAAACCAAGATAAGTGAAACTATACTGGTTATTATTTACAAATGTCCCAAACCAGTTTTAAATAACGGCGAAGCATTGTGGATTTAGCCTCCCCCACTTACCTTTCGCTTTCTATTGAATCTCCAAATAAATTTTGCCGTTTTGCTTGCATAAACAAAATACATTTACTTACTTTGAAAATAAAAGTACTTTTCTGTGGAAGATAGCAAATTACACGAAGATCTGGCCTCCATCCGTAATATGATGGAACGCTCGTCGAAGTTCATATCGCTGAGCGGCTTGTCGGGTATTATGGCGGGTATATATGCGCTTATTGGTGCAGCACTTGCTTATAAAACGCTTTACGAGCCCAGCAAATATACCTTTGGCTATGAGCCACAGGCAGGTAACCCCTACCTGCAAACAGGTGTTTGGGAAGAACTTATATTTTCGCCTACCATATTACAACTCCTGTTTATTGCATTTGGGGTATTGTTTGCCGCACTGTTAACCGGCTATGCTTTAACGGCCCGCAAAGCTAAAAAACATGGGCAAGCCTTGTGGGGTAAAACCAGTAAAGCTTTACTTTTTCAAATGGCAACGCCATTATTAACTGGCGGATTCCTGATCATTATCTTAATTTCGCGCGGTTATTTAGGCGTAGTTTCTCCCGCATGTTTGGCATTTTACGGTTTAGCCCTGGTGGGAGCCAGTGCCTATACCTTTACCGATATAAGGTATTTAGGTATCTGCGAAATTATACTGGCCATTTTGTCCGCTGCCTTTCCGGGCTACGGCCTGCTATTTTGGGCTTTTGGTTTTGGAGTATTACACATTGTATACGGCAGTTTAATGCATTTGAAGTACGATAGGTGAAAGTTGATTTTAATAAGTTAGATAAAGCCTTTGAAAATAGGGTTAGGCTGCAAATTATGAGCATACTCATGGTAAATGAAAGCTATGACTTTACCTCGCTTAAAGATTTGCTCGATGTTACCGATGGCAACCTGGCCAGCAACCTCAAAGCGCTCGAAAAAGAAGAATACATTATTATCCACAAAAGCTTTGTAGGCAAAAAACCTAATACCAATTACCAGGCGTCAGCAAAAGGCAAAAAAGCTTTTACCGATCATCTAAACGCGCTGGAGCAATTAATTAAACAGCAAAAAAAATAAGAACAACCTAACAACATATATTTTTTTATCTATTTACTTTCAATTTAAAAGTACTTTTAATTATGGAAAACTTACCTTCCCCGTCTAACTGGCTTAAAGATTCGATTATCTTCAAGCTGGTGTTTATTGCCTTTATTGCGCTTATGCTGCTCATCCCCTCTTCGTGGATACAAGGGCTCATTAACGAGCGTTCGGCCCGGCAGCAGGAAGTTATTGATGATGTGTCGGATAAATGGTCGGGCAGCCAGTTAATACAAGGCCCGGTACTGGTTATTCCTTACAAAACGCAGTTTAGCGTTAAAGACACCGCCAATCATGTGATGGTTAAACAAACGGTGCAAAATGCGTACCTCTTGCCAGAAAATCTAAAAATTAAAGGCCTGGTAGAAACACAGACCCGCCACCGTGGTATTTTTAATGTTGGCGTGTATAACGCAGGTTTAACCATAACCGGGAGTTTTAACCGTGCCGATTTAGCCAAACTGCAAATAGACACCGCTAATTTGATGCTGGACAAAGCCCGCGTCATATTTGGCATAAGCGACTTGAAAGGATTGAAAGCTAATCCGGCTATAAAAATTCAGAATCAGAACATTACTGTAGAGCCCGTTTTAAACGGCGATTTGCTTGACAACGGCTTACAGGCCGCTGTAAATTTAAGCGCCAACACAGGCAACAGTATTCCTTTT
>Ga0265798_10009408_pt1 | contig 12224 bp, 16 predicted proteins | sample P3T30metagenome_FD_192430 | JGI IMG/M metagenome (GOLD analysis project Ga0265798, IMG submission 192430) | Plant litter microbial communities from East Loma Ridge, Irvine, California - P3 T30 | ecosystem: Environmental > Terrestrial > Plant litter > Unclassified | place: USA: California... | reverse complement strand
TCCGCACGCGCTTTTGCTATTGCAAATATACGATACAAGCTGGCGGAGTAAACGAAGATTGAAATACCCAACGAACCGGCTGTTGCGTCCTAACTTGGTTGCCTGACCAGCTATGTTCAAAGACTCGGGAGTTAGTTTCATCTAGACCTAACATAAAGACGATTACGAGTATTGTATTATCATAACGTCCTATTTCTTAGAAGCATGTATGACTGATTAGACAAACAAGGGTCTGTTGATTTAATTTTTTGGTCAGTACATTTTATACTTCAAAAAAGTAATATCTTGTGTGTTCAAGTTTTTCTATGAAAATATCTAACCTTAAAGTTCCTGCGATTCTACTTACCACGGTTCTATTTTCATCATGTTTTAGTACTGCACTCTACATTGGTGAAACTATGCCAGCAACAACTAAAATAGATGTTTACTATGCCGCAAAAGATGTAAAGCGCGAGTACACCGTAACTGGACACATATCAGCTCCACAAGGAGTTGAAGAGACTGATGCAAAGTTGCAGATTATTGAGAAAGCAAAGTCAGTTGGAGCCGATGGAGTGATTGTTCTCGGGTTAGACTTCACTGGTGGAAAAGATTCCACGCCGTTTTATAAGGCTGAGGCGATTAAATATGCCAACTAAAATCAGTTAAAAATAATATAGGCAACTCATTTTAGGTAATTTTCCTTTAATCAAAATTGTCGCTGTAGCTAATCTGGTTGCTGGCGTAACTTTGCAGTATAAGAGAATTAATATCAAAAATTATGAAAATAGCAATTACAGGAGCTGCAGGACAGTTAGGTAGATTAGTAGTAGATGAATTAAAAAGACAAATGGACGATTTAGGTATCGTTGCTATCGTCCGGTCGGCTCCCAAGGCACAAGACCTGGGTGTTGAAATTAAGGTGGCAGATTACGATGTACCAGATGCCATGGAAAAAGCCTTGATTGGTATTGACAGACTTTTATTGATTTCAGGAAGTGAAGTTGGTAAGCGTATAACGCAGCATAGTAATATTATCCAGGCGGCAAATAAAGCAGGCGTGAAGTGGATTGTATACACCAGCCTACTGCATGCAGATAGGTCATCGCTTTCGTTGGCCGATGAACATGTTGCAACTGAAAATTTACTAAAAACCTCGGGGATACCTCATACTATTTTACGTAACGGCTGGTACACTGAAAATTATACAGGCTCGGTTCACGCAGCGGTTAATGCCGGTGCTTTATTGGGGAGTGCAGGCGAGGGTAAAATATCTGCAGCAGCCCGTATAGACTATGCTGTGGCGGCCGCTCGGGTAATTTCCAACGATGCATATATAGGAAAGACCTTTGAGCTTTCAGGGGACTTGTATTTTACACTCGCTGATTTGGCTGCTGAAGTTTCGAAACAGACCGGAAAAAACATAATCTATAGAAATCTCAGCGAACAAGAATATGTGGAAACGTTATTAGGCTTTGGTATACCAGATCAACTTGCTTACGCGATTGCGGGTTGGGATGTTTCAGCATCAAAAGGTGATCTTTTTAACCAGGGACATGATATGTCTGATATTATCGGAAGAGATACGACCTCTTTGTCTGAGAGCATAAAAAATGCGCTTGCGCAATCTTAAAATAGTAATCTGGGAGCCTTTTTGTAGAGTAGATTAGTTTGATATTCCTAAGGGGATGCGTTCAAGAACCATCCCTTTCAAATGATTCTATAATTATAATTTTACGGCCATTTATTAATGACACTTAATAATGCTTGTGCCGTCCAGATGCTATGCTTGAGCAGCTCCCTAATTTAAAATAGGGCGACTTCGGAACAATCTTGTTGTTTTCACAGGAAGATCTTATGGCTTAAGATTGGGCTGACGCCTCTGTTTTGAGCCGCGCTGCCAATTTTTTTCTTCAATGTTTTTCATCACTGTACGGTTTAGGTTTTTAGGATAACAATATGGCGAATTTTAGTTCAGAAAAATTTAGAAGGCTAAAATATAGGAGGGGTGATCTCGCACGGATGTTTTTCGTAAAAAACAAGTATTCTCCACTAAAACTTGTAGCTAAAGTGTCTGTTTTCTGTTCAAAGATATTTATTAATCATACTGACTATGAACATGAACATCCATGAAAAAGAAAAACTGATTTTATAAGAATTCATCAAAATATGAAAATTCAAGAGAAGCGTGCAGTTGTTTCCAGCGCTCATAGTCTTTTAATTCACTCAATTAAATAAGAACCGTTATGGCCAAATATTCTAAAAAAGCAGGCGAAAAAGTGGAGAAAGCCATGCATGAAAAGAAAGAAGGCACACTGACAACAGGCAGTGGTAAAAAAGTCACATCTAAGAAGCAAGCCGTTGCTATTGGATTGTCGGAAGCCAGAAAAGAGGGTGCTAAACTACCTAAAAAGAAGGATTGATCGGACGGGAAAAGCCTTTAATAAATGTTATTTGAATTAAATCAGTATAATAACGCAATAGTAAGCTCCCGCAGGGAAAACTTTTAGGTAGCGAGAGCTATACGAATGAACTTGGGCATACAACCCATGATCAGGTTGACAAATTTGTTTGGGATAATAAACTTCAACAGGGGCCGCCTGTTGATAATGCTTATTTAAGCTTGAAAACCGATAGCATTCATAAAAGATACTAAGGCAAACAGTCAAGTTAACTCAATGTTGTTGTATAATGGATTTAATTTTAACACTGTTTGGAGAAGGAGATGAACTCAATGCCTTACAAATGGGGCTTCGCGCTTTTACATTGTACTTGATTGCATTGATCTTCATTCGCGCATCTGGAATCCGAACGTTGGGCAAAAAGTCTTCCTTTGACTTTGTAGTTTTAATTCTACTAGGTGCTGTGCTCAGTCGAGCAGTGGTTGGCGCGTCACCTTATTGGCCTACAGTAGCAGCAGGATTGGTGATTGTTATTTTACACCGTTTACTTGCATGGCTATGCTTGTATTACTCCAAACTTGGCATTGCCATAAAGGGAGAGGAAAGATTACTTTATCGTGATGGGGCGTTTCTGGAAGAAAATTTGAAGAAAAGCTTTCTAACGGAAGGAGATTTAATGGAAAGCGTTCGATTAGAGACAAATAAAAATTCACTAGAGGTCGTAGAAGCCATATACCTGGAGAGAAGTGGTAAGATCAGTGTGATTAAAAAAGATGCTTAAGCGTGGCTTTTAAGTTTTTCATAACCGGGGACTCAGACGGCGCGCAACATGTCATAGCAAATATTGCCAACTTTTTCAATACAGTTGGTATAACATTACCTCCCTTTGCCAGCCTGAGTGTATTATCTGAAGTACAAAAAAAAGGCGCTAATACCACAGAACCAGAGCTGTTTAAACTGTATGAGAAACAATATGCCAGTACTGCAGACTCTATGATTGAACAATTATTAGCTTATACAAAATCCTGAATTCTCCAGATAGTGCTTCCATGCAGGCTAAACCAGAAACATGCCTCCACCAACGACTTGATAGAGGGGAATGATCTTGGCCATCAGTAAGTCATTAATCTGGTCAATTAGACTGTCTTGATCAAAAGGCGCTACGAAGCCATATATTTTTGTGTCATCTTCAAACGTTTTATTTACGTCAGGATCACTGGTAATCAGGATAACCGGAAGGCGACTAGTAAAAAAGTTTGCTCTAATATCCAGCAGCAAATCGTGTTCTTTATCTGCTAAACTTTCAATATAAATTAATACCAGTGCCGGATCTGAAGCAATGAATTCAGTTATTGTGAAGTTATCGGTGTTTAAGATAAACGCTATGTACTTTAACTCAGACAGCGATTTGCAGGTGCTTGTCAGTTCTTCTTTCGGGTTGCCTATAATAATTATTCGCTTAGCCATAATTATCTATTTAAGTCTATTCGCAATCTCATCCAGGTTAACCAAATCCAGATATTGATCAGGCAGGATTGCACTTGAAGAGTATGTAATTGTAGTAAGCAGCTTTCCATCTATATCACAAAAGACCTCAACGAAAAATTGGTCAACTAAAAAGAGCATAGCAGGCACTTCCTCGCTTGTTGCAATGTAATAAGCAGTTGATAAAAGCTTAATTCTGTCCTGCTCAGGTAGCGCTATAAATTCAAAATCCGTCATTGGTTTGAATGATCTATTTCAATGCAAGATACTGGCAAATAGGTCTTTACCCAAGCGTTCAACTTCCTGTTTAATCAATATAGATACTGTAATCCCCTTTGACTTTCAGGTAGTTGTACCTCAGTAAATCCTCTAAAATCACGGGGTTATTACTTTGGCTCTGGTGCTTTCACAGTAATTTCATTAGTTAACAGCCCGATATCTACCCGAAATTTTATAAAGCCTGAAGTCTTGAAAACAAGGTTTACATGCAACTGTTAGCCATTTATATAAGCTAAAGAAAATGATTGAAGAGCATAAGATTTCCAGACGAAAAGCGATTACCGGGCTTGGCGCCGGTATAGCAGTGGCAGCAGTTTCTCCAGCATTTGCTGTTAATGGCGATTCGGCAGAGCGGTCCTTAAGCCTGGCACTTGATGATCCCCGCGTCAAATATCCAAAGCCTCCGTTCAAAGAACAATTTCAACCCTGGCCTGGCCTTGCCAGTAAAATGGATCCGGTGCCGGACCATGGCGAAAAAACTTATCAAGGCTCAGGAAGACTAAAGGGCAGAAAAGCATTGATCACCGGAGGTGATTCCGGTATGGGAAGGGCTGCAGCCATCGCTTACGCAAGGGAGGGCGCTGATGTGGCAATAAACTATTTGCCTGCTGAAGAACCCGATGCAAGAGAAGTTATAGCTTTAATCAAAGCCGAGGGAAGAAAAGCGATAGCTATCCCTGGAGATCTGCGGGAAGAGGCATTTTGCAAGCGACTGGTGTCGGAAGCAGTAAAGGGATTAGGTGGACTAGACATCCTGGTGAGTAATGCGGCACGGCAGCAAAGTCGACCATCGATCCAAGACATTTCCACCGAAGAGTTTGATTGGACCATCAAGACCAACATTTACGCGCCGTTTTGGATTATAAAGGCGGCGCTATCGCACCTGCAGCCTGGCTCAGCGATCATTGCAACCACTTCTGTGCAGGCTCAGGATCCTTCAGCAGATCTTTACGATTATGCCCAGACCAAGGCTGCTACAACTAGCTTTGTAAGATCACTCGCTAAACAACTTGCTTCAAAGGGGATTCGTGTCAATGGTGTAGCACCCGGGCCAATATGGACGCCCTTGCAGGTGAGTGGAGGTGCGACGCAGGAAAAACTTAAAAGCTTTGGTGGAGATGCACCTCTTGGACGGCCAGGTCAGCCGGCAGAACTGGGATCAATATATGTACAACTTGCTGCAGCTGATGCCAGCTATGCGACCGGTCAGATATATGGGGCAGCAGGTGGAGGCGGCCAGCCATAAACTAAATAGCGATGGAAAAACCACAAGCCCTTTCAACCTGGTCGGTTCCATTATTGCCATACGCACCGTGAAGGAAGCTGTGGATATTGAAGTGAATGAGTGATCGGAATTACGTTTTATGGGAGAGGTGATATCTGGATAATGCTGCCCAAGCTCGTTAGATGTAACATTATAATGCATATTCTAGATATTGGCCAATGAGACTAAGACTGTGAGTAATAATTACTATTTTTGTTAGTAAATAATATCTATGGCTTATAGCACAGTAATGGTTATTGATAGTGAAGATAGTATTTTAGAAATTATTGCTATCATACTTGAAGAAGCAAATTTTAGGGTCGATAAGTACCTCTCCCCCCCAATAATCCCATTTAAACATCCGGTTCCTGATTTAATTATCCTTAATGTTGGACCCAATAATAGATGCAACAGGGACTTTTTTGATCTATTGAAAAAGTACAAATCCACCTTGAATATTCCGGTAATGCTAACTTCGACGCTTCAGGGACTGAAATCTGTCGCTGAGTCTTGGGAAGCAGATTCTTACTTGAGTAAACCTTTTGATCTTAGCTTTTTGCTTAGCAAGGTCAGTGAGCTAATCGCTTCAAAACGTTAGCATGTTAGCTTTTGACTTTGATCATACATTTAGTTTGACTTATAGCAGGTCAGTTAATTTAACTGAAAAATACGTCTCTTTTAAAACTGGCAAAGTGAGTTCCTATCTTAATTTGCAATTTTTTTCGAACCATTTGTTTACGTCAGAAAGGCTCTCCAGAATATCAGCGTTGGGCATGGTAGGAGAAAAACTCATCAGAAAGTCTTGATTTTTTTTAGCTTTACTGTTGAATAGTTACATTGTGTCAATGAAGGAGTTAGAACGATTACAAGCTGTAAACAGGTTTTTAAAACTAGAAATCAGCAAGGAGAAAGAACTGCAAGAGATACTCGCCTTAGCTGCCTCTATTTGTAATACGAAAACGGCCTTGATTACATTGATTGATGAGGATACTCAGCATATCATTTTTAAGCATGAGTTCGCATTTGACAAGACAACACGCGAACAGGCTTTTTGCAATCACGTTATCTCTCAGAAAAATGTTATGATCGTACCAGATGCTATGGCAGATCATCGTTTTCTTGATAATCCTTTAGTTACCGGGAACCCACATATCCGGTTCTATGCCGGAGCTCCACTTACCACGCAGGACGGTTACAATCTCGGTAGTTTATGTGTTATCGATCAAAAACCATCTCAGCTAAGTTATATCCAGCAACAGATGCTTGCTGCGCTTTCCAAGCAGGTTATTCAGTTGCTTGAATTTGATGCGAGCCTGCGCATTCTTAAAGATCAGTATCTTCAGGCCAGGCAGTCAGAGGCGCAAATGCGTGCATTCTTTGAAACATCGATCGATTGTCATCTTCTTTTAGGTAAAGAATTTGAAATTATTGCTTTTAACAAGGCCTGGGATAACCATGTGAAGAATTCGTATAGCCTGAATATGGAACCTGGAAAATCCATGGAGGCATATCTTCATCCCGAGAATGTAGATATGGTATATGCCGATTATCGCAAAGCTTTAGCAGGCACGCCTGTTTTAAGCCAAAAGCGAGTAACCAATGGCTCACAAGAGTTCTGGAGAATTACCAGGTTTGAGCCTGCATTCAACAATGAAAATCAGATATTTGGCGTTTCCATCAACTCCACTGATATTACCTCGGAGGTTAAGCAAAAAGAGATCGTAGGAATACAAAATGAATCTCTTAAGGAAATTGCCTGGATTCAATCCCATGAGGTCCGAAAGCCTGTTGCTACCATTCTCGGTCTAATGAATTTGCTAAAAGCCAATGGCTATCTCGAAAGCATTCAGGAACTGCAAATGATGGAGCAAGCAGTCGTTGAACTTGATGAAAAAATTCGCTTAATTGTTGATCATGCTGCCAGTTAAATCTGTTGTAAGCTAAGTTTCTTCGAGGATAGTGATTGTGAGGCTGACAGCATCAACCCTTGTTGCGTGCATTTTTCTTTTTCAACTTTCTCTGCGCTTGCGCCACTTCGCTTTGATGCCAAATATCCTACTAGATACCAAATGGTTTTAGTGCTTAATGTTATGTTCAATTCTAATGTAAATCTAATCAGGTGAGCAGTTTACTGTGCAGTTCAGGTAGCTCATAGGAACAGTTATACACATAAAGCCAACCTCAAAAACCTTTATTCGACTCAAAACGTAAGTCTATGCATCTATACACTTATAAATATGAAAAAATATTCTTCAAAGCTTTTAACAGCATTCTTCGCCTTTTCATTATTAACCTTTGTCGGATGCTCAAAGGATGACAATGAACAAGAGGGACCAAAACTTGACGTGGTTTTTACCGCTTTAACGAGCAGCGGCAATTTACAAACCTATAATGCAAGCAATCTCTCTTCAACGCTGAACAGTAAAAACATCACGGGCTTACAAACCGGGGAAATGATCCTTGCAATTGATTATAGGCCAGCAACAGGGCAACTATATGGCTTGGGAAGTTCAAGCCGTATTTACACCATTGATATGAATGGCATTGCTACTGCTGTAGGTTACACTTCCTTTAGTCCTGCTTTATCCGGGAACGTTGCTGGGTTTGACTTTAACCCTACAGTGGACCGGATCCGGGTTGTAACCTCAACGGGGCAGAACTTACGACTTAATCCAGAGACTGGTGCAGTGCAGGTTACTGATGGTAGCATTAATGGTGTAACAGGCGCTTCTATTTCGAGTGTTGCGTATACCAATAGTACAGTTGGTGCAACATCAACCGTTTTATTTGATATCGATGCTGCGGCGAACAAATTATACAAACAAGATCCACCAAATGATGGCAAACTTGTGGAGGTTGGAAATTTAGGTTTGACAACAACAGGCAGTGATTCCTCTTTCGATATATCAGCCGATGGAATTGCTATAGCCACTGTGAATAGTGGAACATCTTCAGTACTATACCAGGTAAATCTGGAAAGTGGTTCAACAACCAAACTTGGCACATTTTCAGGTACCATCATGGGACTTGCAATTCCATCACCAACAACTTCTAAATAAGTTCGTGCAATCCATATACACGCTATATTAACTTTAATTAAATCTCAAATTAGATAGGGTACCTGAAAAGGTACCCTTGAAACAACCCTATGTTCCATGCAATCGCTAACTATTTCAGAAATTCGGGAGAGTTCCCTGAAAGGATCCGTAAACGCCACAATATCTTCTGGTCAGACCCTCAATCGGAACAGGTTAGGAACACAAAGACCGAAGAAAATATGCCGCTCCACGTATGGCGAGATGCGCCAAACTGGCAAAGGAAACTAAGCAATAAATCCAATGCAAGAGTTTTCGCGCAGTCTTTAGGATGCAAGGTAGCAGATCTTTATTGGAAAGGGCGAGACCTGAGAACAATTGATTTTGACGCACTTCCCGCTCAGTACGTCATCAGACCTACAACTGGACATGGATCTAAGGGTGTTTATATAATGGATGAGGGACTAAATCATTTTGATCAAAAGCGGTATACCCCAAGTCAGATACTGGAAAATTTAAGCCATGATCTTGAAAAACACCCAATGCTGGAGTTTCTTTTTGAAGAATTTGTACAAACCGAAGATGGCAGGCATGCCATTCCCAATGACTTTAAGTTTCTCTGTTTTAATGGGGTAGTTGCCTCAATTGTCGTCATAGATCGGGTCAGTCCAAAAGTGGGCTACAGTTACTTTTATGATGAACATTGGAACAAAATGAAGCGTTTACATCATTTGTACCCCGGCAAGGCGGAACCGGAGAAACCACAATGTTTTGACCAGATGCTGGCGCAGGCAAAAATACTCAGTAAAGCATATGGCATATTCGTTAGAATTGACTTCTTTGCAACCAATAAAGGCGCGGTATTTTGTGAATTCACCCCCACGCCCGCGATGGGTAATGGTTTTACTGCTTACGGTAAAAAGTTACTTTTAGAGCATTGGGATCAATATTGCCCTGGAAGGATTTAATGACCTTGCTAAATGAATATTGAAACCTTGTTGTACCACTAAGAGATTGTGTCGAGCAATACAAAGCTTCCGAAGAAATAACTAAAAGGACATTCAACTTGTTAGCAGCTAACGAGACAATAATGGCGGATATAGATGAACTGAAGTTCATACAGGCTATAAACAACCTTGTTTCCAATGCTATTAAGTTCACTCAGCAGGACGGAACTATTGAAATTTCCATAAAGGAGGAGCAGGATCATGTTATGATAACCGTATCTGATAACGGTATCGGTATCCCTGAAAAACATCATGAGCTCTTATTTGATAAGTTTACAAGCGCCAGAAGAAGAGGTCTGCGTGGGGAATCTTCACATGGACTTGGAATGTCCATCATAAAAACCATCGTAGAATGGCATCATTGCGTTCCGCGAAATTCCAATCTTTTCTTTTGCTGCCATTACGTGTATGCGGTAATATTTGCTGCAAAGAATAGATCTTTAAAGCTTTTACTTAACATGAAAAAACATTCAACTAACTATTATGACACTTTCATCGAAGTGGCGCAAGATACCCGAGCACACTGTGGCGTACAGCCATTGCTTAAAGAAAAAAAAACAATTGCCCTGGCACAATATGAACTTATTGCTGAGCATCCATATAAATTCAGCTCAGATGACGTGCTGTTTCAAGTATTTGCTCAAAGAAATGAATTAACCCAGGCAGAATACGAGGATGCAAAAAAGTTATTTTTTTCAAAAGGTCAGCCCTGTCTTCGTGCTTCCCCACTTACTAAAACGTACGGCTTCGGTATTCATAGCAACAAGGAAGGCAAAGTAGCGCTTTTCGGTATGGAGACTGAGATGTACCATGAATTTCTTGCAGATTCGAAGATCAAGAAAGTAAAGGCTATGAAATCAGGTAAATAGGTATTGAACGCCTCCATCTGTAACTTCACTATCGCTAAAAGTGTCTTTGGATTATTTATAGATGAACTATTTTTTGCGATTTATCTTGTAAGTTCGCGGTTGTAAAAACCCTCGTTCTCAAAATATACGTATATAATTTTGCATAGAACATTATGAGTATGAACCGGCGCGTACAAGTTGTGGAAGATGATGAAGATATCAGGTACGTAGTAGCATACCTTCTAGAAGATGCTGGTTGTACTGTAGAGACCTTTGAAAATGCTAAAGCATTCCAGAATAGGTCCGAAAAGCATCAAATAGATCTTATTATTTTGGACGTAAGATTGCCTGATGGTAATGGAATTGATATCAGTAAAGATTTAAAGAATGACACTCATACTTCCGATATCCCAGTCATTATTATGTCGGCACATGCGCAGGGAGATGTTGCTCTTAAGCAAGGAAAAGCGAATGCTTTTATACAAAAGCCATTCGATCTGGATTTTTTTGTTTCCAGAGTTTCAGATGTTATCGGTCAACAAGTAAAGTAACTTACTGGTGGGCTGTAGAACATCTAAGATTAATCCTCAATCCATCCGTATTTTCAGTTTAAGAAAAATCCAACTACTACTCAAATGCATCATGTAACCTCTGCTGAAATCCGATTTTGACAAACAAAGTTTTCGTGCAGGGAGTTTTACTTTAATGGTGCTGAATTTTCAAACCGTTTATTGTCTTTTATTAATGAACAATCTTCCTTGCATTCTGGAAGACTGCGAGGATCTTACAGACATTCGTACTTTGCTCCTGGAAGAACATTATCAGTTAGTGGACTTAGTGTTTGCCAGCACATGAAAACAGATCCAGGTACAGCCAATATTCCTCTTCTAACAAGGTCTGCTAATTTTCATCTGGAGAAAATGCAAGAATGGATTTACGCAGATGATTGTACTGCAAAGCTATTTGACATTGATGATCTGCAAAACAGAATCACTAAACTGATTGAACCTAAAGACAACTTTTTTTGCACTAAACTTTAAGCATGAATCAAGAAAAAAGACTGAACAAAGACAGCCTGCTAGACATCCTTTGTACTTCTCAGACCGCTACAGCTGTATATTCAGGCGAAGAGATACTTATTGAGCTTGCTAACCCTGCTATGCTTAAAGCCTGGGGAAAAGGACCTGAAGTAGTTGGAAGAACACTCTCCGATGCGTTACCCGAAATCGCAAATCAGCCTTTTGTTAAAATGCTTCAAAAGGTATGGAGATCAGGTATTGATGACGTAGGCGAAGCTATTGCTGCTGAACTGGTTGTAAATGGCAAGCTTCAGTTGTACTACTTCGATTATGCTTACCGTGCCATAAAAAATAATAAGGGTAAAGTATATGCCATCTTCCACACTGCCATAGACGTTACCGAGAAAATTAACAGCAGGCAGGAACTTGAACGTGCAAGGGAGCAGCGGGAACAATTTGAGCGGGAGCAGGCACTTAATGAAGAGCTGGCTGCAGTAAACGAAGAACTTTCTGCAACTAACGAAGAGCTGCAGGCAGTTCAGAATAGGCTATACAAGATTAATAATAAATTGGAAAGCAGGGTGGAAGCACGGACTGCAGCACTTTCTGATTCAGAAAGCAGGTTGCGATATCTGCTTTCTGATGCGCCTATCGCAATAGCGGTTCTTAGGGGCAGGGAGTTGATAATTGAAATAGCAAATAAGAAGATTTTAGAAGTATGGGGTAAAAATGAAGATGTCATTGGCAAACGACTTTACCTAGCGCTGCCTGAACTTGCAGGACAAAATTTTCTCCGGCTTTTGGATGAGGTATATACATCCGGAAAACCCCACTATGGCCTTGAGGCGAAAGGCCTTTTTGAGCAAAACGGCAACCTGGAAGAGGTATATTTAAATTTTGTTTATA
>Ga0265798_10009407_pt1 | contig 12224 bp, 8 predicted proteins | sample P3T30metagenome_FD_192430 | JGI IMG/M metagenome (GOLD analysis project Ga0265798, IMG submission 192430) | Plant litter microbial communities from East Loma Ridge, Irvine, California - P3 T30 | ecosystem: Environmental > Terrestrial > Plant litter > Unclassified | place: USA: California... | reverse complement strand
CAACCATGGGGTGCGCCGGTTCCGCAGGGATATGTGCCGCCGCCACCGCCTCCGGGGCCGCCGCCTGCGCAGGCGGATTATAGTCATTTTAGTCAGGGCGGGTATCCGAGTGGGCCGGGGGGATATGCAGGGCAGCAGGGTGGGAGGGGTGGGGGGCAGGGGCAGGGTGGGCAGAATGATCCGTGGGCGGGGCTGAGTGGGTGGAAATGAGGAGAAGATGGAGAAGGTGGGAGGGGATGATGGGATGAGGGAATTGGAGGTGGAGGGAAGTACATAGCACGAGATTAGGGTTTGGCTGTGAAGATAGTACGGATCTGGAAATATGCTGTAATGCAGTTATATTCAAGACCACAAACTCAACCTTGACACAAATGCAATGTAAGCAAATCTATCTCGCAATGGGGTATATCGTAACGACTGTGAAAACGGCAGAGTAGCGACGCATTGGGGTGTGTTCAGAGGCTCTTCCCATCGACTTGGCGGCGCTGTAGGGTGCGCGTGTCGACGTCGTGGAACATGCGGACCTGGTGTTGATGTTAGCGGGGAGAGAGATGAGTGGGAAAAAGTTGAGTGAAAAAAGGTTGAAGTGAAAAAAGGGAGAGTGAAAAATGAAGCTAAGTGAAAAATAGAGCTAAGCGAAAAAGACGCTGAGCGAAAAAGACGCTGAGCGAAAAGAGAGTAGGGGGTGAAAAGAGAAGCTGAGTGAAAAGAGAAGCTGGGTGAAAAGAGACGCTGAGTGAAAAGAGAAGCTGAGTGAAAAGAGAAGTTGAATGAAAAGAGAGCGGAGTGAAACAAAAGCTGGGTGGAAAGAGACGCCGAGTGAAAAGAAAACCCGACTCAACATAAGCCTGAACGAAAAGAGAGCTAAAACAGCCAGAAGGAGTAAAAAACGACATTTCAACTTCCTCGATTGAAAAATCGAGAACAAACTCACATTCAAAGCCTTAACCCCCTCATAAAACCCCTCTTCCACACTCTCCGCCATCAAACTACTCCCACACCCCTTACAAAAATAATGCACAACGCGCCCCTTCCCAAAACTATATTTCTCCACCATCGCGCTGTCCAGACCGGCGGTCTCGAACGTGATGCACGATGTCTGCACGTACACGTTTAGACACCCGTTGCGCGCGCAGATGCTGCAGTTGCATTCTACGACCCAGGCGGAGAGGTCGTCGAGTGCGGGGGAGAGAGTCACGGTGTAGCGGATGAGTTGGCAGTGGCAGGAGGCGGTGTACTAGATGGTTGTTGACTTAGATGTAGCGCGACTTGGCTGCGTTCATGTGTTGATGGGCTTACTCTTTTCATGGGTGCGGTGGACGACATTGAGTGGACGGAGGGATATTGCACGTCGGGTGAGCGCTGGTTGTGCAGGTTGATGGCGATGGAGAAGGGGTGTAGCGGGAGGAAGTAGATTGGGTAAATTGTGGCGGTTGGGGGGAGACGCCCGGGGAGGTCGTCTCTGGAATTAATGTGTAGATGTAGATATGTGTCTTAGGGGAGAGTTCTTATTTTGGAGTGTAGATGTCGATAATGTTGTGAAAGGACAGTAAAGACTTGAAAACCTTGGTGCGGATTGATCGATACTTTGCCTTGATCTTCTCGCCTTCAACAAAGTCATTTATATTATCCCATCCATCGTCGTGAACCCTCGCAATACGTACCTCGGACTGTTCGCGACTCTTTGTTCAAAATACCACAAATGTCTCGGGTGATATAACCTTCGTCCCGCACGCCAGACCTTCTATTTTGAACATTCGAGTGCCGGCTCGTCTTTCCTCGATTTAGCTAAACAAGGAGCTTGTTACACTTAACGTTATTCCAGGATCGACAGTGCAGGCGCCACAGTCGCATTGCGCTCGGCTCGATGGTTTGTGTATCTCAGCTCGTGGTAGCGCGGAAAAGCAACGCTGGGGCTGTTGTTTTGATGTATTGTGCAGTGCGGAAAGAGACTTGTAGGGTACTGTACCCATGCGCACAGGCGCTTATCTAGCATTCAAAGCATGTATAAAAAACTTCTCTTGCCTCGCCTGAAGTGATTGTTGTTCGCCGTCATCTACCACGCAAAACGGCGATTGTTACACTGACCAGAGCGTACCGCGTAGAAGCGAGCCGCGCCAGCCAAACACGAACGACAGGCGCTCTTCGCGACAAAGGTTGGGGTCGAAAAGAAAATGCTCGCTGATGTTCTAGTCCTTTTGTTCCACGCTCTTCTCGCTTTCGTTGCTTGATCAGATGTTAGTACTTCGGCAACTGTTGCTAATTGTAGCGTGAAACCTACGATGCGGCTTGCTTCGCCAATCGAAGCGACGCCAGCGGGCTGGTTGTCGGGATGCAATCAAGACAGCTGATTGTTGGAGGGCTGTCGACGAATAACATGCGACTCTCGCTGTTTATTTACACCATCTGGCGTAGTACATGTGAAGACTGTTTCTGCTCAGTCGCTTCGGGACAGGTTTGCGCGGCTTTTGGTACTTGGCTGCCGCCCTTGATCTGTGGAGGTGAGGCTGGCCGCCTACGACGTGTTTGATCGTGACTGTGACCATCAGAGTTGCTGTATATAGATCAAGCAGGGTCGAAGCACCTTGACTACTCCCTTCGCACCTACAATGCTTTATTTAGTCGTTGTTCACCGTGGTCGGAGCAGAGACGCCCACATAATTGTGATTCTCGCCCCGGAATCGCGTTCTGATGACACAACACCGTGGTGTCTGACCCCGCACCTTACGATAGACAGGTTTGACGGACTGTCGACAGTAGTCGTTCGATCGCACGCATTGAACGTGACCAATTGATAGGTAGGCTGTTCCGATGGAAGTCCAATTCTGGAGTCCTGAAAGGCAAGCATCGAGCATCTCGCACCGGATTACCTGCAGGGACCAGCGCCGTGTGTGGCGGAAGCTCTCGAGCATACGGGCTATACTCGTTGCTCTGGCCGTTGACAGTGATCGCATGCGATAGCTCGAAAATCGCATCCATCGCTTGTCATTGTCCTTTTGCTCTAGGGCTGAAACGTGGCTTTGAAGGATGCGGGAGAGGACATCAGCACGATTTGGGAACTGGGTAAATATAGGTGCCTGAGTACATGCGCAAAGTAGAGCGGGTTGCTTGATTCGCCGGCCGCTCGTACTCGGTATGTTGCTGCGCCGCGAGAATCCGGACGACATCTCTTGACCCTCATCGTTCTTTCTCTGTGAACGCGAAGGGAGTCGCAGGACCATCTCCAGATTTCTATCGACGATGGACAATACGAATACGGGCACTAGGTGCGACGGGAGATTGGCGCTGGGCTTCGCGTCAAGACTTGCCAAGGCAGCTGCGCCCACAAGCTCACGACACTCTCACCTCCTTCCCGGCTCCTCGTGTGATCGAATGGTGAGTTGCAGCGTTCACCGTCAAGGGAGCACAATCTTCGCGTGATCGAGCAACATTGGATGGACACGAGCTCGCTTGGATGATTGCTGAAGTGATTCGAGGCGTGGTTTTGTCCATCGGAAGGAGAAACTGCCCGATCCGAGGCGTCCAGGAGAGGAAATTGCGCCCCCTTAGCGCACATCATCGAGAATGCCATAGGATGAAAATACCTCCGCAATGCCATGTACGGCCTCGGCACACGTCACAGATATTTCTTTGTGGTGTCAGCGCCAGCGCTGGTGGCGCCGAGCCTCGCATCAACGGGCTTGCCAACAGGGCAGGTGAGCACGCGCGCACATCGCCAGAATTCAGTTGCGATCGGTACAGAGCGACATTAGAAGAGGAAAATTTAACAAAGAAAGTACCACCCTATGGTCACTACCTTTGGTTTGGGACTTTGGGGGCACAAGCCGCCGAGAAGCCGTGGCACTGAGTGTGAAAAGTGGACCTCCACGCTCTGCCAAGAGCATATCCCTTTCCAACAAGGTTGCTGAAGCAAAATGGACCGGATTACACGGCACTTCTTGGCCAGAGATCGCGCCCCTTCTGTTTCCAGGCGTCCTGCACACCTGACGTTCACACAGTGTCGTTATTGACCGGACTTGCCCTCAGCAGCACATTCTAGTGGACGTTGGAACATCCACGTCAGCCCGCGGCATAGTTATTGGAGCCTGGATAGCCAAGTCTATGTATGCCTATGATCAGCAGTAATACAACACTGGATCCGACCCCATTCCTACCCGCACCGTTCCACTGTCTTTCTCCTTAGCCCTCCACCAGAGGCACGCGACACACCATGCCCAACTTTACAGTACCAGACAACGGGCAATGGAACAGCAAACCGGCATGGAAGCTTCCAGGGTGGGCAGAGCCATTGATGGTCGCATCCATCCTGTTCGGCGCCATGTTCCTCACACGAAAACGCGACTTCCGAGTCCTCGACCGATCATCACAACGGACAGGCTATCTCGATAGCGACGCGCAAAGTTCTCAAGAACACCTCCTCACATCCGACAGTGACAGCGACCTCGACGATGTTTCCACGGCTAAGAACCCGCGAAAAGTACGAGACTTGGGCTGCTGCAAAGTCACGACGCCGAACACCTCGCGCTTCCGTAGCCACATACACAGCCGGATACTCCAGCGCTTCCCCTTCCTGATCGAGATGTTCTACTGGATCATCAACTACGCCTTCTACCGCATGACAAGCGTGCTCTCGAGCAAGCTGTTCGCCGGACGAGGGATCTGGGATGTCGCACAAGAACATGGCATATCGGTCTTAGAAGCAGAAGAGTACGGCATGCTGAGCTTCCTCTTCCCCGTCCGCGAGAGGGACGTACAGCAGTGGTTCATGCAAGGCCACCAAGACGCGCTCACAGTACTGAATAAGTGCTATGCGCTGATCCACATCCCAGGCACCGTCGGGTAAGCACTCCCCTCCACCCCTTACTCCACACGCACAACTAACCTCGACAGCTTCATCTGCTGGTACTACTACGTCGCGCCCTCCTTTGACACCTTCGCGTACGCCCGCCGCACCCTCACGCTCACCAACTTCTGCGCCTTCCTCACCTTCGTCGTATACCCCTGCATGCCACCCCGTCTCCTCCCCAAAGAATACGGCTTCCTCGACACAGTGCGCCACGACGACGCGCAGTCCGTCTGGATGAGCGGCAAATTCGTCAACCAGCTCGCCGCCATGCCATCCATGCACTTCGGGTACTCCTTCTGCATCGGCATGACAATGATATACCACTCGGGCATTTTCCGGCGCACACTGGAGCGCGGCGAGGCGCGCAAAAACGTCTTCTGGAAAATCTTTTACATATTGCTGGGACTGGGGTATCCGACCTTCATCCTCGTTACGATTGTGGCGACGGCGAATCACTATCTTATGGATGCGATGGTCGCGTCGTGCTTTGTGGTGTTATCGTTTGTGTGTAATAAGGTTTTTTATGTGTTTATTCCGTTGGAGGATTATTTTTTGTATGTGCTTAGGGCGGATAAGCCGGTCCCGACGACGGGGGACCGGTTTCATTTTAGGGGTGGGAGTATATAGATGCGATCGTGGATAGTTCGTGTTGTACATTGTTTCTGGGAGCCGTGGCAGATATCCTGCCGGGTGTGGGTGTGGGTAGTGCATTGCTGGAGGGTCTGGTCGCATATAAGCCTGGCGTTGCATATTTTTCTGGTACATATTGTGTAGAGCCAATTGCTACAAACATTATCAACAACCATTCGAGCCTGTATTGCACTTGTTCAATTCTGCGGTTCATTCTAGTGCCATGCTGTGTGGGAGTATGCCATTCGTAGCTGACAACTTGCAGTAATTCAGCACATGCACATATTTCGCAAAGGCTCATCATATAAAGCTACTGCGCGTAACAACTTTCCAGCCGTACCTGACATCGTCAATCCGTGCCTGGTGTTGCACGACGCGGCCTCGCTAACAGAACGGTTCCTGCGTTAGTGCAGGAAGGCGCGACGGCGCTACCCGTCATACCCCAGCTTCACAACCAGCCTCTCCATTATTGCTGCCATCAGACTTAATTGCATTGCTCCTTCACACTCTCTACATACCACTCAAAGTTTCTTATCCCACAGCACAAGAAACGCCTTGCGCACTCGCTTACCCACATCGCATAGCTGCATCTGAGCTCAAAAACTCCGTTCCACTCACTTGAACGCACTTACCTTCCTTTACGCTAAGTGACGAGCCACCTTCGCTATGGCGGACACTGAGAACCAGACTCCGATTGAGGAGACGCCTGTCGATGATGTGGAGATGGGCGATGGCGCGGGCGATGTTGCTGCCGGCGCAGGGGAGGAGACTGGGCTTACGGAGATGGAGCCTGAGGTGCCTAAGCTGGTGCTTTTCTCAGAGTAAGTGAAAACATCATGCGATTGCTACGGAGTGCTCTGCAAGATGCGCAGCTGCTTCTTGCGACTCAATTGGGTCTGCAGCGATGCGCCGGATTCGAGGCGCATGATTTCCCTAGGGCGCAAGAGAGTCAATCGCGCTGCGCATATGCCACTGCACAGAGCGACCACTACGAGATGAGACGAGAAGCTGACCGCTCCCAGCTTGATGAAGAGCCCCATCGTCGAGGTGGTTGTAGGAAGCGGCGAGGCGCGAACCACATACTCGGCCCACGAGGCAGTCCTCGTCAAGTCGCCAGAGTTCGCAAAGCAGGTCGAGCAGTTTGCGCCAGGCGGAGTAAGTCTGTTGGTAAACCAAACCACCTCAAGTATAACACCAACGTATGCCAGCCCCGCCGGATTGTCTTCTCTGACTGCGACGTCGACGCCATGGGCTCCGTAGTCGAGTACCTCTACACGGGCGAGTACTTCCCCAAGAAGACGTCCCCAGCCCGTGACGCGCCCCTCGAAAAGGACCCGCGCCAGCCCTCCACCGACGACGAAGGCCTCGGCCTCCTCGTGCACGCGCGCATCTACACCCTCGCCGACCGCCTGCAGCTTCCCGAGCTCAAGTCGCTCGCGCACAGCAAGATCCACCGCACCGCCTCCACCGCAAAGGGCGAGCTCGCATACGCCCGCTTCGTCTACAAGGAGTCCAACCCAGAGGACAACACTATCCGCAAGCCCGTCGCTGCTTTCTGGGCCACACGGTCCTACAGCCTGCGCCACGACGCGGAGCCAGAGTTCCGCGCCATGTGTCTCGAGTTCCCGCAGTTCTCGTATGATGTGCTCCAGCTGGTCTTGGATCAGCAGGAGAAGAGCAGGCGCGGTGGTGCTGGTGATGATGAGCCGACGCGCGGTGGACCAAGTGTCGTGCCTGGCAGCAGCAGGAAGAGGGCGAGAGTGAGTCAGATAGCTCAGATGCGCTGATTGATGGTTATTTGGTTTGGTTCGCTTCTGCGTATGCTTGTCTTGCGCATTGCTGTTTCAAGGCTTCTCTAATCTCTTTTCCTAGCTCGATCCTTCTGTTCAGATTCGTCAGACTCGTGGCAGCAGTGCGTCTACGTCACGCTAAAGCGAGAAGCTGGTCGGCTGAATTCAGGGTATTTTCTTCGTCACATTCAACTTTCGATGCGATCTACTTTGTTGAGTATACGATGGGCATAGTCGATATACAATACACGTCGGAAGAGTGGGGTGTGGCATTCGGGGTATGTGCAAATATTGTGGATGAAGGGGAGGGGAGTGGAGTGGAGGGCTAATGATTGGTGTAGTACTAGCGACGAGCACACGGACTAGAGTTCGCTGAAAGTATATCGGTACGCGATTACTCGGGATGCTGATGGGTAATAGACTTGGGACACGGACATTTGTCGTCGACTCTCGGATTCGAATGCCGATGGCAGAGGACTGTTAAACAAGATGGGTCTCGACACTTGCTACTGTCTCTTCACTGGTTCGGATGTGCCGTGCCGGATAGACTGGACGTAGGTTACGACAGGAATTTCATTTCGAGTCACTGCAGATACCTCTCATTTTCTTGTAGCCACATCTTTCTTTCTGTCACTCTCATGTCATCATGTCATCGCGCGCGCAATTGTCAGGCACCATACACTAGCTACTTCCTCACTGCACAAGTGCGCTGCTACACGGAGTCTACCTATAGACCGTCTCATTGCTCTTTCGACTCGATATGGCAATCGATATCATCGCTAAAGCACAGCTCAAGTAGAACAATGATCATAAAAAAGACCTGGCGTCGTATCCTCGATAATGTAAGCAGAGAGGAGTGCTCGACTGAAAAGCAATGGAAGCTGACAAGTCGGCAGGCAAACTTCGTCAGTTTCGTACCTGTAACACCCAAAGTGCAACCTCAACATTCCCGCTTAGAAAGTACACTTCAAGTCATGCGATCTGGGCCTGCTAAGGCAGTGAATCTTAACATCATACACGTTTCTTTTCCTTCTCATACTTGGAACAAGCGAGCCAATCGTCTGGTTATCGTGCACTGAAAATGTTTGCGGATGTTCAGAATCCTCTCTTTCACCTCCGATTCCGCGAGAGCACCACCGCCGTTTATCTGACTTCATAATTTTCCGCTTACATTAGCTGCTCGCACACTGATCAAATACCACATTTCAAGCTCCCTCAAGATTCCACTCTGCCCTCTTAACCCAACACAAGATCATCACCGAACTACCCCCAAGCTTATCCATCACCATGAAGCTCTATTTCCACATCCTCGTCAGCGTGATCTGCCTCTTGGCCTCTGCACTCGCAGCTCCCGTCAACACCACCACGACTCTCGGCAGCGGCCCCAACCACGTAAGTCTACTCATGTACTCTCGAGACTCTTGGCCCGAAACACTAACCCTTCCCAGGACTACTTCCACTCCCTGCAGTTCGTCTACGGCGAACTCCGCGGCGAGCGCCACTGGCGCATGTGGCAAGGCCCCGCAGGCATCGCAGTCAACATGTGCAACGGCTACGGAAACGGCATGTTCACGCTCGCCAAGCGCTTCACCGACAGTCGTCCTCTTAGTCTCGACCGTCCGGCCTTCCCACCTAATGTGAGCAAAGACATGCCTCTCAACACGCCGCGCTAACGGCTCCGCAGAACAAGTTCGTGGTCCAGATGAAGCAGGGCTACGATGACTGCTACTATATCAAGGAGGATGATAGGGACGCGGGACAGCTGCAGTGCGATCGGAATGGGAAGATGGTGTTGGCGTTTCCGTTTGAGCGCGATCCGGGGTATGGTGAACCTACTATTGACTGCGGCGGCGAGGGAAAGTGGCATCGCGGGTACTTTACCGACGTGAGGTTTTTTTTTGAGTGGACAACTGCGGACAATTGCTGACTTTGATGGCTCAGATGTACTAGCACACGTGCTGGAGATGGTCAAGAACAAAAGGCGGGAGATATGGGTGGCTGAAGAACATTGGCACGCTCGTTAGAGACGTCTCGTTCAGGATATTCTTGGGTGGGAAAGCTTTCGTTCTGAAGTGTTGCTGCGACAAATGGCCATGGTTAAAGTAGAGGCGCTGGCGTAAAAGTAATACCAAAAGCGTGAATGAGACACATAATCGATCAATCGCATTGAAATGGCCAGAAGGGAAGCAGTGCAAATCAAGCTTGTGAACTCGTGTATTGACATCTAGCTATGGTAGCTGCCTTGAACTCATACCCAGGAACATGTACTCCTTGAAGTCATGTCTGATTTACGCAGCGAAGTCCGGGCGATAGTGTACAGTTTGCTGCTTCCCATCTGAAGCTGTTCACTCACTTACCGCCGTCCCTTCGCGCTTCGGTATCCTTCACACCGTCTTTTTGTCTCTTGCCTTGTGAGTCTCTCGTCTCTCACCTTTTGAGATGAAGCTTTAGCGCCTCGCCGAATGTATACTTAGTCCACCTTCATTGACTTTCCTTCTTTCTCATCCCCCACCTTTCTACTTCAACTATCAGTGAAGACCAACACAAGTCTCTCAGTCAATCTCATCATACCATCTGAACACATTCAACGGTATAGTAAATCCAACATGCAGCTCTGGACCACCTTCCTCGTGTGGGCAGCTTGCCTGCTGAGTCTCGCCGTGTCTCTCCCAGCTGAAGAGGTGCCCGTGAGTCCTCCACTGCACGACTCTTGGGGGAAGCCGCTAACGCAACGCAGGGTCAGATCTACTCACTCCAGCTCCTCTTCGGCAAGACCGTAAGTTCCATGGTTTCTGCATGCACCATATGCACTGATATATACGTCTACCTCTAGGACCGTGGCGTTGTTTGGCATCTGTGGCAAGGCCCGCGCGGTACGCATAACTCTATTCGAGCAGGCGAAGTACGAGAAGCTGATAAGTTGCTCAGGTATCCCCATCAACAACATCTGCTACGACAACGCAGACACTAGGTTTTCCTTGGTCGCATCTTTCTCGGGCTTAGACGGCGACCTTAGCAAGCCACCATTCCCAAACGGCGTAAGTGCTTCTTCGTCTTGACTGATACCAACGCATGTTCTGATGAAGAACAGGTCAAGACCTTTCCAGGATCAGTCCGCTCAACCAAGTCTAACAAACTGGACTGCTTCTACTTCAACGACGGCAAGAATGATCCGGGACACCTCCAGTGCGGAGATGAGTAAGTGAACTTGTGTTTCAAGATGAGGCAGTGTGCTGATGTGTATGCGCAACTGTAGTGCTCATTACAAGATCAATCTCACCAAGGATCCTGGGTATGGACAACGCTTGATGTCGTGCAACAAGGGCGATGTCCATGAGGACTGGGCTCGCGGGTAGGTTGGCTTGAGAGAACTCACTTCAATATACTGACATATACAGATACTTCGCCGAGTTCGACTAAGAGCTGTTCGGCGCTCTCGGAGGTGGTAGATGGTGAGGTATTCTTTCAAAACGAAGTCTTGATCTCAGACATACAGTGTGGTGACAGGTAGGTAATGCTACAGTGAGTCTCAAAAAGCTTTTGAATGCATGGACTACATGCCTGGATGATTCAAAAGATTATGAGTTCGGAAGGAAATGAATATTGATTCAATGAAATCCTCCACTTGTGTCTTAGTGTTTCTAAGTCCTGCATCTTCCCAGTCGTGCGATATCAGCATATGGAAGCCTTCGAATTGCTCTAGAGGCATGACTTCAACTCGACTAGGTTGCGTTTGCCGACACGCAGCTCTTACCGCTCTTGGATACTTTTGCAGTAGAAGCCTGCCTAGCACTGGCCCATCGTCATTCTCACTAGCCGTTTGCCTGCCCTGTAGCTCACTCACAACCGCATAGACCACCGCGCTAGCGCAGTTCGCTCTTCCCATATAGTCAAGACTCGCGCCGCTGTCCTCTGCCATCTACACTCATCACCTCTGCAATGGCAGCTCAATTTGCGCAAACCACACACACCATCATCAGCCATGCAGCTTCTAATTGACGCCCTTGTATGGGCCACCCTACTCCTCAGCTCCCTTGCTGCTCCCCTCAACGCCACTGCCATCGATGCTCCCTTCAACGCCACTGGAATCATGGGCGGCGAGACCAAGTCTTTACAGCTCACCTTTATTGCCGATGTGGACGACGAATACTTCTGGGTCGTGTTCTACGGACCTCGAGGTCAGTGATGCTAATACAAAATGCGTGCGCGATCCTCCGTTCTAACGCATTCATAGGCACTGCTATAGAGCCTTGTGGCCACGACAAGCGATTCAGGGATGTCGCCGAGGTCAACTACAAAGGTCCCGTTGACTGGAACAACCCGCCGATGCCCAACAAGGTTATCAAGAAGGATACACACGATACTGAGAAGGACTGCTACTACGAAAACGATGGCAAGGGCAACTATGGCGAATTCAACTGCTACGACCCCAAGTATGTTATCAAGGTGCCAGGCAATTAAGACATTGATGCTGACTGAAAATCAGGAACGGACAGCTGTGGTATCACGATGACCTCAAGATCGACCCACATGCTCGCGATGCCCCGATTGATTGTTTGGGCCCTGGCAAGGACGCATGGTACAATGGGTTCAAGCGTATGGCCTACGTTGAGTTCTAAAGCTTGGAATTCTAAGGACGAGCCACGGGGAGTGGTCCGGACTGGGGCCTCTGTGGGCGACTGGAAGTGCATCGAGCATCATATGGGCAGCGAATTAGTTTCTACGACTAGGATTCGAATGTCCATCTCATGATACACATGTAGTGTCCGCTGTGCATGTCTCGTGCGTGATTATCAGCTCGATTGGTATGACTCGATTTTACCCCCTTTCAAGAATCTCCCATAGGCCTACGTTACTTACAAGGCATTGTAACGAGAACTTTGCCTTCTAGTAATTGTGGACTGTTTCCAAACTTCTATGCACAGCGATGGGTTAGGTTAGGTAAGGCACTGGGTTCT
>Ga0265798_10009406_pt1 | contig 12226 bp, 5 predicted proteins | sample P3T30metagenome_FD_192430 | JGI IMG/M metagenome (GOLD analysis project Ga0265798, IMG submission 192430) | Plant litter microbial communities from East Loma Ridge, Irvine, California - P3 T30 | ecosystem: Environmental > Terrestrial > Plant litter > Unclassified | place: USA: California... | reverse complement strand
GAGCGAGCGCGATCAAGTCCGCGAACATGTTGCGTCTCTACTGAGTAGTCAGCGACGCCAAGTTCCCAGTTTCGTCGAAGCTTTACAGGGTACCATGGAGAATCTGAACACCATCAGGAATAGGGGTACAGCTACTCGCAGCATTCCCGCGCGTCGATCTGGAGGCGAGACAATCGATCGTCTGGCGGACGACTTCGACACTTTGACCATGGGACAAGCGCATGGCGTCAACTCACCGTCACGTAACGTGCGATTTGCAGAGACGGTTCGGACAGATCGTGTCTCACGAGACCCCACGATCCCTGGTCCCTATAGTCCACAGCCGTCCTCGCCGACTCCTCGAAGTATTATGCGCTCGCCCGGACATTCTCGTGCGAACTCAGCCGAAGCGATTTTGAGCCATGGAGCTTTGCCTCCACACGATGCTCGAGTGCCCTCGCCCACCGACGGCTACAGTGCAGAACTTGCCGCACTGGATGTACAACTCGACGAGATCTACGCGGCTCTCAACAGCCAGCGTCGCATTGAAGACAATGGGTCATTAGAGCAGCGTTTTGATAGCCTAGCACAAGCTCGCTCCATGATTCGTCGCCTTAGAGGACTACGTCGTCTCAATCAAACGGACATTGACACGGCTCGCGCTGCTGTACAATCAGTGATGACAAGCACTGGACGACATGGCAACGCTGCTGCCACGAACACTGATAGTAGACCGGAACGCATGGGTCGTGAGCCGTCTCATGTTAATCGTGAGACGCGGAGGCCGCGTCCAGTAAGTGGGAGCTTTAGCAACATAGGAGAGCGGCTACGCCTAGCGACTGTACAGCATGACCAGCATCTGTTCGCTCATACCAACGGCATGTTTCCAGTTTGGAGTTCACCTCCCGTTGACCCTCAATATGGGGACGGCATTCAACGGCCTGACGGTACCGTATACTGCTGGGGGCCTATGGGCGGATGGTTGATGTACCATGGCCGTGATGGGGCCTATTTTTGCGAGTAGATGTGTGATGATGCCTGGTCTTGGGGTAGGGGCTCTGTACCTGGGTAATATTCAGAGCGCAAAGGTCGGGGTAGAGAGTGCGCATCCATAGAGGGACCAAAATAGAGACCGAATCGGAACTTCAAACCATTCGAATGTACCACATCAATGTGCTTGTTGGTTATCGAGGCGCGCACATGTGGCAGGGACGAGAACGACGGACTAATCAGCTGGGCGGTGTTTAAACGTTCGATTGGCGCTAGCTGCTCCGAGTTCCTTCCGGTAGCGGGCTGCGCTGCGCGCTTCATCGCCACACAACATACACATTGCGCGTCATTACACTTCCCAGTCTCAATAATCAGCCCCGCCGAGGACTATGCCGCAGTTTGCGTCAAAAGCGCACTCTGTTCATTCTTACTTCCCTTATTACACGACATCTATTACCCCGTTCCCTTTGTCATTGCAGCCCCGCGCCTTATTCCCGTAGTTCCGCTTCAATAACACTCTCAGCAACCCCGGGGTAATTGTAGACGGCTAAGAAATTCAGACCAGCCTTTTCAATTATCGCCTTCCACTCCGCTTCTGTTCTCTCGCGCACCGAAAGATGTGCTAACATCATCATATCCATAGAGGTGGCGGCGATGGTAGGCTTCTCTTCCGAAAGCACAATCTCGTTCAGCAGCACCCGCGAGTAGCCGGGCTTCAGTGCTGGCTTCAGGCTTTCGAGAATCGTGACGCCTTCTTCGTCATTCCAGTCGTGCAGAATTGAGTGCAGTGAGTACGCCCTGGCTGACTGAATAGGCTGAGGCGTGTAGAAATCATGGACCTGACTCTCAAAAGGAAGCCCTTCCTTATCCTTGATAGCCGCGATGACTGGCTCTTGATCCTGAAGAACAACCTTGCCCGGGTGAGAATGGTGCTGAGTCACGAACTGCTGGACGTCGTGACCACGACCGCCGCCGACATCGACCAGAAGGACCTCGCTGCAGCTGGGATCAAAGCCATCAATCAACCGTTCCGCGACCGGGTAGAAGCCGGGGTCGAACCAATTCGCCTTACCCGCGCGATACACCGACATAAAGTTGTCGAACTCATCGAGATGAGGAGGCGTTGCGACCAACCATGGGAAAAAAGGCAAATCTGTTCCATGCGCATCCTGTAATGGTCCTTCTGTAGGCAACGTGGGGAGCCTGTAACCAGTCTTCTTGAAATACTCCGGGAAACCATTGAACGACGGTCGTGACACGTCGTAGCAGAAGTCAATGCTCTTCTGATAGTTGTCCGCTGCAAGTTCGTGGCTCAGACGGGTACCGAGGAATTTACCGTTCGAGAAGGAAACGACCTTCATTGCGATTAGGTGACGCATGATCCGTTGCAATAGAATGGGGTCAACGCTCGTCTTTTGAGCAAGGTCGCCCGGACCAACTCCGGCATCGCCTGCATCTCTAAGGTGCTGGAAGAGTTTGACTTCAACAGCGAACTTGCAATGCGCTGACAATGCCGGCTGTAGACTCATCAGTATGCTGGCAACAGTGCAGGTTCAGTCACGAACCTCGGCCCAAAAGCTTCTCTGCAGGAATTCACTGGGTATCTCGAGCGCCGCAACTAGGTCTCGACCAAGCTCGATGAGACTTTCTCGTGAGCCGATTTGCTCGGCTTCGTAAGCTCTGCCGGCGGCCGCAACACGCTCGAGGATATCTGGTACAGGTATTGGCATGTCTGGCGGTGAGTGTTTGTTCTGCAATGTTTGTCAAAGGATAAAGAAAGCAGCGCGGGGCAGCCTTCTATTGCAATCCTTCGATCCTTTCGCACGATAGCCATCGTTCGGTGGGGCTCTTGCCTTCCTATTGCGCCATGCGCCGAAGTACACATGACTCGTTTTCCCACCCGATCGCTCAGCGCTTAGTCGTTTCCGCGATGTTTGGATCTTAGATCAGCTACGTTGTGATACAAAGGCCTGATATCCGCAGTCTCTTTACCGTCTTTCGCTCGTCCGACCCACTCGACCTCGGGAGTGTTCAACAACGCGAATCCTACATCCGCTGTGTTGGATCAATACGTTTGGAACATCGCCTACCAAACGCTTGTTGCCTGCGTGCTTGTTACATTTGCCGGCATGACGTTTCCGGAGACAGGCATCCGTCCGTGCCGCCCCGTCACTCGTTGGCCCACTTGGTCTGGCACTAGATCCTTCGCGGATGCATGAACAGACACTTCGAGCCGCACCTGTTGAAGCACCAAGAGCCACGTTGACTTTACTAGTCACAAGGTCTTAATGAGTTAGTTTCTGAGATTGGATATATTTTTCTTCTTAGAAGAGATAAACACTCTACAAAGTAAAGCTATCTAGCTTAAGATCTATGGTATGGAAGTGGATAGACTACGTTTTCTGCTTACGCTCGTTGAGTATCTTCTTCAAAGGGGTTGTATTGCGGCTGTCCTTTCAGCGTATCAGTTCCAGTGTGGCCTTTTAGAAGATCGTCTTCCCCATCGGCTTCCCATAACGAGTAGTTCAACCTTCCGACGTCTGAGATCGGTGCCTGAGAGCCTACCTCAAGCAGTACATTGACGATCGTTCCATCGTACGAAGGACCGACGTGATCATAGACACGCCTCGCAAATTTCCATGGATTTGCGAGCTTCCCAACACTGATTCGAAGCGATATCCTGCCTTCCTTGTCCTTCGAAGAGGGAGACAAACCATGTTTCAAGGATAGTTTCACTGCAGATATGCCGGTCTTTTCGCAAGCCACATGTAGAACGAGAATCTCGGCACCATCCACCGAGCTTTTGTTAGCGGCAAGTTCATATCCTCTTTGAGAAGCTCCAGCACGCTGAAAAGTCGCAGACGACCACCCCGGAGAGGTTTTCAACTACTGTTCATACGCTGTTGATACTTACTGCACCAAGCTTGAAGAATACTAAACCCTTACGGATGTTACGCCAGCATACTGATGCGCAGTTGCCTTGCATCCTGCGGCCTACTTTACCTATCTCGAGCTCGAATGGAGTCTTGAAAAGAAACGGATCGCGGAGGCAAAGCGCGTAGGTCAGGATGTGTACGCAAGCTACGAAGTAGATGTAGCTGAATCAACACAGAAGGAGGACAATGAGGGTACTACTAATAGCGATACTGCGCTTGATCTTTTCTAGCAAGCTCGTAAGCGTGGTCATTGGCTCGCCGCAACTTCAGTGTCTACCACGCCGAAGGAACCGCACAACACTGGCCTGTAGGCCTGATAAGTTTATGGCTAGTGCCAATAAGGCCGATCAGGATGTTGAGAATCCTCTGAGGTGTTAGGTTCACTATGCATCTGACTACCCTGTGCTCTCCGAGATGGCGTTGAATCGTTTACTCGTCCGGCAATGAGCTCTGAGTGTGAGCGTGTATTCCTACAAACAAAGAAGGTCGTTCAAAATGAACGAAAACGCCTCAATTCAGACACTGCTGCAGCTATTGAATGTCAAAATCACTTTTTGATTAGCAACGAGCGCACAATATCCGCGTAGTCTTGATTTAGCATAGTACGTGTACATAATCCCAAGCCACGTAAACTAGATAAGCCGCAATGTGCTTGCGATCCGACCCTATGTACTTGTCTCACTGGTACGCAACCTGCACGCGATTATCTTCAATCTTGCGAGCTGGCCATTTGTGGTGCACGGATTTCTTGATTGACGCAAGGCTGCTATTGAGGCTGGGAAACCTTGTCATCCAACTACTGGTTTTTATGGAAATAAACATATCGGTCTTCCACAACTCATCTCTACTAGTATGTCGCACCACGACCCGTGTAGCCATAGCCGCACGGGTTGTCCGAATCATGCGCAATGCCATACCACGTGCCCCTTGTCTCCTGGCTGTCCCATCCCATACCCTTGCCATCGTTGCAGTTGTTGATGACGCGGTTAATGCTCCACTCAGCGTCCTGGCAGGGCATGTAGCCAGTGCGGCAGAAGCTATTGCAGGCGTAGGCGACAATACCATTGTACGAGTTGCTGGAGACGCGTTTGGCGTTCCCTGCTAGGTTGCCGTTCTGGCATTGACTCATGAGGTCTTTCAGTGCGGCGCGAGCGTTTCCTTGGCTAGACTGGTCGGAGGAGGAGCTGCAGTGTGTGCCGCTGTTAGAGCGGGAGCAGCCTCGTGCCTTGGAGGAAACAGAAACATGTTAGCTAGGCGCTTCTGTGGCCAGGGTCGTGATTGCTCAAGTAAGCCTTACCTGAAGGTCGACCGTGGCGGCCATGATGGTGCTGCTTTGGAACAGGAGCGTTCCGGCGGTGGTAATAGCGAAGAAGCGCATGATGAGTAGGTTGTTGCTGTACAGTACGAACTTCGATATGGAGACAAGTGTGCTAGACTGAAAGACCAGGTCGACCTGTGATGACTCGATGTCGATGGAGAGAGTGTGTACTCACATCACAGGGAACACGTCGTACTTATAGACATTAGTTCCACGTTGGCTAGATCACATGATATCTTACTGTGCAAGTGCACTTACTTCTAAGCTTGGAGCTCCTGTACACGAGTAACCCAACACGACAATAGTAGTTAGCAATGCGGACAGCATCAGTCATCATCAGTACGAAAATTGACCAATCACACGCACCCGGGGCCTGTTTTGCAGCGGAGACGTAGCGCTAAGCTGAGTACGGAAGGTGACAGCACGTGCGGAATCTATTCATGCCTGCTAGACGAAGTCGTCACATCTCTAGACGGATGGTGGCGTTGTCAGAATGAGCATTTAATAACACGCTCAGCCAACCTAGCTGCATGGAGTATGCTGCGTTCCCTTTCAAGAAAACGCTAGCATAGCTTATTTTAACGACTCTGAACGTCCATGTCCGCTCCGGCTTCTATCCAATGTCCAGTCCTCGGTTCGTTCTAGCAGCGCGTCCACAAGCGGAATGTCTCTTGTATTAGCAGAGGTGGCTGTTCGTCTCGCCTGACATCGATAGTACTGCCAGCCACAATAAGCGCTTGCGCGATACCTTCAGCTGCTGCATGAAAAGCCTCATTAGAAAGTTCGCTACGACACGCATCTGCGCCGCTCTGTAAGAGAAGGCGAATGAATTATTTTTAGCCCTAGTAAGCAGCAGCTTCAAGAGCTGTATTAGGTAAAGTGACCACCTTTGATGTTGACTTTAGCCCCGGCGTCCAGGAGGACTTCCGCAATATGAACATGGCTTGCCATTGCTGCCGCATGCACGGCATTAGCAAAGCGCCAATTTCCGTTGAGAATTGCTTCTTCATTGACCACCTGGGCAGCAGATGTCACAAGCAGCTATGGCCTTGAGAGATGCACATCGTAGAGGACTACCCTACCAAAGCTTTTGGGCCCCTCCACGTCACCTTTTGGGTTGACAGGGTATTCCTTCAATGTTTCTTGCCCACGTAACGAGCTGAGAGAAATACTGCCCGGAGGTTAATCAAGCCTGATGATGAACTTTCGAGACATGCACCTGAGACTTGCACCTTTGCTACTATCGACAACGCGATCAGTTGTTAGTATCGACTTCGTGGGTGTCGCATGTTGTTTAAGTGTATGCGCCTTAAGCGCGTCGTTGGCTTTTGAGAAGATAGTCCTACAAACTGTTTCGAGAATTGGTCGAAGTCTCTACTACTCGTGGTGGTTGTACTGTTATTTAGAATAGTAAGAACTACGCCTTCGCAGTTCTCTTAACACGCAGCATAAATAGCACTCTTAAACCTACTACAGGTTCTATAGTTAACACAATAATCTAGAGGTATTTTAAGAGCTTTTATATAGCCTTAATAGGTAGCGTAATAAAAAGCACTACTAAGCCTACTATATTTAACTAATACTAGTAGCTTAGCTAAGTAGACTTTATAGATTAAGTATAACTAAATAGAGATAAAGTATATAGATATATATATCTATAGTTATTTAATTAGTTCTTATTATAGATAGCTATAAAGATATTTATAATTAATTATAGACCTTAAGAGCTAAGTCTAGTCTAGTCTATACGTAATTAGTATAGTAATTAGATACTAAGTAAGCTAAGATACCTAATAAGCTTCTCTAATAAGTTTTTTTAAATCTAGAAATAAAGCTATATAGCTACTAATAAGTTTAATTATTAAAAAAAATTTAGTATTTAAATTTATAGATATATATAAAACTCTTTATCTAATTAAATTTTACTAGTATTATAATTTATAACTTATATCTTATTATTTTAAGTAGTACTAAAGAAAGCGCTAATATAAATATAATACTATTTCTACACTTATTTATATAAAAATATAGTACTTTTTTCTTAATAGCGCTTTAGAAAGTTATCTATTAAACTATACTTAGCTTATTTTAAGTTTTTTCTAGTATTATAATAGCTTATTATTAGAAGTTAAGCTTTTTTATATAAGTAGCTTTCTTAGCTTTTATTTTTTTTACTATCTTAGCGTTTTTACACTTATACTATTACTATACTTCTACTTTCTTAGCTATAGATTTTTTTATATACTATTACTACTATTATAATCTTTTTTATTAAAACTTTTTTAAAGTTATAGATAGCTTCTTAGCTTTATTTTATTTTATACCTTTATACTTCTACGTAGCTTATAAATATTAAAAACGTTAAAATTAAGTACTACTTTTATTTTAAGAATCTTAATAAAGCTTAAAGGTTTTACTTTACTTTAAATACTAGTTTTCGCTAAAAGCGTAGTTATAAAAGTTTTCTTATTAGTAACAAGTAGCTAATCTTAAGTTTATAGCTTATTAAGTATAACTCTAAAATATTTAGTTTTAAAAGTTAAATTTTCTATTACTATAATAGCCTAACTTTTTTTAAAGCTTATTCTAGCTATTACTATAACTATTATTATTTAATTTTAGACATTTATTTTATAATAAAGTAGTAAAACTAAAGTACTTTAGTAAAACTTTTATATTTATTAGCTATATCTTTATAGCTACAAAGATCTATATAAAAGAACTCTACTTTTTTATAGTACTTTAAGTAGCTTAAAAATAATAAAGAAGTTTGATTTTACTACTTTTATTAGCTTTTATATTAACTAAAAATAGTAATTAAGTTCTTAAAAGTAGTATTTTACTAAAAGTATTAAAAGAATAAAACTAAGTACCTAAAGACTATAAGTTATATATAAAAAAACTAATAGTAGAATTTAGTAGTAGTTATACTACTTTAGGAATTTTTATATTATATAGCTACTATAGCTCTTAAGAATAAGAACTTAGTAATTATAAGCTACTTCTTCTTTTATTTTATAATTAAATTTATCTTATAGCTAAAATAATCTAATCTTATTATTACTTTAGCTAAAAGCTAATTTTTAAAAGAAAACTTAGTATTTCTAGACCTTTACAGTGTTTACCTAGTCTAAATTAAATTTTTAAAATATTCTAATATAATAGTACTAGTAGAAGTACCTTCTTATAAGCGAAAATGTAAGCTAGTAGTATAACTTATTCTATATTACTATTCTTGATAGCTATATATACTTTTTTTAATATATAAAGTTTTCTTATTATTATCTTTCTTAATAGTTTTATAATACTAATAAAAAAGCTTTTCTTATCTATATTATAAGCATTTTTTAGCTAAACCTTATAATTTTATAATAAAATATAGTATTTTAAAGTAGAGCTTATACTAAAATAAAGAGAATACTAAGTATTACTGTTAGTTAATTTAAATATATTATCTAAGTATAATTATATTACTATTATAGTAAAAAGGTTATACAACTTAGCGCTAAAAAACTATATATTTTCTAATTAAATCTATAAAGTTTTATACTATCTTTTATATTAGTACTATTTTTCTCTTTATTAATCTCTTAATATACATAATAAGTTTCTCTTCTTACTTTAGACTAAAAGAATTTAAGCGCGCGTAGCTTCTCTATTTAGGCGTACTTTTGTCTAATACTACTACAAATATATTATTAAGTTTTAATATTAATATTGTATTAGTTTTTAATAGCTAAAAGATATACTATTTTAAAGAATAAAATATTTTATATTACTTTATAAATTAAGCCTATATTTACAGAGTTATAGTGTATTAAAAGTTAAAATAGTTAGAGTATTTTTCTACTTAGATAGCTTATTAGATATCTTAGTTTATCTAGTGTCTTATTACTAAAGCTATTAAAAGTCTTAGATAGAGTCTACCTAAATTAAACTTTAATAAGTCTAGTAGCTATATAGTAATTTATATAAGAATAATAAGCTATAATAAGAAATAGAGAGAGTACCTAGATAGTTACGTAATATACCTAAATTGTAACTAAGATAAAGCTTTCTTAAGTAATATAACATGTATTTAAAAACTTTAATATATAGATTATTTTAGAGATTTTAGTTTAAGTCTAGTATATACATAAAAAATTATTATACTTACTATAATAAAAATAGAGATACTTATTAGTAGTCTAATAGATTAATATAAGAAATTTATCTTAGAATTATATTAAGTAGGTAAATATTACTATATAGATAATAGTAGTATTAAAGTTTTACTAAAGCTATTAAAGGTATTTAAAATAACTATTAAACTATAGTGTTTAGCTAAGAGTTAACATAATATTATAATTATAGTTAATATAGAATAAATATATTAAGTTCTTTTTGTAGTTTACGTTTTACTATATAATATTTATTTTCTTTTTATAAGCTATAGTTCCTAAAATAAAAATATAAGAAAGTTAAGAGTTAGTTTATACTATAGGTTTTTAGCTTTAGTATTAAGTTAAAAAAATTATAATACTAAAGTAATATCTATATAGATATTAAATCTACTTAGTAGCTCTCTAAACAAGTAGTTACAGAGATTTCAAACGCTTTTTCTTATATTTTTATATTTTTCTACTGTAAAAATAACTCTAAACTTAATATTAAATTACTAATATATTTATACTAATATAGATTTTAAGATCTATAAATTAGTACTAGAATATAATAGACTAAATCTAAGAAAGAGCTATAGCTAAATATATAAAAGACTTAAACTATTTTAAACTATAACTATAAAGCGGCTTAAAAGTTATAGCTATCTAGTAAAGATTTTTTAAAGCTATTTAATATTCTTTTACTTTTTAGTAGATATTTTAGAATTTAGCTTTCTATATTAAAACTTAATAAGCTTTTTTATAGAAGTTTGAACAGCTTCTTCTTACTAATTTTATAAGTAGTACTAAGTCTAATTTATAGTAAATTCTAGTAAGAATATACTTTAAAATAATACAAAGTATTATAAGATATTTAGCTAGCTATTTTAAAGCTAATAGTTTATTCTTATATTAACTTATATATTACTAAAGTAATATAATTTTCTTAACTTCTAGCTTTATACTAAGGCTAAGAACTTAAAATCTAACTTTATTATAAACTATATAATACTTTTTAATATAAAGCTAAGTCTAACTAGATATAATTCTATTAAACTTACTATATTAACTCTATATTAGATAAGAATATTATATAATATTTATCTTAAGCTTAATAGCTAATAATAATAGTAAAATAACTACATTTATACTTATACTTTTAATAAATATAATAAAACTTTAGTACTTCTATACAGAATTAGTAATGTCTACTAACTAGAGAAATCTTATATACGCTTCTTCTTTAATAAACCTTTTTCTTACTACTCTATCTCTTATTATATTTCTCTAAAATTCTTACTAGAATCTACTATTATATGTATAAAAATAATTAATTAAGGTAGTAAATATTATTAAGAAGTATCTAAAGTCTAGTATTACTCTTTAATAGTATTATGCAGAGTTATAAAATATAAGTATTTCTAATATATTTCTAAATATATAGAGAAGCTGAGACTAGGCCTTATAGCTTAGAACCTAGAAACTACTTAGTAAAGTAACTTTACTTATAATAATTAGATAATAACTATAGCTTACTACAATAGTAAAAATAAAGTAACTAAGTATTCTAATTTAGAAAGAGTATAAATTCTATTATTAGAATAGATACTTATATAGCTTTCTCTCTTTTAATCTATTTTTCTTTCTCTTATTAACAAACGCTTTTCTATTAGACTTAGTCTCTTTAAATTCTTAAGCTTAAACTTTTTATAGTATTCTTAAATATTTTTACTTTAATAGTAGATAGCTTTCTTACTATTAGTATTAGTAAGTTTTCTATAAGAACAAGCTAATAATAACTTAATATCTTAAGAACCTAGATATAAACTCGATTTATATAAATATATTAAAGTCTTTTAAGCTTAATTTTAAATACTATATAAAGCTTTATAAGAAGTAATACTTTCTATTATATATTCAACTAACTAAGCAAGAAATTTACTCTTATAATAAAGTTAATATTCTTAAGAAATAAAAATCTACTTACTAAAACTTCTAGTTCTTTACTATAGGTAAAGAAGTTACTTTTTTTTATACCTTAAAATTTAGGAAATTAAATAAGTAGTAGAAAATAATAAGGTAATAGATTACTTAGATATAAAAGACTAGATTTCTTATAGAAATAGATAGTTAAACTCTAAACATACAATACTAAATATAGTTCTATTAATAATAGAAGCCTACTATAAGGTAGTAAGATAGATTAGAGCGCTTAGTTATAAGTATTTAGTAATAAGTAATATTTACTTTGTATACTTTAATTAGAAATAAAGATTATATAATAACATTTTAAAGTGTATTATTAGAGTAGTATATCTCTAGTAGAAGTGATAATAATTCTAATTATATAGCTAGAGATAAACTAAAACTTTATAAAAACTATTAATATTCTATAAAAGGTACTTAAGTATTAATAGAAGATAAGAAAAAAACATAAAAGAAAAGTTAATAATATATAAAGCTTTATGTACTTAGTATTTATAAATTATTTAAGACTAAATTAAAAAAACGCTATATTCTATAAATAAAGTCTAGTTTGTAGAATTGTATTAAATACTGATAAGAAAATTATTTTAGTTAATATACTTTTATAGAATATATAAAATATATTAGCTTTTAAAGTTTTTGTAAGTGCTATATTACAAACAAAGTAGAGTATAAGAGCGTAAAAATTAGTAAAAGATATAGAGCTAACAAAAAACTTTATAGAATTTATTATTTTACTATCTTTTACTATTGTTATAGAAGAATCTAGAGTATAGTAATAAAGATATAATAATAAATAATGTAAGTAAGTAGTAATAGAATAGCTTAGCAGAGCTCTAGTAAATAAAGTAATATAACTAGTACGAGATTAAGTT
>Ga0265798_10009403_pt1 | contig 12227 bp, 10 predicted proteins | sample P3T30metagenome_FD_192430 | JGI IMG/M metagenome (GOLD analysis project Ga0265798, IMG submission 192430) | Plant litter microbial communities from East Loma Ridge, Irvine, California - P3 T30 | ecosystem: Environmental > Terrestrial > Plant litter > Unclassified | place: USA: California... | reverse complement strand
CGCTGGGCGGGGTGGCGCACAAGCCATGGCGCGCGCGCATCGCCGAAGACGCGCTGCGCGGCCGGCCCGCCGGCTTCGCCGCCTTCGAGACGGCGGCCGCGGCCGAACTGCTGGCGGCGCGACCGCTACGCGACAACGGCTTCAAGATCGAACTGGCGCAGCGCACGATCGTCGCGGTGCTCGGCGCGCTGGCGGCGCGCGGCGCGGCCCGCTCCTGAACGCCACGCCGCACCAGCGCACGCGCACACTGAACAGAGCACGCCAATCCGCCAGGAGAAGCAGATGAACATCATCCAGAATGTGCAGAAAGCCGGCCAGGCGATCATGCAAAAAGCGGTCGAGCATGCGCCCGACGCGCTGATTCCCGGCGGCCGCCCCGATCCGATCATCGCCCGCGACGAGCCGCTGATCGGCGCACCGGTCTCGCGCCTGGACGGAGCGCTCAAAGTGAAGGGCGCAGCCCCCTTCGCCGCCGAGATCCCGCTCGAGCGCATGGCGTATGCGGCGCTGGTCTACAGCACGGTCGCCAAGGGGCGCATCGCCAGCCTCGACACCAGCCTGGCCGAGTCCGCGCCCGGCGTGGTGCTGGTGATGAGCCACCGTAACGCGCCGAAGATGAAGCCGGTGCCGCTGTTCATGACCAAACCCAAGGCCGCCGGCGGCGCCAACCTGCCGGTGTTCCAGGACGAGAGCGTGCACTGGAACGGCCAGCCGGTTGCCCTGGTGCTGGCCGAGACCCAGGAGCAGGCAGATTACGCGTGCACCCTGGTGCGGGTGACCTACGACAGCGCGCACGCGGTCACCACGCTGCAAGAGGCCCGGGAAAACGGCCTGACAACCGGCAGCTTCCAGGGCGAACCGCTGGAAGACATCAACGGCGACGCCGAGCGCGAGCTGGCGGCGGCCGCCTACCAGGTCGACGCCGTGTACACCACGCCGCGCCAGAACCACAATGCGATCGAACTGCACGCCGCCACGGTGGCCTGGCTTGGCGACGAGCTGCGCATCCACGACGCCACCCAGGCCGTGGCCCATACCGCCTGGTCGATGGCAGAAGTATTCGGCATCAGGGAAAGTCAGGTCCACGTCACCTCGCCATTTGTCGGCGGCGGTTTCGGCGGCAAGAGCTTGTGGCAGCACCAGGTGCTGGCGGCGGCCGCAGCCAGGCTGGCCAAGCGGCCGGTGCGCATCATGCTCTCGCGCGAAGGCGTGTACCGCGTGGTTGGCGGGCGCACCCTGACCGAGCAGCGGGTGGCGATCGGCGCCGGCGACGACGGCCGCTTCGCCGCCCTGATCCATACGGGCATGGCGCCAATGACCGAGCACAACAACATGCCGGAGCCGTTCATCATGCCGGCGCGCTGCCTGTACGCGGCGCGCAGCATGGCCCTGAATGTCAAGACCGTGGCGATGGACATGCTGGCCAACACCTTCATGCGCGCGCCGGGCGAATCGGTCGGCTCGTTTGCGCTCGAATGCGCGGTGGACGAACTGGCCGAACGCATGGCGCTCGACCCGATCGTGCTGCGCCGGCGCAACGAGCCGGTGCAAGACCCGACCAAGGGCACGCCATTCTCGTCGCGCCATCTGATCGAAGCGTACCGGATGGGCGCCGAGCGCTTCGGCTGGCAGGCGCGCGACGCCAAGCCGGGCATGCGGCGCGACGGCGAATGGCTGATCGGCATGGGCTGCGCGACGGCCACCTATCCGTATTACCGCATGCCGGGCGGGGCCGCGCGCATCACGCTTGGCGCCGACGGACGGGTGCGGGTCGAGGTGGCGGCGCACGAAATGGGCATGGGCACCGCCACCGTGCAAACCCAGGTGACTGCGGCGCGTCTCGGCCTGGCGCTGGAGCAGGTGACGTTTGCCTACGGCGACTCGGCCATGCCGGGCAGCGTGCTGGCCGGCGGCTCGCAGCAGACCGCCTCGATCGGCATTTCAGTCAACGCTGCCCACAAGGCGCTGTTCGCCGAACTGCTGGCGCTGGCCGGACGCGATTCGCCGCTGGCCGGCCTCAAGCTCGACGAAGTGCGCGGCCACGACAACGGCCTGTGCAAGACGGACGAGCCGTCGCGCTATGAAAGCTACGCCGCGCTGCTGGCGCGCGCCGGGCGCGACCAGATCGAAGTCACGGCCAAGGCGCCGCTGCCGCTCGAGACCCAGCACTGGTCGATGCATTCGTATGGCGCCATCTTCTGCGAAGTGCGGGTCAATACCGTCACCGGCGAGCCGCGCGTGACGCGTCTGCTCGGCGCATTCGACTGCGGGCGCATCCTCAATGCCAAGACCGCCGCCAGCCAGTTCCGCGGCGGCATGATCATGGGCCTGGGCCTGGCACTGATGGAAGAAACGCTGTGGGATGAGCGCAACGGGCGCATCGTGAACCCGAGCCTGGCCGAGTACCACGTGCCGGCCCACCTCGACGTGCCCGAGATCGAGGTGCTGTGGACCGACATCGCCGACCCGCACGCCCCGGCCGGCGCGCGCGGCATCGGCGAGATCGGCATCACCGGCACCGCGGCGGCGGTGGCCAATGCCGTCTACAACGCTTGCGGCAAGCGCGTGCGCGATCTACCGATCACGCTCGACAAGCTGTTGTGAAGTAACCCGAAGCCAGCCTCCAGGTGATGGTGCGTAGTGCCGACAGCCGTCGCGCCAAGCGAGGCGCCGCCGGCCTGGCTTATCTGGCTTGTTTGGCCGATCTGGCTTACAGGATAAAACGCACGGCCGCGCGCTGCGTTCGCGATCAGGAAGTCGACCTTGGCGCCGAGCAGAAGGCGGTGAGGCAGGGCAAAGCCAATGAGTTGGTTTGCCGCAACACATCCCGTACAGTTTGCGTTGTCGGTGTGAAATACAGACTGGTAAATCAAGATAGTTGATTTGTGAATGGCTGGAATCACAGATCGCAATTTGATTTCTATCTTGGCTGGCACATACTGAAGTCATTCCAGTTCAACGACCAGCGAGAACATCATGTCCACATTGTCCATCCATCCTTCGGCCGCCGTTCAGTTTTCCGCCATGGCGACGTCCGTCTCGCGCTTCGTGCGCGCGTTGTTCAGCGCAGTGCGCGCCGGCGCCAACGACACCGAAGTATGGGCGCTGTATCGCCAGACGCGCGGTTCGGATGCGGTGTCGCTGGCAGTCATCGAGCGCTTGGCACGGCACGCGCAGACGCACTGAGCGCGGCGCCGGTGTCAATCCTCGTGAAACTCATCGGCCCGCGCAAACAGATCCCAGGCTGAAATGAACAGCGCCGCAATCACCGGCCCGATCACGAAGCCGTTCAGCCCGAACAGCGCCATGCCGCCCAGCGTCGACAGCAGAATCACATAGTCTGGCAGCTTGGTATCCTTGCCCACCAGGATCGGGCGCAGGATATTGTCGACCAGGCCGATCACCAGCACGCCATACGCGGCCAGCACGATGCCTTGCCAGGTGGCCCCGCTGACCAGAAAATAGATCGCCACCGGTCCCCACACCAGCGCCGCGCCCACCGCCGGCAGCAGCGACAGCATCGCCATCACCACGCCCCACAGCAGCGCGCCCGGCACGTCCAGGATCCAGAAGATCAAGCCGCCCAGCGCGCCTTGCGCCATCGCCACCAGCACATTGCCCTTGACGGTGGCGCGGATCACGGTCGTGAAATTCTGGAACAGGCGGTGCTTGTAGTTGGCGCTCAGCGGCACCGCGCGCTGGATGCGGGCGGCCACGATGCGGCCGTCGCGCAGCAAAAAGAACAGCAGGTACAGCATGATCGTGATGCTGACCACGAAATCGAGCGTGTTGCGGCCCCAGTTGAGGGCGTAGCGCGCAGCCGACTGGCTGATCTGGGCGGCGGCGTCGGTGATCTTGGTTTCGAGCGTGGCCAGGTTGGTCAGCTCGAAGCGCTCCAGCAGCGACGTCGCCCAATCGGGCAGCGCAGCGATGATCTGCTGGAAGTAGGCCGAGAAATTGATGTCGCCCGAGCCGATGCGTACGTAGATGGCGGCGGCCTGGTCGACCAGCGAGGCGGCGATCAGCGTCAGCGGAAAAATCACCATCAGCAGGATCACCAGCAGCGACAGCAGCGCCGCCCAGGTGGGTTTGCCCTTGGTCGCGCGCAGGAAGCGCGACTGCAGCGGGGCGAACACGATGGCGAACACCACGCCCCAGAAGATGGCGCCGGAATACGGCAGCAAGATCCAGAAGAAGGCGATCGTCACCAGCGTCAATAGAAGCAGGAAGGAATTCTGGGGCAGCGTGTATTGCTTCATTTGTTGGTGCGGAGTAGTGGTTGTTGACGGATCATAAACCATCGCCAGCGGTTATCTCTGCGCTGTCGTTGCAACGGGCAAGTAAAGCCGATTAATGACCCGTGCGTCATTTTCGCAACACTTCTGTCCAATCGTGCGCATTGGCAAACTGTCATCTTGCGATAATCAAATGTCGCCGCGCCAAGACTTAGTCTGGCGGGCCTGTTGATCGACCCTTACCTTGATTGGAGAAAAAAATGTTTCGCGCTGATTCCCGTACTCGTTCGTCCTTGACCGCCAAGCTGTTCAAGGGCGCGCTGCTGGTGAGCACCGCCGTTGCCGGCATGGCCCAGGCCCAGACGCAGTCCACGATTTCGCCTGCGCTGGATCGCATGAGCATTTCCGCCGGCGCGTTCTACGCCGAGCCGAAGATCCACCTGGGCGCCAACTCGGACGAGTTCGGCCGTCTGGACACCCCGGACGAGAAGATCGACGAGGAAACCCTGCCGCGCCTGAAAGCCGACATCCTGTTCGGCGCCAATCACGGCCTGTCGTTCGATTACTTCCGCTACAACGAAAAATACAGCGGCGACTTCGCCGGCAGCACCGTCTATGAAGGCCGCAACGTCAGCGCCACCGCCGAAGGCAACGCCAAGCTGCGCATCGAGCTGGCGCGCCTGACCTACAAATACTGGTTCGGCGGCGAGAAGGACGTGTTCGGCGTCGGCCTGGGCGCGGCTTACCTGCGCGGCAAGATCTCCGGCTCGGCCAGCGCCACCGTGAACGCCACCAACCCGGTCGAGACCGCAAGCTGGAGCGGCTCCGCGTCGGCCAGCGACAGCGCCTACGCACCGGTGATCGACCTGGCATGGCGCCACTCGTTCAACGAACAATGGCGCATGTACGTCGAAGCGTCGGGCGTCAAGAAGAACGGCGGCAGCACCGAAGGCCACGTCTACAACGGCGCCGTCGGCGTGGAATGGTTCCCGCACAAGAACGTCGGCCTGGTGCTGGACTACGGCATCCAGAAGATCGCCCTGCAGCGTAACAACGAACGCGCTGCCGAGCTGGACCTGAAACTGACCGGCCCATCGGCGTACGTCAAGGTCCGCTTCTGAAGCGGCTGTGCATCCGCGCCAGGCTGAAACGCGCGCTCAGTTGCTGCCGGTCATGATACATAGTGCTATAGCATGATGAACGAAAGACTGGCATGAAACCTGGGGAGCTGATCGGCTGTCACGACTGCGGATGCCTGTACCAATGGCAGCCGCTGGCGGAGCGCGAACGCGCGCGCTGCCAGCGCTGCCAGCTCGAACTATACCGCTGGCACGCATCCGGCCCGACCGCGCAGACCGACGCCATGGTGGCGTTGACGCTGGCCGCGGTGCTGGTGTTTTTGCTGGCCCAGGCTTTCCCCATCGTCACCCTGCAGATGGCCGGCATGACGTCCGGCGTCACCTTGTTGCAGGCAGTCGGCGTGTTGTGGGGCGAGGGGATGGGCGTGATCGCCACCATGGTGCTGCTGTGCGCCATCGTGTTCCCCGGCCTTGAACTGAGTGCCTTGCTGTACGTCGCCATCGGCCTGCGCCATCGGCGCCGTGTGCCCGGATTTAACCTGGTGCTGCGCACCGTGCAGGGCGCCCGCCATTGGGCCATGACCGAAGTGCTGATGATCGGCATCCTGATTACCGTCATCAAGATGACCAGCCTGGCACGGGTAGTACCCCATCCGGGCCTGTTCGCGTTTGCCTTCCTCACCATTTTATGTGCGATCGTGATGCGCTACGAGCCGCGCGCGCTGTGGGCGCTGGCCGACCGCCAGGTGCCGCAGCCGGACAACGTGCGCCATGCGGCTGCCGCACACCACACCCATGAACACCATCATCACGCTGAACCCACGCGTCAGGAAGAACTGATCGCCTGCGACACCTGCGGCCTGGTCAATCGGCTGGATGACGACGCGGGCGACAGCGCCGGCGCCGCCAGGCCGGCCGCGCGCACCGGCAAGCATTGCTGCCGCTGCGGTGCGTCGCTGCACCGCCGCATTCCGAACAGCATCGGCTGGACCTGGGCCATGCTGGCCGCCGCCACGCTGCTGTACATTCCCGCCAACCTGCTGCCGGTGATGTACACCCAGTCGGTCGGCGGCACCGAAGGCGACACCATCATGAGCGGCGTGCTGCTGTTCTGGAATACCGGTTCGCAGGGCCTGGCCATCATCATTTTTGTCGCCAGCGTGGTGGTGCCGGTGTCGAAACTGGTGGCGCTGGCCTGGCTCAACGGCTCGGCGCAGTTGCAGTCGCGCGCGGCGCCGCTGGCGCGCACCCGCGCCTACAGGGTGGTGGAATTCATCGGCCGCTGGTCGATGCTCGATATTTTCGTGGTCACGCTGACGGTGGCGCTGGTGCGCTTCGACCTGTTGGCCGTGATCACTGCCGGTCCCGGCGCGATCGCGTTCGGCTGCGTGGTGATCCTGACGATGGTCGCCTCCGCACAGTTCGACCCGCGCCTGATCTGGGACCCGATCGATTCATATGGAGAACAACAACATGTCTGAACAGGACGGCGTACGCCCGCCTGCATCTTCCGCAGTGCCACCCGATCCCAGCCCGAGGCCGCCCAGCGTGCGCTCGGCGGCGCCGACACCGGCGATCGATCGCCCCAGCCGCTGGCTGCCTTCCCTGATCTGGCTGATCCCGGTACTGGCCGCCATCATCGGCGCCTGGCAGGTCGCAGTCTGGCTCGGCAACCAGGGCCCGACGATTACCGTCACCTTCTCGACCGGCGACGGCATCGAGGCCGGCAAGACCAAGGTCAAGTTCCGTGACGTCGACATCGGCCAGGTGGTCGCGGTGCGCCTCGGACAAGATGCCAGCAAGGTCGAAGCCGAAATCGAGATGGCCAAGGAGGCGCGCCGTTTCGCCGCCGAGGACAGCCGCTTCTGGGTGGTGCGCCCGCAGATCGGCGCCGGCGGGGTGACTGGCCTGAACACGATTCTCTCGGGCGCCTACATCGGCGCCGCGCCCGGCGCCAAGGAAACCACGAGCGAGCATTTCACCGGCCTGGAAGCGCCGCCGGCAGTGCCGTATGGCCTGAAGGGACGCGAATACCGCCTGCATGGCGACAACCTCGGCTCGGTTGCGCCCGGTTCGCCCGTGTACTACCGGCGCATCAAGGTCGGCCAGATCGCTTCGATCGCGCTCGACGCGAGCGGGCAGGGGATCGACATGTCGGTGTTCGTCGAAGACAAGTACACCGGCCTGGTCGGGCCCGACACGCGCTGGTGGCATGCCAGCGGCGTCGACCTGCGCCTGGACGCCAGCGGCCTGAAACTCAACACCCAGTCGCTGGCGGCGCTGGCCACCGGCGGCATCGCTTTTGAAACCGTGGACGGACGCAAGCCCGACGCGCCGGCCCCGGCCGGGGCGCGCTTCGTGCTGGCCGAAGACCGCACTGCCGCGCTGCGCGCGCCGGACGGTCCGGCGGTGAGCGCGGTGCTGTATTTCGATGGCTCGCTGCGCGGGCTGGCGGTCGGTGCAGCGGTCGACTTCCGCGGCATCGCGCTGGGCGAAGTGCGCAGCATCGGCGTCGAATTCGACCGCTCGACGCGCAAACTGAACATGCCGGTCACGGTCGACCTGTATCCGGGCCGCCTGGGCCAGTCGTTCCTCGAAACGCTCAACAGCAGCGGTGGCGGCGACGCGCTCGCCGCGATGGTCGGACGCGGCCTGCGTGGCCAGCTCAAGAACGGCAACCTGCTCACCGGCCAGCTGTATGTGGCGCTCGACTTCCACCGCAATGCGCCGAAAGCCGAGCTGGCCATGAAATCCGGCCAGCTGGTGTTCCCGACCGTGCCGGGGCAACTCGACGAACTGCAGACGCAGGTGGCCAACATCGCCCGCAAGCTCGACAAGATCCCGTTCGACGAGATCGGCAATAACCTGAACAAGACGCTGATCCAGGCCAACGCCCTGATCGCGCGCCTCGACAGCCAGGTGATGCCGGAAATGCGCGACACCCTGGTCGCGGCCAAGCAGACCTTCGCCAGCGCCGAAAGCCTGCTGGCCCAGGATTCGCCGCTGCAATCGGACCTGCGCCGCGCGCTGACCGAAGTGACCGACACGATGGACAAGCTCAACGACCTGGCCGACTATCTCGAACGCCATCCGGAGTCGCTGATCCGAGGCAAACCGCAGGAGAAGAAATGACGCGATTCACATTCGCACGCAACATCCGGCCGCTGAGCGCCGTCGCCCTGGCCGCGGCGCTGGCCGGCTGCGCCAGCGCGCCGCCCGACCAGTTCTATACCTTGACCGACAGCGCCGGGGCGACCAGCAGTGCAGCGGCGCAGGCGGCAGCAGCCCCGATCTACATCGAGATGCGTCCGGTCACGGTGCCGGACCAGGTGCGGCGCAACCAGATGGTGGTGGCCAAGGGTGCCGGCCAGGTCGACCTGCTCGAACACCATCGCTGGGCCAGCAAGCTCGACGACCAGATCGGCAGCGCGCTGTCGCTCGGCATTGCCGCGCGTTTGAACGCGGTGGACGTGTACAGCAACCCGGCGCCGGCCGGCGCGCCGGTGTACCGGATCAGCGCCAATGTGCAGCGTTTTGAATCCAAGCTGGATGACTATGCGCTGATCGATGCAGTATGGAGCGTGCGGCGCGCCGGCGAGCGCGAGGTGCTCACCTGCCGTAGTACCTTGCGGGAATCGGCCGGCGCCGGCCACGCGGGATTGGTGGCCGGGCACCGCGCGGCACTGGTCAAGCTGTCCGCGCGCATTGCCGACGCAATCCGCAGCCAGGCGGCGGGACAGGCCACCGGCTGCTGAGCGTAGGAAGAAGGCGTTAGCGGGCGCTGTTGCGGCGGCGAACCCCCGCCAGGCCTGCAGCGCCAAGCGCCAGCAAGGCGAGGCTGGCCGGCTCCGGTACTTCGCCGGGCAGGTCCGGTCCGACCGCAGTTGGCACGATGTGAGGCACGCCGTTCCAGTAGCCGCCTTGCTCGTCGAGGGCAAGCGCCAGATCCGGATCGAGCTCGCCGATGGTGACCATGCCGGACACGGTGCCGGAGAGCAAGCGCGGCGGCACGTCCACGTACAGGTCTGCCATATAGCTGGCGCTGTACGTGAACAGGCCGTCGGCGCCCTGGCTGAAGACCACGCTCAGGTAGGTCTGGTGGTCGCCGCCAAAGTCATCGTCGATGGTGAAGTTGGTCGGCCCGCCGTCGGGGAAGGCGTTGCTGGCGCTCGTAAGCAAGACGGCGCCTTCGCTATCGAAGGGATAGAACTGTTGTCCGTAACCGCCGACGCTGTCGCTCAGATTGAATGAGAAGAAGGCAATCGACTGGTCGGTATCGTGTTGGACGATGAAGCCGTCCAGCCCGTTTTGACCGGCATGCAGGTTGTACTGGATGTAGCCAGCAGATGCGTTGAGTGAGAATAACGTGGCTGCTGCAAATGCGATGATTTTTTTGATCATGGTCAGGTCCCAGTTGAGGAGAGTGCAACACTGCTTGCTCAGCAAGTTGCATACCAGCTGGTTCCTGTCCTGCCAAAACAAGACTTTGGGCCGAACTGCGATACACATCGCATTCAGCGTGTAAATATTCTCGACAGAACGTCGTGCGCTTGCTTACTCAAACCGGGTAGCGCATCGCCACGTTGCAGCGCTCATAGCGGGCGCCGTAGCGCGCCATGATGTCGGCGTCATGCCGAAAGCCGGCCTTCCCGTACAGGTGGATGGCGGCTTCGCACTTGGCGTTGCTGAGCAGGTAAAGCGGATCGGCGCCCAGTTCGCGAGCGCGTTCGATGACCGCCGCCAGCAGGAATTCACCCGCTTTCAGGCCGCGCGCTTCAAAGCGTACGCCCATCTTGGTCAGCTCGAAACTGCGCTCGCCGGTTTTCTGCAGCGCGCAGGTGCCGACGATGCCCACGCCCGGCGCTTCCACGAACAGGATGTCGCCGCCGGCGTCGATGATGTTCTCGCGCGGATGGCGCAGCACGTCCCGGTCGGTCGCTTCGAGCTTGAACATCGCGCTGATCCACTCGGCATTGATGTCGTGGAAGTGGCTGGCCAGATCGTCGCTGAAGGGGCGGATTCTCAAACCGGCAGGTATGGGGTCGTTCATGATGGTGTTCCGTGAAGCGTGCGGTGGCACTGGAACAGCCGATTTTGCCACAGGCCGCCGCCGCGGGTGCGGCAGCGGTTCGTGGCAGGGCGCCTTACGGGATCAGGCGTTCCGCGCGCAGGCGCGCGAACAGGTCGAAGAACGACGCGTCGGTGGCTTGATATGCAGTAAAGCCCAGGCGGCGGCTGTTGGCCATGTCGGTCATGACTTCGAGCGGACGACCCAGATCCAGGTCGGTATGCCAGCTTGATGCCAGGCGGCTCAGGTCCGCTTCCACCAGGCCGTGCTTTTGCGCGATCTCGCGCCACAGCGCGTCGTCGTTCGCCATCGCCGCTTCCAGTGGCTGGACGGTGCCGTTGAAACCGGCCGCTTCCACACCGAAGTACGCCGCCAGTTTCGGCCACAGCCAGCTCCACCGGAACACGTCGCCATTGACGATGTTGAAGGCTTCGTTGCTGGCGGCATCGGTATCGGCTGCCCACACCAGCTGCTTGGCCAGCATGCGCGCGTCGGTCACGTCCGACAAGCCGTTCCACTGTGCGCTAGAACCCGGGAACTGGAATGGACGACCGGTTTCCTTGCAGATGGTGGCGTACACCGCCAGCGTGGTGCCCAGGTTCATGGCGTTGCCGACCGCCAGGCCGATGATGGTGTGCGGACGGTGGATGCTCCAGGTAAAGCGGTCACGCTCGGCAGCGGCGTAGACTTCGTCTTCCTGCGCGTAATAGAAATTGTCGAGCGCCAGGCGCGGCTGCGATTCGCGCAGCGGGGTGTCGGGCAGGGTGCCCGAGCTGGCGTAGGCTTCGAACGGTCCCAGGTAATGCTTCAGGCCCGTGACCAGGGCCACATGGCGCAGGCTTTTCTGGGTCGACAGCGCGTCCAGCAGGTTGCGCACCAGCGCCGCATTGACGCGGATGTTCTCCGTTTCGGTGTCCTGGCGCATCCACGTAGTGATGAAGACGTGGGTCGGATTGACGTCGGCCAGTGCGGCCTTGAGCGCTTCGGCGTCAAGCAGGTCGGCCGCGATGTGGCGTACGCCCGGCAGATCTTGCGGCGCACGGCGCGACAGGCCGACCACGTTCCAGCCGTTGGCCAGCAGTTCGCGCGCGACGTGGTTGCCGCCGATGCCGGTGATGCCCGCGATGAGTGCGGTACGTGTCATGGGTTCTCCCGAATGCATGAAAAAGGCGTCCATTGTAGGACGCCGTCGGGATTCCTGCGCACGCTTGGCCCGAGCCGAACGCCGGTAAAGACGTCCGGCTGCGGCGGGCGCAATGTCAGAACGCGGCGATGCCGGTCTGCGCGCGGCCCAGGATCAGGGCGTGGATGTCGTGCGTGCCTTCATAGGTGTTGACCACCTCGAGGTTGACCATGTGGCGGATGATGCCGAACTCGTCCGAGATGCCGTTACCGCCCAACATGTCGCGCGCGGTGCGGGCGATGTCGAGCGACTTGCCGCACGAATTGCGCTTCATGATCGAGGTGATTTCGACCGCTGCCGTGCCTTCGTCCTTCATGCGGCCCAGGCGCAGGCAACCCTGCAGGCCGAGCGTGATTTCGGTCTGCATGTCGGCCAGCTTCTTTTGTACCAGCTGGTTCGCGGCCAGTGGTTTGCCGAATTGCTGGCGGTCGATGGTGTACTGGCGCGCGGTGTGCCAGCAGTCTTCGGCCGCGCCCAGCGCGCCCCAGGCGATGCCGTAACGGGCCGAATTCAGGCAGGTGAACGGACCCTTCAAGCCGCGCACTTCGGGGAACGCGTTTTCTTCCGGGCAGAACACATTGTCCATCACGATCTCGCCGGTAATCGACGAGCGCAGGCCGAACTTGCCGTGGATTGCCGGGGCCGACAAACCTTTAAAACCT
>Ga0265798_10009402_pt1 | contig 12228 bp, 10 predicted proteins | sample P3T30metagenome_FD_192430 | JGI IMG/M metagenome (GOLD analysis project Ga0265798, IMG submission 192430) | Plant litter microbial communities from East Loma Ridge, Irvine, California - P3 T30 | ecosystem: Environmental > Terrestrial > Plant litter > Unclassified | place: USA: California... | reverse complement strand
GTACACCGTTCGCGATCGTCGCCGCGATGCGCCGGACGAGCACCAGGGCGAACACCGGGACCGAGCCGAGGAACAGCAGGAAGAACACCACCCCCAGCAGCGACCGGTACCAGGGCGACCCGATCCCGTACAGCACCGCGGTGAGCAGTGCGAATGCGCCGGCGACGGTCGCCGGCACGGTGGCCCAGGTGTTGAACCAGGCGTCCATCAGTGTTCCCCTCGGATGATCGCGCGCATCTTCTGCGCGAAGTGGTTCTCCTCGCGGCTCTGCCGCATTTGGGCGAGTGGCCCGTTGCGGATGCCGTCGAGGAGTGCGTCGAGGCGGTATCCCGCGGAGCGGGCCTCGTCGCGAGCACGGCGTGCTTCCTCGCGTCCTGCTGTCTGCTCGTTCATGGCGTTACCTCGGCGGCTTGCTCGATGGAGCCCAGCAGGTGGTTGGAGAGCTGCGCGTACTCGACGCCCAGCTCGCGGACGCCGTCCTCTGCCTTCTCGGCTCGAGCGCGCTGCCCGTTGTGTGCTTCGCGCCAGTAGTTCCGCGACTCGCGCATTTCGTCGTACCGAGCGTCGGCCGCCGTGGCGAGCGCCGCGGCGCTGGTGTCCTTCTCCTTGAGCAGTGCGGAGTAGTACTTCTCGAGGTCGGCGACGCGTGCTCGGTGGTCCGCGATCGTGAGGATCTTCCGGGTGGCGAAGAGGCCGACGATGAACGCGAGGCCGCTGCCGGAGATGATGTCCGACACGGACAGGGATCCGCTGACCCACTCCCACCAGCCGGGGATGGCGGCGTCGGGGGTGGCCGTCGCGAGCCATTGGAGCAGCCGCACGGCGACCACCCCCGTTCCGTTGTCCATGCTCAGCTGTCAGCGCCGTCGGTCGGGCTCGGGTCGCCCTGCTCGGTGCGGTAGTCGACCGCGGTGGGCATGGCCGTTGCGGGCAGCAGCTCGGGCGACGTCGCCTTGGCCTGCTCGCGCGCGGCCTTGCGCGGCACGGAGCCGAAGCCGATCGCGGTCAGCCAGGTGTTCACCGTCGGGATGGCGATGATCGCTGTGAGCGCCGCGTTGATCGCGACGGCCTGGACGGCGACGGCAGTCAGGCCGGTCGCCGCCGGCCACTGGCCCTGCACGATCTGGACGATCTGCGGGATGAGCGGCAGCCCCGTCAGTGCCGTGGTGAGCGCGGTGCGGAGGACGCGCTGGCCCTTGTGCCAGATGGCCTGCACGTCGAACTTCTTGGCCTGTACGGCCTCGTGGTCGCCGGTCATGCTGCGCCCTCCGCTCGGATCGCCTCGGTGACCGCACGCTTCACGATCGCCTTGTCGGATGCGTTCGCGGCGTCGATGCGCTCGTCCAGCATCGCGAGGAGCAGCTTGATCCGCGGCGAGCTCATCTTCACGAAGGGGACGCCGTCGGCCTGCGACGCGGCGCGGGCCTTGTCGTCGGCGTTCTTCTCGGTCTTCCGGATCGTGTTGAGGCTGAGCGGCCAGATCAGGTACCGGTTGCCGCTCTCGTTCGATTCCACCTTCGTGGGCATGTCGTCCTCCAGGGGTAGGGGTTCCGGCTCAGGTGCCGGCTCGGGGATGGGGTCGGGCTTGGGGGCGGCCGGCGGCGGGCCGGTGAGCCGTTCGCGGGCGTCGAAGTAGGGCAGCTCGTTCTCGGCGCGGGTCGCCATCTCGTGGTGCCAGGGCTCGCCGAAGTGGACGCCGGTCCACGTGCCGCCGTGCGCGGCGACGATGTTGTGCAGCACGGTGAACTCGTCCGGGCTGAGCGCTCGGTTCGAGCCGTCGTCCTCGGTGATGCCGAAGTCGATCGCGTTGCCGTGGTTGACCTCGTCGTGCGGCGAGGTGAACGGCGCGGCGACGACGACGCCGAGGATGAAGCGGTTGGCCCACAGGTACGACTGCCGGGGTCGCGTGCGCTTGGCCTCGTTGACCGACAGGGAGCCGGTGCGGCCCTTCTGTCGGAGGTACGCGTTGAACTTCACGACGATCGTCAGCACCTGCAGCGCCACACGGGCGCTGGTGACGAACTGCTCGATACCGCGGCGGTCTCCGTACGATGACGGGCCGACGCTGTAGATGCTGCTGAACTTCCACTTCATGGGGGCTCCTGGAACGACGAAGGCCGCCCCGGAGGACGGCCTGGATGGGAGGGTGTCAGCTGCCCTCTTCGGGGAGCGGTGGGGTGTCTGTCGGCGGAGGCGGCGTCGAGGGGTAGTCCTCTTCGTCCGGATCCGGGGCCGGCGGGAACTCCGGGACCGCGCCGCCGAGGCTCGTGATCGCGGTTGCGAGCGCGGTTGCGACGTCGTCGGCTGCGCTTGCACGGCTCTCGTACTGCGCGGCGGTGGTCCGGCAGGATGATGCCTCCTGCCGGGAGGCTAGGTACTGCGCTTGCAGGGCCACGACAGCGGGGTTCGCTTCTGCCATGTGGTGTTCTCCTTCGTTCAGACGTCGGCGGCGAGGTAGGCCGGGATCCCGGCAAGGTGCAGCGCGCCCGACGTTGAGCCCTGGCTGCCGTTGGGGCCGACGAGGGTGATCCGCCCGGACGCGCTGATGGTGATCCGCCACTGGGCGGGGTTGCCGGTGCCGTCACGGTCGATCCAGCAGTTGAACGCTGCTGGGGGTCGGTACGGCGCGTTCATTGCGTTGATCGCGATCTGGTTCTGCGCGGTCGGCGTGATCTTGCCGCCGAAGGTGACCCAGCCTTGCCGACGCCGGACCCACGGCGGATCGGTCGAGTCCGCGTTGCCTGCGGTGATCGCCGGGTACACCTTGCCGGTGTCGTCGAGGTCGATCTTCGCGCCGGTGCTGACGTTGAAGAGCGACCGGACGCTGAGGCTGTCGAGCCAGGCCGTGTCGGCGTACATCCCCACGGATCCGCTGGTGGGCAAGTAGCGGGTGCCGAACTGGCAGAACGACGTGCCGCCGGTGTTCGATGCGATGTTGATCAGGCCGCCGGCAGCACCGTTGGGAAGACCCTCGATGACGCCTGCGCTGACCGCGGTTGAGCCGTCGACACCGTAGAAGTTGAGGCGGTTGTTCGACAGGACGACGCGCTTGCCCGTGGCCGAGGTCTGCACGATCGCGCCGGTGAGGGTGATGCCGTTGAGGGAGTCGACGTCGATCATGCCGGCGGTGATCTTCTTCGCCTGCACGACGTTGGCGAACAGGTAGTCGATGACCGCCTGCGACATCGTCGCGCCGGACGTGACGAACAGGTTCGACACGTTCGCGGTCTGGAAGTTCGCCGTTGCGGCGGCGATCTTCTGCGCGACGAGCTCGGCGATCGTCGCGTTGCCCGCGGTGAGCTTCGCGACGTCGAGGTTCGCGATGACCTCGGAGCGGATCTGCTGCGGGGTCCACACCGGGGCGGCGAGGGTGCCGGACTGCAGCCACTGCCCGGCGACGTTCTTGACGGAGTCCCAGAGGAACCAGATGGTGCCGTTCGGGGCGGTCCCGGACGGGCCAGCAGTGGACGAGTAGAGGATCAGCGGCTTGCTGTCCGCAGTCGCCTGTGCGGCCTTCGCCGCGTTCGCCGCGGCGGTGGCGTCCTGCTGCGCCTTCGCCGCGTTGGCAGCGGCGTCGATGGCCATCTGGTCGGTGACCTGCACCCAGTCGGCCGCCGTCGCGTCGTACACCCAGGGGGTGTTGTCGCTCAAGCGGATCCAGAGGTTCCCGACCGCGGCGTTCGCGCCCGTGGGCTTGGACTGCTGCCGGATGACCTTGCCCTTGGCGTTCGCGATCCCGGCGGCGTTGAGGGCTGCGGTGTTCGCGTCGGTGGCGGTCTGCTGCGCGACGCCGGCGGCGGTGTTGGCCTGGGCGGCGACGTCCTTCGCCGCCTGGGCCGCTGCTGCTGCGGTCGAGGCGGTGGCAGCGGCGTCGAGCGCCTTCTGGTCGGTGATGGCCTGCCAGTTGCTCGCGGTGATCGTGCGGTGCAGGGAGTAGACCGCGGGCGAGTTCGCGTTGTTCGACTGGATCGTCAGCACGAGGACCGACGCGGTCGGGGTGGCGGTGAAGCCGGCGGGCAGCGTCCACGTCTCCTGATTGCCGGTGGTGCTGTCGCCCTTGTCGGAGAACACGTAGGAGGCGAGGACGGCCCCGGTGAGACCGTCGCGGAGCCGGGCGATGCTGGACTTCACCTGGCTCGCGAGGTTCATGCTGACGGACAGCGTCAGGGACACCGGCGTCGTCGCGCCGGGCGCGACCGAGATCCGCATGACCTCGGTCTCGGTCTTCGCGGTCGCGGCCGGCAGGATGAGCGCGACGGCGTTCGGGTCCGGGACGGTGACCGGCCCGTACCGGTTCGGCTGGTTCTTCGGCACGCCCGCCGTGTTCAGGGAGTTGTCGATCCAGAGGTTCGCAGGGGTGGCCCGCGACCCGGTGGGCGCGGACACCTGGGTGATGGTCTCGCCCTTGGACGCTGCAAGGCCGGCGGCATCGCGGGCCGCGGCGGACGCGACCGCGGCTTCCGTCAGGGAGTCCCCGGCTGCCTGGATCGCGGTCTCGACGTCAGCGGACAGGCCCTCGTACTGGGTGCTGAAGGTCTCGTCGATCTGCGTCACCGACGCCTCGATTTCGGCGGCCTTGTCGTCGAGCACGGCGCGGGCGTCCTCGAACCGGGCTTCCATGTCCTCGTCGAACGAGTCGAACATGGCGCTCAGGTCGGATGCGCTCTCGGTGCTGTCCGCAGCGTCTTCCTGGAGGTCGGGAAGGGCGTCGTTCGTGACGACGGCCTCGGACACCACGTCGGCGACCGCGACGGCTCGCTCGCCGCCGATCGTGGTGTTCCCGAGCTGGGATGCACGGCCCATGCGTTCGATCTGCGTCTGCATCGAGTGCAGGCGGCGCGCGACCTTCTTGGGCCCGTTCATCTCAGTCGACTCCTGCTCCGTAGGTGAATGAATCCGTCAGCTCGAGGTCGAGCGCCGTGGTGCCGTTGGTGTTCTCGGTGATGCCGACGATCCGGTGCCACAGGCCGAAGTCGCCGTAGTGCGGGACCTTGCCCTGGACGTAGATGTCGTCGCCGAGCGCGTACGAGCCGCGGGGGCTGTTCACGTGCTCGGTCACGACGATCGAGTCGACGGCGAGGGTGTTCTGGTGCGCGACGAGCGCACGCTGCAGGCGGGTGACCATGTCCTGCTTCGACTTGATGTCCTTCGACTGCACGGTGGCGACGCGGCGGATCCGGCCGTCGCGCTTCGTGATCAGCCGCCGGATGGACCGCGCACCCTCGCCAGCACCGATCCCGAACATGGTGTTCGCGAAGTCGCCGCCGTCGGCCCCGGGTTCCAGCCGCACGGCGATGTTCATGCCCTGCTGGAAGGTCGGTGCCCCGTCGCCTTCGAGGCGGCGGCCGGTGCGCGGGTACGCGATCCGGATGCGGGTCTTCGGCACGTCGCCGGACCAGTAGTGCTCCTCGACCCAGTCGAAGGGGGCGTCCTTCGCGAGGTCGTCGATGAGCCGGCCGCAGTCCTGCGCCTCCCACGCCTCGAGTGCGTACGCGCCGCCGTCCGCGGACTCCTGCTGCTGCGCCGCGCTCTTTAGCTCGGACGCCTTGTCCTTCCGCTCCTTCATCGTCTTCACGATGGCGGCCTGCGCGTCGACCGCGGCCTGCTCCGCCTTGATCCGCGCGTTCGTCGCGGTGAGGGTGTCGTCGCGGCCGTCGAGGGCGTCCTGCCGGGCCTTCACGGTGCCGGTCGCCGACGTGACGTCGGCCTTCGCTGCGGTCAGCTCGGCTTGCGCCGCGGCGATCTTCGCTGGGTCCTTCGTCTTCTGCGCCGCCTTCAGTGCGCTTTCCGCGGCCGTCTGCGCCCGCTTGGCGGCCGTGAGGGCCTTCTTCGCGGCCGACAGATCCTTCGAGGAGCCCGCGCGCGTGCTGCGCTGCGAGGCGGCCGTCTTCCGGGTGGCGGCGACGATCTTCTTGAGTGCCTGGAGCTCGCGGTTCTCGGCGGTGTAGTCGCGGACCTTCTCGTCGTAGTAGTCCTCGGCCTCGATGCGCCGCTGGGTGGAGAACGAACCGACCTTGACCGCGGTCGAACCGACCACGGTGATGCCGAGGTCGGAGTCCGGGAAGGACTGCACGTGGGCGACGAGCTTCCGCACGATGTCGGCGGGGTCGACCTCGGCTCCGTAGTAGGCGTCGTCGTCGTAGGGGCAGCCGTAGAGGACGGTGGGCAGCGCCGAGAGGGTCAGCTTCCACTCGGGGCCGGTGTACGCGAGGTCGGTGACGATGCCGCGGAACCGGATCTGCCCGTCGTCGTCGATCGTGACGATGGTGCCCCACTTGTCGAGCAGCGGCTTCCCGTCGGAGGCGACGGTCTTCCCGTCCGACGCCGCGACCGTGACGGGCATCGATCCCACACCGGACAGCTGCCGGGTGGGTGCGCCGAGGGTGAGCCCGCGGTAGTCGTAGGACAGCACCTCGCCGGTGCTGGCGCGCTGGATGATGACCCGTTCCATCAGGACAGCCGTTCGACGAACTGCACGTCCGCGCTGTAGAACGTCGAGTCGACGGTGAACAGCCAGCCGTCGCCATCCGAGCGGAGACCAGAGATCCGCAGCGGCTGCGTGGTGCCCTTCATCGCGGTCGGCAGCTTCAGCTCGCCGCCGACGACGACCTGCTGGCGCGCCTGGCCGTTCTGGGCGGCGTAGTTGTAGTCGTACTGCCCGAACGCCGTTGAGCCGCCGAGGATGAGTCGCAGGGACCCCGCGGCCTTCGCCGCGGTCTGGCCGCCCATGAACTCGAGGCGGGCGATGATGTGCGTCGCCCACTCGGGGATGATCACGTCGTAGGTGTTCGTGGTGGGCCAGGCGGTGAACGTCGGCGAGGTGAGCTTCGCGCCCGGCTCGGCGGTGCCCTGCAGGGTCTGCGGGTAGTAGCGCGGGTTGGCGAGCTGGCGGAGGTCGGTGATCATCGCGTTCGTGACGGTGCCGGAGGACTTCGGCAGGTCGATGCGGGCGAGCTCGACGGCGGACAGGCCCAGCCCGAGCTCCTTCACCGTGCGGGTGCCGGCCGGTACGTCGGGGATGACGTCGAACTTGTTGTAGGGCCCGAGCTTCGCGTTCGCGGGGCGCTGGGCGTTGTTGTCGAGGTAGGGGTTGTCGACCCGGCAGATGACGAGATCGGAGCGGCCAGCCGCGGACCCGGTCTGCGCGATCTTCACCGCATCGACGTCCACGGTGGGGTTCCGGACCGTGTACGACTGCTGCGGGGAGAGCCGGTTGAGGACTGAACCAGCCCCGGCGGCGACCTTCACGCCGCCGCCGGGCACGTCGAGCTGGGTGACCTTGAGGTCGCCGGGTGCGGCGACGCCCTGCCGGCCGCCGGTCGCGAGGTAGGCGAGCTGCCGAGCGACGTCGCCGCCGTGCTCGGCTTCGCCGCCGATGAACCAGGGGACACCATCGAGCGCCATGCGGGCACCTTTCCTAAGGGGTTGGGTACGCGGCGCGCCAGGTGGCGCGTGCGGTGGGGCCGCCGGACGACGACGAGCCAGAGAGGAGGAGCGTGTAGCTCCCGGGCGGCAGCGCAGCGTCGGGCAGCAGCGTCGACGAGCGGGTCAGCGATGCGATCTGCGTCCCGTTGCGGAGGACCGACTGCCGGCCGGGGCGGGTGTCGATCGTCAGCGTCTCGTCGTACTTCAGCGACGTCGCCGCGGAGAACCGCAGCCGCCCGGTGACCTCGACCGTGGGGTTGAGGATCGGGCCGCGGATGGTGATGACCGGCCACGTCGGGGAGTCGCCGAGGACGGTGAAGGTGTTCGCAGCGGTCGTGTACCCGCGTGCGACCAGCGGCTCCGTCAGCGGCGCGACGAGCCCGCCGGACTGTGAGACCGCCAGCGGGACCTCGATGTAGTCCTCAGCGCCGTACCAGCGGTCGTCCTGCGTGGCGAAGTCGGCCGTGACGCCGACCGCGCCGGCACCGATCGGCATGTACGCCGGAGTGATGCGCCGGGGGCGGCCGAACGTCGACCGTCCCGAGGGAGCGGTCAGCGTTGCAGTCGCGCCCGGTGTCGCACGGATCGTGTCCGCGCGCCACGCCTGGCGGAACGCTGCGTACAGCAGCTCCGCCTCGTCGTCGGTGTCGCCTACGGCGTTGAGGCCGAACGCGATCGTCTGCCCGGCCGTGGTGTCGACGCCGAAGAAGTTCCCGTCGATGCCGGGCAGCGAGCTGTCCTGGTTCTCCCGGTCGGCGTCGCTGATCTCCGGTGCCTTGTCGAACGGGTACCGCGACGACTGCGAGCCGAACAGGATGACCCCGTCCGGCCCGCAGTCGATCTTCCAGTCAGTCTTCACCGTGGCGTCCTCCCCGCTCGAGCGAGCTCAGGTAGTGGTCGACCTCGGCGAGGTCTTCCTTGATGACCCCGGTCGACTGCAGGGTGAGGCTCCCGACGAGCGGGCCCCGCGGGGCGGAGCGCCGGCCGCTGGACAGGGCGTCGGTGATGCGCGGGGTGAGCGGCACCACGGCCTCGTCGTACCGGCCTTCGCCGACGCTGACGAGCGTCCCGCCCTGACGGCGTCCGACGATCGCGCCGGCAGCGAGCTGCGGGACGTTCTGGGACATGCCCTTGAACTCGAAGTGCCACGGCTCCCGCTGCGAGAACCCGAGACCGGTGTTCGCCCAGCCGTACTTCGCGCCGTTCGCGCGGAGCCACGACTGCCCGCCCGCGACGTCAGCAGCACGGCCGAGACCGTGCACTGACGTGCCGACGGGAGCGGCGAGGTTGCCGCCCTTCTGGAACAGCGACCACCGGTACGCCTGCGCCTTGAGGTCGCGGTAGCCCTCCGTGAGCCGGAGGATGCCACCCGATGCCTTGTTGGCGAGGTTCCACGCGGCGGCGGCCCCCTTCTGCAGGAGTCCGCCGGTCGCGCCGACACCGGAGCCGGGAGCGAAGCCGCTGGCCTTGGCGAGCGCCGACGACGGGAGCTGCCCGTTCGCGCCGTTGCCGCCGAAGACACCGGCGTCGGAAGCGATCCCCTTGATCTTGTCGATGACGCCGGAGAGGACCTTGCCGCCGACGCCCTTCGCCATGTCGAGCATCGCGCCGGCACCGGGGACCTTGCCGATGAGGCCCTTGACGAGCTTGCCGAGGGTGCCCATCGGGTCGGAGACGACCGACTGCGCGGTCTCGGCGGCGTTCTTCGTCCAGTCCCACGCCTTGCCGGCCTTGCCCTTGAGCCAGTCCCACCCGGACGCGATGTTCTTCTTCGCGTCGGTGACGAGGCCGCCGTTGGCGTAGCCGTTGCGGGCGATGTCGTGGAGTCGGCCGACGCCGAGGCGGGCGGTCTGCTCCTTAGTGAAGACGAACTCGCCCGCGTGCACGATGCCGGCGGGGTCGTACTTGCCGCCCGGTCCGGTGTAGCCACCCGTCGCGAACCCCTTGGGGAGTTCCACCTTGGGGAGCCGCGGGGTGTGGAAGACGTCGGCGAGCTTGTTGAAGTTCCCGATGATCCCGTCACGGATGACGGTCTCGACGATGAACTTGATCGGGGCCTTCACCGCGGACTTCACGAAGCCCCACGCCTTGGCGATGCCGTCCTTCATGACCGTGAACGCCGCCGGGACGGTGACCTTCGCGATGTTCACGATCTTGTCGAAGACGGGCTTCAGCCAGGAGTTCCAGACCCCGCGGACGACCGTGCCGATCGCGGTGAAGACCGGTCGGATGATCGTGTCGCGGAGCCAGGTGAACACCGGGCCGAGGGTGGTGCGGAGGAAGCCGACCACGGCACCGAAGACGGGCAGGACGAGGCCGTTCCACCAGGCGGAGATGGCCGAACCGATCCAGCGGAACACCGGCGAGATCGCGCTGGACCACAGCCAGGTGAACGCTGCGCCGAGGGTGCCCCGGAGGAAGCCGACGGCGAAGCCGAAGATCGACGACACCGTGGTCCACCAGACCGAGATCGCTGCACCGATCCAGGTGAAGACCGGCTGGATGACGCCGGTCCACAGCCAGGAGAACGTCGCACCGAGGGTGTTGACGATCAGCCCGACGATGCCGGAGACGGCGGAGGCGAAGATGCCGCCTGCCCAGACGACGATCGCGCCGATCAGCTGGAAGATCGGGGAGATCCAGCTGTTCCAGAGGTAGCCGACGGCGTTGCCGATCGCGGTGAGCGGCGGGGCGATGTAGTTCGTCCACAGGGCGACGAAGAACCCGCCGACGGTCTGCACTGCGAGGCCGATGCCGGCGAACGCGGGCTGCAGGATGGTCTGCCACAGCCAGGTCGCCCCGGCGGCGATCCCGTCCCATGCGGGCTTGATCGCGTTCTCCCAGAGCCACACGAAGGCGTCGCCGAGCGCTGCGACCGCGACCTTGATCGCGGCGAAGGCGGTCTGCACGATGGCCTGGCCGAGCTTCGTCTGCGTGAAGAACCAGACGAGACCGGCGACGAGCGCGCCGACGATGGCGATGATGATGCCGATTGGGCCCATTGCGACCTTCACGGCAGCGCCGAAGATGCGAAGCGCGCCAGCGCCGATGAGTGTCGCGACGGTGCCGACTGTCGTTGCCGTGGTCGAGATCCGCTGCGCGAGGGTGAGGCGGCCGAGCGCCGAGGCGTTCTGGTTGGTGACGCCGGTGTTGGCGGCGGTCGCGGCAGCGGAGACGCCCATGCCGCGGGCGGTCGCGTACTCGAGGCGCGCGGCCTCGAGGCGGAGGATGTTCCGCTTGATCTGCACCGGCAGGGCCAGGAGCTCGGCGGTGCGGAGCACGACCGACGCCCCGGCCGTTGCCCGGGAGGCGAGCTGCCAGGCGATGAAGCCGGCAACGATCAGCGGCATGTACTTGACGATCGTGTCGACGTGGTCGGCGAGGAACCCGAGCCCGCCGGCGAGGACGGTGATCCCGGCCGCGGCGAGCTTGCCGGCGGAGTCGCCGAGCTCCGGGAGCTGGTCGCGGAACGCGGTGAAGGCCGGGGTGAGCTTGGACAGGGACGCGCCGACGCTGCCGAGGGCGGTGTCGGTGTCGCCGCTGCTGAGCGAGGTGAAGATGTCGCGGACCTTGCCGGCGAAGGCGGAGGCTCCGGCGATGACCTTGCCGAAGTCGACGCGGTCGATCCATCCGGCGAGGGCAGCCATCCCGGCCGAGACCTTCTCGTTGAGGACGTCCGCGTAGGGCTGCAGTGCTGCCGTGCCGCGGTCGACTGCCCCTGTGATGGAGGTGAAGAGCGTGGGAGCGCCAGCGACGGCTCCGGAGAGGAACATCGCGCCGAGACGGCCGAGGGATGCTCCGACGTTCGCCCACGCGCCGCGGACGGTCTTCCCGGACGCGAGGGCCGCGCCGCCGATGTTCTCCTCGATGACCTTCCGGAAGGTGGCCGCGTCGACCTCGCCCTTGCGGACCATGTCGGACAGGTCGTCGGCGGAGACCTTGTACTCGTCCTGCAGCCACTGGAAGATCGGGATGCCGCGGTCGGCGAGCTGGTTGAGGTTGTCGGTGTAGACCTTGCCGCTGGTGGTGGTCTTGTTGATGATCGAGCCCATCTCGCCGAGCGAGGTGCCCGCGATGGTGGCTGCGTCAGCGGTGAGCTTGAGGTACTTCGTGAGCGCCTGGCCGGGCTTAATGCCGGCGGCGACGGCGTTCGAGGCGACACCAGCGGCGTCGCCGAGCCCAAACGCGGTGCCCTTCACAGACGCGAGGGCGCTGTCCATGATCTTGGCGATGCCCTCGGTGGAGGTCTTGAGGCCGGCGAGCTTGCCCTTGGCGTCGTCGATGTCGAGGAGTCGGGCGATGCCCTTCTTCGCGGCGACGGCAGCGATGCTCGCGCCGATGGCCGTAACGCCCGCACCGACGATCGCGGTGGACTTCACGGCCATCGACCCGACCGACTTGAGGAAGCCGGGCGACATCTTGCTGCCGATCGACGTACCGAGCGCCTGCGGGTTGATCTCCCGCTCGATCGCCCGGCCGGCCCCCTTGGCCTGCGGGACGACGGAGACGTAGGCAATTGCGGACTCAGTCGACATGGGTCAGGCCTTCCCTGTTTCTTCGCAGCACCTCCCGCGCTTCTGCAGGGGCGAGGTTGGTCTTGCCGAGGCGGTTGGTGTTGGCGTCCGGCCAGGGGCGCGGGTACGGCCGGGGGCGGGGGCTGCCCTTGGTCCACTGAGCGGCAGCGAACTGGTCCATCGAGTCCGCGTTCTGGATCCACTCGCGGCTGACGGGGAAGGCCCACCCGTGCTGCGCGGCGAAGAGCACCGAGGCGGTGTCGCGAGTCGCGACACGCAGAAGGCGGTC
>Ga0265798_10009400_pt1 | contig 12230 bp, 12 predicted proteins | sample P3T30metagenome_FD_192430 | JGI IMG/M metagenome (GOLD analysis project Ga0265798, IMG submission 192430) | Plant litter microbial communities from East Loma Ridge, Irvine, California - P3 T30 | ecosystem: Environmental > Terrestrial > Plant litter > Unclassified | place: USA: California... | reverse complement strand
GATGCGGTCGCAATCGGTACAGATCGATTCTCAGGTCCGCGCCTTCTTGCTGGCGCTGCGGCAGGGGCCGATGGATCGTAGCCAGCGGACGGGCTTGAATGGCTCCGGCCCCGAGCGGGACGCATCGCGCGCCGTCGCTTGACGCATACGGGTCGCGGGTCGGTCTGCGGCGCCAAGCCAGGGTCGCCGCGGCGCTCGAGCGGGCGTCCATCTCGATCGCCGGGTCGAACGCAAACCCAGGCCTGCGCCCGTCGTCGACCGGCTCCCTACAGCCCGCGCTCGTAGCGCCAGGCCTCCATCCCGTCCTCGTAATAGGCGGGCTGCACGGCGAAGCGGGTGTAGCCCCGGCGCTGGTACAGACGGATGCCGGCGCCGTTGTCCGCGCGGACCTCGAGGCGCAGGCGGTCGCAGCCATGGGTGCGGGCCTGGGCCTCCGCGGCGTCGAGGAGCTTGCCGCCGAGCCCGAGGCCGCCGCGGTTGGGCGCCACCGCGATCGAGGCGAGGCGGGCGATCCGGCTCCCGCGTCGCCGCTCCAGCACCGCCGCGCCGACCAGGACCGGATCGCCATCCCCCTCCGGCCCCGCGATCAGCGCCGCCAGGACGTCCATGCTCGGGGACAGGATCGCGTGGCGGATCGCCCGGCGCTCGGCCCGGTCGGTGGCGAAGGCGGCGTGTTCCAGGGCGACGAGGGCGTCGAGGTCGGCGAGCCCGGCCGTGCGGATCTCCGGCTCCGGGAGCCCGTCTCCGCTAGGATCGCGCGCGTTCATGCCCAGGGGGGCGTTCACGGGGGCGTTCACGGGGGCGCTCACGCCCGGGCCGTCGTGCCGGCGCCGAAGCCGGTTCGGTCCGTGCGGATGGATGATGAGGACGCCGCGCCGGAGCCGGGCGCGATGGCGAGGCGATCCGGCACCGCTCTCGATCTGTTCGGCCCGGCCATCACACGCTCGACTAAGGACATCGCTCCGGCGGTCAGATGCCCGCTTCCGGACCGCTTGGGAAGCCCGCGCGACCCGGCCGCTGGTCCAGGATGCGGCGTTTTTGCAACGGCGGCGGCCGTGGGCGGATCTCGCGGGGGAATACGGGTCGATCGGGCCCGAAACCCCTTGTTGTCGGGGGTCGTTCTCCGTATATGCGCGGTGCCCAATTTCGCACGTGCCTGTGGCCGCGTGCCGGTTGGTGGGCATCCGGTCAACTGCCGGACAGCCGCCAGGGGTCTTAAAGGATCGATGGTCGCAAGGGTGGATCCCTACGGCCGGCATCCAGGTGGCAACACCGGACCCCGACAACAACCGGCAGCCGGAGGCGAAACCGGCGAACCCCGCTCTCCACGGGGGACGCAGCTTAAAGCAACGACGAACGGGCTTTTTTGGTCTCGTCGGCCCTCCAAAGGCCGGCACCGAAGAGGCTTGTTTCTCTTTGCCCGGCGTGCGGTGGGGGTCCTCCCTTCCAATCCACGGCAGCTTCCGGGTGCTCTGCGCCCGCATGGATCGACGCGTCTCCAAAGCGCGTGGGTCCGCGCGACGCATCGCCCCCTGACGCCGACGGCCCGTTGGGCCGTCACATCGACAGCGCGCCCGCAAGTCGGGCGCTCGCGAACCCGTGCCGGGAGACGACCATGACCGATCGCATCCGTGATTTCCTGCGCGTGCGCCGTGACCTCGGTCAGGACGAGGGACCCGTGATGGTCCTCGACCTCGATGTCGTGCGCGACAACTACACCGCCTTCGCGCGCTCCCTGCCGGACACCCGCGTGTTCTACGCCGTGAAGGCCAATCCGGCCCCCGAGGTGCTGCGCCTTCTCGCCGAGATGGGCTCCTGCTTCGACACCGCCTCGGTGGCCGAGATGGAGATGGCGCTGGCCGCCGGCGCCACCCCGGACCGGATCTCCTTCGGCAACACCATCAAGAAGGAGCGCTGCATCGGCCGTGCGCTCAAGCTCGGCATCCGCCTGTTCGCGGTGGATTGCCAGGCCGAGGTCGACAAGATCGCCCGGGCCGCCGAGACCGTGGAGGTCGCGGCCTCCGACGTGCGCGTGTTCTGCCGCATCCTGTGCGACGGCGCCGGCGCCGACTGGCCGCTGTCGCGCAAGTTCGGCTGCGTGCCCGAGATGGCGACCGACGTGCTCGAGCACGCCCACCGGCACGGTCTGGAGGCCTACGGCATATCGTTCCACGTCGGCTCGCAGCAGGGCAACACCGAGGCCTGGGACGGCGCGCTGAGCTCCGCGGCGGCGATCTTCCGCGAATGCGCCGAGCGCGGCATCGGCCTGTCGATGGTCAACCTCGGCGGCGGTTTCCCGACCAAGTACCTCAAGGCGGTGCCGGGCGTGGAGAGCTACGGCGAGGCGATCTTCCGCGGCCTCACCAAGCATTTCGGCAACCAGATCCCGGAGACGATCATCGAGCCAGGCCGCGGCATGGTCGGCAATGCCGGCCTGATCGAGGCGGAAGTCGTGCTGGTGTCGAAGAAGTCCGCCGATCCCGACGAGGTGCGCTGGGTCTATCTCGACATCGGCAAGTTCGGCGGGCTCGCCGAGACCATGGACGAGTCGATCCGCTATCCGATCCGCACCACCCGGGACGGGGACCGGACCGAGCCGTGTGTCATCGCCGGCCCGACCTGCGATTCGGTGGACGTGCTCTACGAGCGGCAGCTCTACCCGCTGCCGGTCTCGCTCTCGATCGGCGACAAGGTCCTGATCGAGGGCACCGGCGCCTACACCACGACCTACGCGGCGGTGGCCTTCAACGGCTTCCCGCCCCTCCAGCAGATCGTCATCTGATTTTTTTTCGGATCGTTCCGGCGGCCCACGGCCGCCGGACGTCGATCTCGAAAGCCGCAGGGATGGAGGGCGTTCGGCCCGCCATCCAAAAATAGCTTCTCCCGCTTGTCGGCCCGGGGAGGGCGTTGCCATGATCGAGATCCGCGCGGAGCACCTGCACGACGTCCCGGCGCGCGAGCGCCTGCTGGACGCCTGTTTTGCCGGCAATCGACGCGCCCGGACCTCGGAGCGCCTGCGCGAGGGACGGCGTCCCGCCCGCGGCCTCGCCTTCGCGGCAACCCGGGCCGGCCGCCTCGTCGGCACCCTGCGGTTGTGGCACGTCGAGGCCGGCCTCGCCCGCGCGGCGCTGCTGCTGGGGCCGCTCGCGGTCGATCCGGCGATCCAGGGCCAGGGGCTCGGCTCGGTGATGATGCAGGCCGCCCTCGGGCGGGCGGAATCGCTGGGTCACGGCGCGGTGCTGCTCGTCGGCGACGCGCCCTACTACGCGCGCTTCGGCTTCGACCAGGCGCTTACCGAAGGGCTGACCCTGCCGGGTCCGTTCGAGCGCGCGCGCTTCCTCGGACTGGAACTCCGCAAGGGGGGGCTCGCGGGCGCCGCGGGCATGGTCCGGCCGACGGGCGTCCTCGCCCCGGTCGAGCCCGTGGCGGACGAGGCGGTGGTTGCGCGACGACGCGCCGCCTGATGGCCGCGGCCGGTCCGGGTGAGCCCGGGCCGGCCTCAGTGAACCGTTTCGCCGTCCCCGACGCCGGATGCGTCGGGCGAGACCGCCATCAGCCGCGCGATCTCCTGCGCGACCCGGAACAGGGCCTCCTGCAGGGGCGCCAGCGCGGCCTTGCCGCCATCCTCTTCGATCAGGCCGTGCGCGATCAGCAGATGGTCGGCTACGAGATCGAGGGTCGAGACCGGAGCCGTGGAGGGACTCGGCGGCGGCGGGACGAAGCGCCCGAGGCCGCCCTGCGCCTGCAGGGCCTCGCTGCCGGGGGTGATCTCGGTGATCGAGCCCAGGAATCCCAGAAAGGTTCGGCCGGGCGGCCCGTAGGAAGGCACCGCCCCGGCCATCGCCCAGATCGACGCGCCGCCCTCGCTGGACAGGCGGAACTGGACGGTGAACTCGGCCTGCGCCTCCGCGGCCTCCTTGATGACCGCCCGCAGCACTGCGCCGTCCTCGCTGTGGAGCCGCTCGAACCAGCCCTGCCCGACGGCGTCGCGGCTGGCCTGCCCGGTAAGGCCATGCCATTCGGAGCTGACATACGTCAGGGCGCCTGTAGCGTCGGTCATGAAGATCATCGGATGACCTCCGGATGCGGAAGGCGGCTCGACGGATAGAATCCGCCCATCGCGAGCGGGACTCCCTCGGCAATCGTGCGCGGATGCCGCCCGTTCCGGCGCGCGGGCCGAAAGGACGGAGCGGCCTGGGAAATCCACCGCTGCCCGGACATGCCGGCGATGCGCCGGACAGGGGCGGCGTCCACCGCCCTGGCCGCCATCGTGCATTGCGCCGGGCGGCCACGATCCCGCATAGACGGACCGCCGGCTTCCCCAGAAGGCTTTTCGACCGATGCAGATCGCCACGCCCTATCTGATGTTCCTGGGTGACGTGCCCGACACGCTGGCGTCCAAGACCGCCTACGGCATCAAGGATTGGCGCCCGGAATGGTGCGTCGGCCAGATGCGTCTCCCCGGCTGCGCGGCCGATCTGGGGATCCCCGACATGACCCTGCCGGAGGCCCTGGCCAAGGGCTGCCGGACCCTGGTGATCGGCGTGGTCAACGCCGGCGGCACGCTGCCGGACCATTGGATCAAAGAGATCGTGGCGGCGATCGAGGCCGGTCTCGACGTGGCGAGCGGCCTGCATGTCAAGCTCGGTGCGGTCCCGGCGATCGCGGAGGCCGCCGCCCGGCGCGGCCGCCAGCTCCACGACGTCCGCCACACCGATGAGCGCTTCCCCACCGGCAAGGGCACCAAGCGCGCGGGCCGGCGCCTGCTCACCGTCGGCACCGACTGCTCGGTCGGCAAGAAGTACACCGTGCTGGCCTTGGAGCGCGGCATGCGCGAGCGCGGCCTCGACGCGGATTTCTGCGCCACCGGACAGACCGGCGTGTTCATCTCCGGCCGGGGCGTCGCCATCGACGCGGTGGTGGCCGACTTCATCTCCGGTGCGGTCGAGACGATCTCGCCGGAGGCCGCCCCGAATCACTGGGACCTGCTGGAAGGGCAGGGTTCGCTGTTCCACCCGTCCTTCGCGGGGGTCAGCCTGGGCCTCCTGCACGGTGCGCAGGCCGACGCCTTCGTGGTCTGCCATGAGCCGACCCGCACCACGATGCGGGGCGTGAAACACCCGTTGCCGACCCTCCAGCAGGTGATCGACCTCACCGTGCAGCTCGGCAGCCTGACCAACCCGGCGATCCGCCCGGTGGGCATTGCCGTGAACACGCAGGCGCTTAGCGAGGGCGAGGCCAAGGCGCTTCTCGACAAACTCGCCGCCGAGCACGGCCTGCCCGCCACCGACCCGGTGCGCTTCGGCGTCGCCGGGCTGGTCGACCGGATCGTCGCCGACTTCCCGGAGGTCTGACATGGCCCGCCGCCTGACCCTCTCCGTCGAGCGCTTCCCGATCGCCGGCGCGTTCACGATCTCCCGGGGCAGCCGCACCGAGATCGCCGTGGTGGTGGCGACCATCACGGATGCGAACGGGATCGGGCGCGGCGAGTGCGTGCCTTATCCGCGCTACGGCGAAAGCGTCGAGAGCGTCGTCGCGCTGATCGAGGGGCAGGCGGAGGCGATCGCCGCCGGGATCGGCCGAGACGAGCTGACCGCACGGATGAAGGCGGGGGCGGCGCGCAACGCCCTCGACTCGGCCCTGTTCGACCTGGAGGCCAAGCTCCAGGGCCGCCGGGCCTGGGAGATCGCCGGGCTGCCGGCGCCGCAGCCGGCCGTCACCGCCTACACGCTAAGCCTCGGCACGCCCGAGAGCATGGGCGAGGCCGCCCGCACGGCGTCCCACCGGCCGCTGCTCAAGGTGAAGCTCGGCGGCGTCGGCGACCCCGAGCGCATTGCAGCGGTGCGGGCGGGCGCCCCGCAAGCCCGGCTGATCGTCGACGCCAACGAGGCGTGGCGCCCGGAGACCGTCGAGGCCAACCTCGCGGCCTGCCTGGCGGCGGGCGTCGCGCTGATCGAGCAGCCCCTGCCGGCCGACGCCGACGCGCTGCTCGCCGAGATCCCGCACCCGGTCCCGGTCTGCGCCGACGAGAGCCTGCACGACCGCGCCGGCCTCGACAGGCTGGCCGGCCGCTACGACGCGATCAACATCAAGCTCGACAAGACCGGCGGCCTGACCGAGGCGGTACTGCTCGCCCGCGAGGCCCGGGCCCGGGGCCTGTCCGTGATGGTCGGCTGCATGCTCGGCACCTCGCTCGGCATGGCGCCCGCCACGCTGCTGGCGTCCCAGGCCGACTTCGTCGACCTCGACGGCCCCCTGCTGCTCGCCCGCGACCGCGCCCCGCCGCTGCACTACGACGGCAGCATCGTGCATCCGCCGGAGCCGGAATTGTGGGGGTAGGGGAAGCGACAGGATCGGGGCGATGGCTCACCGCCCCGCCCTAAATCCGGGGGGGGTATTGAGCTGAATAATACGATTATCATTCACATTATTATTGGCGATCTCCCGGGCTGAGAGCGTTTAAACTACTCCGCCAATTCCAAAACATGCCGTCCCTGTCGATCGTCGATCTCGATGATCCAGAGATCGGAATCGAACCGGATCTCCTTGGTCAACCGCTCCTCGACGTCGAGCGGCGTGCCGCCCGTAACGAGCGCGGTGAAGCGGCGGTCGCCGCTGTCCTCAGCCTCGAACAGGGCCTGGGGGGCAGGGCCGTAGAGGTCGGCGGTGCCGTCGAGGCGGTCGACCTTGACGAAGATCGCGCCGGCCTCCGGAGAGCCGCGCCGCCGCTGGACCGCCGGGATGCCCTCGATGCCGAGGCGGCGCAGGTGGGCCGAGACCCAGAAATCGGAGCGCAGGCGCATGCGTGTCGGGCCTCCCGGACGAGCGCCCGGGATGCGCGAAAGCGGCCCCTGGAGCAACCGTGGATCGGACCGCTCGCATCGCGCCAGACCCGGCCTTCGCCCGACCGGATGCACAACGATCAAGTCGGCCGAGTAATCCGAGAAAATAATCCGTCAAGATCGGGATTAAAATAAGATCAATCGATGTGTTATTGCGCACATAATCACTGAATTCTGATGATTAACTGAGCATAAGCCGCTCAGATTTGCAGGAGACGGCGCGGAAAGGAGCATCTACATGCCGAGATTCGCTTGGATTGCTGCACTCATCCTGTCCTCCGCCTGCGCGGTCAGCGCACCGGCCGACGTCAAGGCGGAAACGCTGATGGATCTGCTGGGCAACCGCGAGTCGAGGTCCTGCCCACGCTATCAGCGGACCGCGAGCGACCCCTGCAACATCGTGGTCCATCGATCCGGGGGAAATCCGACCCAGGACATGACCGGGTCGATCGGCCATGCGAAGTCCTGGCAGGGTAATGGCGGCCCGCGCTGCAAGACGATCTGCCGCTTCACCGGCACGCAATACTGAGTGCGCCAAGCCGGCGGATCCGGGCCTCGCCCGGTTCTCGCCGGCTCCTATAGGCCCTCGCCGCGCCGGCGAGCGCCTCAACCCTGTCCGGCGTGGGACAGCAATGCGCGCAGGGTCCGGCCCGCGGCCTCGCCGGTCACCGGCAGCTTGGCGCCGCGCTCGAACTTTTCGATCGCCGCCCGGGTGCCCGGCCCCATCGCACCGTCCGGCTTGACCGGATAGCCGAGCTTCGACAGCGCCTTCTGCGCGCGCAACACCGGATCGGCGTCCTTTTCGGATTTGGCCGTCTTCGGGGTCTCTTTGGCGGTCTCCTTCGGTGCCGGCTTCGCGGCAGACCGGGTCGGGACGGCCCTGGGCGTCACCGAGGCGGTCGTCTCGTCGGAGCGGATCAACTCGGCGATCGGGTCGCGGACGGCCTGCTTGGCCGCGGCGCGTTCGGGTTGCACCGGCTCCTTGGCGACATCCCGGATCGCCTCCTTCGGGGCCGCCGCCGCCTCGCGCGGGGCAGGGACCTTCTGAGCCGCGACCTTGGGCAGGATCGGCGCCGGATGGCGGCCGGATTGATGGCCGAGGGCGTTGAAGCAGATGAAGCCGGCCGCTCCCACGGCCACGAGGCTGCTGACCACCGTGCCGGGGCTGTTCCGGCACGAGGCGCCCGTGGCCTTCATGGCCCCCACGAGCACGCCGCGCCAGTCGCTCGGGGCGGCGCGCCGCTGGACGGGACGGCGGGCGGAGCGTGCCTCGCCCGGGACGGTGATCTCGCGGTAGCCTGACATCGTGTCTCCTTCTCGCGGATCGCTGGCTCAGCCGGCGCGGCGCAGGGCCGGCTCCGACGCGGCGCCGGGTTCCGCGTCGAACAGGCCGAGCGGCAGGCGCACCACCGCCCGGCGCGGGGCGGCCGCGCCGCGCACGGCCGTGCGGATCGGGGCGGGGCCGGCGGCGGCCGCGGGATCCCGGCAGACGAAAGGCAGCGTCACGGTGACGGCGGTCCCGGCACTCGGGGCGCTCTCGATCAGCATCGCGCCGCCGTGCAGGCCGACGAGGCCCTGCACCACCGAGAGGCCGAGGCCGGTTCCCTCGTGCTGGCGCTTGTAGCCGCCGCTGCCGGCCTGGAAGAACGGCGTGCCGAGCTTGGGCAAGTCGCCCTCGCCGACGCCGACGCCGGTATCGGCGACGACGATCTCCAGGCCATCCGGGCCACGGCGCAGGGACAGGTCGACCCGTCCGCCCCGCGGGGTGAACTTCACCGCGTTCGAGATCAGGTTGATCAGCACCTGTCGGCACGCGCTGGGATCGGCCGTGATCTCGATCGGGCCCGGCACGGAGGCCGCCAGCGTGACCCCTGCGGTCTCGGCCTTGAGACGCATCAGGTCGCAGCAGGTCTGCACCAGCGCAGCGGCATCGAACGTCTCCGGCGCGTAGTCGAAGTTGCCGCTCTGGATCCGGCTCATGTCGAGGAGCGTGTTGACGACGCCGAGGAGGTGGTGGCCGGAGGAGCCGATGATCCCGGCATATTCCCGGGCCTGGTCCGGGCTGAGGCTGACCGCGCCTTCACCGGCAAGCACTTCCGAGAAGCCGATGATCGCGTTGAGCGGCGTGCGCAGCTCGTGCGTGACGTTGGCCAGGAACCGCCCCTTGATCGCGTCGGCGCGCTCGGCCTCGGCGCGGGCGCGCTCCAGCTCCTCGGCGTGGCGGTGATGCTCGGTCATGTCGCGGGTCACCGCCACCACCGTCATGGCCGTGTCATGGGGGCCATGCGCGATCCGGTGGGCGCGCATCTCGGCATGGATCAGGCGGGCGCCGTCGGGCCGGCCGGCGGCGGGCTCGACGTGGAGGCGCAGCGGCAGCGTGGCCGGGCGCCCGCTGGCGGCGACGTCGCTCACCGCCTTGAGGAAGGCGGGACGGTCGGCGACGTGGACCCGCTCCAGCAGGCCGTGGCCGCGCAGCTGCGCCGCGTCGCTGCCGACCATCCGGCTCGCCGAGACCGACGCCTCGAGCACGCGGCCGTTGCGGTCGTGCCAGGTCACGAGGTCGTCGATCGCCGACAGCAGCAACCGGTCGCGGGCCTCGTTGTCGCGCAGCCGCTCGCGCCAGGTGCCCTCGTTGCGCATGTGCTCCAGGGCCTGGGCGGCGACGTGGCCGATCGCGGTGATCGCGAAGACCGGAAGGGCGACGCTGGCGGAGATGTCCACCAGCGGGACGGCGCCGCCCCAGGAGCCCAGGAAGACCACCCCCAGGACGCCGAGGACGGCCAGGAATGCCGCTGCGGCGGTGGCCCGCATCGAGCCGGACACCAGCGCCTCGAGCGGGATCGCCACCAGCCAGACCGCGGCCGGGGAGGTGGCTCCGCCGGTGAGGCCCGCGAGGCAGACCACCAGCCCGGTCAGGCCGGCCGACGAGATCGCGTGCGCCATCCAGAGGCACCCGGTGCGGGCGAGCAGCACGGCGGCCAGCACCGGCAGCAGCAGGCTGGCGATCGCCACCACCTCGATGCCCGACGGCACCCCGCGCCAGAGCAGGTAGGGCGGCAGGGCCGCCATCATCACCACGCCGGTGGCGAGGCGAGACACCAGGAAGCGCTCATGCCGGAACCGGACGCTCGCATCGTCCGCCACGGATTCGTGGACGAGCCCCGCGAGACGGTCGTCGAGCAGAGACGTCAGGGCTTTTTTAACAGGCAAGGCTCACACGCGCCGCGGTGAATGCCAATCGACATTCCCCGCGCCTCCGGCTCGACTTCAAAACGACTACCGGACAGTCGCAGGGGCGGCTTAAACGAGTGTTGCGCGACTTGGCCGAATGCGCGGGATGCTTTCCGTAAGGTAACCAGACTTCTACGCGCGGGCTTCGTTCACCATGGCGCGTGAAAACCGAACCGGTTGAGGCGGAGTTCACGAAACCGGACGGATTTTCGCGTTCGATAGCGCGCGACATCCGCCACGGAGCCCGCCCGATGACTTTCCTGCTGCGCGCCGCGCTGGTGATCGGCGCGCTCTCGTACTGCGCCCTGCTGCGCACCGGCGCGGATCCGGCCGCGGATACCCGCAAGCTCACGGGCGCGGCCGCCGCGAACGCTCGGAATGCGGTTCCGGCCGCCCTCGACGCAATCCCTGCGGAGACCCGGGACCGGGCGGTGCGTGCGGTGCTGGCCCGGGGCCTGATGGCGGAGCTGAGCCGACGCGCCGGCGTTGACGAGCCCGAGCCGGCCTCGAACGACACGCTGGAAGCCTCCGACCGGCAGCCCGCCTGGCGGGGCCCGTCGGATCCGCACTGATATCGGGTTTCCAAAGGGCCGAGCCCTTCTGAATCCCTGACCGCGATGGCTCAGCCGGCCTCGCCGCCGGTCGCCCGGAAGGCACGCATCGGCAGGGGCGGGCGCTGTGCCCCGGCGCGCTCGGGGCCCTGGCGCAGCGTTGCCTCCGGGCCGTGCAGCGGCTGGTGGGCTTCACTGCGTCCGCGCTCGGCCAGCGGCGTATCGAGGATCGCCGCGATCAGGTCGCGGGAGGCCGGCCGGCTCACGGTCCGGAACAGGCGCACCAGGCCGGAGACACGCTCGGCCGAGCGCGCGACGCCCTGGTTGAGGGTGAGGAAGATGAAGACCGCCTCCTCCTCGTGCAGGCCGGCGGCGCGCAACCCGAGCGTCAGCAAGTCGTAGCGTGCCCCGGGATCGGTGACGACGGCGAGGAAGTCGTGGGCAATTCCGAGGCTGTCGGCCAAGGCCGCGATGAAGCGCGGGACGTCCTGGGCCGCCGAGAGGCCGGTCAGGGTCTCGCCCAGGCCGCGCGGCGGCGGCGGGCAGGGGCGCAGGGCGGCGGTCGCCTCGACGGTCCGGCCGATCACCTCGCGGCGAATCGGATCGGCGTGCAGGTAGAGCGGCACGAGGTCGGCGGCCGAGACATCCGGCCGGGCCAGGAGCCGGTGCGCGAGGTCGGCGACGCCGCGGCCGCGGCTCACGAGGCGGGCGAGCGCCGCACCGCGCAGGATGATGCCGACATTGGCGGCGAGCGCCACGTCGATCTCGAGGCGGTCCTCGCGGGACAGTCCGTCGACCGCCTCGCGGCTCAGCCCAACCCGGGTGGCGATGCGGGCGGCGATGTCGGATCCGTCGGCGAGGGCGGCCTCGATCAGGCTGTGGCTCAGGACCGGGGCGAGCGTCACCACCGTGTCGCGGACGGCGCCGCCGCGGAGGGCGAGCGCCTCCAGGACGGTGGGTGGCGTCTCGGGGAAGGGGGCGAGCTTGCGGGCGACGACCTCGGCGGTCTCGTCGTCCACCGTGGGGATCAGGCCGCAGGCGAGGGATTCGAAAATCTCGATCTCGGCCCGGTCCCGTCCGGGTGCCCGAACGAACAAGTCGGTCTGCACGCGGAGGATCACCGGCTTGAGATCGAGATTCTCGATCCGTGCCAATTCGAGGAGCCCGGACAGGTCCGGCGGAGCGTCGACGGATGGGGGCATGAGGATCGGTTTACGCAAGACTGCAGTAAGCTCACGCTAACCGCATCGACGTGAATCGACCTTTAAGCCGCCTCCAGCGGTGCCGTGTCGTCCTGCATCATCCCGGGACCCCGCGGGGTCCGGCCCGGAGCGCTCGCCGCCGGCGTAGATGCCGGTTCGGCCTCAGCGAGCGCGTCGGATCTAGGACGGAGAGCCGTTCCGGATCGCAACGCGATCGGGAACGGGCCTAATGCGTCAGCCAGAGGGACACCGTCAGCACCACCGCGATCGCCACGATGGCGCCCGCGAAGGCCGGGGTGATCCAGGGCGTGCGCGTCTGCATGATCCCGGCCGCCGCCTTCTCGGAGGGCGCGCGCTCGTTCTGCCGCGCCAGGCGGACTTCCTGGGAGGTCGGCGGTGCGCCT
>Ga0265798_10009399_pt1 | contig 12230 bp, 10 predicted proteins | sample P3T30metagenome_FD_192430 | JGI IMG/M metagenome (GOLD analysis project Ga0265798, IMG submission 192430) | Plant litter microbial communities from East Loma Ridge, Irvine, California - P3 T30 | ecosystem: Environmental > Terrestrial > Plant litter > Unclassified | place: USA: California... | reverse complement strand
GGACAGGCCAAGAATCTGCAATGGCAAAGCGACGTTATTGAACACCGTGCGATCAAACAGCAACTGGTGGTTCTGGAACACGACACCGATCTGCCGACGCAAAAACGGAATCTGCGCCGTGCTGATCTGGCCCAGGTCCTGCCCGGCCAACAGCAGCTTGCCGGTGGTTGGGCGCTCCATCGCCAGCAGCAGGCGCAGCAAGGTACTTTTACCCGCACCCGAGTGGCCGGTCACAAACAGAAACTCTCCACGACGCACTCGAAAGCTCAGCTCATGCAAGCCGACGTGTCCGTTCGGATAGCGTTTACCGACCTGTTCGAAACGAATCATGTGCGCTCCCGCTCGGCGAAAAGGGCTTGAACGAAGGGTTCAGCCTCGAAAGTACGCAAATCGTCGATGCCTTCACCGACGCCGACGTAGCGAATCGGCAACCCGAACTGCTTGGCCAGCGCGAAGATCACGCCGCCTTTGGCGGTGCCGTCGAGTTTGGTCAGTGCCAGTCCGGTCAGCTGGACCGTCTGGTTGAACTGTTTGGCCTGATTGATCGCGTTCTGACCGGTGCCCGCGTCCAGTACCAGCAGCACTTCGTGCGGCGCCTGCTCGTCGAGCTTGCCGATCACGCGGCGAACCTTTTTCAGCTCTTCCATCAGATTGTCTTTGGTGTGCAGACGACCGGCAGTGTCGGCAATCAACACATCGATGCCACGTGCTTTGGCGGCCTGCACGGCGTCGAAAATCACCGAAGCGGAGTCTGCACCCGTGTGCTGCGCGATGACCGGGATCTTGTTGCGCTCGCCCCAGACCTGCAATTGCTCGACGGCGGCGGCACGGAAGGTGTCGCCCGCCGCCAACATGACTTTCTTGCCTTCCAGTTGAAGTTTCTTCGCCAGCTTGCCAATGGTGGTGGTCTTACCCGCACCGTTGACGCCCACGACCAGAATCACGAAAGGTTTGTGCTCGGAACTGATGACCAGTGGCGCTTCCACCGGCTTGAGCATTTCGGTCAGCTCGCTTTGCAGAGACTTGTAGAGCGCGTCACTGTCGGTCAATTGCTTGCGCGCCACTTTCTGCGTCAGGTTGCGCACGATCAACGAAGTGGCTTCGACGCCCACGTCCGCGGTCAGCAAACGGGTCTCCAGCTCATCGAGCATGTCGTCGTCGATGGCTTTTTTGCCCAGAAACAGGCTGGCCATGCCTTCGCCCAGGCTGGCGCTGGTCTTGGACAAGCCCTGTTTGAGACGCGCGAAGAAACCAGGCTGCTTCGGCTCGGCTGCCCCAGATGCCGGGGCGGTCGCGGGAGCGGCAGGCGTTTCTACGACGGGCACGACCGGGGCAATCACCGGTGCTACGACCGGTGCTACGACCGGAGGCGGTGTGACCGGCGAAGGCTGCGACAACGCAGGCAAGTCATCACCGGCAACAGGGTCAGGCAAGGCCACCGGGATCGGCTCGATCGACGACGGCACGTCGAAAGAGGTGACGTCGACCACCGCTGGCTGCGCTGGCGCTTGAGGCGTCGCGACTTCCGACTGAACGTGCGAAGCGGTGTACGCCGGAATCTCAGGGGTAACGTGCGGCTCGCTCTCAGGCGTCAACGCGACCGGTTCTTCGGCAACCGGCAATTTCAGCCATGGCTCGGCGTCAGCGGGCTCGATAGTCGGCGCAGGCGCGTGGGCGGTCATGGCCTCTGGCACGGGCTCGGCAGGTATGACGGGAGCAATCTGCGGCTCAGCAACGACTGGCGTCTGTTCGACGACAGGCTCGGGCGCTGCTGCAGGTACGTCTTGCGGCTGTTCGGCGACGGTTTCCTGCGGTTTTTTGCGCAGCCATCCGAACAGGCCTTTCTTCTCGCCAGCCGGGGCTGGGGTCTTCTTGTCGTCGTTGGAACCAAACATGGAGGACGGCTATCTCAAGGTAGCGACGCGCCAGAGCGGCGCCTCTGAAAAATTCTGTCAATGCGAAACAGACTGCTTTTATGTCCGCTTGTTCATCAGTTGGCTGAGTGAACCCTACTCGACAATCGCTCAACGCTCCCGGCAATCCCTACAGAAATGCGCCATAGCAGCGCCTTTCATCGTAGTCCGATTCCCAAGCATGAGTCTTAGACATAGTCGGCAGCCAAACTGGCCGCTATCCTAACACCCCCGCGCCCGCCGACGCTAAGTTCAAGCAGGCCGCCTCGAAGGTTCAAATTACGAATGAATGCTCTCGCCCGCTGTGCCGCAGGCCTGCTGCTCGGCACACTCTGTTTGCCCCTTGCAGCCAACGCCGCCGATCCCCAACCCACTTCCGAATTCACGCTGGATAACGGCCTGAAAGTGGTCGTGCGCGAAGACCATCGCGCGCCGGTCGTGGTGTCTCAGGTCTGGTACAAGGTCGGCTCCAGCTATGAAACGCCCGGCCAGACGGGCCTTTCCCATGCGCTTGAACACATGATGTTCAAAGGCAGTTCCAAGGCGGGTCCGGGTGAAGCGTCGCTGATCCTGCGCGACCTGGGCGCCGAAGAGAACGCCTTCACCAGCGACGACTACACCGCCTACTACCAGGTGCTGGCCCGAGACCGTCTGAGCGTAGCCTTCGAACTGGAAGCCGACCGCATGGCGACGCTCAAGCTGCCAGCGGAGGAGTTCGCCCGCGAGATCGAAGTGATCAAGGAAGAGCGCCGCCTGCGCACGGACGACAAGCCCAACGCCAAGGCCTACGAGCGCTTCAAGGCCATCGCCTACCCTGCCAGCGGCTATCACACGCCGACCATCGGCTGGATGGCTGACCTGGACCGCATGAAAGTCGAAGAGCTGCGTCACTGGTATGAATCCTGGTACGTGCCGAACAACGCCACGCTGGTGGTGGTCGGTGACGTGAAACCCGACGAAGTGAAGGCCTTGGCCGAGCGTTTCTTCGGCCCGATTCCGCGCCGCGATGTTCCACCGTCGAAAAAGCCGCTCGAATTGCCTGAGCCAGGCCTGCGCCAGATCACCGTTCATGTGGCGACGCAAATGCCGAGCCTGATGTACGGCTTCAACGTACCGAGCCTTTCCACGGCCACCGACCCTCAGTCGGTTAATGCACTGCGCCTGATCTCTGCCCTGCTCGACGGTGGCTACAGCGCGCGCATTCCGACCCGCCTCGAGCGCGGTGAAGAGCTGGTCACCGGCGCCTCGTCGGACTACGACGCCTACACCCGTGGCGACAGCCTGTTCACCATCAGCGCCACGCCTAACCAGCAGAAGAAGAAAACCCTGGCCGACACCGAAGCCGGCATCTGGCGCCTGCTCGACGAATTGAAAACCAAGCCGCCAACCCAGGAAGAACTGGAGCGGGTACGTGCCCAGGTCATCGCCGGGCTGGTTTACGAACGCGATTCGATTACCAGCCAGGCGAGCACCATCGGCGAACTGGAAACCGTCGGGCTGTCCTGGCGGCTCATCGACCAAGAGCTGGCCGCGCTGCAAAGCGTGACGCCGCAAGACATCCAGAAAGCTGCACGCACCTATTTCACCCGCGAACGCCTTGCGGTCGCACACGTTCTGCCTGAGGAGAAAGCCCATGAGTAAGCGCAACGAAACACGCTTTGCGCGAACGCGGGCCCCTGCGTTGTTGCTCGCCGCGACCCTCGGCCTGTTCGGTGCAGCCTCGGTGATGGCCGACACGACCGCTGACGCACCCAAGGCGATCGACAAAGCCGCCAACACCCTCGAATCGCTGAAAGAGCTCGACGGCAAAGCGCCGGCCCGCCGGACGCTGAACATCCAGTCGTGGAAAACCGCCGAAGGCGCGCGCGTGCTGTTCGTCGAGGCCCATGAGCTGCCGATGTTCGACATGCGCCTGCTGTTCGCTGCAGGCAGCAGTCAGGACGGCGCGACGCCGGGTATCGCATTGATCACCAACGCCATGCTCAACGAAGGCGTCAAAGGCAAGGATGTCAGCGCCATTGCCCAGGGGTTCGAAGGTCTGGGCGCCGACTTCGGCAACGGTTCCTACCGCGACATGGCCCTTGCGTCATTGCGCAGCCTGAGTGCCCCGGACAAGCGTGAACCTGCGCTGAAACTGTTTTCGGAAGTCGTCGGCAAACCTACGTTCCCGGCCGACTCGCTGGCGCGGATCAAGAATCAGCTGATGGCCAGCTTCGAGTACCAGAAGCAGAACCCCGGAAAGCTTGCGGGCGACGAATTGTTCAAGCGTCTGTATGGCGATCACCCGTACGCGCATCCGAGCATGGGCACGGCCAAAAGCATTACGCCTATCAGTCTGGCTCAGCTGAAGGCCTTTCATGCCAAGGCTTACGCAGCGGGTAATGCGGTCATTGCTTTGGTTGGCGACCTGTCTCGCTCGGAAGCGGAAGCCGTGGCCGCTCAAGTATCGGCGTCGTTACCGAAAGGGCCAGCCCTGGCGAAGACTGTCGCACCGACCGATCCCAAACCAGGCGAAACCCACATCGAATTTCCGTCCAAGCAAACGCACCTGATGCTCGCTGAACTGGGCATCGACCGCGCCGACCCGGATTATGCCGCGTTGTCGCTGGGCAACTCGATCCTGGGCGGCGGTGGTTTCGGCAGTCGCTTGATGTCGGAAGTCCGCGAGAAGCGCGGCCTGACCTACGGCATCTCGTCGGGCTTTACCCCGATGCAGGCACAAGGTCCGTTCATGATCGGGCTGCAGACCCGCGCCGAGCTGAGCGAAAACACGCTCAAGCTGGTCAAGGACATTACCCGTGACTTCCTCGCCAATGGCCCGACCCAGAAAGAACTGGACGATGCCAAACGCGAACTGGCGGGCAGTTTCCCGCTGTCGACCGCCAGCAACTCGGCGATCGTTGGCCAACTGGGTGCCATTGGCTTCTATAATCTGCCCCTGACCTACCTCGAAGACTTCATGACGCAGTCCCAGAGCCTCACCGTCGAGCAGATCAAGGCGGTGATGAACAAGCATCTGGACGCTGACAAGCTGGTGATCGTGACTGCCGGTCCGACCGTCCCGCAGAAACCGCTGCCGCCTCCTACTGATAAACCCGCCGAGCAACCTCTCGGCGTTCCGGAGCACTAATGACCTCGACTTCCAAGCCGCCGCGTATCCACAAAGGGCACAAAATCCACACGGGCCTGGGCCAATTGCGGATTATCGGCGGCGAATGGCGCAGTCGGCGTCTGAGTTTCCCTGACGGCCCGGGCTTGCGCCCGACGCCGGATCGCGTGCGTGAAACGCTGTTCAACTGGCTGGCGCCTTATATCGAAGGCGCCCGCGTACTCGACCCGTTCGCGGGCAGCGGCGCGCTGTACCTGGAGGCCTTGTCGCGTGGCGCCAGCATGGGCCTGGCGCTGGACACCAACTCAACCGCCATTTCCAGCTTGCGCGAACACTTGGGCACCTTGCGCTGCACCGTTGGCAAGACGCACGCCACCGACGCACTGAGGTATCTGGAGTCGCAAGCGGCTGAGCAGTTCGACGTGGTCTTTCTCGACCCTCCATTCCATCAGAATCTGCTGACGCCCGCGTGCACGCTTCTCGAAGAGCGCAACTGGCTGGCGGATAACGCGTGGATCTATACCGAAAGTGAAACCGCGCCGTCGACCCTTGGCCTGCGGGGCAACTGGCGCCTGCACCGTGAGAAGAAGGCCGGGCAGGTGTATTACGCGCTGTGGGAAAGAAGTGTTGCCGCGAGCTGACAGCCGTCCGTTCGTTCCCGCGTTCGGACTCGGCAACCCTCACCTGCAGACCCTCTGGGGCCCGCTCTGGCGAAAAACCATTCACATGGATCGTCGACGCGAGCGCATCTGGTTGGAGGACGGGGACTTCCTCGATATGGACTGGTACGGACCGCACGACGCCAAAGCGCCCGTCGTGTTGGTGCTCCATGGCCTCACCGGCTCCTCCAACTCGCCATACGTCGTTGGCTTGCAGCAGGCGATGGAAAAACGAGGCTGGACCAGCGTCGCGCTGAACTGGCGAGGGTGTTCGGGCGAACCCAATCTACTTCCGCGCAGCTACCATTCCGGCGCGAGCGAAGACCTGGCCTCCGTCATCGCACATATCCGCACCGCACGACCACTGGCGCCGCTGTACGCGGTCGGCTATTCATTGGGCGGCAACATTCTGCTCAAGCACCTGGGCGAGTCAGGGCTGGACAGCAACCTCCAGGGTGCGGCGGCGGTCTCAGTGCCGTTTCGGCTGGATGAATGCGCCGACCGTATCGGCCTGGGTTTTTCCAAGGTCTATCAGCGGCATTTCATGCGTGAAATGGTCGGCTACATCCGCGACAAACAACGCCGCTTTCAGCATGAGGGCATGAACGAAGGCCTCGCCACCCTTGCCGCACTGGGCTCGCTGGACAATCTGCGCACGTTCTGGGACTTCGATGGAAAAGTGACCGCGCCACTCAACGGTTTTATCGACGCTCAAGATTATTACCGCCGCGCCTCAAGCCGCTATTTCCTCGGAGCAATCCGCACGCCGACGCTGCTGGTGCAGTCCCTGGACGATCCGTTCGTGTTCAAACACAGCCTGCCGGACGCGAGCGAGCTGTCCGCAAGCACGCAGTTCGACCTGCAAAACCAAGGCGGTCATGTGGGATTCGTCGGCGGCACCATCAGAACGCCGACCTATTACCTGGAACAGCGGATTCCGGAGTGGTTGGTGAATGTGCATGGGGCTCAAGCAAATCTGACACTTCGCCTTTGATTCCGCCCAAGGGCGTGAGCACAAGGCTTTCCCGCGGTGCAGATTCCGTTCGCCGACCCTTTAGGAGCCAGCTTGCTGGCGAATGCGGTGTGTCATTCGCCGTTGATGTGACTGACACACCGCCTTCGCTGCCCTCGTAACCTCGGACGTCTCCCACAGGTATTGTGAGGTCAACAGAGTGGGCGGCGGACGCATGGCCCGTGTGGGCTTGCTGGCGAATGCGGTGGATCAGCCAAGATATCTATAACTGACGCACCGCTTTGGCCCAGCCAGCGGGCCGGCCCCTACCGTTCAAGGCTGTTTTGGATCTGTGCAAGATCGTTCAAGACAGCGACACACCACCCGCCTACCATTCGGGACATAAGGAGAAACACTATGTCCCGTCATCAACTCTACGTTCGCGGTCTTCGCGACAGTGTGCCTATGCTCGTCGGCATTGCGCCGTTCGGCATCATTTTCGGAACCCTCGCGGGTGTCGGCGGCTTGTCGCTGTGGCAAGCGGTCGGAATGTCGATGTTCGTCTACGCAGGCTCGGCGCAATTCATTGTCGTCAGTCTGATGGGCGCCGGGGCCAGCGCCGTGGTGATCCTTCTGACTACTTTCATCGTCAACCTGCGCCATGTGCTCTACAGCGCCACCTTGCAGCCGCAGGTCCACGGTTTGCCGCAACGTTGGCGATTGCTACTTGCGTTCTGGCTGACCGACGAAACGTTTGCGGTGGTGCAGCGCTACTACCTTGTCCATGGTCGCCAACCACTGGCGCATTGGTATTGGCTGGGCGTAACCAGCGCACTCTACGCCTGTTGGGTCGGCAGCTCGCTGGTGGGCGTGTTGTTCGGTCAGGCGGTTCCGGACATGGCGGGCTGGGGTCTGGAGTTCGCGATGCTGGCGACGTTCATCGGCATCGTAGTGCCGCTGTTACGCAATCAGCCGCAGATCGCCGCCGCGCTGGCTGGCGGCGCCGTGGCGCTTATGACCTGGTCGCTGCCGTACAAACTGGGGTTGATGGCGGCCGCGTTCAGCGGGATTGCCGTGGGTGTTCTGCTTGAGCGTCGACAGGCTGCCAACCCTCAAGACCGGTCGCACGCGGGGGCACAGTCATGAGTTATTGGTGGCTGATTCTGGGCATGACGGCGATCACTTTTCTGATGCGCTACAGCCTTTTCGCGTGGCCCAACCTGCGCTTCCCGCCGGTCGTGCGACAAGGCCTGCACTACGTGCCGACCTCCGTCCTGACCGCCATCGTGGTACCGGGCATGCTGCTGCCGGACGGCGAGCATTGGCAGGTATCGTTTCAGAACGCTTACTTGCTGGCCGGCATCGCCGCCATCGCGATTGCAGCGTTCAGCCGTAATTTGCTGGCCACTATTGGTGGTGGCCTGGTGGTGTTCTTTTTGCTGCGATGGGCGATGGGGCAGATTTAGCTCGCTCACCTACATAACACCCTGTGAGAGTGAGCTTGCTCACTCTCACAGTTTTCTTAAGCGGGCATCACTCCCCTGTCGCAACCCCACGCGCCGGATCATTGATCCACTCGCTCCACGAGCCTGCATACAACCCGCCCAGCGGATAACCCGCCAGACACAATGCGAACAGGTTATGGCACGCCGTGACACCGGAACCGCAATAGGCCACCAACTGATCTGGCGAGCGGCCTTTCAACGTTTGCGCAAACCGCTGCTTGAGCTGTTCAGCCGGGAGGAAACGTCCATCGGGGCCGAGATTGTCGGTGAAGGCTGCGCACTGAGCACCGGGAATGTGGCCAGCAATTGGGTCGATCGGCTCGACCTCACCCCGAAAGCGCGCCGGCGCACGGGCGTCGATCAGGGTCATCTCTGGCGCTCCGAGCCGCGCCTGCAGGTCGGCCGCACTCAACACCAGGGACTCATCGGGTGCGCCTTGGAACGAGCCTTGTCGATGGTCCGGCGGGTCCAGACTCAACGGCAGCCCCGCCGCATGCCAGGCCTTCAGACCGCCATCGAGGATGTACACGCCATCGCGCTTGCCCAGCCACGCCAGTAACCACCATGCACGGGCGGCGTATGCGCCTGGGCCATCGTCGTAGAGCACAATTTCACTGTCATTATCGACGCCCCAAAAGCGCAGGCGCTCGGTCAGCACCTGCGGATCCGGCAGCGGATGGCGACCCGTAACACCTTTAGTGATGGGGCCGCTCAGGTCGTTGAGCAGGTCCGCGTAGGAAGAGCCCTCTATGTGACCTTCGGCATAGCTGCGCTGGCCGTAGTCCAGGTCATCAAGGGAGGAACGACAATCTAGAATCACAAGCCCCGGCTTTTGTTGGCGTTCGGCCAGTTGTTGAGGGCTGATCAATTGCGCGATGGACATGACGGGCTCCTGCAGACAGTGAAAGTGGCGATAGCGATAAGACAATCCAGTTGAGCGGATGAGCGCGTTTCAGCTCGCGTTCTCCAGTGCCTTGTTCAGGGGCACATAAAATTCGGCGCACAGCGCGTGCACGGCTTCCCGAGCGTCCGGCGTGACGTAAGCAAGTTCGAGCATCAGCACCTGATACACCCCGCGCCGAATGGCGTCTTCGTTCAGGTGCGTGGCGTTTTCCCGGGTGGTGCAGAGGAAACGCACCCAAGAGGTCAGAATGATCCAGGCATTGAGCGTGAGCGATTCGATCTGGACCTTGTCCATCTCCAGAATCCCGGCTTCGACGAAGCCGCCGTAAATGGCCATGGCCTTGATCAGGCAATGCTGCGAAAACCGCCGATAACGTGCCGCCAGCTCAGGGTCGGCTTCGAGCAGGTGTTCAAGATCGCGGTGCAGAAAACGGTAGCGCCACATGCCGTCAAGAATCGCTGTGAGGTAATGACGCTTGTCTTCGACACCCGGAAAGCGACCCTTCGGTGGATGCAGGAAGCTGTCGACCAAGGCTTCATATTCGGTGAACAGCTCGGCGATGATCGCCTGCTTGTTGGCGAAGTGGTAATACAGATTGCCCGGCGAAATCTCCATGTGCGCAGCGATGTGGTTGGTGCTGACGCTGCGCTCACCCTGCAGATTGAACAGCTCCAGGCTGCTCTGCACGATGCGTGCACGGGTCTTGATGCGTAAGGTTTTAATGCGCGGCGCCATGCTCGACTCGAACGTTGGGACGTGACAGGAATGTGTCCGATCTTAACGCAAGGACCACGATGCAGTGCAGCCCTCACGACTCGACGGATGTCGTGACCCTCGTCCGGGTGACGATGGCCACGGCAAGGCCAATCAACACGGCGGCGACTGCCAGCGCGAGAATCACGCCCCGTAATCCCATCGACACCGCCAGAACACCCACCCACAAACCGGCCAACGGTTGGGTCAGGTTATTCAGCAGCGTAATGACACCGACGGTCTTGCCGAAATCGCGCACCGGAATCACCCGCTGGCGAATAGTGCGCATGTAGACATTGAACATCTTGTCGAAGCCCACCACGAGCAGAAAACCCAACAGATAAATCTCGAAGGACGCACCCGTGGCAGTGATCAGCGCGCCCAGGGTGATTGCGCAATACGACACCCCGCCGAGCACTGACAGCGGAAAGGTCATACGGGCCAGCCCGAACAGAATCAGGATGGTGACCAGCGCCCCAGAGGCTTGAAGCGCTGCGTAGACGTCTTTGCTCTCACCGAAAGAGCCGATGACCATGGCCGCCGAACTGGCCAGCGTCACGCCCACGATGAGGTTCACACCCGCCGCCAGGCAGATGATCTTTTTGAGCTCGGCGGACTGACGGATGTGGCTGAAGGCAATCCGCAAGGGCTGAAACCAGATGTCTGCGTGCTGCTCGAAGGTTTCCAGGTTCACGTTGCTCGAACGCTGCCACTCACGCATCGCGACGTCAGCCAGCACGAACAGCAACGCCACTCCGAACACCACGCCTGGCCACGGGCAGAACTCCAGCGAAAGCGCGGCCAACAGCGGGCCGAGCACGAGCCCGGCCTGGTCGGCGATCTGGGAGTAGGACAGCGTCTTACCGTATCGATAATCCGCGAAGATATGGGGCATCACCACTTCACGCGCCATGATCCCCTGAGTGGTCAGCACACCGCAGATAGCGGAGAGCAGCACCAACCAGTAAATCCCGCCAAACACCCCGTACAAGACCATAGCAACTACGCAGAGCAACGCGCGATACATCTGACTGATGTGCAACAAGCGAATCGGTGCGAACTTGTCGCACAGCGCACCGCAGATCGGGAACGCCAGAAAGCGCGGCAGCGTCTCGACGAAAAACGCCACGCCCGCCCAGGATGCGCTTTGGGTGGTCTGATAGACGATCAGCGGCACCAGAAACAACAGGACCTGATCGGCGAGACGCGAAAGAAAAAGCGAAAAGAAGAACGCCAGATAGTCCGTACGCATTGCGACTCCATGTCAGGTGTTGCCAAGCGGTTCGCCAGGAACTGGCGCGAAGCAGTCTGGCCTGCGGATTTACGCTTCGCAAGGGGCATGACAACGCTGGCAATGACAGTGGCGAGACCATTTGACTTTATAGAGCAATGACTCTAAAACAACGCTACAACGCCAAAAGGAACTGCAGCGATGCCTGTTGAATCCGTCCGCCTGCCCCTGCCTGACGATCTACCCGACCCGCATGCCGAACTTCAGCGACTGTTCGATAGCCAGCGCCAGGCTTTCGCCGCTAACCCGATGCCGGAGGCCGGGCAACGCCTGCAGTGGCTCGACAGCCTTCGTCAACTGCTCAGCAACGAGCGCCAGGCGTTGATTGACGCCATTAGTGCCGATTTCAGCCACCGCAGCGCCGACGAGACGCTGCTCGCTGAATTGATGCCGAGTCTTCACAACATCCATTACGCCCGCCGTCATCTGAAAAAGTGGATGCGCGCGTCTCGGCGCAGCGTGGGTATGGCGTTCCAGCCTGCCTCGGCCAAAGTCATCTATCAGCCGCTGGGCGTGATTGGCGTGATCGTGCCGTGGAATTACCCGCTGTACCTGGCGATTGGCCCGCTGGTGGGCGCCTTGGCGGCGGGCAATCGGGTGATGCTCAAGCTCAGCGAATCCACGCCTGCGACAGGTAAGCTGCTTAAAAAGCTGTTTGCTCAGGTTTTCCCGGAGGACCTGGTGTCGGTGGTGCTGGGTGAGGCAGAGGTCGGCGTGGCGTTTTCCCGACTGCCTTTTGATCATTTATTGTTCACTGGCGCCACCAGTGTCGGGCGACACGTGATGCGCGCTGCGGCAGAGAACCTGACGCCCGTCACGCTGGAGTTGGGCGGTAAATCCCCGGCGATCGTCTCTCACGACGTGCCTATGAAGGACGCTGCCGAGCGCATTGCCTTCGGTAAAACGCTGAACGCCGGCCAGACCTGTGTCGCGCCGGATTACGTTCTGGTGCCCAAGGAGCGCATCGACGACTTTGTCGACGCCTACAAAAAGGCGGTCACCGGATTCTATCCGACACTGGCCGACAACCCGGACTACACGGCGATCATCAACCCACGGCACATGGCGCGGTTGAACAGCTACCTGGCCGACGCGACGAGCAAGGGCGCGAAGGTCATTTCTTTATACGAAGAGTGTCAAGGGA
>Ga0265798_10009394_pt1 | contig 12236 bp, 12 predicted proteins | sample P3T30metagenome_FD_192430 | JGI IMG/M metagenome (GOLD analysis project Ga0265798, IMG submission 192430) | Plant litter microbial communities from East Loma Ridge, Irvine, California - P3 T30 | ecosystem: Environmental > Terrestrial > Plant litter > Unclassified | place: USA: California... | reverse complement strand
CAGCTCGCCGCCACCGACCCGGGCCAGGCAGTCCAGGCCGCCCGTGCCGCGGAGCAGTACGCGGCGGCCGCGATGGACGCCGCCAACGACGACATGGGCGGTTGGCCCGGCGCCGGCGGCGGGGGCGGCGGAGGCGGCGGGTTCTCCGGCGGCGGCCGCTTCTGACCTCGTTCCAGACATCAACGACCAGCACGCACCACGACCTTCCAGGAAAGGGAACAGCAATGGCAAAGCAGACGATCTTCGGACGGATCTCCACACTCGTCCGGGCGAACATCAACCAGCTCATCGACGACGCCGAGGACCCGCAGAAGATGCTCGACCAGCTCGTGCGGGACTACACGAACAACATCGCGGACGCGAAGACCGCGATCGCGCAGACCATCGGCAACCTGCGCCTGCTCGAACAGGACCACGAGGAGGACAAGCAGGCCGCGGTGGAGTGGGGCCAGAAGGCCGCCAACGCGTCCGCCGCCGCCGACCGGTACCGAGCCGAGGGCAAGACGTCCGAGGCGGACAAGTTCGACAACCTCGCGAAGATCGCGATCGGGAAGCAGATCGCTGCCGAGCAGGAGGTCAAGGACGCCGAGCCGGCCCTCGCCTCCCAGAACGAGGCCGTCGAGAAGCTCAATACCGGGCTCGCCGGGATGGAGCAGAAGCTCCAGGAACTCCGGTCGAAGCGCGACAACCTCGTCGCCCGCGCCAAGACCGCCGAAGCGCAGTCGAAGGTCAACGACGCCCTCGGCAACATCGACGTCCTCGACCCCACCAGCGACCTCGGCCGCTTCGAGGAGAAGGTCCGCCGCGAGGAGGCGAAGGTCCTCGGCCAGCAGGAGCTCCAGTCGTCGAGCCTCGACGCGCAGTTCGAGAGCCTCGAGGACATCGGGAAGGACGCCGAGGTCGAGGCGCGCCTGGCGGCCCTGAAGTCCGGCGGCACGACGAACGGCTGACGCCTCCCGGACGACGCCGGACCCCGCCTGACAGACTGAGACGATGCAGTTCCTCGTGGTCGGTCAGTGGCAGGGTTCGGCGTCGTCCCGCGCGATGCGCCTCGGTGACGGAGCGGCGGCGATCGCCGCGGACCTCCCCCGTGCGTCGACGACCGTGATCGACGTGCCCGCAGGCGCCGGTGACCGACTCGAGACCGCCGTCGCGCGGTACAGCTCCGTGCTCGCCGTCGCCGACCGCGTGGCCGAGGAGACGTCGATCGCCAGCGAACCCGTCCTCGTCGTGGGCGGCGACGGGGCCAGCGTGCTCGGCGCCACCGTCGGCCTCGGCACCGACACCGCGTTCGTCCGCGTCTCGGGATCCAGCGGGTACCGCGCCCTCAACCGAGCGCAGCCGGTCGCCGCGGAGACCGCCGCGCTGCGCCTCCTCGTGGACCGGCCGGACGACCTGTTCCCGTCGCTGCCCAGACTGGCCGCCTCCAGCGTCGTCGTGGCCGGGGTCCGCGGGGTCGACGACGCCGAGGGGAACGCCCTCTCGCGGGCCGGTGTCGCCCATCTCGACGTCGACGTGGCGACCCCGGACGCGGTCGCCACGGCGGTGGACGCCACCGGGGCCGACGCGGTGTTCGTGCACGTCGACCTGGACGTGCTCGACCCGTCGGAGATCGACGGCCTGCTGGAGCCGGTGCCGTTCGGTCTCGACGGCGCCGGGCTCGTCGAGCGGATCCAGGCGGCGACACGAGGGCGGCGCCTCGCCGGCGCCGCGCTGACCGGCTTCGCGCCCGTCGATCCCGCCCGGGCCGTCGACGACCTCGGCGTGATCCTCCGAGCGGTCGGCGCGCTCACGACCGCCTCCCGCACGGCCTGACGACCCGGTGCACGCCACCGCCCGTACCGCACCGGTCCCGGTCGTCTGCGGAGCACCGCACGCCACGCCCGTCGTCCGGACGGCACCGGCGCGACCGCGGTCGCCGCGCGTACGCTCGGCTGCATGACGGACTACGACCTCATCGTGATCGGTGCCGGCGCTGTCGGCGAGAACGTGGCGGACTACGCCCACAAGCGCGGCCTGTCGGTCGCCATCGTGGAGGCCGAGCTCGTCGGCGGCGAGTGCTCGTACTGGGCATGCATGCCGTCGAAGGCCCTGCTCCGCAGCGGACACGCCGTCGCCGCGGCGAAGCGTGTCGACGGCGCCGAGCAGGCCGTGACCGGCGACCTCGACGCCGCACACGTCCTCGCCCGTCGCAACTCCTTCACGTCCGACTGGAAGGACGACAGCCAGGTCGAGTGGCTCGACTCCGCCGACATCGCGCTGATCCGCGGCCACGCCCGCATCACCGGTCCGAAGACCATCGAGGTCGAAGGCGAGACGCACACGGCGCGGGCCGCCGTGGCGGTCGTCACCGGGTCCCTCCACTCCCTCCCCGACGTCCCCGGCCTGGCGGACGCGAAGCCCTGGGGCACCCGCGAGGCGACGAGCGCCCAGCACGTCCCCGAGAGCCTCCTCGTGATCGGCGGCGGCGTCTCGGGGTCCGAGCTCGCGACGGCGTGGGCGTCCCTCGGCGCGAAGGTCACCCTCGTCGCCCGGCACGGACTGCTCGGCGGCATGGAGCCGTTCGCCGGTGAGCTCGTCGCCGACGCGATGCGCGAGCTCGGGATCGACGTCCGTACCGGCGTGAACCCGACCAGGGTGGACCGCGACGAGCACGGTCTCGTCACCACCACGCTCGACGACGGCACCACGGTCGTCACCAGCGAGGTGCTCGCCGCGACGGGACGTTCCGCCCACACCGCGGACCTCGGTCTGGAGGCCGTGGGACTGACGCCGGGCGACTGGCTCGACGTCGACGACACCATGCTCGTCCAGGGCACCGACTGGCTGTACGCGATCGGCGACGTCAACCACCGCGTGCTCCTCACCCACCAGGGCAAGTACCAGGCGCGCGCCGCGGGCGAGGCGATCGCCGCGCGCTTCCAGGGCACGCCGCTGCACACCGAGCCGTGGGGCGCACACGTGGCGACGGCCGACCACGCGGCGGTCCCGCAGGTGACCTTCACCGATCCCGAGGTCGCCAGCGTCGGCCTCACCGAGGCGAAGGCCCGCGAGCAGGGCCTGAACGTCCGAGCGGTCGAGTACGAACTCGGCAGCATCGCGGGCGCCGCGCTGCAGGCGGACGGGTACTCGGGGCGCGCGAAGATGGTCGTCGACGAAGACCGCGGGGTCGTCGTCGGCGTGACCTTCGTCGGTCAGGACGTCGCCGAGATGCTGCACGCCGCCACCGTCGCGGTGGTGGGCGAGGTGCCGGTGGACCGTCTCTGGCACGCCGTCCCCGCCTACCCGACGATGAACGAGATCTGGCTGCGGCTGCTCGAGACCTACGGTCGGCCGGAGTAGGGGTGCGCAGGGTCGTGCGGCGGGCGGTCCTCGACTCCCCCGTGTCCCGCGCCGGGTGGCTCGTCGCCACCGCCGTCGGGCTCGCCGTGGGACTCCCGCTGTCGACCGGCGCGGTCCGGGTCGTCGACGGGCTGATCGTGTGCACGGGCCTTCCGCGCTGGGTGTTCCGGCGCGGCGGCACGTGCGTCGGCTCGGTCTACCTGACGCGTGACAACGACGGCGACCGGGTCCTCCGGCACGAGCGCGTGCACGTGGCGCAGTGGCGCCGGTACGGCATGCTCATGCCGCTGCTGTACGCCCTGGCCGGCCAGGACCCGGTGCGGAACCGCTTCGAGGTCGAGGCCGGCCTGGAGGACGGCGGCTACCGCTGACCCGGACCCGGACCCGGACCCGGGCGCGGGCGCGGGCCCGGACCCAGACGCCGGACTCGAGTCGCCGGACGCCCGACGCCCGACGCCCGACGCCGGGCTCGAGTCGCACGACCTGCCGCATGCGTCCGTTCCGGTCGCACGACTCGCCGCCGACCACGCCGCAGGACGGCGCGTCGTGCGACGAGAGCGGCCGGTGACGGCGCGTCGTGCGACGAGAGCGGCCGGTGACGGCGCGTCGTGCGACGAGAGCGGGTCGGTGAACCAGCCGCAAGACCGCCGGGAGGCACGGGGCGCCGCCGCACCGTGCCTCCCGGCCGACGCGGCGAGGCTTCAGGGCGCCGCTCCGGTGGCACGACATGCCGCCGCGCGGCGTGCCGTGCGGCGCGTCGTGCGACCGGAAGGCGGAAGCGGCGCGGGCGGCGGCGGGCTACGCGGCGCGGCGGCGCGGCACCACGAGGGGCGTGCCGGTCTCCGGGTCGGGGACGACCACGCACGGCAGCCCGAACACGTCCTCGACGAGGTCGGCCGTCAGCACCGAGGACGGGGACCCGGACGCCACGATCGACCCGTCGCGCATCGCGATCACGTGCGTGGCGTACCGCGCCGCCTGGTTGAGGTCGTGCAGCACCGCGACGACGGTCCGGCCGGCCGCGTGCAACGCCGAGGCGAGTTCGAGCACGTCGTACTGGTGGGCGATGTCGAGGAACGTCGTCGGCTCGTCGAGCAGCACGATGTCGGTCTCCTGCGCCAGGACCATCGCGATCCAGACCCGCTGCCGTTGCCCGCCGGAGAGCTCGTCGACGCTGCGGTCGGCGAGGGCGACGGTGTCGGTCTGCTCGAGTGCCGCCTGCACCGCTGCCCGGTCGGACCCGGAGGTCGGGTGCAGCAGGTCCTGGTGCGGGAAGCGTCCACGGGACACGAGGTCGCGGACGGTGATGCCGTCCGGCGCGATCGGGGTCTGCGGGAGCATGCCGACCCGGCGGGCGACGGCCTTCGGGCGGTAGCCGCCGATCGGCGCCCCGTCGAGGTAGACGGTGCCCGCGGTCGGCTTGAGGGTCCGGGCGAACGCCTTCAGCAGCGTCGACTTCCCGCACGCGTTCGGACCGACGACGACGGTGAGCTCCCCGTCCGGCACGTCGACGTCGAGGTCGGAGACCACCACACGGTCGTCGTACGCGAGTGTGAGCCCGCGTGCGCCGAGCGCCGTGGTCGGGGTCTCGGCCACGGACGTCGCCGCCCCGCTCAGTTCTCGGCCTTGCCGTGCCGCCAGTACCCCATGAAGGCGACCTGCTGGCGGTCGAGCCCGACGCCGCGCACGAGGTGTCGGCGGAGCTCCTTGACGCACCCGGCCTCGCCGGCGATCCACGCGTAGACGGGGCGCTCCGCGCCGGCGTCGGGGACGTCCCAGAGCACCTGCTCGTCGACGTCGACGTCGGCGAGGGCGACGGAACCGGCGGCGACGGCCCGAGCACCGGCACCCGCACCGGCACCGGCACCGGCACCCGCACCCGCACCCGCACCCGCACCCGCACCGGCGACGGTCGACGCCCACGCGTGCACGTGGTCGGTCATCCGGACGCCGTGCGACGCACCGTTCCGGGCGATCCAGCGGACCTCGACCCCCGCCGGCGCGGACACGGGCAGCCGGTCGGCGTCGGTCGGCACCTCGATGAAGACGTGGCCGACCGTGGTGACGTCGAGCGCCTCGAGGATGGCGCAGATGGCCGGGGCGGCGGTCTCGTCACCGGCGAGCAGGATCCGGTCCGCGGCGCCCGGCTCGAACTCGGCGGCACCGGACGGCAGCTCCCCGGGCGAGGACGGCACCGCTGGACCGACGATCCGCAGTTCGTCGCCGACCCGGCACCCGGAGACCCAGCGCGACGCCGGCCCGGTGTCGCCGTGGGCGACGAAGTCGATGTCGAGCTCGCGGGCCTCCGGACGGAACGACCGCACCGTGTAGGTCCGCAGCGGGTTCCGTGTCGCGTCGGGGAGCGCACGCCACGCGGCGTACCAGTCCTCGCCGTCGGGCAGGTCCGTGAAGCCGTGCCCGGGGATCGGCAGCACGAGCTTGATCCGCTGGTCGAGCCCGACCGAGGAGAACTCGGCGAGGGCGTCGCCGGTCAGGGTCACCCGGACGAAGTGCGGGGTGAGCGGGGACACGGCGGCGACGCGGACGGAGAAGACGCGGTACCGGGCTGCCACGAGGACCGAGTATGGCATGCCTTACCTAAGACTCCCAAGGGGCACCGGGGCCTCCGAGGGGGCGCAGGGTGCGAGGATCGACCCGTGGCCGATCCCGACGACGAATTCGCGGACCTCGCCGAGCTCGCCAGCGTGAGCGGCGTGGCGGAGCCGCTGCGCGCCTCCAGGCAGGTGGTCCGCACCGCGGACGGGCAGGAGACCGCGGCGATCCGGTGGGACACGGCCGACGGCCGGGAGGCGCGGATCACCTACCTGCACGGGCTCGGCATCGACGCGCACAGCTTCGACGCGACCGCGCTCGCCGTCGGCGCGCCGGCGGTCGCCCTCGATCTGCCCGGCCACGGCCGGTCCGCCTGGCGCGAGGACGCCGACTACGGCGCCGCCGCCACCGCGCCGACCGTGCTCGCCGCGCTCGACGCGCTCGCGGTGCCGCCCGGGATCGTGGTGGGGCACTCGCTCGGGGCGATCCTGGCCGCGCGACTCGCGGCGGCCGCCCCCGAGCGCGTCACCGGCCTGGTGCTCGTCGACATGTCGCCGGACTTCGCGCAGCGCGCGGTCGAGCGGATCGCCCGCGCGCTGGAGACCGAGGAGCCGTTCGCCGACCTCGAGCAGGTCGTGGACCGGGCGGTCGCGGCCCGGGTCGGCGACGACCGCACGGTGCTCCGGCGCGAGGCACGGCACACCACCGTGCTCGGCGCCGACGGTCGGCTGGTCCGCCGGCACCACTTCCCGCACCTGCCCGCGGGACGGACGTCCTCGGTCGGCCGGTTCGCCGACGCGTGGCCCGACCTCGAGGCCCTGGACGTCCCGGTCCTCCTCGTCCGCGGGGACCGCGGGTACGTCTCCCCGAAGATGCACGCGCAGTTCACCGCACGGCTGCCGGACGCCGAGGTCGTGACGGTCGCGGCACGGCACGCGGTGCAGAACCAGGCGCCCCGCGAACTCGCCGCCGCGATCCGGGCATGGGCGGGACGTCACGGATTGTTGCACCCGATCGAAGAACCGTCGCCCGGCGCCTCCGACCGCCGGTAACCTCGTGCGAGCGCGAGCTGCAGAACCCGCCCTCGCGCCCGGAAGGAACCCACACCCATGAGCCCGCTCCCCCGTGTCGCCGCAGGATCCCGCCGCGCCGCCCGTGCCGCTGCCGGCACGCCGCGCCGCTCGGCGCTCCGCCGCGCCGTCCTCGCCGCCACCGCCGTCGCCGCCACGACGGCCCTCGCGCTGACCGGCTGCTCCGGGGCGTCGGACGACCGCGGCGGCCCCGACGCCACCGTGCGGGTCGGCCTCGTCCTCGAGCCCACCAGCCTCGACATCCGCACGCAGTCCGGCGCGGCACTCGACCAGGTGCTCATCGACAACGTGTACCAGGGGCTCGTGGGCCGGACGCAGGACGGCGGGATCCGCGACGTGCTCGCGGCCTCGCACGAGGTCTCGTCGGACGGCCGGACGGTCGAGTTCACGCTCCGCGAGGGCACCACGTTCCAGGACGGCGAGCCGGTCACCGCGGACGACGTGGTCTGGTCGCTGCAGCAGGCGAAGTCGAACGCGTCCTACGTCGACTCCGCGAAGCTCGCCACCGTCTCCTCGATCACGTCCCCCTCGGCCGGCGTCGTCCGGCTCGAGCTGCCGGAGCCCGACTCCGACCTGCTCTGGAACCTGACCGGTCGCGCCGGCCTGGTGTTCGAGCGGGCCGCGAAGAACGACCTCGCCGACACGGCGAACGGCACCGGCCCCTTCGAGGTCTCCTCGTGGAAGCAGGGCGACTCGCTCACGTTCACCCGGAACGACGACTACTGGGGCACGAAGGCGACGGTCGGCAGGATCGTCTTCCGCTACATCACGGACCCGTCGACCGCGGTGAACGCGATGGCGAACGGCGACATCGACGTGCTGAACCCCGTCGACGGCACGCTCCGGAGCCAGCTCGAGGGCAACCCGGACATCACGCTGCACTCCGGCGCGACGACCGACAAGTACACGCTGGCGTTCAACGACCAGCGGGCGCCGTTCACCGACAAGCGCGTGCGACAGGCCATCCGGCAGGCGATCGACCCGAAGGCGCTCATACGGGCGATCGGCGGCACGGGCGTCGAGCAGGGCGGCCCGATCCCCGAGCTCGACCCCGGGTACGAGGACCTCACGGACATCGACGCGTACGACCCCGCCAACGCGAAGCAGCTCCTCGCCGCCGCCGGGGCGACGGACCTCGACCTCACGCTGACGTACGCCAACGTGTACCCGGCGACGATCGGCGACGTGCTCAAGTCGCAGCTCGCCGACGTCGGCATCACCCTCAGCGTGCAGCGCGTCGACTTCAGCACCTGGTTGGAGCAGGTGTTCAAGAAGAAGGACTTCGAGCTCTCGATGGTCGACCACGTCGAGGCGCGCGACTTCGGCAACTGGGCCAACCCGGACTACTACTTCGGCTACGACAACCCCGAGGTCCAGGCGCTCTACGCCGAGTCCATCGCGACGACGTCGGAGTCCGAGAAGGAGGCGGCGCTGCGCAGGGCGGCGCGGATCGTCAGCGAGGACGCCGCCGGCGAGTGGCTGTGGACCGCGACCGAGATCACCGCGGTGCGGAAGGGCGTGACCGGCTTCCCCGTCGACGGCGGCAACTCGCGGCTCGACCTGGCCGGGCTCGCGGTCGAGTGACGGACTGCGGACGGGCGCGTCCGGTCGCTCCCGTAGCATCGGTGGCGTGACCCGGTTCCTGATCGGCCGCGCGCTCCTGCTCGTGGTCGGCCTGCTCGTGGCGAGCGTGATCATCTTCGCCACGCTGCGGGTGCTCCCCGGCGACGTCGCCCAGGTCGTCGCCGGCACGCAGTCGACCCCGGCCCAGGTCGCGCAGCTCCGCGAACAGCTCGGCCTCGACCGCCCGCCCGTCGCGCAGTACCTCGACTGGATCGGCGGTCTGCTGCGCGGCGACCTCGGGCGCTCGCTCGTGACCGACGGCCGCGTGGCGCCGGAGATCGCGCAGAAGCTCTCCGTGACGCTGCCGCTCGCCGCGATGTCGCTCGCCGCGGCGCTCGTCACCGGGGTCCCCCTCGGCGTCCTCGCCGCCGTGCTGCGGAAGCGCGCCGGCGGGGCCGTCATCGGCTTCGTAGCCCAGGCCGTCGCCGCCGTGCCGGTCGTGTGGGCGGGGATGCTGCTCATCGCACTGTTCGCCGTGACCCTGCACTGGCTGCCGGCGCAGGGCTTCCCGCTCGACGGGTGGGACGAACCCGGAAGGGCGTTCGCCGCACTGGTCCTGCCCGCGCTGACGATCGGCGCCGTCGAGGGCGCGGTCATCCTCCGCTTCACCCGGTCGGCGACGCTCGGCGTCCTCGACGCCGACCACGTGCGGACCGCGGCGGCGATCGGGCTCACCCGGACGCAGGCGCTCCTCCGGCACGGACTGCCGTCGGTGGCGCTCACCGTCCTCGCGGTCCTCGGTGTGCAGATCGCCGGACTCCTCGTCGGTGCCGTCGTCGTCGAGCAGCTGTTCTCGCTGCCCGGCGTCGGGCGCATGCTCGTCACCGACGTCGGGCGCCGCGACGTCACGAAGGTGCAGTCCGAGCTCCTCGTGCTGACCGGCCTGGTGCTGCTCGTCGGCTTCGCGGTCGACGTCGTGCACCGGGCGCTCGACCCCCGGCAGCGGGAGGTCGCCGCGTGATCCGCCGTCTCGTCGCCCGGCCCACCGGGCTGTTCGCCGTGGTCGTCCTCGGCCTGCTCGTCGTCCTCGCCGCGGTGTCGCTCGTGTGGACGCCGCAGGACCCGTTCCGCGCGGACCCGTTCCACCAGTGGGCGAGCCCGAGCCCGGCGCACTGGTTCGGCACCGACGCCGCCGGACGGGACATCGCCAGCTACCTGCTCGCCGGCACCAGGACGACGGTGCTCGTCGCGGTCGGCTCCGGGGTGATCGCGAGCGTGGTCGGCATCGTCCTCACGGCGGTCGGCTCCCTCACCGCCCGCTGGGTGCGGGAGGGCACGGCCGTGCTCCTCGACGTCCTCGTCGCCTTCCCGACGCTCCTCACCGCGATGCTGCTCACGGCGGTCGCGGGCGGGTCGCTCGGCGTCGTCGTCGTCAGCGTCGGCCTGTCCTCCGGCGTGACGATCGCCCGCGTCGCCCGGGGCGAGATCCGCCGCATCGCCCGCAGCGACTACGTCACCGCGGCCAGGGCGTCGGGCGTCGGCGGCTCCGGGGTGCTGTTCCGCCACCTCGTGCCGAACGCCGCGCCGCTGTTCACGGTGCAGCTCTCGCTCGCGATGGCGACGGCGGTCCTCGCCGAGGCCGGTCTGTCGTACCTCGGCTACGGTGCCGGGTCGGACACCGCGTCCTGGGGCAGCATGCTGGCGGACCTGCAGACGTACATCGGGGTGCACCCGTGGAGCGCGACCTGGCCGGGGGCGGCGATCGCCCTCGTGGTCGCGGCGCTCTCCCTGCTCGGCGACGCGGTCCGCGACGCCACCGACCCGCGGCTGACGACCGGCGACCGGACCGGGCGGAACCGGGCGCCGGCAGGACCGGGGGTGACCGCGTGACCGACGCGACGGGCGGACTCGAGGTCCGCGGTCTGACGGTCCGCAGCCCGGGGCGGACGATCCTCGACGACGTGTCGTTCACCGTGCCTCCCGGCCGTCGGCTCGGTGTCATCGGGGCGTCCGGTTCCGGGAAGTCCATGACGTCGCTCGCGCTCATGGGGCTCGAGCCGACGGGCGCGACCGTCTCCGGGAGCATCCGCCTCGACGGCACCGAGCTCGTCGGCCTGCCGGACCGGGAGCGCGCGCGGCACCGCGGGAGCGGCATCGCGATGGTGTTCCAGGAGCCGGCGACCGCCCTCGACCCGCTGCGCCGTGTCGGCGCGCAGATCGCCGAACCGCTCCGGCTGCACCGGGGACTCGACCGGCGTGCCGCGCGGGCCGCCGCGGTGGAGCTGGCCGACGCGGTGGGGCTGCCCGACCCGGGGTCGCTGCTGCGGCAGTACCCCCACCAGCTGTCCGGCGGGCAGCGGCAGCGCATCTGCATCGCCATGGCGATCGCCGGGGAGCCGTCCTACCTCGTCGCCGACGAACCGACCACGGCGCTCGACGTCACCACCGAGGCGCGCATCCTCGACCTGTTCGCGGGCCTGCGCGCCGGGATGGTGTTCGTCACGCACGACCTCGCGGTCCTCGCCCGCATCGCCGACACCGCGGTCGTCCTGGACGCCGGGCGGATCGTCGAGGAGGGGCCGGTCGCGTCGCTCCTGGCGTCCCCGCAGCACGCCGCCACCGCGGCACTCGTCGACGCCGCCCGCGCCACCGCCAGGAGGACCGCCCCGTGACGACGCCCGTCCTGGAGGGCACCGGCCTCCACCGCACGTACCGGCTCCCCCGCCGCGGCCCGTTCGAGCCGGGCCCGGTCCGCACCGCCGTCGACGGCGTCGACCTGTCGGTCGCCACCGGCTCGCGGCTCGGCATCGTCGGCGAGTCCGGCTCCGGCAAGTCGACCCTGGTGCGGCTCCTCGCCGGCCTGGAGGCCCCGTCCGCGGGCACCGTGTCGGCCGGCGGTCGTCCCGTGGTCGCGTCCGCCTCCGCTGCCGCGATGCGGTGGTTCCGCCGCGAGACCGGGGTGGTGTTCCAGGACCCCTACGCCTCGCTCGACCCGCGGATGCGCGTCGGGGCGATCGTCGCGGAACCGCTGCGGGCCCTGCGGGTGCCAGGCGACCACCGTGCGATGGTGCGGTCGGTGCTCGACCGCGTCGACCTGCCCGCGGACGCCGCGGACCGCTACCCGCACGAGTTCTCCGGCGGGCAGCGCCAGCGCATCGCGATCGCCCGGGCCGTGGTGCACGCGCCGCGGATCCTGTTCGGGGACGAGCCGATGAGCGCCCTCGACGTGGTGGTCCGCGCCCGCGTGATCGACCTGTTCCGCTCGCTCGCCGACGACCTCGGGCTGACCCTGGTGCTCGTGTCGCACGACATCGGGGTCGTGCAGCGGCTGTGCGACACCGTCGCGGTGATGTCGGCGGGGCGGATCGTCGAGCACGGGTCGGTGTCCCTGCTGGACGCGCCGCAGCACCTGGTCACGCGGGCCCTGGTGGAGGCGGCGCCGACGCTGCCGTAGGGCCGGCGCCGCGGGGGTGGGCGGGGTGCGGGCGGGGTGCGGGCGTCGGGTGCCGGTGCCGGGCGCCGGTGCCCGCGTCGGTGCTGGCGTCGGAACATGTACACGCATCCGATGCGGGCGCATGGGGCGACATCGCACGAGTCGATCGACACGCGGACCGTCGCACGATGCACACACACCCGATGCGGGCGCATGGGACGACACTGCACGAGTCGATCGACACGCGGACCCTC
>Ga0265798_10009393_pt1 | contig 12236 bp, 6 predicted proteins | sample P3T30metagenome_FD_192430 | JGI IMG/M metagenome (GOLD analysis project Ga0265798, IMG submission 192430) | Plant litter microbial communities from East Loma Ridge, Irvine, California - P3 T30 | ecosystem: Environmental > Terrestrial > Plant litter > Unclassified | place: USA: California... | reverse complement strand
GCTTGAGGGCGACATCGATGCTGCTGCTGATGCCGACGTGAATGCCGACGTCAGCGTTGGTACGGATGCTGATGTAGACGCGGCCGCCGACGCCGACGCCGACGCCGACGCCGACGCGAACCGCGAGACCGCTGCGCATGCAGATACCACCACGGAAACGGGGGCGAACGCCAACCCCGAGCTCAACACCCCGCATGTCATCGACGCAGATTCCACCGCGCCGATCGCCGGTCCGGCCCTTGCCGGGACCAGCGCAAGGACGGCACGCGCAGCGGTTCCCGAGACTGAACCCGTCGTCACGCCGGCACCGGACGCAGCCACGCACGCCGTTCAGCCGCCCAGCGCCGACTTCCGTAACCGCGACCGCGTCGTGCCGACCCTCGCAAGCCGTCCCGGCCCAGGCGGACGCGCTACCAGTACGGACCCCAGCCGGTCGCCCAGCGGCCAGCGCCCCAGCCGCCATAGCCGTAGTAGTGCGGATAGGGACCGTAGTTCTGTAGTTCGTTCCTCGCGTTGAGGCTGAGGATACAGCTGCGCCATTGATCCGAACCGTTGGCGTAACCGAGACGCGAGCAGGCGGGGCCGTACACGACCATCATCTGCTCGATCTCGGTTTGCGCCTGTGCCGCGCGTTCCTGCGGGGTACTGCATGCGCTCAGCGCCAGCAGGCATGCCGCGCCAAGCGGTCGTGCGAGCCCGGGCAATAGCGAAGGACATCGTGCATGCATCGGATGCACCTCCCATGAACATGGCACGCGTCATGCGCGCCTGTCACTAGAATAAAAACAGCTGTAATCGTGCGGTCAACATGGCGCAAACAGGTGTATCGAACCAATTAGGATAGATCGTGTCGTGCGCAAGGTCCGCAGGCTTTTTTTCTGGCAAGATGCGCGTTTTGCAAAAAGGGATGAAGCGCATGCGGACACGCCGTTGGCTGACCTGGGGAGGACGTTTGCTGGCCACGCTGGCGGCGCTGCTGGTGCTGGCCGTGCTCGGCGCCTGGCTGTACCTGCGCGCCAGCCTGCCCCAGCTCGAAGGGGCGCGCCACGCGCCGCTGCTGGCGGCGCCGGTGACGGTCACGCGCGATGCCGACGGGGTGCCGACGATCACCGGATCGAGCCGGCTCGACGTGGCCTACGCCACCGGTTTCGTGCATGGCCAGGAGCGCTTCTTCCAGATGGACCTGCTGCGCCGCAGCGCCGCCGGCGAGCTGGCCGAGCTGTTCGGCGCGCGCGCCTTGCCGCTCGACCGCGCGCACCGCCTGCACCGCTTCCGCGCCCGCGCCGCGCTGGCCCTGCAGCGCTTCACGCCGGCCGAGCGCGACTTCATCGAGCGCTATGCGGCCGGCGTCAACGACGGTCTCGATGCGCTGGACGCGCGTCCCTTCGAATATGCGTTGACCGGCACGACGCCGCGCCGCTGGAGCGCCGCCGATTCGCTGCTGGTGGTGTGGGCGATGTACTTCGACCTGCAGGGCAACCAGGAACCGCGCGAGCTGGCGCGCGGCTGGCTGGCCGCGCACCTCGACCCGGCCCAGCTTGCCTTCCTGCTGCCCGAGGCGAGCCGCTGGGACGCCCCGCTCGACGCGCCCGCGCTGACGCTGGCGCAGGCGCCGCTGCCGGCCACCGCGCCGGACTGGTGGGGCCGCAAGGAGGCGGTGCCGGCGCGCCAGGTCGCGGGCGTCGGCTTTACGGATTCGGTCGGCAGCAACAACTTCGCGCTGGCCGGCAGCCGCAGCGCCAGCGGGGCGGCGATCGTCTCGGACGATATGCACCTGGGCCTGCAACTGCCGAATATCTGGTACCACCTGGCGCTGCGCTTTCCGGACGAGCAGGGGCGGCCGCGGCGCCTGGTCGGCGTCAGCCTGCCGGGCGCGCCGCCGCTGGTCATCGCCGGCAGCAACGGCCATGTGGCCTGGGGTTTCACCAACAGCTATGCCGATTCGCTCGACCTGGTGCGCCTGGGCCGCGACGCGGCGCATCCCGGCATGCTGCGCCTGCCGTCGGGCTGGGAGACGCCTGCCGAACACCTCGAGACCATCCTGGTGAAGGGCGCCGCGCCCGAGCGCCTGGCGGTGCGCGAGACCAGCCTGGGGCCGGTCCGCGAATCCGACGGCGCCACCTACGCGCTGCACTGGGTCGCGCACGCGCCCGATGCGCTGAACCTGAATCACCTGAAGCTGGAAACCTCGGTCACGCTGGCCCAGGCGCTGGAGGCGGCCGCCGGCGATGGCATCCCGGCCCAGAACATCGTGCTGGGCGACGACCGCGGCAACATCGGCTGGACCGTCGCCGGCGCCCTGCCGCGCCGCGCGAAGAAGGGCGTGGCGGTCTCGTATCCGCTGGCCTTCGACGGCGCCGTGCCGACCTGGGACGGCCTGCTCGCCGCGAAAGACCATCCGCGCGTGGTGAATCCCGCCGGCGGCCAGCTGGTGACGGCCAACAGCCGCCAGCTGGCCGGCGCCGGCGCCGAGGTGCTGGGCGACGGCGGCTACGACATCGGCGCGCGCGCGCGGCAGTTACACGACAACGTGCAGGACCTCTACGCCGGCGTGGACGTCGCCGGCGCCTTCGGCGCCAGCCTGGACGACCGCGCGCTCTACATCGCCGAATGGAGAAAGCGCGCCCTGGCGGCGCTCGATGCGCAGGCCGTCGCCGGCCATCCGCAACGCGCCGAATTCCGGCGCCTGCTGGAACAGAGCTGGGACGGTCACGCCAGCGTCGGCTCGGTCGGCTATCGCCTGGCGCAGCAGTACCGCTGGTCCTTGTACGAGTTGCTGTTTGCGGGCGTCAACGCGCAGCTGCGCCGCTTCGACGAGAAGGCCAGCATGCAGGGCGCGAGCAGCCGCTGGCCGGAGATCGTCGGGCGCCTGCTCGACGAGCGCCCGGCGGCCTGGCTGCCGGCCGGCTACGCCAGCTGGCAGGACCTGCAGATGGCGGCCATCGACCGCAGTATCGACACGGTGACCAGGGACGGCGTGCCGCTGGCCCAGGCCACCTGGGGCGCGCGCAACACGGCGGCGATCGCGCATCCGATCGCGATGGCGCTGCCGCCGCAACTGGCGCGCCTGCTCAGCGCCCCGCGCGACCAGATGCCGGGCGACGCCAACATGCCGCGCGTGGCCGGCCCGAAGTTCGGGCAGTCGGAGCGCATGGTGGTGTCGCCGGGACGCGAGGAAGAGGGCTTGTTCGACATGCCGGGCGGGCAGAGCGGGCATCCCCTGTCGCCGTTCTTCTTGCGCGGGCATGAGGCGTGGGTGAAGGGGGAGCCGAAGCGCCTGTTGCCGGGGACGGCGACGTATACGCTGACGTTCTCGAAATAGCCTCCCGCGTGGTTCCTGCGGAGGCAGGAAGCCGATTTGCGCGCGCTTCGACAGCGCCTGATACTTGGGCCCCTGCCTTCGCAGGGGCGACGGTCCTGATGCCGGTTCCTGTATTGCTCTGCCGCGGCGATCATTTGGCCAGCATCGGCACCCACAACTTCTGCAGCATGCCGGTCACCGCATCCGCCGGCGCCGGGCGGCCCAGGTAGAAGCCCTGGACCATGTCGCAGCCGTATTCCTCCAGCAGCACCAGCTGCTCGCCGGTCTCCACGCCTTCGGCCACCACCACCATCTTCAGGCCGTGCGCCATGGCGATGATGGCGCGGGTGATGGCGGCGTTTTCGGAGTCCTGGGGCAGGCCGCTGATGAAGCTGCGGTCGATCTTCAGTGCGCGCACGTCGAAACGTTTTAGATAGTTCATCGACGAATAGCCGGTGCCGAAGTCGTCGATCGACAGGTACACGCCGATGCCGCGCAGTAGTTCCAGCGTGGCCAGGGTCGCCTTGGCGTCGTCCATCAGCGTGCTCTCGGTGAGTTCGAGTTCGAGCAGGCGCGGATCGAGGCCGGTGTCGTTCAGGGCCGACAGCACGATCTGGCTCAGGCTCTCGTCCTTGAACTGCTTGGCCGACAGGTTCACCGCCATGCGCACCGGCCGGCCCGCCAGCTTCTGCCAGCGCCGCGCCTGGATGCAGGCGGTGCGCAGCACCCATTCGCCGATCGGGACGATCAGGCCGGTTTCCTCGGCCAGCGGGATGAATTCGGTGGGCGAGACGATGCCGCGTTCCGCATGGCGCCAGCGCACCAGCGCCTCGACGCCGACGATCTCGTTCGAGCGCACGTCGAGCTGCGGCTGGTACAGCAGGTACAGCTCGTCGTTCTGCAGCGCGCGGCGCAGGCCGACCTCGAGCTTTACGTGGCTCATGATCTGCATGGTCAGCGAGGACGAATACAGCTTGGCGTTGTTCTTGCCGCAGTTCTTGGCGTGGTACATCGCGGTGTCGGCGTACTTGAGCAGCGAGGTGCAGTCGTCGCCGTCCTCGGGGAACAACGAGATGCCGATGCTGGCGGTAACGAAGATCTCGTTGCCCTCGATGACGAAGGGCCGCCGCATCGCATCCTTCACGCGGTGCGCCACATTCAAGGCATGCTCGACCCGGTCCAGGTCCGGGATCAGGATCGTGAATTCGTCGCCGCCCAGGCGCGCCAGGTTGGTCCCCTGGATCGCTTCGCCGTCCTCGGGCGCGCGCGGGATCGGGTCGCCGCGCGACATCAGGTCGCTCGGGCGGATGGTCTCGCGCAGGCGCTCCGAGACCTGCTTCAACAGCTGGTCGCCGACGTCGTGGCCGAGGGTGTCGTTGATGCGCTTGAAGGCGTCCAGGTCCATGAACAGCACGGCGAATTTCTTGTTGCCGATCTTGGAGCGCTGCAGCTCGCGCTCCAGCACTTCCAGGAAGGCCTGGCGGTTCGGGATGCCGGTCAGGCTGTCGCAATAGGCCAGGCGCCGGATCTGCTCCTCGGCGTGCTTGCGTTCGCTGATGTCGCGCACCAGGCCGAGCACTTCGGCCGAGCCGGTGGCGACCAGGCGCGCCTCGAAATGCTGGGACTCGCCGAAATGCAGCAGTTCGTACTCGACCGAGCGCACCTGGCGCATCTGCAGCGCCTGCGCCACCTGTTCCAGCAGGCGCTCGGCGATCTCGCGCGGCAGCACCTCGGTGACGTGGCGGCCGACGATGGCGCCGGGCGCGGCGGCGTCGTGCCATTCGCCGGCGCGGCGCGCGGCTTCCGGTCCCGGGGCCTCGCGTCCCGGGCTTTCGCGTCCCGGCTCGTAATCGAGGTAGACGCCATCGCGCGACATGCGGAAGAAGGTGTCGGGAATCGCCGCCAGCACCGCGCGGTTCTGGGCGTCGGCGATGCGCAGGCGCACGATGGCGTCGCTGGCGCGCAGCACGTAGAGCACGCGGTGGCCCAGGATCGGCCAGTTGATCGGCTTCGAGACGAAGTCGGTGGCCCCGGCCTCGTAGGCATTGGTCACGGCCTCGAGGTCGTCGCCGCCGGTGACCATCACGACCGGCACGCTGCCGCCGCCGGCGGCGTCGCGGATCGCGCGGCAGGCGGCGAAACCGTCCATGTGCGGCATCTCGACGTCCAGCAGGATCAGGTCGGGCGAGCGCTCGGCCGCGAGCGCCACGGCCTGGGCGCCGTCGGCCGCCTCGATGGCGTCCAGGCCGACGCTTTCCAGCATCTCGACCATCAGGAGCCGCATCACCGGATCGTCGTCGGCGACCAGCACGACGGCAGGCTGGGAGGCGCGGCGGGAGGCGTGGGTGGCTGGCATGTCAGGTTTCCTTTTCGAGCATTGCAGAAAGCGAATGGCGGACGGCCTGGAATTCGTGTTCCATGTCGACCAGGATGGCGTCGGCGCCGTCGGTGGTGTCGGCGCGGCCGAGCTGCTCCATCGCCTTGCACAGGGCGGCGAACGTTTCGGCGCCGACGTTGGCGCTGGCCGACTTCAGCGTATGGGCGATGCGGCGCACGCCGCCGGCGTCCATGTCGCAGATGGCCTCGCGCAGGGTGCGCAGCTGGCGCGGGGTGTCGCCCACATACGCCTCGATCACCTTCTGCACCAGGGCGTCGCCGCGCTCGCGCGACAGGGCGCGGATCTTGCCGAGCGCGGCGCGGTTGATGGCTTCGCGCTGGATCACTTCCACCGTTTCCGGCGGCAGGCGCGGTTCTTCGTCCTCGTGGTGCGCGGTGGCGGCCAGCGGCAGCGCCATCCAGCGCCCGATCACGGCCGCCAGTTCCTGCTGGGTAAAGGGTTTCGAGAGGTAGTCGTCCATGCCGGCGGCCAGGCAGGATTCGCGGTCGCCCTGCAGCGCGTTGGCGGTGATCGCGATCACCGGCAGCACCCGGCCGCGCCCGGCCTCGCGCTCCTCGCGCCGGATCGCCGCGGTGGCCGCGAAGCCGTCCATCAGCGGCATCTGGCAATCCATCAGCACCGCGTCGTACTGGCCGGCGCGCACCGCCTGCAGCGCTTCCAGGCCGTTGGGCGCGCAATCGACGCGCAGGTCCAGGCCTTCGAGCATGGCCCGGGCCACTTCGACGTTCACCGGATTGTCCTCGGCCAGCAGCACGCGCCGCGCGCGCGCCCGGCCGCCGTCATTGAGCAGGGGCCGCGGCGGCACGAAACGCGGCGCCGGCGCCACCTGGCCGCGCGGGCGCGTCGCCAGGCAGGCAAACAGGTCGGCCGCGCGCGCCGGCTTGATCAGCTGGTAGGCCACCCCGGCCTCGCGCCGCTGCACCGGGTCGGCGGCGAGTTTTTCGGGACTGAGCAGCACCAGGCGGGTGGCGCGGGTGGCGGCGTCGGCCTTTATCCCGGCCGCCAGCAGCAGGCCGCTGGTATGCGGCAGTTCCATGTCGAGGATGGCGGCGTCGTAGGGCCGGCCGGCGCGCGCCGCCTGGTGCAGGCGTTCGAGCGCGGCGTCGGCGCTGTCGACGCTGTCGCAGGCGACCTTCCACTGTTCCAGGTGGCGCTCCAGGCCGATGCGGCCGGCTTCATGCGGGTCGACCAGCAGCACGCGCATGCCGACGATGGTGGACTGGTGGTCGCCCGGCGCGTCCGGATCGACGCGGCGCTTGTCGAAGGACACCGTGAACCAGAACACCGAGCCCTGCGTGCGTGCGTTCTCGACGCCGATCGCGCCGCCCATCAGCTCGACCAGCTGCTTCGAGATCGCCAGCCCGAGGCCGGTGCCGCCGTACTTGCGCGTGGTCGAGTCGTCGGCCTGCGAGAAGGCGTCGAAGATGCGGCTCCGGGCATCGCGCGCGATGCCGATGCCGGTGTCGCGGACTTCGAAGCGCAGCATCACGGCCTGCTTGTCCTCGCTGGCGATGCGCACGCTGGCCAGGATGCGGCCCTGGTCGGTGAACTTGAGCGCATTGCCGAGCAGGTTGGCCATGATCTGGCGCAGCCGGTTCGGGTCGCCGCAGATCGCCACCGGGATGTCGTTGGCGATGTCGAAGTGCAGCGGGATGCCCTTGCTTTCCGCCTGCGGCGTGTAGACGGTATGGATGTCGTCGAGCAGGTCCCACAGGTTGAAATTGATGTACTCGACGGTCAGCTTGCCGGCCTCGATCTTGGAGAAATCGAGGATGTCGTTGATGATCACCAGCAGGTGTTCGCCCGACTGCTTGACCAGCTGGGTGTAGTTGCGCTGGCTCTCGGCCAGCTCGGTACGCAGCAGCATTTCCGTCATGCCCAGCACGCCGTTCATCGGGGTGCGGATCTCGTGGCTCATGGTGGCCAGGAAGGCGCTCTTGGCGCGGCTGGCCGCCTCGGCGGCGTTCTTGGCTTTTTCCAGCTGTTCGGTGCGCACGCCGACCTGGCGTTCGAGCTCGTCGCGGTGGTGGGTCAGCGCGGCGCCGCGGCCTTCCACCTGGGCCAGCATATTGTTGAAGCTGTCGATCAGGGTGCCCAGTTCGTCGCTTCGCTCGTGGACGATGCGCAGCGTGTAGTTCTGGCTCGAGGACACCTTGCGCGCCGCCTGGATCAGGCGCCCGATCGGGTCGGCGATGTCGCGCCGCATGCGCCGCGCCAGCAGCAGGGCGGCCAGCATCGACAGCGCCAGCGCCAGCACCATCACGCCGAGCATGCGCAGCAGGCCGCGCCACATCGGCCGCACATCGGTTTCGACCATGACGGCGCCATCCGGCGCGCCGGCGTCGGCGCCGAGCGCGTGGTAGCTGCGCAGCGCCGGCAGCCAGGGGCGGCTGCCGGCGACATTCAGCGCGGCGAGTTCGGCGCCGCCCAGGCCCGGCAAGACAGCGTCGAGGCCGACGTTGGCGCGCCCGGGCGCCACCCAGCTGAACCAGGGCTGGCCCTTGCGGTCGTACAGCACGGCCGCGTTGACGCTCTTGCGCTCAGCCAGCGCAGCCAGCATCTGCCCGGCCAGCTGGCGGTCCCCGGCTTGCAGCGCATCCAGGCTGCTGCGCGCGAGCACCGCGGCCAGCGCCGCCGCCTGGTCGACTTCGGCGCGGCGCTGGCCGAGCACCGTGACCAGCGCGAACGCCAGCCAGGCGATCGCCAGCGCCCCGGCGGCGGTCGAGAAGCACATCCACATCAATTTGCGGTTCAGGCTGGAACGCTCGTGTTTCGGCATGGATTGGGCAGATCCGGGCATGCGCACTGCGAACGAGCCCTTCCGGCATGGGCTCACCGTACGAGGAAGAAAATTCTCGCAAGAAAGAACTATAGGGGAGTGGAGGAAGTGCTGCTTGCGTTGCAACAAAGATGACAAGAAGGTACGGCGACGATGAAAGGTGCCTGTTCGTACGCTTGCCGGTCCATAAACAACGTCGTCCCTGCGCAGGCAGGGACCCAATTTGCGCGCCTTACCGCAAAGCACGCAGAACTTGGGTCCCTGCCTGCGCAGGGACGACGTTTATTAGGCCAAGGAAACGCTTGAACTGAGCCAGCCTGTCAGCAGCAGCGCCCCGCCTTGGCGCCGTTATAGCGCGCTTCCTGGCGTTCGCGGAAGAAGTCCTCGTAGCTCATCATGGGCTCGCCCGGATGGGTTTTTTCCATGTGCGCCACATACGTGTCGTATTCCGGCAGGCCGACCATCAGGCGCATGCTCTGCCCGAGGTAGCGGCCGGCCTGGGCCAGCGATTCTCCCGCCTGTACCAGTGCGCCGAACATCAGTGCACCTCGGCGGCGGCGGGCGCCTGCGGCACGTACGGCGATTCCTTGACCGTCGGCTTGTTCACCTTGTTCGCCGCCAGCGCGGTACGGATGCCGTACAGCAACACCGACAGCACCACGATCATGAAGAAGGCGCACAGGCCCGCGTCGAGGTAGTCGTTGAAGATGATGCGGCTCATCTCGTCGACGGTCTTGGCCGGGGCCAGCACCTGGCCGGCGTCGTGCGCGTCCTTGAACTTGCGGGCATGGGCCAGGAAGCCGACCTTGACGTTGTCGTCGAAGATCTTGAGCCAGCCGGCGGTCAGGGTGCACAGCAGCAGCCAGACGGTCGGCACGATGGTGACCCAGGCATATTTGCCGCGCTTCATCTTGAACAGCACGACGGTGCCGAGCGTGAGGGCGATACCGGCCAGCATCTGGTTGGCGATGCCGAACAGCGGCCACAGGGTGTTGATGCCGCCCAGCGGATCGACCACGCCCTGGTACAGGAAGTAGCCCCAGGCCGCCACGCACAGGGCGGTGGCGATCAGGTTGGCCGGCAGCGAGTCGGTGCGCTTGAACGAAGGTACGAAGGCGCCCAGCAGGTCCTGCAGCATGAAGCGGCCGGCGCGGGTGCCGGCATCGACGGCCGTCAGGATGAACAGCGCTTCGAACAGGATCGCGAAGTGGTACCAGAAGGCCATCATGGCCTTGCCGCCGACCGCGCTCGACAGGATGTGGGCCATGCCGACGGCCAGCGTCGGGGCGCCGCCGGCGCGCGAGATGATGGTGTTCTCACCGACGTCCTTGGCCATCTGGGTCAGCGTGTCGGGCGTGATCACGAAGCCCAGGTTGGACACCGCGGCGGCCGCGCTCTGGGCGGTGGTGCCGAGCAGGGCGGCCGGGCTGTTCATCGCGAAGTAGATGCCCGGATCGATGGTCGATGCGGCCACCAGCGCCATGATGGCGACGAAGGATTCCATCAGCATGCCGCCGTAGCCGATGAAGCGGGCGTGCTTTTCGTTCTCGATCATCTTCGGCGTGGTGCCCGAGGAGATCAGCGCGTGGAAGCCGGACACGGCGCCGCAGGCGATGGTGATGAACAGGAAGGGGAACAGGGTGCCGGACCAGGCCGGGCCGGTGCCGTCGATGAAGCGGGTGAAGGCCGGCATCTGCAGGTGCGGGGCGACGAACACGATGCCCAGCGCCAGTGCGAGGATGGTGCCGATTTTCAGGAAGGTCGACAGGTAGTCGCGCGGGGCCAGCAGCAGCCACACCGGGATGACCGAGGCGACGAAGCCGTAGCCGATCAGCATCCAGGTCAGCTGGGTGCCGGTGAAGGTGAACATCGGCGCCAGCGTCGGCGAATCGTGCACCCACTGGCCGCCGACGATGGCGAGCATCAGCAGCACGAAGCCGATCAGGGAGATTTCGCCGATGCGGCCGACGCGGATGAAGCGCGAGTAGACGCCCATGAACAGCGCGATCGGGATCGTCGCCATCACGGTGAAAGTGCCCCAGGGCGAACCGGTGAGCGCCTTCACGACGATCAGCGCCAGCACGGCCAGGATGATCACCATGATCATGAAGGTGCCGAACAGCGCGATCACGCCCGGGATTTCTCCCATTTCGGATTTGATGAGATCGCCCAGCGAGCGGCCGTCGCGGCGCATCGACATGAACAGCACGATGAAGTCCTGCACGGCGCCGGCGAAGACGACGCCCGCCAGGATCCACATCATGCCGGGCAAATAGCCCATCTGCGCGGCCAGCACGGGGCCGACCAGGGGGCCGGCGCCGGCGATCGCGGCGAAGTGGTGGCCGAACAGCACGAAGCGGTTGGTCGGCACGAAGTCGAGGCCGTCGTTATGGCGGTAGGCCGGGGTCTGGCGCGTCTGGTCCAGGCCCAGCACCTTGGTGGAGATGTACAGGCTGTAGAAGCGGTAGGCGATCAGGTAGACGCAGACCGCGGCCATCACGATCCAGACTGCGTTGATCGATTCGCCGCGGTTCAGGGCGACGTAGCCGAGGGCGCCTGCGCCCACGAGCGAAAGCGCGGCCCAACCGAGCCGGCTTGCTAGATTTTTCATTGTGACTCCTCCGAATGGATCGTACTGCTTGGGCCGGTCAGTGCCGGTTACATTTTTGCAGCATTCTTTTCAGTATCTTGTACGGTTCCGCGCCGGGCAAGCGCATGATTACGCAGCCGTCTGCGTACTACTACGTAGGCGGCGTGTGCTGATCGGTCGTACAATTTCATGTTACGACGAAAATTACCCTGTGCGCGCATGAAGTTGAGGCAAAAGCTTATTTTCCTGGCCATCGCCCCGCTGATCGTGGCGCTGTGCGCCATCGCCATCTTCGTGCGCCAGCAGGCCGCCGTGCTGGCGCGCCAGCAGCACGCCACCATCCAGCAGGCCTACCTGGCCAGCAAGCAGGCCGAGCTCCAGCACTACGTCGAGCTGGCCTCGCATGCGATCGCCCACCTGACCGCCTCCGGCCGCAGCGACCCGGCCACGCTGGAAGAAGCCAAGCGCGTGCTGCAATCGCTCAGCTTCGGCGACGACGGCTATTTTTTCGTGTACGACATGCAGGGCCGTAACCTGATGCACCCGCGCCAGCCCGAGCTGGTCGGCCAGGCGCTCTGGAACCTGCGCGACCAGTTCGGTGTCCCGACCATCCAGAACCTGGTCGCGGTGGCCCGGCAGGGCGGGGGACTGGTGCGCTACAACTGGGTCAAGCCATCGACGCGCAAGCCTTCTCCCAAACTCGGCTACGTGGTGGCGATCAAGGACTGGGGCTGGATCATGGGCAGCGGCCTGTACCTCGACGACGTCGAGGCCGCGCTGGCCAAGATCGACGCCCAGCAGTCGCGCAACATCGAGACCACGATGTGGTGGATCGCCGGCCTGGCGATCCTGTCGGCGCTGCTGATCGGCAGCCTGGGCCTGGCGCTGAACATCAGCGAATCGCGCGTGGCCGACGCCAAGCTGAAGGCGCTGGCGCAGCGCGTGGTCGATTCGCAGGAACAGGAACGGGCGCGCCTGTCACGCGACCTGCACGACGGCATCAGCCAGTGGCTGGTGTCGATCAAGCTGCAGATCGAGGCCGGCATCATCCGCCTGCAGGGCAACGCCGAGCAGCAGGGCAAGGCCCGCGCCAGCTTCGAGCGCACCGCCGAGGAACTGAACAAGGTGCTGGGCGAGGTGCGCCGCATCTCGCACGGCCTGCGTCCGA
>Ga0265798_10009389_pt1 | contig 12239 bp, 10 predicted proteins | sample P3T30metagenome_FD_192430 | JGI IMG/M metagenome (GOLD analysis project Ga0265798, IMG submission 192430) | Plant litter microbial communities from East Loma Ridge, Irvine, California - P3 T30 | ecosystem: Environmental > Terrestrial > Plant litter > Unclassified | place: USA: California... | reverse complement strand
GACATTGACTACATCAAGGCTATGCAGGTCTGCCAAGCGCAGCGCTTCTGCGTCAACTTCGACGACGTCTTGAAGAACATCCTGCGCGCTTACTGGGACATCATCGGTGCACGACGCTCTATCGCCAATTCGAATGCTCAAGCGACCCAGCAAAATGGTCTCGGCCACGGTTTCGCACAGCCCGGATCACTCTCGCTTCCTGTCCCGTCACTCAAGCACAAGCGTAGCGTCCAAGATATGCAGAATCACGATGAAGACACGGACATGGACAGTGGTATGGACGAGTCGGACGCGCTACGGTTTGCAGGGCGTGATGTCACTCCCTTCCAGGATCGCTAGGTGTAGGCCCCTAGCTTCGGCGATTCTATTGATTTGTTTGTTAGGCGTTCCAGTAGCATTATACCCTGCATATCTCAAGGCGTTATATGGCGATGCATCTGCATCTGAATGGTTGGTTACGTGTAGTTAATTCTGGAGCTCTGATGAGATGAGTGGATACGTGGGTTGGTTGCTCCTTCCATTCAGGCTGCCCGTAGTATCTGGTAGCGACCGCGAACGGGTCCAAATTTTCATCATACACTGGCCCTTGCACCTTCCCGCCACTTTGCGCTCTGCAACTCATGCCTGTCCTGCTACTTCAGACTGTGTACAGTCACTTCCAAGGTTGTCAATTATGCGTCTGCATCGTGACACCCCGAACAGGTAGCCAGGTATGGCACCTTCCCTTGGCTCACCAGTTGAACCAGTGTTAATCATCGGGCAAACAGGTTCATTTGCGACAACCAGGGACGCACCAGCAGAGACAAATGTCTTCCATGGTGAAGCATCTCGCTCCGATATCATTTCCCAAAGAAATCATTGACTATTCCTGCTCTTCTCCACTCGCAGGCCGAGATGCTAGCGAATTATTACAGCGCCTAGTGGCTGCCTTATCTTGAAGAGTCACTGTGTTCGCACGTGGCTGTGGCTCTTGCAATATTGCTTGACCCTGGCAGTACCGCTCCCTTGATGGCGGCTGACTTTCACTTTGAATTGACAGGGCTGCTATTGCACGCTAGACGCATAGCAGTCACGATGCGGCCCCATATAGGCCCAAACATGGTGGATGCGGTGAACTCTACGGTCACCACTTACCAATATCCCGCATCTTCTTCGTTCACAACGGGCTAGGACGCATCGATACCCAATCATCGCTCACATATTCTAAATTCCACGACATGCCTTACAGCCTCCGAGATCTAGCCAAATTGAAAAAGCCTGCACGCTACAGGTCCACCGATGACGAAGAGTCCACTACCCCAGAACCAGCTTCTAGCGACCAAGGTACAGACCTGAGCGACCAAGATGAGGAAACCCGCTCCCAAGGACCTTCGCGCACAAATACGCCGGCCCCGAACCCAGACTCACTTAGATCTTCGTCTTTCACTAACGACGACGTTTATCTTACACCACACCCATTTTCGCCGCTCTTCATGTCCAACGCACCCCACCCCGCGCCAACAAGCGCAAGCAATCCACCAAACTCCCAAGAGAGTCGCAAAATGGCAAACATCAAGTACGTAAAGAAACGCTCTGGCGACGAACAGCAGCCCCAAGCAGCGCCAGCAGTACGCGACTTCGCCATGCGCCCTAGCAGGACCTCTCAGCGCGCAGCAGCCTCTGAACCCGAACCTGAGCCCACACATGTCCCTCAGAAGCCAGCGGCGTTCCCTTCGCTACCAGCCAATGCTCCACCACCGCCGTTTGACCCGAAATTCTCGGGTCATGGTATGAGAGAGCTGATGGCGGCTATCGAGACCGGCGACGAGACGCGCATGGAACACATCAAAGACCACTTCAAGATTGAATACGAGGCGGGTAAAGATCCCTGGTATGTGGCCTTGAGGCGTCGCTGGGACCCTAAGATGGTAGATTCTAAGGTACGTGAAAACTGAACACCCTGGAGCGGACGTTGGCGTTGGATCGCCTACTTTGCATGTTTCCATCTTGATGTAGGCTCCGCGAGTATTCATGAGGCTAACATACAATGAAGGTCACATTCGAATCTCTATGGACATCACTACGCCAGACCATCATCGAGCAGATAAAGGACGACTTCATTCCCGGCACCTATATCAGTCGCTTCTACCCCGTATGCTGCATCCTGAGCCTCTCCAAGGCGAAGCTGGATACGATTATGGCGGAGAATGCCGCAGTATGGGAGACTGAGGCTGAGATCCCACAATACTTCAAAGACTACAGAAGGCGATACCCTCATGCTATCATCGACCCGGACGAGCCTCCCCCGACCGAAGTGGTGAGGGCGATCAGGTTCTTGAGACAGCAAAGGCTTCCTGTTAGTTTGTTGGGCGAGTGGCAGGCGCTACCTGGACCTGAAGTATTTCACCATCCTCACATGTTTCACCTTCCCACTGGACAACGTAGTAACGATCGGTAGGCGTTTTATCAGCCTTCAAATAATGAAGTAGCAGAATCAATGGATGAAGTTGACCCGGTTTTCCGTTCTCAAAAGCGTAAAAGTAAACACCAAAACCACCTTTCGTATAGACAGACCCGCAAGCTGTTAAGACGTGCTGAAGGACGGGAGGTTCGACAAGCCGCAAGAAGGCAAGAAGCATCTGAAAAGCTGCGGCAAGAGCAATGCCAGAAGTGTGAGGGGAAAGGCCATACACTATTGGAACTCGACGAGAGAGGAGTATACAAAGTAAGTTCTCCGCAACCCAGTCATTTCAAGCCGAAGATACACGGAAAATGAGCTGACCCTATCAAAAGTGTCCTGAGCGCCGACAAGAGGTCCTGCAACACCAGACAGAAGTCGACACCCTCCGCGCACAATTCAACGCTGAATATGCAGCGCTCGATCAACGTGAGCAAGAAGACCACACAATCAAAAGCCACACTTCCTAACTCACCCCAGCCCCCGCTCCCGAGGATGCCGCGCCATACCTCGAATACTTTCTCAAATTGAAAGCCAACCCGAACTCAAATCCATGCCTCGCCCGACAAGCAAATCCCTCCAAACATAGTCCATACATGTCCACAGATCCCAGAGACCCATTGTACCTACTAGACCTGACAAACCCCTGTTTCGGACAATTCCCGACTCCTCCTCCGAGTCCTTTTACCAAAGCGGGTTCGGCGAAAAGCAGTTTCTCAAGTTTCTCAGACGCGGGGGAGCGCTATAGGACACTGTCCCCATTGCTACAAGAACTATCCGCGTATACACTGCCAGATCCACCCGTTTGGCCGAATACGGAACATCTGGGTGCTGTACAAATGCCAGAACAACAACAAAAAACCTCACAGCAATGTGAAACAGTGCAGCATGGACTCTTGAAATATGCACTGGCGCAGCATGTACCAGCACAGCATCCACAAGCACAACCCATACCAACCCCCCACATACCCAAGAAACGAGGACCATATAAGACAAAGGACAAGTCTCTCAAAGCGATTAGCATCTCGCCGAAGAACAGAATAGTGGGTAGAGGTGGTATGGTCAGTTTGGGTCACTCGAAAGAAGTGACGGATGTGCTCAAGGCGCAGGCAGAGGCGCAGGCACAAGCACAAGCACAAGCACAAGTCCAAGTCCAAGTCCAAGTCCAAGTCCAAGTACAACCCCAAGCATCAGTGCAGTCTCGAAACGAGGGCGTAGACAAGGATGTTGAGTTGAAGTTAAATACGCCGCTATTCACAGATACCGCGTCGATAGTTGAAGATAAAGACGAGCCGGTGGATGGAGGTGCGGTACTGCCGCCGTGTCCGTATACGAATCAGACGGTGATAGCGACGGCGCAAGAACAACAGCAGGGAGGTGTGTCAATGGTGGGTAAGACGGCGGATGGCCGTGAGAAGGGGAAGGGGAGGGCGGTGCAGATATAGGTGGAGGAGGACGAGGCGATGGAGACATATGGGCCGCTGTGTTAGAACCTGAGATGGTGGTTTAGACTGGGGGGTTTTGGATGGGAAGAGGTATTGTGTCGTATTGTTCGAGGTGTCGGAAAGCCACATTACTAGGTCTCCGTATTAATACCATCATTCTTCACCTTCCAAGGTTCTGTACATGTTTCTAGACACCTCACCTCACCGCAATGTGAACACGTATTAAAGCGTGAATGTTTTCATTCTTGATCCAAGTGGGTATAATGCGTCCGTCATCTATATCGTTTCCAAAAGCCTCGCTCCAGAACTCCTCGCCACGACCTCCATTCGGCATCCGCTAATGCATATACCAATCAGCTGAACTGATCGCCATGCTCACTCTCGCCTCCAACACGGCGCCCAGCTATCCTTCCTTGGCTCAACTTCCACCGCCACCGTCGTTCCCGCTCGTCCTTCTCCCGCTGTTCTCGTTGAGCTTTCTTGCGTTCGTACACAGCGCGAACTGTGCGTTTTGTACGTTCAGCGCCTTCACTGTAGTTGGCGCGAGCGAGGTTTACGACACTGTCAATTTGCTCGGGTGTGTAGACGAAGTTCCAAGTTGACATGAAATCGCTGACCTTGGGGTCAACGCCAGGTACCTTGGGGTTGGCGAGGAAGGGGAAGTATATGACCGTGATACCAGAGGCGGGGTGCATGAGTTCCCAATCTTCATCTACTTGTTTCGAAATTGGGTGTTCGGTATCGGATTCGCGTTCCTCGGTGGTGCCGACCCAGATGTTGCAGTAGCCTAGGTCTTTGCTCTTCTTGCTGCCCTTGTTTTCGTCGGCGCTTTTGTCCTTGGCTTCTTCGAATTTGGATTGGGCTTGTTGTTCGGTCTTGGCTTGTGCGCGTTCGAGGTCTTCTTGGAGATCTTCCATGGGTTCGTCGTCTGGTGGCCAGCCTGCGCCGACGGGCCATCCCTTGATACCACGCTGGCGGGCGTATCCATCAGCAACCTTGAGCCAGTTGTCGGTCTTGACGTCGGCGGAAGCGTCGAAAGCGACGAGAATGTCAACGTTGCGTCCAGGTCGGAGAAGAGGATAGATGGGTAGGTTGTTGGACATTCCCGCGTCCATGAACTGGAAGTTCTTCTGTTCGAAGATGCTTTCCGGACATGATGGGGGGAGTAATTCGCGCATACCGAGCGCGTAGTTGGGCATGGCGGCAGGGTCGATCGGGTGGACCTTGACGAGATCATCATCACGCTCAGCGATCATGGCGTCTATACTGCTGCCGAGTCCTGTGATACTGCGCATGAGGGGTCGAATCTCGCGATAGTAGTGTGAGAGGGTCGCGCAGAAGGCAGACCCCCAGATCCCCATGAGTAACGGAACGCGCACTTCGGGCAGAGCTAGGCCGTTCTCACGCCAGACTGTACGCCCATTCTTGAACTGACGGCCCATTGCCCAGGTAGGTATGCCAGCAGAGAGCTCTTCGCACCACATCTCGTAGGGCGTGAACTCAAACCATTGGAACCAGGCTTCTCTTCTTGCCTTTGCTTCGGCTGCAATGCGGTCTGTTGTGTCTCCTTGCTCGGCGAGCGGTATCTCGTGCCGTACCGCAGTGTAGATAGGCAGTGGATGTGATCCGTTGTCGGTATAGCGTCGCTGGTTCGAGACCTTGAAGTCGTATTCGCTAACAGAGAGTTCGCCTTTTGGTACGAGCAGGCGGGCGGCGAGCAGTGCGCCGTAGATATCCACCAGTCCAAAGTCGGCCTCTGGGATGCCCTTTGCCTTCTCGACAAGTCCGCTTAGGAGATATTTGTTGGTGGGCGCGCTGACGAGTAGTTCGAGCGCATCGGCTGGGAAGGCAATGTGCACACCGAGGCGGTTCTTGAGGTGTCTGATCATGCGAGCGTGGCTGCGCTGGGTGAGGTCTGAGTAGTAGAGGGTCTGTAGCCAGCAGCTGCCACTGACACCAGCCGTGTAGGTGACGCAGTCGAAGAGGCCATGTTCCTTCGAGGAGAGGTACGACGATGTACCTGCCACGAGCGCACGCAGCCCTCCACCAGAGCCGCACATGGCAATGACAGGCACGTCGTCGGGGTGTATCTGCGCTTCGGGAATGTCGAGGTATCGCGCAAGTGCAGCCTTGGTGAACTGCGCCCTCTGCTTCAGGAAAGCCTTTTCTTCCTCACACAGCTCGTCCGAGACCCTCACAGAGGCATCCCATATTATCTCGGGGTTGATCTCGGGATCGTTGGCTTCGTACCAGATCTCTTCGGCGAGCGAGCCCGGTGCCATGGAGAGCTCATCCTGGAGTTTGCGGATGAAGCCTGGGAGGACCTTGACCCAATTCGGCACGATGTAGTCGATGATGGTATCGCCGAGCTTGGAAGGTGACGGGGAGGCGGGGAACTTGCTCGTGATGGTCTGCCAGGCTGACTTGCTCTGGCCGGCTTCCTCATCTTCTTCGTTGTAGCCCTTGGCAACACGCGTCTGCGAGGGCGCATCCTGCTCACCTGACTTGTGCTCGCCTTCCTCATTCACCTGCCTCTCGGCGTCTCCGACCGAAGTGGTCTCGGTTTGTTTGTCATTGCCGCCGAAGAAGTATCGCTTGAGGGAAGGCGCGTCTAGATGGATGGGACGGAAGAGTGGGTATGGCGACGATGCAGAAGAGAGATAGCCCGTCGCAGCAGTCGCGAGGAGACATGGAGGGCCGTACCGCAGGCCGAGCGTGGCAGCCTTGGATCGCTGGGAGAGCGGGTGCTTCGTGTGCAGGCTGGTCGTATTAGCAGGGGCATACAATGGGTGGTGTGCTAGCTTACCCACGACGCGTCCCCCGCAGCCATCGGTGGCCCAGGTTGCGCGTGTTCCTATAGCCGGCCATGCACGCAATTGAGTCAGAAAGGGCAATGGGAGTGGGATGGAGGTGCCGTGCGAGCCTGGCACATGGGGAAATGCGCAAAGCCCACCTGAGCCCATGGGAATGCGTTAAGCATGACGGAGCATGTAACCTGCTTTGAGCCCGCAAAATTCCGCCAGAACTGGTTTCGGCATGACGCCAGCCGAATCACTGCCCGCTCAACGTCTGCCAAGCCATGCAGGAACGCTGAACCTGCCGCCAATCAACCAATGTCTCCACCATCCACCTCTAAAGACACCATCAACGTCTGCGACTTACACGTGCGACGCAAATCCGGTCCTTGCGCGCCGTCAGTCCACGGGTTCTGCCGGTATCATGTCAGCGCTTTGGTAGCTCACAAACAGACATGCTTCAACACCCGTTCACCATCAGCAGAGAAACATGCAGTGAAATTGCCAATTCCCTCACTCGCCTGTACGTACCTCAGAGCATATCGAACATGGTAAGTAAAGGGCATCATGAGTCGGTACATGCTCCTTGTCTCACCTCTGATTCTGAGCTCGGGCTGTATCTCACCTTCATGGATGCTATTTAAGCTCCCAACTCAAGCTTCTTCTCCCCCTCTACAACTCTCTTGCATAGACCTTACCTCATATTCATACATTGACACACCGACTACCCTTCACGACCCGAACTGGGCAAGGCCTTCCTGATACGAATCGCGCAATAGCGTCACAGATACGATGGAACTCCAAGTATTGATGAGCGCGTCTAGTCAAAGCCAGACGCCTTCACAGAAACGGAGCTTCACGGACATGCAAAATGCAACTATTGACCAAGAAGTTGCTAACAATAGCTGGTACGCAATCAAGCCCGAAGAGATCACCGTCGTAGTCGGGGACATGTGCGATAAGCTCACTACTCCAATGGAAAAGTATACTTCTGTCGATCAAGGCTTCCAGGATTTGATCAATGCGGCAAAAGCTGCGAAAAGGCTGCCTGATACTCAGCATTGCAGTGTGGCGGTACTTGGTGAGCAAGGCATTGGCAAAAGCTCTCTTGTCAATGCATTGCTCGACCGAAGCCTCCTAGATCGATCTGGTTCCTCGAAAGCATGCACGGCTTACGCAACGATTATTGAGTACAAGCCTGGAGCTCACGACCACACTACAAGGAGCGACCTCTCGGTGGAGTTCTTTACGAAAGAAGAGTTCAGGGAGTGCATCAAGGAGCAAATCGACCGCTGGGTTGAGGTCTATCCCTTTTCCAGACAGAGTGCTGAATCATCCGATGGAGAAGACGAAGATGATGTAGATGACGGTGATGCTACTCAAGCTGCCAGTGAGCCAAGCTGTAGGACAAGATCGCGTGGAGCAGTCACGGCCAAAGAGTTCTTTCACATCATCTTCGAAGTCCGGAACGAAGAAGCCCGCACAAAGCTCGAGGAAATGCTCCACCATACGGATATCAAGGAAGGAGACTTCTTAGATATCTGCTGCCGAACATCCGACGATCGACTTTCGCAGCTCGCTACACAGATGAACGGGATCAATACACAAACGCGCACCGCATACTTCCCGAACATTCCAGATAAAAGACTTGGAAGAACAACAGGCAAGATCAGGAAGATGTGGCCATTCGTGAAGGTTTTCACAATTGCAACTGGCCACATTCTTCTCCGTCATGGACTACGTTTCTTCGACTTGCCAGGCAAGTCATTGAAATCTTCAACGGTGTGAAAAAGCTAACAGAACAGGCTACGGCGACACGAGTCAGCTAAGAGAAGCAGTAATCAACAACTTCCGCAGGAAGGCTGACTACGAAATGGTGGTTGCCCCATGTTCACGGCTCCAGACTAGTGTGTTGCAGCATAAGTACATTGATCGATCGATCCACCTCAAAGGAGCCAACAAGACTATACTCGTTATGAACAAGGCCGATGTTAGTTGACATTTATCTCAATCTAACAGCATACAACTAATCGGTCTTCTAGGAACTTCTCAACGAGGACAGCATGCCTACCCAAATTCGAGAGATCGACGAACACCCATTCATAGATCTGAGCGCACGCTTAGAGGCCATCGAAAAGCTAGAAGACGATGAGGATTCGGACGATATCATCATATCCGAAATGTTTGAAGAACTGCTACGAGAAGCCATGGGTGCTTTCATAAAGTACGAGACAGCAAACGTCCAAAAGCAGATGCAGCTCAAAGGCATCAAAGTCTTCTCGGTATCCGCTATGGCCTACACCGCATTGAAAAACCGGGTTCAGAAGAGCAATCTTATGCTTGACGACGACAGCATAGGTATCTACGCGTTAAGACACTACCTCGCCACATTGTCGTCAGCAACCAACTACAAGAACTTCTACGATCACGTCTACAATACATTACCAATGTTCCGAAGGCAAGCTTCAACACCCCTGGAAAACCATATAGAAGACAAGAGCTATGCTACCATGCGAACTGAGCTTAAAATTGAGATACAGTCACTTCGGGGCGAGCTGAAGAGACGTAACGACAGTCGATTGCAGTCCCTAGTGGTGAAGCCATGGTCTAAAACAGAGGAACAAAACATCATCTCTGCTATACAGGATCTAGTACAAACTTCGTGGACTCATCCCCGGATTTACTACTCGGGCTTTTCAAAGATGCTCGCCGAAAACGGGATTCCGGTTAATGGAAAGTATCTCGGCCATAACATGAACCACGAACTCCTTACTGTTATGAAGATGTACTTCGACAAGTGGTACAACAGCTTGGATGAAACAATTGGAGACTTTACACGCCGCCTGCATAGAGTTGTTGAGAAGCTATTGGAGAGGACCAAATCGGCCATTGTCCGGTCTTCTGCGCCATCAGCCTTGCGAGTAAAAGCAAGGGTCGAGTTGTCTAGCGTTAAACAGCGCATCAAAGTGGCAAAAGACACACTTCTCGCAAGTCTACACCTTTCTCTTGGAGAAACTCACCTGAATTTCACGACGGAAATCGACATTTCCTGTCCGATAGCAGTGGAAATGAAACCCTGCTATGCACGAGCTCTGGACCGGACCATTGTCAAGTCTGGTGAAGGCATATATAACAGACAACGAAACATACTGCAGACCTCCATGATCGAAGGAGCAGACCACTGTGCTACTCCAGGCGACACTCTACGTCCGTTACTCGAAAATATTGCGGAAAAGGTTCAGGACCTGCAAAAAGAGGTGTGGAAGACCCATTGCGAGTCGTTTGTCGCCAGCGTCATTGAACAACTTGAGGGGTTCTCAAATACTGCTGAACAGCTTCTCATGAACCCCTCGTACGTGACCGGAAGGCACAAGCGGGCTCGTGGCGAGTTGAGGAAACTGCTCAGTGACTTCGATATCAGCCTTGCAAGTCTTCGAAGTCGATTCGTCAGCGTAGAAGAGGAACACGCTGAGAAGAAGGCCAGGCGCGATGAGACGGAGGATGAAGCACCAGTCACACCACCTGTCTCTGGGCCGCTGGTTGCTTCGGTACCTGTCTTGGACAATGATGGTTGGATTCCTCCGTTCGGCGATGGATTCGGCACAGATGACGGTTGGCTCGACTATGACCTCGGGTACTGATTTCTATGTCTTGACTAGCGGACTGCATATGTGTACGGCCCATGACTTCCTTCCCTGCCTTCAATACTATTTCTGCGACAATGTTTTGTTTCTTGTTTTGAGAAGTTCTCTAGCTGGGCAAGCGACACTTCTTACTTCACCTTCATTCTTACAGGTACCATCGATGCCCAGGCGAGCATTTCACGTGTACGCAATGGAAAACACAATGGCTTCCGCGTATCTAGTTTACTCACTTAGTACTCAATTGTATACCCTTGTACAACATCCGTCTGTACTCATATGCGCCACAGTGATACTTGATAGCAAGGCGCATACGCGTCGCCGAAACATATGTGATACGCAGACAGCGGGTTCACTGTGACAGGCGCGCGGCTGATTAGCGCATGTACCCGCTGCGAAAAACGTCATTCTGGGGTATCAAGGCCGGCAGATAAATTGCCTGCCGTGCAGTTCTACACGTAACAAGCATGTGTTGCGTGAATCCACGATGAGTAACTCGACTGCGCGGCTTATCGCAAAGTGAAAGGTGTCGAGATGATCTACGCTGGACCCTGGCCGTCTTAGCGTTGCCTCCGCGACAGCTCTCCGCAAGCATCCCCTCCCACATCATCCTATACCGCGGCGTCGTATTCCCCCATTGGCTATTCTTTCGTTTGTACAAACATATGCTCTACTTCATGTTCGCTTCATTATTACCCGCCCGTTTGATATAATCGAGGTCGTCCTCGCCGCCGAACGCGCGTACACGTAGCCCTCGAGGCAGTTGCGCATCTATCCAGCAGTCGCCATGGTCGCTCCCCGGAAAGCCGCGCTCCTGGAGGAGAGCGCGGAGGTCGAAGTGCTCTTCGCCAACATGGAGAAAATGAAGACGCTCACAAAAAAGATCCAAGGCTCCGTTAATAGGCTCGATGCGAGCGGAAAGGCAGTCCAGGAAGCAATCGGCCCAATCTACGGCAACACTCAGAAGCTACAGATAGCAAACAACAACGTCGACCGTATAATAGATGCAATCGACCGTCTTCGAGCCCCACGCGAAGAAAGTGCAAAAGAAGAGAGGATTATCCGCGCCGGACCTGGACGAGGAGACCTGGACGGCTACATTGCTTCGCTCGACCGCACCAACATGAGTCTCGCAGACCTCAAGCGCACCAATCTTCGCTCCAACGAACAGGCCATTGCAGAGCTTAGCGGGCTCTTGAAGTTGGGCAACAAGCAACTGGAGGATGTGTTCCGCGGCATACTGCAGGATAGCGCGAGAGAAAAGGTCCAGGCCTTGGAATATGTCGCAAAGCGTATGTCACTCATGTGCTACGACTAGGGAGATACTGACACTGCATAGAAAACCCCTTCCCTCGCATGCCCCAAGATAAGCTCCAGAGCTTGCGCAGCATCAACTCGCACATTTCCAAGTCCTTCGCCCAGTTATCGCAGATCGACCTGTCGCAGACCCCCACACGAAGGATATACGCAGACGTCCGCGGCGAATACCTAGAGAGCGCACTGAGGAGTCTCATGCAGGCGACCATCAGCACAGCCAGGAAGGTGCAGGCAGATGCGTTGTACAAGAAGGGTACTAATGGTATCGGCACATACGTCCAAGCGATAGAGGGCCTATTCGTGGCGGAGTTCGACAACCTGAACTACGTCTTTGACAGAGAGGAATGGGCCGATGTCTACGAGTCAACGTGCCAGGTCCCGCTGCAGGACTTTAGCAAGACCCTACGTGAGCTGAACGGGCATATTCAGAAGAACCTGCTGACGGACTGCTTTCTGGGATACGAGATCTGCGGGTTGGTCCGGACTCTGTCGATGCGGCTGCAGAAGCAGACTGGCGCCCTGAAGGATCAGATCTACGACAGTGTGAAGCCGGTTCGGGAGACGTCGAAAACGTCTCTGAGCAAGATGCTCGAAGATACACGGT
>Ga0265798_10009387_pt1 | contig 12242 bp, 6 predicted proteins | sample P3T30metagenome_FD_192430 | JGI IMG/M metagenome (GOLD analysis project Ga0265798, IMG submission 192430) | Plant litter microbial communities from East Loma Ridge, Irvine, California - P3 T30 | ecosystem: Environmental > Terrestrial > Plant litter > Unclassified | place: USA: California... | reverse complement strand
ACCCAACCACTACCTCGTGCGGTCATACATTCTGCCGCCGATGTCTCGCCCGTGTCATGGACCACAGTAGTATTTGCCCCTTCTGCCGGAGGGGGCTGCATGTGCCCGCCTCGCTGCAGAACCAGCCTAGCAATGTCCTACTCAACTCGCTGTTGAACGGACTTTGCCCTGACCTAGTTACTGCTCGTGCCGATGCTCTCAAGGCGGAAGAGCAGGCCGGCGACAACGTCTTGAACCTTCCACTGTTCATCTGCACACTGTCGCTTCCCGCCATGCCAACCTTCCTACACGTTTTCGAACCACGGTACCGGTTGATGATGCGGCGTGTCATCGAAGGCAACAGGCAGTTCGGCATGGTAATGTACAACCGCACACATGCTCCGCAAGGGGAGCTTGGTGTGATGCCATTTCTAGAGTACGGTACCCTGCTTGAGATTGTCAATTTCGAGTTACTTCGTGATGGCCGCAGCTTCATCGAAACACGTGGCATAGGTCGATTCAAGGTGAGAGCTCATGGTATGCTCGACGGATACAACGTCAGCCGCGTCGAACGCGTCGAAGACGTTTCCCTCGCTGAAGAGGCTGCCCTCGAGCAGCGCGAAACCACCATGGCGCGGGACTATGCGGAAGCATTCTTCCGCGACCACCCACAGACCCAGCTGCCCACCGCAGTCGCAATCGAGACGCTGTCAACGCAGCAACTCCTCGAAAGCTGCACCGCCTTTGTGCGAGAAATGAGGGAAGCCAGCGCACCGTGGCTTCGCGACCGCATTATCCAGGTCTACGGTGAACCACCAGAAGACCCTGCAATATTCCCGTATTGGTTTGCTTCTGTAGTTCCTATCGTGGAAGAGGAGAAATACGTCTTGTTGCAGACTGAGCGTGTCCGTGAGCGCCTCAAGATTGTGTATTCGTGGATCGGCAGAATACGCGGACAACGATGGTATGTTTTACCCAAGCCCTCTTTTACCCGCCTTACCGGTCCACATCGCTCGGATCTCGGCCCCAGGAACCACACAGAGTGTACCTGTCGCGTGGATTCAGCTCAACGGTGATCGACCGGTTCCCTCCGCGACGTGCATTGCCCCGTGGTTGGGAGACACGCCCAGCCTCTGGGGCACGGGTCATAATTCCGTGCATCCGCTTTCACACTCGACTAATTTACAGGAACATGGCTGACCACGCTATCACAGGTCTTCGGGCAGCTCTTGCAGCATCCTATGACTCCTTGTTACTTTCGTCGCCGTCGGTATCGCGCTCTTATCCACGCCTCCACCTCAGCCTCCAATGCGCATCTAGATGTGATAGCTCGAGCCATATACCATTTCGAGCACACACTACCTTGAGCTCACATCTACCTACGATTACCCTATAGCCCCCTTTTGCGACCCTCAGTATGACGATAATCCTTCCCCTTGCCTCCATGCTCCTCTGGGCTTCCGAGACGTCTCCTGTGTATTGACTTATCTTTCTCGCGAACAAGATTTCTTTTATGTTGTCTGTTTGCCTGTATGTGTTTTTATTTTCGCTTCTTCAATGATTACCCCCTTTCAGGAGGACCGGAGCTTGCCGTGTCCATGTTCAAATGACTTTTTAGACCCAGGGGCTAGCCTGGCAAATTATGCGGGGAAAACTTTTCATTTTGGGGTTCCTTTTCGTGCGGAAAACCGAAAAAAGGGCTTGGGGCATTTTTACTACCACCACTACTAGGTGGCAAGGAAGAGGTTGATTTGTTGGAATAGGAACTTGCATTTGTTGGCGTTGAGATTCCTCATGTTGTTCCAGCGAGATTGGACCCGTTGTTGTTTGTAAAGCTACTGCTAGTTGTGGGACGATGGATGAGATCATGATTCGACGATGAAGAGCTGGTGTCGTAGATGCCTAGAGTCAGAAGATGCGTGAATAGCGAAAAGATACTTGTTGCACGTTTGACATCTTGACTTTACTTTACCTTTTTCTCTTCTCATCTTTGTGTGTATACCACTTTTTCCTCAATTGTGATGTTTCTGTATTCTTCCTAGTATTTCCTGAATTCTGACTTGGTGTGTGTGTGTGTGTGTGAGAGAGAGAGAGAGAGAGAGAGAGAGGTGTTAGTGGCTCTTACAATGGCTGCCCTCGCTTCTCAACCCTTAACGACATTCGAAGCAGTGCACAGCATTCACGACGCACACACCACCCCAAGGATACAATGAGCCATCTACTGTTGGACTAAACATATTTGCGCGAGGAACTGTATTGCCAGCGGCCAGCCTTTGCTTGTATATGATGCACACAACTATTAGAATGGGAACATCATTTTTACGACTTTTTGTGTTTGCCGGGTCGAGGCATGTTACCCGTTTGGACTTTTTTGAACTTATGATACCCCCTATAGCATTATAAAATCAATCAAATCATCTTAGAATGGGAGGGGCGGTGATGTTGCACCTCACAGTTCCATGTGTGACAGGAGAGCTGCCTGCATGCTTCGCCACTGCCAACCCGAGGCTGTGCATTCAGATACTGAGGACCAATCCCAAGCGCACACGTCTGGCCTAATATTGCAAGCTCCCCGGAGGCTGAGACTCGAATCCCGTTGTTATAGTCAGCCTGCTGGCTTCCCTCAAACTGCATCGCTCAGTTTCCCTCTATTCCTCGCTTCCAGTATGTAGGCTCTCTCTGGGGTTGCCAGTGGCATGGCCGTAATGTCGCTATCGATACAACTCATTGAAAGCGTCGCAACTATCAAGACCTTCATCCACAACGTAAAAGATTCACAGAAAGAGTTGGAGCGATTGGTGGATTTACTGGACCGCCTCGAGGGTTTACTAGAAGATACACGCAATCTACTGGAACGACAGTCGTCAAAGGGACAGTACTTGCCGATGCCCTCGATGATGATATTCAGAAACCTACAGAGTTGCGAGAAGACTCTTCAGCCACTCAATGCAATGGTCAAGAAACTTGAGTCGTCAACACCACTGGCTGACACACGTATGGCTAGGCTCAAGAGTGGACTCAAGATTGGATTCAAGACAAAGGACATTGCAGATTTGGAAGTGCGGATTGAACGCGAGATCAACTTCCTCCATATGAGCCTTGGGGTTAACCAGAGTGACATCTCGTAAGCATCCTTCGGTATACGTCACTGCTCAAGCAGAACTGACTTTGTGCGACCACAAGGATACAGGCTTTTTCTGCATTGCTAGAAGGCCAAAATGCTATCAAGGCATCGCAAAGTACCTTCGCAGCACGTTCGATTTCCAATACAGAATCAACAGTTATCACTAGGACAGACTCCACGATTACCTGCTGCCAGGGTCGAGCCAGCTCCTGTGAGGAAGTTGACAATCCGTCGGATGTGGTATCTACGCGTGTTTCAACACAGACTACTCTGGCCCGCTCATACTTCAAACAAATTGGACTTTATCAGCGTAAGAAGACGGGACGTACGCTGGTACCTTCCAGAAGTAGATACAAAGGTCCAAGTGAAGAAATTACTTCGGAAGACGAAGAGACCTTCTTAACCTGGACTTGGTTGGGCTACGGGATCATGTGGACTCGAAGCCGCTCATATGGCAAGCTTCTTCCGAGCTTGAGTGTATTTCCGGTAGTCAGCCACTTCAGCGAGGAAATAAACTATACACTGAAATATGGCGATACGAGGAGTTTTCAGCGACTGATCAGTTGTGGGAAGGTCCACCCGTTCACACGAAACGCACTTGGGTATTCTTTACTCCATGTAAGTAAGTTTTTTTTTAGATGGGATCGAACAATCTTCTTACACAAAACCTAGTCTGCCGCCAGATATCATAGAGCGGATATCTGTCGACTGCTGAAGACCTGTGGTGTGAAACCAGACACCACGATTTATGGCACAACGGAATTACAGCTTGCATCTTACTCGCGTAGGGCATCGGAATATGGAGACCAAATCGCAACACTCCGTTGTTTTCTGAATGATGACAGCCCTTTTACCGAAAACAACTGGGGTGGCTATTGGATTGAATTTCTTGCAGAAAGAAGTGAAAATGGGGCTGACCAGTGGTTACTTCAACAAAGCGCGAGACTGCTTCCCCTCGAGGATTTGATCAAAGTTCAACGTCGTTTTATTCAAGGACAATGGATGTTGTTATCCTGGCAAGTACTCGCTAAGCCAGAAATGTGCTTTCTACGACATCCCTATTCACTGTTGACGAAAGAGTTCATGGAAATGGTTGATTTAGGCCAGTTCCGCATACTAGACCGTATATTCTTCTACTGTTACTACGTCTCGGACAGCTTTATCATAGGAGACATATTCATACAATGGCTAATAGCGTCAAGCGTAGATGTTGAGGAATGTATGAAGTTGTTTATGGGACATGGTATAGTCGATGAATTGAGAAACATATATAGGAAGGTTGTTTTTGAGCCTGACGGCGAGCAAGGCTGGCGTCTCGGCTTTGAATGGACCTTCGATCCTGAAGCACCTGGTTATCAGCTCGTCTCCGAGTATCAGGCACTGAGAGGCTGTGAGGACTTGGACTATCTCATCGACTGGATAGACCAGGAAGAACTCAACAATCAGAGCTGGCCTTTTTTGTGGATTCCATTTGATAAACCCGGGTCTGTTGAAGATTTGGAGAATGCCCGTTTCACTCGCCGAATGGTCGACAAAGCCCGCAAAGAACGTGCGAGAAGTGGGAAAAAGGTGTCACGAAGCAGAATGCCGGGAACTTATGTATGGTAAAAGTCTCGGCTATCCATCCACACTATAGCTCCTCCGTGGTGGAAAGGAGAAGAGTACTGGAGGTGGAATGAGAGAACACTTTACGGGTTCTACGACATTGAGTATCGGGGGTTTGACGGGAATAGGATCAGATGAATTGCCTGGGTAGTGTAGATGTGGATGGAAAGAAATGCAAAGAAGTAGCCAACACAGTAGTTTCTTCAATTTCTATGACTTACACATGCCCCTTCTCCAGCGTGTGTGGACAACTCCCCCTCTCCAACACCATCAAATGTTCGAGGGTCATTATTAGAGTTTGCTTATTTTACGCTTACTTGATGTTGGTGGATACTGTTGTATTAGGTATGCTTCGTCAAAGGAGGCCGATACTTGCTGTCAGGTAGCTCGGATTTGTCAGCAATTGCTGAGCCGGATCCAAGGACCTAGGTGGTCATCAGGTGTCTAAGATAAACATACGCCTTACCTCTATGCATTACACTTCCAGAGCCTATTGAATATGTCTAATGTCAGCATAGAGAAGGTTGAGAAGCGCGGATCAGCTTCAACAGTGCGGGTACGCATGTGGTGTTGCTTATACCCCACTTTGAAAGAGATTACAACCTACCAACAGCTAACATAATTCTCAGGCTTGCGATTCATGTCGCAAACGAAAGCGAAGATGTGTTTGGAACACCGGTCAGCAAGGCTGCTCAACATGTACCAAATCGGGGGAGAGTTGCATAACTACGTACACACGCAAACAGAGAGCTAAGCCGCAAAAAGGGTACGGCATACACCTACATGCTGTTCAAGTGTGTCAATCATTGACTATGACTCAGAAATCGCATTGTCGAGTATGAAAGCCGGATCAAGCTATTAGAGTCGCTGCTGAATGAGCGGAAAGCGGCACAACCAGAGTTTAGCAAGCAACCATTGTTGCACGAGACAGAGCCCTCTATCCCACTCTCAACCTGGCTAGATTCCCTACGGTATGAAGTGAATTTTGGATCTCGTCCGGAATTCCCAGATCTTGACCCCTTTGATCTGGATCCCGCTGTAGGCAGCAACGAGGGGTCTATCGCGGAGGACCTGGGTGAGCTCTCCGTGAACGAAACAGACCAAAACAATCTCGCGACCGATGCTCAGCTCCAGCTTCTGTCGGAGGATATTCAGCCGTCCGGGGAGTTTCAAGAAGATGCTACCTTCTTGCAGAGCGCGGATTTTGAGCCAGATATTGCCAGCCATTTACCACCGCCGGTGCCTGTGCAGTCTCCGTGTGATGGATACCTCCCGCCACCGGAGCTTGGAACGTCCTTGCTTGCAGAATTCCTTACAGATTTGAACACAGCATGTCCTTTGTATCAACCACATGTCATTGCCGACCATCTCCGGGTGTGCTACGCGGGACTTTCCGACGGCTCGGCGGTTGCTTGGACAAATGCATATGTGGTATTTGGTATGGCACATAACCTCCGCGCCATGAGCACCACTGGAACAATCCATGACATGGAGATGGCTCAGTATTACCTTGCCCGGGTTTACACGTCGCTGAATCGTCTTCTCACAGCACCACCATCTCTGGGCCAAGTACAGTGTCTGGTTGGAGTCGCAATGCTCATCATGAGTAGCCCGTGCAGCTATAACAAATCAGAAGGGCACTTTATATCCACCGCACTTCGTATTGCCCGAAGTCTTGCCTATAGCCGTGATACGACGGGGCCTACAACTACATCTCACGACAACTCACAACTGCTTCGAGTTTTCTGGATTGCTTTCATCCTTGACTCTGATTTGAGCATCTTGAACAACACACCCAGGACATATCAACTTGATGATGTCGCTGAGTGTGCTGACGTTGTGGCGAATGAGCTTGGGACAGTCACTGCAGCTGAAGGCGGTTGGCAAGTGCACATATTCTTTCTGTCCACAAGACTTGCTCTGCTGCAGACAGAAGCCATCGATCAGGTTCTCTCGTTGAAAGCGCGTAACATGTCTCCACTGGAACTCACAGCTGCGGCGACAATCGTTCTTGCGCGTTTGCAGAATTTTCACGAGCAACACCAAGTGTTTCAGCTTGATGCAAACCAACTGTTTCAACTACTCTACCAATCCGATGTTGTACATTGTGTTGGGCTCGAGTCCAAGTACTTTGCAACCATCTATCGACTGCATGCTTTCATGGCACTTGGCATGGATGCAAAGATCAATCCGTTTGAGCGAGAGGGCTTGGAAATGATGTCAAAAGTAAAACAACACAAGGTTGTCCGAGAGGCAAAGAGGCTGTTGAGCCTATTGACAGTCGCCCCTCGAGGCAATATCGCCTTGTATTGGTGAGTGAGCAGATCCACACAGAGCCATCGAAGCCTCTCTCCTACATGTGATTACTCAACTTCTTGACATCTGCTAACTTCACTGCAGGACAATTCATCCTATCCTCGCTGCAGCGCTCGTCACCATTTTCGCACACCATACCCACAATCCGAAAAGCGAAGCTCTTACATCCGCAGAGATGCACATATACCGCCAAGTACTGAGTAACTTTGACACTATGCTCCAAGCCAGTAACAGCACAGGCTTGGAAAAGAACAGAGAGCTGTGCATGGTCATGTTTTTGAAACTCGAAGAGGAATCGGGTGCCCAATGAATTGTTGGAAAGGGCAATCGTGCATCAAACTCTGATGTATTACATGATGGAATAATTATTTAGGTCAAGTTTAGGGTATTCAAGCAAGTAGTTGATGTTTGATGCTTTCGAAGTGGATAACTTGGCAGCTACCATATCTAGACGAGCTTGATATTGGGGCACTATCGGGGTTAATAACAACTATAGTGCCGTTTTACAATATGCTTCTAGACTAGCTGATGACTTGAAAAAAAGGACTACAGTCTCAGTCCGAGTTGTTCAATTTTGTGGCGTATACAGTATGATGAGGATAGTTAGACAATGTTCTCGATAACGGCTTATATGTGATCCAGAACAGCCAACTTATATACTCCCCTCCAAGGAGATGAGGATGGCCTTTTTGCCGTCGAACCTGGACATTTCTTTCAAGTCAGCAGAGCAGCAGCAGCAGAGCAGCAGCAGCAGTAGTCAGGAGGATACTTACTAATAAGATGTAGTAGGCGATAGTGTAAGGAGAAGAAGAGAAGAATATATTTTAGCGCTTTTTAGTGCCCTAGCGACCTATAGTTACCTCTATAGGCTACCGCCTATTAGTGTTTAGTTGTATACGCAATATTTTAGTACTAAATCTTATTATAGCCCTTAGGGCCTTAGGCTTAGTAGCCTAAGGCCTAAAATATTTTAACTTCTATATCTCGTATCTAGCACGAAGGGTGTTAACATTTATCGTTCTCTATATAGCTTTCACTAGTCTACTAGCGGACAACATCAATAAAAAAAATACTCCCCTCCAACTCGGCATGCCTTATTGGCAATATATTGGACCTGCTGATTCGGCTCTGCAACGGAAAAGCATGAGACATGCTGCATTTTACGAATGCTTCGTAGATCCATGGAAACCCTAAAGAGCAAAGGTAATAAGATTGCGGATCGGAGTCGTTCTACATATGATCATGCAGCAAATTTGAAGACGTTTACTATATCGGCATCTTCCATATCTACTGTTCATTACTTTACAGCGATCGAGTCCCAGGTCTCCCTCGGAAGTTTTTCTTTTTCTGAGATCTTATTACGGATACATGATTTAGTTTCGCCACAGTCATCGTCTATCCCTCTACGAGCATCAAATCAGGTAGACCAAAAGAGCATCTGGCAAACTCACGAGACCAAAAAAAAAAGAGCGAACATGCTCAAAGAAGATTGTATAGAATTGAAGTTGGCGTTCTAGAAGGAGAAAAAGAAATCTGTTCTCTAATGAAACGCCACCACTGAATATCTTAGCTCAGTTGCGAATAGGCTTCAATTTGACAAAGAGATCCTTCTTTTCCCAAATCCCGTACACTTTCTGGTTAGACCAGCCTTCACTCTCGGGACAAAGCTCGAAGTCAAAGTGCCACAGCACATTAGCAAGTATAGCACGCATCTCATGGTACGCCAGACTACGGGGGGTTTTGTGTTAGCTTCAATTCTGACAAATGGTATAGTTTTGTGTGAGTGTGCATACTTTTTTCCCAAGCAATTGCGCGGTCCGACAGAGAAGGGCTGCATTGCCTCTTTTTGGTCACCATCGTATCCCGTGTTTGGGAGCCAACGCTCCGGCTCGAAAGAGTCGGGATTCTTAAAGTTGAGGGCCGAGCGGTACGCAGAGTTGTGTGCTACGCCGACACGAGTCTGCAAATGTGCTTGTTAGTCGTGATCTATTCCTGTATCATTGTTCGTTACATACTCCTTCGGGTAGCCAATCGCCCATGACGGCATTACCTCCTGGCGCGATTACACGCGGACTCGCGATAGGAACAGGTGGGTAACATCGGAGGGTTTCTTCGAGGCAAGCGGACATGTATGGCAAACGTGCCAACTCCTCAAACGTCAACTGCTCAAGAGATAATTTTCGTATTTCCTCCACAAGCTTCTGCATCTTGGACGGGTTCTTGAGCAAATAGAATGTCGCGCCGCTCAACACACTCGCGGTAGTTTCGGTACCTGCAAGCATGAAGAGTGAGGCATTGGAGTGCATCTCCTGTAGACTTAAAAGGTCTTTTCCCTTGTCCATGACAAGCTTCCAGATGTCCGCTTTGGAAGGATCGTCGCCCTTTTCAATGCGCCGGTTCACTCGCTCTATCGCGTGGTTGAAATGGAGTGCTAGGTCGTCGCGCAACGACTGAGGCGTAAACACGCTCATGAAGAATTCTAGCAGGGGGAATTCTTTTCCAATGCGAAAATAAGTTCCCATCTTAAGGCCACCAAATACGGCTTTAACCCATGGTGTGTACTCGCCCGTGTCGAGCATGCCTAGAGGCTCGCCAAACGCGAGATCGCCCATAATGTCGAAAGTGGCGCAGTTGTACGTCTTGACCATCTCGAGCTTAACATCTGGGTTTTCCGAAACAGCGTGATATAAGTTCTGAATGAGCTTGTTGATATGAGTGTAGATCATGGGCTCCTGGAGCTTTAAGGCTTTGTCACTGAAAGCATTCGTGAAGATCTTGCGGATACGGCCGTGGTCCTGTGGGTCTGTTTGATTTATAACAGACGGCTTACTGTTTGGACCCTCCTGTAACAAGGTGCGGTAGTCTTTCGAGTTTTCTAGCCGACCCCCTGTACGGAAACCGCTAATGTCCTTCCAGGCTTGAGAGTTGATGTAGCTAAGTCTGTCCGGACCTAACCTCACAACCTCCCCATACTTTTCGTGACATTGGCGTACCCAAGTGGTCTCGTCACCTTTGTAGATATAGTAGCACCAAACGAGACCTGTCGCTTTAGCGAGCGTTGGTCCGGGATCTATGCAATGTTTTGTAAGCAGTGGCTGTTTTTTTGAGAATGGATGGTAACTTACATTTGCGCAACGGATGAAAGTAAACATTGTAAACGGCTGTGAAGATAACATTCAGGGCGACCAGGGCGACGATTCCACTGAAGTAAAGTGGAATATTCCCCAGTCGGAGGAAACGCGCTGAAATGCTGAGCTGCGAAAAACTCGACATTCTGCCTAGCTATAGGGAACAACTGCAAGACTAATCAAGATTAGATATTGAAAAAACAAAGAGTATTCACTGTGACTTTAAGTACGCCGTCCGACGCTGGATCCGGATGCCCCGGGCCAGTTGCCACCCAGCCGTTGCGACACAGTCGCCCTATCTGAAAATAATACTGAGTTAGCCGCTAAGTCAGCCGCCAAGCCTACCCTACGCTACGCGCGCAATTATAATTATAATTAGGATCACTATTACTATTACTATTACTAGATTACTATATAAGTACTAATATTATAATATTAGTATATTAAATAATTATAAGTAGTATAAGCTTATTTATAGCGCTACTATATAAATAAATATCTAATAGAACGCTTAAGTCTACCTATATAGTATAATATAACTAATCCTTCTTTTTTTTTCTCTTTCTCTACTACTAGTCTATAATATCTATAGTACTTACAGTAGGGTAACAAAAAGAAAATAGTTTTTAAAAAGGTCTAGTTTTCACTACTCTATTACTAGCTAATTAGAGTAGCTATTTAGTTACTTTTTATTGCGTTTAAAAGATTGTTTCTAATAGTATCTCTTAGAATATAGGCTAGTTTCCTATTTAGGCTAGCCTATAACTTTTACTACTACGAAAGTTAGAGAAAAAGAAAATTTAATATTAAAACTATTATAACTTTTTTTCTAGCGTATAATTTTGTATTATTATTTAATATATTAATTTAAATAGTTATAATCTATAATTTGCGAGAGTCTTAGATTTTTTAGATTAGGTATTAAATAGTTAGACTTAATTCTTATTTTTTTTAAACTTTTAGATTTAAATATTTATTAAATCTAGTCTAGTACTTTATGTACTAGCTATTAGCTTCTATAATAGCTTAATATTATCTAGGTATAGATAAAATATAATTATCTATAGCCTCTTATAGTAAATGTAGCTGCTCTTCTTTAATTACCTTAATAAAAGCTTTAATACTTTTATTAGTTAAGCCTACGCCTAAAGAGCCTTTTAGTCTTTTATTTAGAGCGTTTTTAAGTAAGCTTTAAATATTTTCTATTATATTTAAATCTAGTAAATAGAGAGAATATATAAAAAGAAGTATTAAATTTTATTTAAACTAATCTAAAATCTCTTTAGTTTTATAAATTAGAGCGTTATCTTATTAAAATTAATAATCTAGATAGATTAGTAATAGCCCTTTAGAATAATTTAAAAATTATTAAAATTAGTTAAGAAATAAAAGAGTTATAAAGGTTTTAACTCTATAATAAAGCTATTAGACTTACCTCTTTTAAAAGTTAGTTTAACTACTTTATTTAAGACTTTTCTTATATAGTCTTTATTTATAAAGGTAGTAGTAGTTTTTAGCTCTCTAATAACTACTAGATCTAATTAGTCTTCTATCTAAATAGAGCCCTAGACTTAAATAGAGATATCTTAAGCTAAATTAATCTAAATAAGTTAGTTATTAAAGATATAAAATTTCTAAAAAATACTAGATATAATCTAGTATTTTTTAATTTAGATAGAATATTTTTAATATACTAGTTAAATTAGAATTTACTAATTCTTTACTAGTTCTCTTTTTTTACCTCTTTCTAATATATTCTAATCTAGATCTATATTATAGGCTAGCCCTTTATATAGAATATATAAAGGTACTTAATAGTATTATATAGTCTAAGAAGATATCTATAGAAAGGCTCTATAGTAGCTTATATACCTCTAGCTTATACTAAAGTTCCTCTAAGATTTCTAGAATAGGTATAGCCTAATTCTTTATATATCTCTCTATCTACTTCTATTATAATTTTTCTTAGGTATATTATATAGGTAGAACGCGCTCTTTATATTATTATTATAGTACTAGATTATATCTAGATTATATTACTACTATATTATAGCGTATTTTAGTATTTATCTATACGCTATAAGCGAGAG
>Ga0265798_10009386_pt1 | contig 12242 bp, 8 predicted proteins | sample P3T30metagenome_FD_192430 | JGI IMG/M metagenome (GOLD analysis project Ga0265798, IMG submission 192430) | Plant litter microbial communities from East Loma Ridge, Irvine, California - P3 T30 | ecosystem: Environmental > Terrestrial > Plant litter > Unclassified | place: USA: California... | reverse complement strand
GATTTTTATACAGATACAGATAATGCCGCCAGGATAAAATCAGGCTCGGCACTATATTTCTGGAGAAAGAAAAACAACAACCCTGTAAGCAGCTATGCTACGCTAACCCTTTCGGGCCTTGTAACAAATGCCGGTACACCGGGCTATGGCGGAGAAACTAACGAAAGTTTTTACCCTGCTAACACAGAGGCTAACCCTAACAATGTTGCCGGCTGGATAATTTCTCCGGGACAAGGTTTCCTTGTAAGGCTTGCAGCAGGTGTAACACAAAACGTAGTATTTAAAAATAGTATGCGTCGTAATGCTACAATAGCAACAGCAACACCGGCGGGTCAGCCGTTCTTTAGAACAGCGCAAAGCAGTGCCCCGTCACGCTATTGGTTAAACCTTACCGATGCTACAGGAATATACAGCCAGGCGCTTGTGGCTTACAGCCAGGAAGGTACCCTTGGTGTAGATTACGGTTATGATGGTTTTGAGCTTGCACAAGGCAGCGTAAGGCTTTACTCAAAACAGGGCGAAGACAACTTTACCATCCAGGCAAGGCCGGATTTTATGGCAACAGACGTTGTAAAAGTAGGTTACACTATTACTGCAGCAGGCCAGTATACCCTAAAATTGAACGAGCTTGACGGTGTATTTGAAGGTAGTCAGGATATTTATCTTAAAGATAACCAGCTGGGTACAACCTACAATCTCAAAGGTGGCGACTATGTGTTTACAACAGATGCAGGTACCTTTGGCGACAGGTTTGAGGTTGTGTACGTAAACACTACACTTGATGTAACCAGCCCTGAATATGCCCTTAACAATGTACTTGTATACAAAGCTAACGGCAGCAGCACGATAAACATAACCAGCGGTAGCTTAGAAATGAGCAACGTAACGGTATATGATATTCGTGGCAGGCAGATATATAACAAAGCGGTAAGCGGAACACAGGCTTCTGTAACCGACTTAAATATTGCGCAGCAGGTTGTCATTGTTGAGGTAACTACCACAGCAGGCAAAGTGAGCAAAAAAGTTATATTCTAATTAAGACATACGGTCCGTGGGGCAGCAGTTTCCGCGGATTTCAGGATAAGAACTGATTTACCCCCAATATTCTTATAGCGCGTGTTCCCTAAGGAACACGCGCTTTTTTTTGTAATAATTTAATAAAATCCTGTAGTAAAAAAGGGCTTGTTGTTAAATTATCAAAATATTATAGTATTTAAATTTTAATTAACGAAATGGGGGATTCCTTTAACCTTTAGGAGGGAAAACCGTGCCCGCTTTATTTAGTCATTTGTACCATTAAAATAAACCCCTAAAAGTTTTTAGTTATGCAAATTACTACCAAAGGAAAAAGCGTTGCAATACTCATGTTTTTCATGAGCTTTTTAAGCTTTGCCCAAACCAATGTATGGACGGGTGCGCAAAGCACATCATGGAACAATGCGGCCAACTGGTCGTTAAATACGTTGCCTTTACTGGCTACTAATGTAGAGATACCGGCGGTAACCTCGGGCAACTATCCTCTTGTAAACGGCGAGAGTGGCCTTGCAGACTGCCATAACCTTAACATTGCAGATGGTGCTACCATAAACGTAACAGGATACGGCAATTTGCGTATATCAGGAGCTATCTCCGGCAACGGAAAAATAAACGCGGTAAATGGCGGTACTGTTGTAATGATAGGTACTGTGCCACAGGTTTTAGATGCTTCTGTATTTACTAATAATACAGTAAGCAGCTTAACAACATATAATGCGCTGGGCGTAACATTAGTGGGCAACCTTGACCTTACAGGTGTGTTAACCCTGCAAAGCGGCGTTTTTAACACCGGTGGAGGCCTTACCCTAAAAAGCGATGCAGCTACTACGGCGCAGGTGGCAGAATCTGCCGGCGCTGTTACGGGCAACGTAACGGTAGAGCGATTTATACCGGCGCGCAGGGCGTTCAGGCTAATGAGCCCGTCTACTACAGGTGGCACAATAAGCAGCAACTGGCAGGAAGGCGCACCGGCTACAAACCCGGTTGGCTTTGGTACAGATATTACCGGCCCGGGCGGTACAGCAAATGGCTTCGATGTATCGGGCTCAAACAACCCGTCATTATTTACACACAACAATCTTACTTCAACATGGGAGGCTGTAGCGTCTACATCGGGCACATTAAACGCAGGAGCAGCTTACAGGCTATTGGTTCGTGGCGACAGGACGGTAGACCAGGCATCAAATTCGGCGGTACCTACGGCCACTACACTACGCACAACAGGTGCATTAACAACGGGCACAGTATGGGCAACCAACCTTAGTCCGGTAGCGGGCGGGTTTAGCCTTGTGGGCAACCCTTACCAGTCGGTTGTAAATATGGAGCAGCTTCTAAACGATTCAGGCGCTCTAAACATCAATAACAACTTTTATTACGTGTGGGACCCTACCTTAAACACAAGGGGCGCTTATGTAACCGTAATTGTAGATTCTAACACTAACACAAACCCAACATCAGATGCTAACAACTACCTGCAGCCCAACCAGGCATTTTTTGTGCAGACAAAGGCAGCAGGCGCAGCAGGGTTAACATTTAAAGAAGAACATAAGTACACAGGCAGCACAGCAACGCCTAACCTGTACAGAACAAACAACAGCCAGCCGGCTGCGGCCATAGCGGTAGGTATGTACACTAATGAGAGCCTTGCTTCAAATGGCCCTGCGGCAGATGGTTTTATGGTGCGCTTTAGCGATGCCTACAGCAATGATGTAGACGCGCTGGATGCCCTTAAACCAGTTAACCAGGATGAAAACGTAGGCCTTGTTAACAACGGCAGTTCATTAAGCTTAGAGAGCCGTGCCCTGCCACAGGTAGGAGAGGTGCTTGCACTAAGCAACACCACATACCGCGCAACGGAGTACACGTATAAAGTAGATGTAAGTAACCTTGAAGGCGTAACGGCTTATCTGCACGATACGTTTTTAGGCACAGAGACGCAGCTTCAAAACAATGCCGAAAGCCTATACAGCTTTAGCGTTATCGCAACAGATCCTGCAAGCAGCGCCCAGGACCGTTTTAAAATTGTATTTGAAACCGAAATATTATCTGTAGGTACGCCGGTTGCTCAGGTAGTAGGGCTTTATCCTAACCCGTCTAACGGATCATCATTTAATGTGCTTATGCCGGCTACCGAAAATGTAACGGTAAATATATACAACCAGCTTGGCCAAAAAATAGCTGCAACAGCCACAGCTCAGGATGCAGGCTTTGCAATACAGCCTCAAACGCCCCTTGGCGCCGGTATTTACATGGTAGAAATAAACGACGGACAAAAAGCATACACCCAAAAATTAATTGTAAAAAACTAAGTTATGAAAATTACCAAATCTTATTTTGTAAAAGCTGTAGCGTTTATTGCTTTACTATTTGTACTGTTTACCCCTAACGTTTCTGTTGCCCAAACGGCTTTTGAAGAAGATGTTAATGATCAGTCAGAACCCATCGAGGCACCTATAAACAATTTTGTACTGGCAGGCGTTGTGGCAGCAATTGCCATGGGTTATGTAGTGGTTTCTAAAAAAAGGCTAAGGGCCTAAATAAATATGCAAAGTACAGCGCAACAGCTGTATATTTAAACAGGGTATGTGCAGCAGTACATGCCCTGTTTTTATTTGGGGCACCACCTTTGCAACTCGCTAACTTTAACTATATTTGCCGATTAATTCGCGTACCTTTACGGGTAGACTGCGCCCAATATATAGACTGATAACAGACGAAGATGAAGCATATTAGGAATTTTTGCATTATTGCGCATATTGACCACGGTAAAAGTACCCTGGCAGACCGCCTGCTTGATGCTACCCAAACCGTAACCAAACGCGAAAGCCAGGCACAGCTGCTTGATAATATGGACCTTGAGCGTGAGCGCGGCATTACCATCAAGAGCCACGCCATACAAATGGAATATACCTATAAGGGCCAGGAATATATACTGAACCTTATTGATACCCCGGGCCACGTAGATTTTAGCTACGAGGTTTCGCGCTCTATTGCAGCTTGCGAAGGCGCCCTGCTTATTGTAGATGCCGCTCAAAGCATACAGGCGCAAACCATTAGCAACCTGTACCTTGCATTAGAAAACGACCTGGAAATCATCCCGGTACTTAATAAAATAGACTTACCAAGCGCTAATCCTGAAGAGGTTAGCGATGATATTGTAGACCTGTTGGGCTGCAAGTTGGAAGACATTATTCCGGCGAGTGGTAAAACAGGCCTGGGTGTAGAAGAAATTCTTGCAGCCATTATAGAGCGTATTCCTGCGCCTAAGGGCGACCCGGATGAGCCGCTTCAGGCGCTTATTTTTGACTCGGTATACAACCCGTTCCGTGGTATTGAGGTTATCTTCCGTGTTAAGAACGGATCGATCAAAAAAGGCCAGAAAATTAAATTTATGGCTACCGGCAACGAGTATTTTGCCGACGAAATTGGTACGCTAAAACTAAACCAGGTGCCAAAGCAGGAAGTAAGCGCTGGCGATGTGGGCTACCTTATTAGCGGTATTAAAGAAGCCAAAGAGGTTAAGGTAGGCGACACACTTACGGATGCCAAAAACCCTACCCAAAACATGGTAAGCGGTTTTGAAGATGTGAAGCCCATGGTGTTTGCCGGTATTTACCCGGTTGATACCGAAGATTATGAAGAGCTGCGCAACTCTATGGAAAAGCTACAGCTAAACGATGCCTCACTGGTGTTTGCACCGGAGAGCTCGGCGGCACTGGGCTTTGGTTTCCGATGCGGTTTCCTGGGCATGCTGCACATGGAAATTATCCAGGAGCGCCTGGAGCGTGAGTTCGACATGACGGTTATTACTACCGTTCCCAACGTGTCGTATCTCGCCTACACTAAAAAAGAACCTGAAAAGCCACTTATTGTAAACAACCCGAGCGACCTGCCTGAGCCTTCTAAGCTAAGCCATGTAGAGGAGCCGTATATCAAAGCAACCATCATTACAAAAGCCGACTTTGTGGGTAACGTAATGGGCCTGTGTATAGAAAAGCGCGGTATTATTACCAACCAGACCTATCTTACTACAGAGCGTGTAGAGCTTAACTTTGACATGCCGCTGGCCGAGATTGTATTTGACTTTTACGACCGCCTTAAAACGGTTTCTAAAGGTTATGCCTCTTTCGACTATTCGCCTATAGGCATGCGCACCTCAAAACTGGTACGCCTTGACGTACTGCTTAATGCGCAGCCGGTAGATGCACTGAGTGCACTAATACACGAAGACAACGCCTACAACATAGGTAAGAAAATGTGCGAAAAGCTTAAGGAGCTTATTCCGCGCCAGCAGTTTGACATCCCAATCCAGGCGGCAATCGGTGTTAAGGTTATCAGCCGCGAAACGGTTAAGGCACTCCGCAAAGACGTTACCGCCAAGTGTTATGGGGGTGATATATCGCGTAAACGTAAACTTCTTGAAAAACAGAAAAAAGGTAAGAAACGCATGCGCCAGGTGGGCAACGTAGAGATTCCGCAGGAAGCCTTTATGGCGGTTTTGAAGCTGAACGATTAGATAGTATTTTAGAATATTAGTATATCAGTATTTTAGACTGTTAGACTTGAGATGATAATAATAGACCCGGTACAGATGTGCCGGGTTTTTTTGTAGATTTAATTCAAATTCCTCAATTATGAAATGGACTGAAAAATATTTTTACGACACTTTACTTTATGAAAAAATAATTCAAAATAAGGTAATAGATTTTGGCAATCAAGAAATTGAAATTGTCGGTTTCACAAACGATACAATAGAATTAATTAACTGTCACATCATAGCTGGTAAAATTAGATTTAAGGATATTGATAATCAAGATTTATCAATTCGCTTCATCAATTGTAATATTGAGGCAAAATTAAAATTTGAGAATTGTAAATTCGAAAATTTGGAATTTAGAAATATTAGCAATTTAAAATCTCTAAGACTTGATAAAGGGTATAATTTTAATGATGATGATATAACAATGTTAAATAGATTTTACTTTTTATATGACAAAGAAATTTCTAGTTCTCTACACACTGATTTTTACTTTAAAGAATGTTCGTTTGGGAGAGAATTTTTATTTAGGGATATTAAACAAGAAAGCGGTACTTTTATCTTTGAGTTAAATACAATTGGGAATTCTGATTTAGAAGGGAATAATATTCGTCATTATTTCAATATTACTAATTCAATTTTGAATAATGTATGCTTTCATAAAAATAATTTTCTCTCTACTTTCTTGATTAACGAATGTACCTTTAATTATAAAGATATAACCACTTTAAAATACACAAGTACCACATTTTCACTTAACAAATTCAGCAAAATTGCTTTTCAAAATTCTAATTTTAACGATAAAACGCTGTTTGGAAGATGTCAATTTATGGATATGGCTTATTTCGAAAATATTGAAAACATTGAAAATTCTGAACTTAAATTTAGTGATTGCCAATTTGATCAATATACAACTTTTACAAGAGCAAAAATTTCTAACTTTTCTATAGAAAAAAGTGTATTTCAAAATATAGTATCATTTCAAGACACAAGATTTAAAACAATTAAAATTGACAAGCCTCATTTTGACAAGTTGGCATATTTTGACGGTATACAGATTGATGAAATAGATAAATGCGACAGAAGAACAGTCCGCACCATAAAACAACAACTTCAAAAAGCTGATAATAAGATAGATTATAACCGTTTTCGAGCTTATGAGTTAGCTGCTTACTACAGAGAACTTGAATGGACTTGGAAAGATGGTAAAGATAAATTTATCCTTGGCGCCACTTGGCTTGTGACCGGCTTTGACCACAGTTGGCGTAGGGCAGTAGGATTTACTATATGTAGTGGTTTTGCCTGGTATTCAGTTTTATACTTCAGCAAATTCCACGGTAGTTTTGACTTTAGTAAAATCAATAATTATTTTACTGGGGCATTTAGGTTCTTTTTAGTAACTGATTTTTCGAGTCCATTTAAAGACAAAGGAGATTATTTGGATAATGCGTTACTATGGGTGCCACTTATATTAGGCAAAATCTTCATCGCCTTTGGCATTTACGAAATGATACAGGCCTTCCGTAAGTTTAAGGCATAATTTAGCCGTTTGATTGTACCAAAAGAAGTTGTTTCCTTGAATTTTTGGTTCTTTTGTTTCAAGACAAAAGAACATTCTTTGTTACTTTGCAGCTCTGCCCTTTGAAACATAAACATGGAAGATTCACCAAAAAAATTCGACCGCATAGTATCCATCCTCATCCAGCTGCAGTCTAAAAAGACCGTGCGGGCGCAGGAGCTGGCCGAACGCTTTGGCGTGAGCCTTCGCACCATTTACCGCGACATCCGCTCGCTCGAGGCCTCAGGTGTGCCGCTGTATGGCGAGGCCGGCACAGGCTACTCGCTGGTAGACGGCTACAGGCTGCCCCCGGTAATGTTTACCCGCGAGGAAGCCGCCAGTTTTATAGCCGCCGAAAAGCTGGTGCAAAAATTTACGGATAAAGCCCTGGGCGAAAGCTACAACAGCGCCATGTTCAAGATAAAGGCCATCCTTAAAAATGTAGATAAAGACTGGCTGCAACACATGGAAGAAAACGTGCTGATGCAGCAAACCAACACGCTGGCACCCGATCCGGTACCTAATGTGCTTGCCGTGCTGATGAAAAGCATTGCAGAAAAATGCTGTGTTACCGTGCACTACCAGGCCATGGAAGCCGAAGCTGTGAGTCCGCGGTTAATAGAGCCGGTGGGTGTTTTTCATGATTACAGCAACTGGTATGCTATTGGCTTTTGCCATTTGCGCCAGGATTACCGGCAGTTCAGGACCGACCGTATTAGCGGCATATCCGAAACTAATACACCCTTTACGCTCGCGCACCAGCCGCTTGAGCATTACCTTAAAAAAGACCAGAAGCAATATCCCACAACTCGGGTGCGCATGCTGGTCGACCCCAAGTTTGCACGCTACCTGAGCACCGAAAAATATTACCACGGCTTTGTGTCAGAAAAAGTTACTAAAGACGGCGTAGAAATGCTGTTTATGTCGCGCGATGTAGAACAATGGTTTCCGCGCTGGTACCTTATGTATGCCGATTTTGCCACCATTTTAGAACCACAGGAACTTAAAGACACGGTTGCCAAACTGCTTGAAAACTACAGCGAACGCCTTATAAAAAAACATCCCGAAAGCCTGTAGCCTTCGGGATGTTTTTGTTAGTAACGTTCCCAAAAAAACGGCGGTTCAATGCCCAGCGCCCTCAGGTACACATAGCCTTGCCCCCTGTGGTGTATTTCATTATCAATAAAATACAGGATGTTTTGCAAAATCGGGAATTCATATTGCCCAAAAAGCTTAAACGTTTCGCTAAACTCTTCCTCCTTCAGGTCGGCCCAGTAGTAGTTAATGGCATCTGTTGCTTTATCCCACGCGGTAAGATACTCGGCTTTGGTGGTAAACACATGGCCTTCTTCGGTATAAGGCGTGTCTTTGCGCTCCAGAATGGCTTTAAGCGCCGGTGCACCAATAGAAAGCAACTCAGAGGTGAGCTGCGCAAACGTGCGCATACCGCCTATTGAGAATTCCATAAAGTCTTTTTCAGGAAATTTTTCAATAACCCTTTTGGTAAGGGCACGGTGGCCTATCCAGTGGTTTAACAATTGCTCTTTGCTGATAATTTGCGTGATCGTTTCCATAATAACAGGTTGTTTTTGATTTATAGTACAAATGTACCCCCGGGTATTGACAACAGTATGTCAGCAGGAAAACAGGAACGTGAGATTTTTTTTATTAGAATCAGATTTGTGGGTGGGACAAGCCATACGAGTGAAGCTAAAGGCCTTAAACTTCGTTGCGTGAAGCAAATTATCGGTTGAGGCGTTAAGAACGATTTGCTGTTTGAGCGCAGCGAGTTCAAATCGTTTAGCCGAAAACGATAATTTGTAGCATAAGAAGTTGGTGCCTTGAATTTTTGGTTCTTTTGTTTCAAGACAAAAGAACAATAACTTTACAACTTTCAACTTTACGACTTTCTAACTAAGTTGTACCTTTACGACTTTAAAAACTTTACGACTTTCGACTTTCATGATAGAAGATAAAAACCAGCAACGCACCAGCCTTAGCAGCCTGGGCGAATTCGGACTTATACAGCACCTTACGCAAAACATAGAAATAACACAGCCGGGCACCCTTACCGGCATAGGTGACGATGCCGCTGTACTCGACTTTAAAGATAAAAAAGTAGTGGTTAGTACTGACCTGCTTGTAGAAGGTGTACATTTTGACCTGGCTTACATGCCGCTTAAGCACCTGGGCTATAAAGCCGTGGTGGTCAACCTGAGCGACATTTGTGCCATGAATGCAAAACCCACACAAATAACTGTAAGCATTGCTGTGAGCAACCGTTTTCCTATAGAGGCGTTAGATGAATTATATGATGGTATAAAACATGCCGCAAAAATATATGGTGTAGATATAGTGGGTGGCGATACCACATCGTCTACCAAGGGGATGCTGCTGAGCATTACCGCACTGGGCGAGGCAGATGCCGAAGATATAACCTACCGCAAAGGTGCCGGCAGCACCGATTTGCTTGTTGTTACCGGCGATGTGGGCGCTGCTTATATGGGCCTGCAGGTGCTGGAACGCGAAAAACAGGTATTTCAGGTTAACCCCAACAACCAGCCCGACCTGGATGGCTACAGCTACCTGATTGAGCGCCAGCTAAAGCCGGAGGCACGCCGCGATATTAAAGAGATTTTTAAGGCACTGGAGTTGCAGCCAACATCTATGATTGATGTCAGCGACGGGCTTTCGTCTGAAATTATACACCTCTGCAAAAACAGCGGGGTAGGCTGTAATTTATATGAAGAAAAAATACCGGTAGACCCACAGCTTATCAACGCTTGCGAAGAGTTTAATATTGATATCACCACCGTTGCCATCAATGGTGGCGAAGATTATGAGTTGCTCTTTACCATTAAGCAGGAAGATTATGATAAGATCAAGGCCAATCCTAACTTTACCGTAATAGGCCACATGACGCAGGAAAGCGAAGGGATACACCTTATTACCCGTGCCAATACCAAGATTCCGCTTAAAGCGCGCGGCTGGAACGCCCTTACCGAGGGGGAGGAATAAACGATTCCCATCATACCACAAAAATAAAACCCCGAAGCAATGCTCCGGGGTTTATTTTTATATCTAACTGTAAACTATTTCCCTAAAAACGCATTTAGAAGGAAGGTAGTTGAACTGTCGTGTTGTTTAACCTCACCTGAGTTGATCTCGCCAAGGATAGAGTTAGCAAGTTGCTTGCCCAGTTCTACACCCCATTGGTCATAACTAAAAATGTTCCATATAACGCCCTGTACAAAAATCTTGTGTTCATATAGCGCCACAAGCGATCCAAGGGTTTTTGGTGTAAGCTTTTTTATGAGTAGGGTATTTGTAGGTTTATTGCCTTTAAATACTTTAAACGGCGTTAAATAAGCCGCTTTCTCGGCAGCAACGCCGGCTTTGTCAAACTCCGCTTTAACCACTGCCTCAGTTTTGCCGTTAAGCAACGCCTCAGTCTGCGCAAAAAAGTTACTCATTAGTTTATCGTGGTGGTCTTTGTTGCCATGTAACGGCTCAATAAAGCCAATAAAATCGGTCGGGATAAGCTTGGTGCCCTGGTGAATTAGTTGAAAAAACGCGTGCTGGCTGTTAGTGCCCGGCTCTCCCCAAATAATGGTGCCCGTTTGATAGTTAACCGGATTGCCATCGCGGCCCACGCTCTTACCGTTGCTCTCCATAATACCCTGTTGCAGGTATGGAGCAAGTTTTTGCAGGTATTGGGTGTACGGTATAAGTGCTTCGCTTTCTGCACCAAAAAAGTTATTGTACCAAATGCTTAACAGCGCAAGTACCACCGGCAGGTTTTCTTCAAATTCGGCCGTGCGGAAGTGCTCGTCCATTTCGTTAGCACCTTTTAGCAGGTCGTCAAAATTGTCAAAGCCCACAGCCAGTGCTATCGTTAAGCCTACGGCGCTCCAAAGTGAGAAACGTCCGCCTACCCAATCCCACATCGGGAAGATGTTAGCTTCATCTATACCAAATTCGGTAACCTTCTGTATGTTGGTAGACACCGCAACAAAGTGTTTGGCTACATCGCTTTGGCTGGCCGTTTTAAGGAACCAGTCGCGTGCTGTTTCAGCATTGGTAAGGGTTTCCTGAGTGGTAAACGTTTTAGAGGCAATAACAAACAGCGTGGTTTCCGGGTCAAGCCCTTTAAGGCTTTCCATAACGTGGTCGCCATCTACGTTAGAGATGAACCTAACGTTAAGCTGGTTTTTATAATATTTAAGCGCTTCTACAACCATGGCGGGGCCAAGGTCAGAGCCGCCTATGCCTATGTTAACCACATCAGTAAACGGTTTGCCGGTATAGCCGGTTTTCTTTCCGCTTATTATTTCTTCGGTAAAGGCTTTTATTTTGTTTTTTACGGCATATACTTCCGGCATTACATTCTCGCCATCTACAATAACGGTAGCGCTTTCCGACGCACGAAGTGCAGTATGTAATACGGCACGGCCTTCGGTACGGTTTATGGCCTCACCGCCAAAGTAGCTTTCTATAGCGCCTTTAAGGTCAACTTCCTTAGCAAGGTCCTGCAACAGGCTTATTGTTTTCTGGTCGATAATGTTTTTAGAGTAATCTACTAAAAAGTCCTGCCATTTAATGTTGAACTTTTGTGCCCTTTCGGTATCGGCCGCAAACAGATCCTGCATTTGGGTATATTGCATATCGGCAAAGTGGCCGCGAAGCGCTTCCCATGCTGCTGTACCACTCGGGTTAGTATTTTGTAATGCCATTTTTCTTCAGTTTTGTTTATTATTATTGGGAATTAAATTTTTTGTCAGAGATATCATCCAGCTCTTTTTTAAGCGGACCTATAAGCTGCTTAAAGGCCGGCAGGTCTTTAGATGCCATAGGCTCGCTGCTGGGCAGGCTTTGTTTAAGCGCATCTACCTGTACACCATTTTTCCAGAAGCGGTAACATACATGCGGACCGGTAGCAAGGCCGGTACTGCCTACTAGGCCTATAGTTTGCCCCTGGCTAACGTGCTGGCCGTTGCGCACCAGTATCCTGCTCATGTGCAGGTATTGGGTGGTATACGTGCCGTTGTGTTTTACTTTTACAAAGTTACCGTTGCCCGATGTGTACCCGGCCTGTATAACCGTGCCGTTTGC
>Ga0265798_10009382_pt1 | contig 12246 bp, 7 predicted proteins | sample P3T30metagenome_FD_192430 | JGI IMG/M metagenome (GOLD analysis project Ga0265798, IMG submission 192430) | Plant litter microbial communities from East Loma Ridge, Irvine, California - P3 T30 | ecosystem: Environmental > Terrestrial > Plant litter > Unclassified | place: USA: California... | reverse complement strand
GGGCAATGCAGTGGTTCCAGGGGATGTTAAGTTCAAGGACATCAACAACGACGGGGTAATTGATGCAAAGGACAAGACAGTGCTCGGAAATCCCTTTCCAAGATATACGTTCGGTTTTACTTACCGCCTGGCAGTAAAAGGGTTCGACCTCCAGCTGTTTATCCAGGGCGTCGGTAAGCGGGAAACATTTCTTCGTGGAGAGCTTGTTGAGCCTTTCCACTATGGATATGGAGCCACGGTGTACGAACATATGACCGATTACTGGACTCCAGATAACCCCGATGCACGCTACCCGATATTTGCCAATATCGGTTCGCCGTCCAATACAAACAACTGGAGAACTGGTTCTGATCTTTATAAATATGATGCCGCTTATCTGCGCCTGAAAAATGTGAATATCGGTTATACACTTCCGGAATCATTGACCCAGAAAGCCGGATTGAAACGGGTTCGGGTTTCCCTTATCGGACAGAATCTATTCACCCTTTCAAAGCTGAAGTTCATTGATCCCGAAACTTCGGAATTTGGAAACAATGTAAGCACCGGATCGAGCTCAAACAGTGCCCGTCAGTATCCGTTGCCAATATTTTATGGTGCGGGTCTGGACATTACTTTTTAATCACATGGTTAGCATTACTCCTATGAAATTTTTATATAGAAACCTCATAATCGCTTCAATCATTCTTGCCGTGGCAGGATGTAAAAAGCTCGATATCGCACCGACTGACCGCTTTTCAGATTTAACCTTCTGGACTGTGGATGTCAATGTAAACAATGCGCTGAACAATAACTACAGCCTGCTTTATAACAGCTCGCTGTATTTTGAACCTGAAGCGTTATCAGACAATGCCTATTCTCCTTCAGGAGACTTAAACTTAATTGCCAGCGGAAATGCAACTTCGCTGACCGCAAAATTTGCGGGGGACTGGGCAGCCTATTATAAGACCATCAAATCGGTTAATATTTTCCTCGATAACGTGGATCAAAACAAGACCTTGCCCCAGGCAACCATCGCCAGGATGAAGGCAGAGAACCAGTTCATGCGGGCTTTCGCGCTGTTTAACCTAAGCAAATGGTATGGTGATGTCCCACTTCCGGACCACGATTTAACGCCCGAGGAGGCTCAGGTGATTCCCCGCACTTCCAAAGCTGCGGTAAGCGACTACATCATCGCCCAGCTCGAAGCTGCAATCCCGAATCTGCCAAGTAAAGATCAGCTTCCTGCCAGCGAAAATGGCAGGATAACAAAAGGTGCAGCGCTCGCTTTAGAGATGCGGACCTTTCTTTATCAGGGAAATAAAATGAATGAAGTCGTCTCGGTTTGTGAAAAATTAATTAACAATCAGTCAACTTATGGCAACTATGCCCTCAGCCCGAGTTATGGAGCGCTTTTTAGCGATCCGGCAACCAATAAGAACAACAGCGAAAGTATCCTGTCCCTGCAATATGTACCTACAGTAAGGACGTGGCAGAATTTCTGGGATTTTGCACCAAGAACCGTGGGCGGCAGGGTAAGCGCAATGGCACCGACCCAGGAGCTGGTAGATGATTATGTGATGCTCAACGGCCGGGGGATAAAAGAATCCGGGTCAGGGTATCTGGAGAGTAACCCATATATCAACCGCGATCCGAGATTGACCGCAACAGTCGTTTATGATAGATATACATGGGTTAATCCAAACAACACCACAAAGACCATTTACATTAAGCCAGGTTCGGATCCGGTTCAACCCGGCCTGGATGAATATTCGCCAGGCTCTCAGAGCGCTTCTGCAACGGGATATTACTGGAGAAAATATTTTGATCCCATTGCGCTTTCAAGTTTTGTATCCGGAAATAACCTTCACCTGTTCCGCTACGCAGAAGTACTGCTTAGTTATGCCGAAGCTAAAAATAGCCTTGGGCAAATGGACGCTTCGGTTTGGGCGAAAACGATTGGTGCCCTTCGATCCAGGGCAGGATTTACAGATGCAGCAGCGCTTGCTTATCCTTCAGGTGATTTAACCAATATCATCCGCCGCGAGCGCAGGGCTGAACTTGCCATGGAAGGATTGAGGGCCGATGATATCAGACGGTGGAAGGTGGCCGAGGTAACCATGAATGGTTTTGCCCACGGTGCCAGGTTTGCCACAGATCAGAATATTGACGGGGGTTACATCAGGACGCAGCAGCGTAAATTCAATCCAGCAAGAGATTATCTCTGGGCCGTTCCTTCAAGCGAGGTGAGCCTGAATAAAAATTTGACACAAAACCCAGGTTATTAAAAATTATCCGGATATGAAAAATCTTAAAAAAATAGCGCTGCTCACACTGCTAGTATGTGCTGCTGCGGTTTCCTGTAAAAAGGATAACAAAACGCTGAATGAAAACATTAGCCAGTTGGGGAGCTTAACTATCCCGCTAAACCAGGAGAGTATTAAATTAACGCCCTCTAATGCCGCGGCCTCCCAACAGTTCAAATGGGGTAGCGCCACACCAGAGGACGGAGGTCTTGTCCTTTACGAAGTTGCCTTTGATAAAGAAGGCGGGAATTTTACTGCACCAGTATTTAAAGTGGTTTCTGATGGTGGCGGTGTACAGCCCCAGGTGACAATATCGCATAAAGATTTAACCAAAATCGCCGCTTTGTGCGGAATTAATTCTTCCTCCACAGGCAAGGTCAGCTGGACGGTCATCAGCTCAAAAGCATCAAGCAGAAAAGCCAGTGGAGAAACCAGGATGCTACAATTGGAACGCCCTGCAGGATTCGCGGAAGTGCCAGCCGAACTATACCTGACGGGTTCGGCAAGTGAAGGTGGTGATGATTTGAGCAAAGCGGTAAAATTGAAAAAGCTTGAAGACGGCGTTTTTGAGCTTTACACTTCATTAAAGGCGGGGAGCTATCAGCTGACTGATAAGCAGGCCCAGGCAGGCAGGAAATTTTCCACTGAAGGTGCTTTGATAAAAGAGGGAACCCAGGTCGTTACTGTTTCAGGTAACACAAAGTTGTACTATCTAAAATATGATTTCAATGTTGCCAGCGTGGTCGAAGCCAGCGAAATTCAAAGCCTGGGGCTTTATATGTCTGCTTACGCATCAGAAATCGGGCAGCTGAATTATACAGCAGATGGTACATGGAAGTCGGGCATCATTCCGGTTACATTTTATCAGTTTTCCTGGGGCAGGGATGAGCGCTATAAATTTGCACTCCATACCTCATCGGGAATCAAATATCTGGGCAGCAGCAATACAAATAACGTTAGTCCGGTTGGGCAGGCGGCATCTTATTTCTACCTCAACCAGGTAAGTAATGATCAGTGGAACAATACCTACAAATTCAACCCTTCAGCAGATAACAAAAGCATCATTGCCACAGTGAACCTGAACGCTGCAGGAGCTTACACCCATAGCATTGTAACGCAGTAAGAAATTTACCAGTCACCGGCAAGTTCCGGTGGCTTAAAAACCTACCCTATGAAAGCGATAGTGAAAAACACCTTGCTGGGCTTAGCGCTCATTTTAGCCATCTCATGCAAGAAAGGAGCGGAGCCACAACCCGTCTCGCCGCCGCCGGTTGTTCCACCGGTGGTGCCAGGTTCGAAAGTAGACTACCTGCAACAAGCTAAGGACACACACAACTTCACAGTCAATAACCTGCTCACCGCGAGTTACGGGTATCGCGCAAATACCACCTCAAAATCCGCAAACTGTTTTGAGTGGTATAATGTCAGCCAGATATATGCTGATGCTGCGATGGTCGCAGCCGGGGAATCCAGCTACCTGGTCTACATGAACAATACATTTAGGTTTATGGAGAACATGTGGGACAAGAAAGATCTCAGAGGTGGCTATTTTGCCTCTGTGAACTTAGACGGTAGCGGCGCTGGTGGCGATAAATACGTTGATGATAATGCCCTGAGCGGGATGGTTTACCTGGAAGCCTACGAGGTCACCTCGGGAACGGACAAACAAGCTTACCTTGCCAAAGCCAAGGCCTGCGGAGATTGGCTAATCAATAGCGGCCTTTGGGATAATGTATATGGAGGCGGTTTCTACTGGAACACGCAAAAGCCTGAAAAACCGACCCAGACCAATGGCCTTGCGCTTCAATTGTTTCTAAAACTTTACGAGCTCACCGGAGAATCGGTTTACAGGGACTGGGCCAGGCAGGTCGATACATGGCTCAATGCAAAGATGTTTGATGCGAACACAGGGTTGTATATCTGGAAAATCGACGGCGCAGGCGAAGGACTGAAACATACTGAAAAGTTTACCTATGACAATGCCATCATGGTTGAAGCGTTCTTACTTTACAGCAAAATTATGAATGATGCCGCTTATCTGAACAAGGCTCAAAATCTTGGAAAGGCTATGAATACTACGCTCTGGAACGCATTGTATAAAGGCTACGTTTTCAATACAGCTGAAACCAGAATTAATCCGGCATGGTGCGCCTGGGGTTCTCAGGCCATGATACGCCTCTATCAGGCAGATAAAAATGAAGCCTGGCTGGTCTTTGCAAAAGAAAATATCAACCGGTTAAATCTGGCAAACCGAAATTCTGCTAATTTGGGCTATTATTTCTTTGCAGGATTTGACGGACAAAACCGATCGAGTGAAATGGAAACCGTTGATCAGGCATGGATGCAGCGGCTCCAGGCAATGCTCTCAAAATATTAAAATTAAAAGGGCCCTATGAAGAAAAAAGAAAAAAGAATACTATCCGCACTGGCACTTTTGCTTTTGATGATACCCGGGGCGTACGCCCAGGATTTGCTCAGATACGTGAATCCAAATATTGGAACTGCCCACAGCAGGTGGTTTTTCTATACCCCTGCTGCCGTTCCATATGGAATGGCAAAACTGGCGCCCTCAACCAACGGGAGTTACGGCAACCTGCAGGGCTGGGAGGCCGTCGGTTATGATACCCGCCACAACTCGATAGAAGGATTTGTTCATTTTCACGAGTGGCAGGTTGGCGGAATCAGCTTCATGCCAACAGCGGGCAAGCTGAAAACTGTTCCCGGAGATCTTGAAAATCCGGAAAGCGGTTTTCGTTCAGCTTTTGACCGAAAAAATGAAGTTGCCAAGCCCGGTTATTACTCGGTTATTTTAGATGAGTTTAAAATTAAAGCAGAACTTACTGCCACCAAAAGGGTCGGTTTCCACCGCTACACTTTCCCTCAGTCTGCAGACTCACGAATCATGCTGTCAATAGGCAATGTCCAGGGTGAGAGCGGGCCGGTAAGCGATGCTTCAGTGGAAATGATTGACGATACCCACTTCCAGGGATTTGTTATCACCTATCCGAAATATGTGAAAACCTATGACCAGGGGGGGCGGGTAGCGATGTTTTTTTTCGGTGAACTGAGCAAGCCGCCTGGCTCTGTAGGTGCGTTGAGTCAAGCGGCTTCCATTCCAGATCAGCGTTTTTCAAAGGGAATAGGCGCTGGTCTGTATTTAGGTTATCAGACAGCAAAGGATGAAGCGATAGAAATAAAGGTGGGTCTTTCCTACACTTCCATCTCCAATGCAAGACTTAACCTTAGGACCGAAGCTGCACACATGTCTTTTGACGGTGCAAAAACTGCCGCCCAAAGGGAGTGGAACACGCAGCTGGGTAAGCTTAGCGTTTCAGGAAAAGATGAGGCAGAGAAAACAAAATTTTACACAGGCTTATACCATGCCTTGCTCGGACGCGGGATAGCGAGTGATGTAAACGGAAATTTTCCAAGGCATGACGGCACTATTGGTCAGCTTCCAAAGGATGCGAGCGGCAAATTCAGTTACAATTTTATGAATACCGATGCGATATGGGGAGGATTTTGGAACATCACCCAGCTCTGGGCACTTTCCTATCCATCGCATTACAGTGATTTTGTACATACCCAGCTGGAAATTTATAAGGAGAGGGGGTGGTTCGGAGATGGAATCGCAAACAGTAACTTTGTTTCAGGTGTTGGCACAAATTTCGTCGGACTCGCCATCGCGGGGGCCTATCAGTCCGGCATCAGGGATTATGATGTTGATCTCGCTTATAAAGCGGTTCTGGGCAATGAACTCAACTACGAGAACCGGCTGGTCGGTTCAGGTAAGTTGGACACCCGCAGTTTTATCTCGAAGGGATATGTGCCTTACCTTGATGCGGATAAAACGGATTCAACTGGGTCACACTTTTCAGGTTCTCATACGCTCGAGTATAGTTACAGTGCTTTCGCTGCAGCGCAGTTAGCAAAAAAAATGGGAAAACCATCCGATTTTCAAAAGCTGATGGGCCTATCGCAAGGGTGGAAAACTATATTTGATGAGAAGCTGAAGCTCGTTCGTCCGAAAAACGGGGATGGAAACTTTATTGACAGGTTTGATCCGCTTGAAGCGTGGAGGGGGTTTCAGGAGGGCAATGCATCCCAGTACACTTTTTATGTTCCGCAGAACCCCAAGGAATTAATAGCAAAGATAGGCAGAGACACTTTCAATAAACGCTTAAATGACATTTTTGAAACCTCACGGAAAAACGCTTTCGGTGGGGGTAAAACTATTGATGCTTTTGCCGGGATTCAGTCGCTTTATAATCACGGTAACCAGCCTAATCTTCACATCAGCTGGCTTTTCAATTATTCCTTGGCGCCCTGGCTAACCCAAAAATGGACAAGGGCAATATGCAGTGAATTTTATGGAACCGAGCCTATTCACGGCTATGGTTACGGGCAGGACGAAGACCAGGGTCAGTTGGGATCATGGTATGTCATGGCCTCAATAGGTCTGTTTGATGTAAAGGGACTGACAGATTCAAGGCCTGCCTTGCAAATCGGCAGTCCTGTCTTTGACAATTCGCAGATTGTTCTGGGCAACGGCAAGCGCCTGGTCATCGAAGCTAAAAATAACAGCCGCGAGAATGTATACATCCAGTCTGCACGCTGGAATGGAAAGCCATTAACAAATGCCTGGATGTACAGGGATGAACTGATGAAAGGGGGAGTACTGACCCTGATAATGGGCAATAAGCCAAACAAACGCTGGGGTGTAGCGGTTCCGCCGCCATCGGTACAGTAATGAGCGAAATTAACCTCTAATTGATATGAAATACCTTCTTAGCTCGGTGATGATATTGTTATTTATGGAAAGTTATTGCCAAAGGGTTACTGGAGGCGATTCCGAGAAAAACAGGGCCGATGCTTTTTTTGACAAGGTCTGGAAGAAGTACAGGCTTGATGGGCATCCAGGACTGTTTAGCGAACATTACCCTAGAGGAGAAAAAACCGAACTAGACTATTTCCAGGGCGCTAACGTCCGGGAAAAAGAGGCCAGTTTCCTCTGGCCGCTTTCAGGAATGTGCTCGGCAGCTAACGTACTCATTAAGTTTCCTGACTTAAAGGAGAAATATTCCAGCTACCTGGATACCCTTGCCATTGGCCTCTGGACTTACCGCGACAGCATCCGAAAGCCCATTGGCTACCAGGCCTATCCTGCCAAATTTGAAAAAGCTGACCGGTATTATGATGACAATGCGCTGGTTTGCATTGACTATTGTGAAAGCTTTCAGAATACTAAAAAAGCCATCTATTCCAAAAAAGCCATTGAAGTATTTAATTTTATTATTAGTGGCTGGGATGGGCAACTCGGTGGGGGTGTTTACTGGCTTGAAGGACACCAGGACCAAAAACCTGCGTGCAGCAATGGGATGGCGACGCTTGCCGCGCTTAAGCTTTACCAAACTACGGGCAATAAAGTGTATCTGGAATGGGGCAAGCGTTTTTACGATTGGATGCATTCATCCCTTCGCAATCCTCAGGGCATCTACTACAATGACATGAAAATGGATGGCAAGCCTAATCCGACATATTATACTTACAATACCGGGTCGATGCTGGAGGCATCAGTAATGCTCTACAAGCTTACCGGTAAAACAAAATACCTTACTGAGGCACAGCTGCTGGCCAAAAACGCCTTTAATTTTTTTTCCAGTGAAATAAGTGGCCGAAGGAGGCTTAGCATCGACCTGCCCTGGTTTGTGACTGTTTTATTCAGAGCTTACCAGGCCCTTTACGAAATAGATAAGAATCCCGAATACATCAAAGCCATTACCTATGAACTAAATGAAGCCTGGCAGAACTCCATGGATAAATATGGCCTGCTCAGCGCCAAGTGGCTTAACGACAAGCAAAGTAAAGAAAAGCCCAAATGGCTCCTGGATGAAGCATGCGTGGCCGAACTTTACGCAAGAATCGGACTGCTTAGCATGACCAATAAAGAATAAGGAAATGAACGAAAATATAATTCTTGGCGCAGACATTGGCGGCTCCCATATTACTGCCGCCCTGGTAAATGTAGCTAACGGTCAGATTTTGCCGGGCTCTTTGCATCGCGAAAAAGTCAACTCAAAAGCAGGCGCTTCCGAGATCATCAGCACCTGGTGCCGGGTGATTTCCGGCAGCTTAAAATCCGCATCAAACTCCGGAAAGATTGCAATAGCCATGCCCGGACCATTTGATTATCAAAAAGGCATATCCTATATGAAAAACATGGATAAATATGATGCCCTTTATGGCCACGATGTTCGCAGGCTTATGTTAATGGAACTGGGTGGGGATGTTGCGGAAATCCGGTTTATTAATGACGCCGGATGTTTTCTGCAGGGCGAACTCAAGCATGGAAGCGCTTCTAAGTACGATAAAGTCATCGGTTTTACCCTCGGCACAGGATTTGGTTCAGCATGGGGCATCAAGGGAACCGCAACAGATGCAGATTACTGGCAATATCCTTTTATGGGCAGTATTTGTGAACACTTTTTTTCCTCCAGGTGGTTCGTGTCCAAACATGCTCAATACTCAGGACTCCAGGTGCCTAATGTGAAACACTTAATCGAGGAAGCCGAGTCCGGAAATCCTTTACTTCAATTATTCGATGAGTTTAGCATGAATTTCGGGATTTTTCTGAGTAAGATCTATAAAAAGGAAAATTTTGACTGCATCGTTCTTGGCGGGAACATTTCCAAAGCCTCCTCATTGTTTTTGCCTCAGCTTCAATCATACCTGAGCACGAGGTCAGTTTTTGTCCCGGTCTATATTTCAAGCTTTGGAGAATCTGCAGCATTGATCGGCGCGGCTTGTTCCATAGTATAATAGCTGAAAAAAGAGCTTAACAAAAACTTCCCGGTTAGTGCGGGATAATGGGTGTTAGTATGGATAATCAAATCGTTTTTGATGCCGTGCCGGTCGAAATCCTTCAGCATGTCCTTGTAATGGTCCAAAAGAAATTGTTTGTTATCGTCCAGGACTATGGCCGCAACACGCAGGACTTCGCTTGCATATATTTCATGAATTTTACGCTAGGTCATAGAAAATTAGGGAAGACCTTGGCAGCAGGTTAATGCCGTTGATTGGGTGATCTCATTTTGCCGTATACTTTAGCAAGCAATCAACTAATCCTTGTGAGCTTATCAGAAACTACCTCTAGTTAGGTCTGGAAATTAGCACTCGTGTAACGCTCTGAAATCCTGTCTTTGAATCTAACCTCAACTTCGAAGTCTTGGTATAAACCTGATCTTGCTTAAATGCCCATTACGTTTCAATCTTAAATGGTATTACCGTAGAACGGACTCATTTCTTTTAAAAAAAGATAAAAATTCGGGGATGAGCGGATTGCGGTGAACATCAATAAGACTGTGTCCCCAAGAGCCGCGTTTTTTCTGGTTAAGCTATGAAAATAAACATACCATTCACTGTTCAAACTCATTTCGGTCACTATCGAATCAAAAGCGCTGGTTTTTTAACGAAAATCTGCATTGAGTTTTTTAAGCTTTACAGGGCCAGAAAATAAAACAAGCGTTCGCCTTCATATTCACTTTACGTATTTCTTTTTTTATGTAGATTACAGGTCGATAAAATCTATTTATCACAATTTAAATATGAGCTCAGAACTGATGCAAAATGATTATGTTGACACTCGTCTTGTATCAGCGCTGCTTAATAGCCAACAAGGTCCCGCCTGCATTATAAAAATTCAAGATGACCTGATTGGTATCCGTTACGCAAACGATGATTTCCTGAAACTTATCGGCATCGATTCAATCGGCCGTGGGGGGCTGTTGCCGGCAGACATTTATGAAGCTGGTGTTCTGTCAGTGCTGATTGGAGATCTATTGCAGGCAGTCCAAACAAAAACACATAGAGAATCTTCAGTTATCTTGTGTTTGCAGGGACTATCATCGCAATCGATGCGCTTCGGGGCTAAATATAGTTACCTCTTTGGCAGCGAGGGTGCCTTTTACGTGCTACAATTGCTAATCCGCCCCCAAGCGCCCTCTGGCTTTGTAAATGACCGCATAGCATTCGCGGACGCTACCAGGAATGCATTTGCTGTAAAGCATTTATTCGAGAACGAAAAGCTTTTCAAGGCAATGGTGCATGATGGCTCGGACATTATAGCCATACTAGATGACACGGCTAATTACCTTTATGTAAGCCCTTCATCCAAGTCCATTCTGGATTTAGAGCCAAATAGCTTGGTCGGAAGGAATGCTTTCGAATTCATCCATCCCCAGGACATTGAAAAAGCCAATCTAGAGTTTGCTGACGCCGCTGGGCAAAAGAAAGTATCGTTAACCCCGTTTCGTTTCCGGCATAATAACGGAACGTGGCGGTGGATTCAGACCATTATTACCGATCTCCGGGGAACGCCTTCCATAGGCGGATTCGTCGCCAACTCCCGAGATGTCAGCGATATTTTACAGGCACAAAAAGCTTTAGAGGTTACTAACGAACGATACCGCTACGTCAGCAGGGCAACATCTGATGCAATCTGGGATTACGACGTCGCCTCAAGTACACTGTTGTGGGGAGAGGGTTTTAAAAAAATGTTCGGCTATTCGGATGATACATTGCAGTCAGATATCATGAGCTGGCACAGCAGGATACACCCAGCTGATGCTCAGCGGGTGGAAGCCAGGCTGGAATCATTTCTGGCATCAGAGGAAACGAATTGGAGAGATGATTATAGATTTTTAAAAGCCGACGGAAATTATGCCCATGTCGTTGACAAGGGCTTTGTGATTCGTGATAACCAGGGCAACCCGCAAAGGATGATTGGCGCCATGCAGGACATCACCCTGAGAAAAAAGGAGGAGGCACGTTTGAGGGTGCTGGAATCGGTTGTGACGAATACCATTGATGCTGTTATCATCGCCCAGATTCTACCTCCAGGCGAGCAAAATATCGGAATTGTTTTCGTAAACAAAGCTTTTGAGCGCATGACGGGATACCGGTCCGGAGAAGTGGAAGGCCGAAATCCCTGGTTTCTTCAGGGCTCCGGTTCTGACCACTTGGAACTCGAAAAGTTGCTTGCATGCATTGAAAGCAGTCAAACCTATCAGGGCACCAACATCAATTATAAAAAAAACGGTGACGAAATCTGGGTAAGTTATTCGGTTGCCCCGGTCGCGGACCCACAGGGGATTCACACCCACTGGGTGGCCATTCTTCGCGATGTGACTGAAAACAAGAAACGTGAAATCAAACAGCAACTACTATCCGATATCAACACCATATTCAATAACGAGCAAGGTTTGCGCGACACCGTTGTGGCCATGTTGTCGAAAGTCTCTGAGTTCGGGAAGTTTGCATGTGCGGCCCTTTTTACGAATGATGATTTGAGTGATTCGCTCGAACTTACTGCATGCCGTTTCCACAATGACGCCGAAGCGGGTAGCGGGCTTCACCGCGATGATATTTTTATTAATAAACATTATGCGCAGCAGATCAAAAACAACGGGAAACCCGGTCACTGGAAATTAGGCAATACCGGTGAAGAACTATTCAAGAAGGACATTAGGGGACTTTGTGGAATACCCCTTTACCGCCATAAAACGCTTATCGGCGTACTCTTGCTGGGGACAACAAAAACAGCACCCTTAGACCTATCCGGCCTGCCTGAGGATTTAGGAAGTCATTTAGCTACAGAGCTTCATCGAAAAAAACTCGAACAAGATTTAGAGCATATCTTTAAGCTGGCCCCCGATATTATAGCCATTACAGATTTTTCGGGTAACTTCAAGAAGCTAAACCCCGCTGCATCAGAGCTGCTTGGATATAGCATGGAAACCTTGCTTTCAAAGCCTTTCAGGGATTTTTTGCATCCAAACGAGAAACAGTTAAACATCAGCGAGCTTGAAAGCCTTCGACAAAGCGGTAAAAACTATTACATTGAGGAGCAGTATCTTACCCTCGACGGTAGGAGCAAGTGGCTAGCCTGGACATCTCACCCGATTCA
>Ga0265798_10009381_pt1 | contig 12247 bp, 17 predicted proteins | sample P3T30metagenome_FD_192430 | JGI IMG/M metagenome (GOLD analysis project Ga0265798, IMG submission 192430) | Plant litter microbial communities from East Loma Ridge, Irvine, California - P3 T30 | ecosystem: Environmental > Terrestrial > Plant litter > Unclassified | place: USA: California... | reverse complement strand
ATAAAGTTAGGTGGCAATTCAACTTACTATTGTCTATTCAGTATACCAGAACCATAACTAGCATACTATATACCTATAAGCATCAACCAGTCAACAACAATGGCAGCAGTAGCATCAAGATCAAAGACAGATTGGGCGGAGGATGAGGAGATGGAGGGTGAGCAATTCTGAAAAACGCGTAAAGTCGACGTGAAACTGATAAAATAGTCGAATTGCCCGCACCCGCAGAGACTACCGACGCTAGCACCGGTATCACCACTATCATCAGCTACAAGAGGGATGAGAATGGAAAGACAATCAAGGTGAGCTTCTCCGGTCTCCAACCAGACGCCTGAAGCTGACTTTAGACTACGCGACGAGTCAGGAGGAAGATGCAGACCAGCTTGGTTACCCACGCGGCCGCAGAGAGGAAGGGATGGTCCAAGTACGTCTAGCCCGCGACGCGTAAGATACAAAACTGATATCAGGTTCGGAGAGGACAAGGGCAAAGCTGCTGGATTCGACAGGCAGACAACAATCATTGGAGAGAACATATACTTCAAGCCAGTCGCTGTCTCCAGCAAGGTATGTATCTCGACTTGAACACGAGTACTGGCTGATGAGCAGCAGGACGACAAGGACAAGGATGCCGATGCAGAGGAAGCACCCAAGGCCGCCAGCGGAAAGATTGTTACATGTCGTCTATGTAAAGGAAACCACATGACTTTCAAGTGTCCCTTCAAGGACCAGTTGGCCGCTTTGGACAAGGTTGAGGGCGAAGACGATCCTGCTGCCGCTGGATCTTCCACGACCAAACTAGGATCTACTACAGGCAAATACGTTCCACCGTGAGTCGATTCAATTTTGGGCGGGAGATACATGACTAAATTAGCAGAAGCCGCCTCAATGGAGGAGCAGGAGAGTCAATGTTCAAGCGAGACGATCTGCCCACCCTACGTATCCAGTCATTATCTGTCGACGCAGACGAGGACGATCTACGAGCACTCTTTGAGCCTTTCGGTCGAGTTGTCCGAGCCAATGTCATCAAGGACAGAAATACTGGAGAGAGCAAAGGTTTCGGTTTCGTCAGTTTCGAGATGCGCAAGGATGCGGAGAAGGCTTTGGCAAAGATGAACGGTTACGGATACGATGCTCTCATTCTGTCGGTCTCTTGGTCCCGTACGTCCCTTCAACATCATAAAGGCATTGCTGACGTTTAGAACCCCGAGAACCTCGACCCGCTTGATCTTGTTAGTAGTTCTTCCAACTGTATCACTTGCATCGTTGTTATTACCCCCCTCTACCCCACCATCGGGACAGCTTCACGTTCAGGTGTAGATCATTGAGATCCACTGTCTCTACAATTCCGACGAATATCAAACGACTGTTATCGCCAGCGCCTGGTCCTACCCATGCTGGGCTGGTCACTTAGGCCCTGTCATGACAGTCAGTGGACATCTAGCTGATGATATGACTCGCACGCCTCAGAGCCTGACATAGAGATTATACGGCGCCCGCCACAATGCCACACGGTGGGCTATGCGTATTCTGCCACCCCTTAGACCTCAGCGTAACGCCGGTCAAAGGAGGATGACGGCCCTTTCATCGCCAGTCGAATCATTCAACAACTATCGTTGCAGCCATTGTCTTCGTTCTACAACACTCTTTCAACCCCACTCATCTCAACTCACTTTGATCACTTGACCCTAAACGACGCTACACTCTCCGACCCGAAGCTGAACAAGATGCCCAAAATACATTGCCGGACCTGTTCAAGTGAGGACAGAAACTCAGAAGGCTTCCAGGTCAAAAAACTAGATAAGCTGGGAACTTTCTATTGCCAAACACATATCATGTCGAGGCCCTTTACGGAGATTCCCGAAGACGCCATGACTCTGTGTCCCTCCGACACTGGCCATCAGGCTCACCTAACCCATGTCAAATACAAGGATGGAGGCAAACCCTGTGCTCTGACTCGCAAACATGGCTCGATCCAGACGAAGCTCGCAGAGGCGCGTGCGGCGGATGAGAAGGAAGGAGTCCGTGAGTATCCAATTCCGCTGGAGAAGATCAGTCCTGCTACAGTACCCGGCTGACAACGATAGGACATATAAATCCACCGAGAACCCACCAGGAAACTGGACGATGTCGTCGATTCCCGATGAGTCGCTGATCCTGCAAAGGGCAACCGCTTCGTTTTCGCCTAATGATGACACGTCCAATCCCGGGCGATACCCGACCATACAGCCTCGGCCTAAAACACCACTTCAAGATTCGTACGCCGCGAAACCTTTTCCGGCTTACCTCCCAAGCTATGTCGATTCGCAACTTTCCCCACAGAACTCCGCTTTCTTCACAAAACGTTCGCCTTCACACGCCACTCTACCTTCTTTTCGCCAAGCGATCCACATGGACCCGCCGGGGTGGAATCCGGACCCATCACGGAGTTGTCAAGAGCAAGAACAGGCAGCCGAAACATCTTCCCGTGTCTCAAATCCCCAGGATCGAGCCGAATGAGGTGGTGGCGATCACGACCTCTTTGTTTGTGAATTGAGCTTGCGGAACCCATATGTACTGTATATAACTAAACGATCTCAGAAAATATCATCCTGTAAACAGAACATCAAGACGGCGAGACATGTATGAGGAATGTTGGCAATGCGTGTGACCCTCAAGCGTTTGGGTCTTCACGAGCCCAGTGGTCCTTCAGCTTTCCTTTGCGATCCTGGACGCATTCTTGAGCTTACTCTGGTACGACAATCCTATACTTGAAACGACGGACTAATGGATTGTTTCGTGTCCAGGGAGGCGCGAGACAATGGCCAGGACCACTTCCGGTTGAGAGGCCGACCGAGCAATTCGCGGCGATGTTTGCCGTCCGAAGTCGACGGAGTCTACTTGTCACTTGGCTGCTGCTCTTATGGGCACAAGAGCTGTGAGCTGGCCCCTTCTGTGACGGTATTGCCAAGTGAGCCTTGAGCTCAGAGGGCGACTGCCCGAATCGTAGCTTGGCAAAGCGGGCAAACGATGGTGAGGCAAAGATGGCTAGTCGACAAGACCGGACAGTGCCAGAGTCTATGCATATTGCGGCCTATATGGAGAGTCAATATATCGCGGCAGTCGACAAACATAATCATACCATCAAGTCTGGCAAGACAAAGAGCCCTTAGGGGGAGTAGCGAGACATTTTCGAGGCAACGAGAATATGTGGTAATTTCTGCTGACGTGATTCCCAGAGATAAGCAAGTTTCGTATGGGTCATATCGCGACCGGCCGGCCGGAACAATCAGACTTGCATAAGCATCACCGGTCGACAGCCGGGCGAAAGATACCACACGAAATAGCAGGAGGAAGCGACCGACACCTTGATCATGTGACTGTATTGACCGATCTCTGTTCCGTACTTCTGTGGCTCTGAGCAATGTCTGGCTTTCCGCAACCCTTCGTCTCGACCGTGTCGCACTGGCAAGCCACAATATGTGTACCCAGGACTACTGGATGCTTTCAATCTGACGGTGACAGAACCGAGGACCAGGCTCTTTGTATGGCCATGGCCGAGACGATAGTCTGCCTCTGGATGTCGTAGACTACATGATCATAGGTGCTGGGCTTACTGGTGAGTAAGGTAATCGGTATGCAGATCTCAGAGACACTGATTCTGCCAGGCTCCTCGCTCGCATATCAGCTCAGTAGGCAAGTTCCCAATGAGTCGATCTGTGTGCTCGGGGCCAAGGACGTCGCATCCGGTGCCAGTGAGGTCTCTAGATTGCTATTGCTGGTGAAGCTAATGCTACCGGTGGTCGTAATGGTGGGCATATCGCCCCTTACGCACCCACAGCTTTCTCTAACTTCTGCGACCCACTCGAAGAAGGCGGAGCTGGCCTGGAAGCCGAAGCATCCATAGAGATAGTGTATCACGAGATGGCCAACTTTCAGTACGCTGCCGAAGTGATCAAGCGGGAAGGGTGGGATGTGGATCTGTGGGAAGGCGAACGGGTCGAAAGTAAGCCTTCAGACCATTAAACAGGACAAGCTCATGTTTAAATGTTTAAGTCATCACCAGCGAGGCAGGACTCGAGAATACCAGGAATGGACTGGTTGCGTTCTCAGAAGCGAAAGAACAGAGTCCTGGGTTCAAGGACCATCCCGTGTATCACGACTTTGTGGAGGATCCCGAGGAAGTCTTGAAGGTGCGGCCGCATGCCATCTAAATGTTCTCGCTCGTCTCTTACCAATAGCTGTCGCGGATGCCCAGGGCGAAAGGCGTCTTGAAATACCCATCCGGATCTGTCCATCCTCATAAATTGGCGACGGCCTTCTTGAAGGCTGCTCTTGGAGAGCCTCGATGTAAAGTCTACTCTTGGACACCGGTGAATAAAGTCGAGACGGCGGACGGGATCTGGCAGGTTGATGCTGGGTCTAGGGGGATGATTCGAACGAAAGAAGTGATGGTGTGCACCAATGCGCACACTGGGTGGTTATTCGAAGGAACAAGTATCGATGAGCAGTAAGTCGCTAGGTCGGGTGCGGTGGGAGACTGAGCAGCAGCTTGAAGCCCTATCGTGGATCCTGTGCGCAGATCACTCCGACACTAAACTATTCCGGAGTCGGAGGCTTGAAGTATACAGGCGCCACCGAGGGAGCCTGCTATCATATGACATTACCGACAGGACAATTGGTTGTGGGCGTTGGCAACGCCGCATTAGTAGGCCATGGAATTATCACTCGAGCAGAGTCCTACCAAGTTGTGGACGATTCCAAAGTACATCCGGGAACCGAGAAATGTAAGCCTGCAAGGGCAGGAAAGCAATACCCTGTACTGACAAGGCAGTTCTGACCGAATACTGCCCCTCACACTTTGAGGATTGGGGCGATCAAGCCGCAGGCGAAGGTCTGATGAGGGTGTGGAGCGGTATCATGTGCTCTTCAAGAGATACCTTGCCACTCGTTGGTCGAGTTCCCGGTAAAGCTGGCATGTGGATCGCAGTCGGCTTCCACGGTGAGTGCACTCTAGGCCAATGACCAGCCTGCTGATGATTGAAGGGCATGGCATGTCTCGTATCCCAGCAACGACTCATTCACTAGCCCACCACATTATCCATGGGGAATGGGACCCCTCTTTACCTAGGGCGTTTGAGATAACGGAAGAGAGATTGAGCAAGGCGAGGAGAGACAACAAGACCAGGTGGGCGCTGAATCTGGGGTTGGACACTTTGGAGGATCCTGCACTGGCCCCGGTACCTGTCGAGGACCCATTGGATATGAAGCGAGGTCAATAGTATATGTAGACCCCTGCCGTGTGATAGCTCCAGTAGGTCCAGCAGGTCGAGCTGAAAAGTGCTGTACCATCGGGCGAGTTCGACTTTGCTCTAGACCTGAGCAACCTCTCCTTTTAGTCACGACTGCCGTCTGCTGAGATCGGCGATTGCTGCCTCCGTGGTCAGACCCTTCAAGGTCGCTTGTGATTCGGGCACATTCGCTTACAGCATACTATCATCGATTGCTCATCCATCTTGATCCAGTCAAGTCTGAGGCGTGACCCGTGTACAGCATGAAGTTCCTGCGTTGAGCTGACGACTGTTCTGCATGTTGCTTCCTATGCTCATTATCGAAGGCCGCATGGGTCTTTATTTGCTCAGGCAGTCTAATGAGCTGTTGCTGTGACTTCCGACGCGTCTTTATTATCTCGACGCGTTGCTCGCCACCAGTGACCTCGGTGTTCTGGAAGCCTCGACCAAAGGGACCTACCGTTGCAAAGAGCCACGCATAGGAGCGCATTAGCAACTGGAAGTTCTCCTAGGCAATAGACTAGCAAATCTTCGATACTGTCTCATCCGAGTCATCCATTAGATACTGCTGTAGCTTGTCGAAAAACATCTGATATTCAGGGTCAAAACAATAGAGATCTCGGTAACTCTACTCTTTAACTTGTCTATTCGAATTGTACATCTACACTATACATTTACGTGCACACTGCTTTACTTGCCTTAATACGCGCGGAACAGCATCGCTGCTGTCATACAGGGACGGATACATATAACACCATACTATCAAGAAGAAGGACAACGATACGACCACGTATTTATCAATAAAGTACTGAGGTTTCACCTCGCCCACGATAATCCTTACGACCCAAACAACCGCCTTTTCATCCGATTACGACAATATACCATCAATGACAATGTCTTCTTCCTACTCTAGACCATTTGGTGCGCCGTCCTACCCCGACTCGCCATCTGCCGCTACGGCCTCTTCCGTAAACTACTCTCAATATGGTGGATCAGCATTTTCACCCTCACGACAACCTCAACCGTCATCTGGCTTTGGGCAATCTTCAGGCAGGCTTAATGCCGCGACTTCAGGATCTGGAAGGCCTGGAGGCTCAGGAGGAAAGACTTCAGCAGTCAAGACGGCGGAAAGTAGGGAGATTGCCAGGGTGCATTTCAAGGCATTGAAGGGGTATCTTATGCAATGGCTCGACAAGGGTATGTGATGCGTGAGGACGAGCTGATGGACAGAAACACCGACCTCGAGAGCATCGGCTAGGGAAAAGCTCACTCGGTTGACGAAATTGCAATTTCAGGAGTTATCGACAGATGTCTACGATGAGCTCATGAGGAGACTAGAAGCGGATAGAGGGGAGAGTGATGGTGATGGTAAGTTGTCGTGATCGCACACAGAGCTGATGGGCAGTACCATTCTTGCCGGTCCGAGACGACTTTCACCCCAAGCGAAATCAGGCTCGACAGAAACTCGCGACGCTTCCCCGGAACAGGTTCAAGGATCTAGCTAGTGATGTCTTTTTCGAGCTCAACAGGAGGTTTCCAGAATTCGAGGCAGAACATGTGAGTTGCCACAAAGCAATATGAGCTGATAACAGGATGGAGAGGACGCATTTGCCGACCCACCGCCAGCACCTGGACCTCGTCACCCCTTTGCAGCAGGAAGCTCTTCCCATCTCTACCCAGATCAATCTGAGCGTTCACGTATGGATCCGACCCCACCGCCAATCGCTCGGCTCAATTCAGCATCTTCATCTCACCGTCGCCAGGCTTCGCGCAATGTTTCTGGAAGCAGCTCGGTCGGTAGTTCAGGAATTCCAAGTCATCGCCCAAGGCCGAGTCGGGATGATAGCAATGGAATGCGACATCCCACGGCCGCTACTTCCGATATGGTCGTTCCCAACAAGAGCCGAATGAGGGAGGAGGAGATTGAAGTACCCTATGCAAGGGACAGTATGATTATGGATGAACCTCGCGCCCAAAGCCGCTCGTCCAACCGACCAGGATCAAGGACGAGTTTCCAAGATCGAGAACAACCGCTTGGGTCGAGGCAGGATTCGGGAGACGTCATGTCGCCAGCCTCGGCGGATGATAGGGAATACTACGATCGAATGAGTTTTAGCTCGAATGTCACCAACAAATCGAAATTGCCCACTGGACCTGGTGGTTGGAATGATGAAAAGGAGCAAAAGATCCGCTCCGAGTACGAGCTCAAGATTGCGGGCTTGGAGAGAAGGATACAGGCTGCCGAGAGGGACAGGGATGAGGCCAGGCGTCAGGAAGCATTTGAAGCGGAACGTCGTCGGGAGATGGAGGATGAGATCAGGGGATTGAAAGAGGTGAGTAATGAGATGGAGATACATAGCTGATGAGCAGCGAGCGACCACACACGCATCTTCACTGCGCTCACTGCAGCACGAGCTGGATATTGCTAGAGATGCCGCGGAAGCTGCTCGAGCACATGGCGAGCAGAACTCAAGAGGCGCAGAGGAAGAGGTGGAGCACTGGCAACACCGTTGTGAATCGCTCGAGGACGAGCTACGTCGTCACGAACAGGACAAGTCTGGCGGTCAAGGAGTGAGTAGCACAGCATGAACTAATGCTGATGAACAGCACAATGACGGTCTCCCGGGGCTCAAGGCGGAAATGCGATCCCTTGTTGATGAGCTAAACTCGCTGTCTGTGAAGAATGACGAGTTGATGGCTCAACGCGAACAAGATGCCGAGGGAATGGACGAGATGGAAGCCAAGGTTCAAGAGTATAAGAAGAAATACGATTCCATCCGTATCGAGTTGAGGAATCTCAAGGGTAAGTCGACATGAAGGTACCAAACTGATGTACAGCCACGTCGACAATGTTCATTTCCAAGCCTTTCTCTGAAGATCACCTACCTGCTTCTGCCGATGGGAATATCGAAGATGTCCACGTTTCTGCTTTCCAGACCGCCATCGATGGTCTGCTCTCTGCTGCTCGGTATGTCCCTCGCATAGAGAATCGTGCTGATGACAGATCATCTGCGCCATCCGGTGTACTACCCGCAATGAAGGCTGTTGTAGAAGCCGTGACCGAAGTCGGCGAGGACGTCAAGGCGTTTGAAGCGCATCCGAATATCGATGTCGACGTGTCGCGCCTAGAATCACTTAAACACGAATCAACCACACGCCTCAACACACTTATGCAAGCTGCCCGGAACCACGCCATGGCTTCTGGTCTCTCGCCCGTTTCGTTGCTAGATGCCGCCGCTGGACACCTCACCTCGAATGTCATTGAGATCATCAAACTGCTCAAGATCAAGCGAAGTGACAGTAACAGAGAATTAAGGAGGAGTAGAAGTAGCATGAGTATCAAGGATATGGTCAATCGAAACAATTCCTTCTCTGCCGCTCCTCCACCCAGAGATGTGACCAAGGCGAATGGGGATTGGGATAGAGAGTATGGAATGAGTAACGGACAGGGCGAAGAGAGGTTACGAGAATCGCCAATTGTCGTTCACCGACCTACGGACGAGAGACCGACGCCTGCGCCAATCAACACTCAGACATACCCAGCCTCGACGCCTACCGAATTGACACCAGCTTCAGCTTCCGGATACATGGCCCGGTCATTGAGCCAGTCGACCGATGGGCAGAGACAACAGCCACTCCGCATAAACTCGTACCAATCTATCAGCTCCCAGAAGAGCGATTCATTCGATTTGGAACGTAAAGCCTCTGTTTCGTCAAACTTTGCCGATTCTCGACCGATGGTGGAGAGGAATGGGTCACAAGGGCCCTCTTCTTACAGCTATGGGAATAGCAACGAGAGAGGGAGAGGATCGCACATGTCGCCTGTCAATGAACCCATGAGTCCGCAGGGTATGCCATATGAACAGGATAGTGGGGACTTTGGATATGGGGATCAACCTCAGGATAATCATGCCAATGATGGGGCAGACGAGCGCGAATGGGAGGATCTGAAGGTGAGTCCTGATCGACATGCACAAAGCTGACTAGCAGCCATACCTCAACACCCAATCGTCCGCATTGGTAAACTCGATTCAGAACCTCTTGGCAGCCATTCGAACCTCCTCACCACCTTCAGTGTTGAACGAACACTTGTCAGAGGTCGTCGCAATAGCATCCTCAATAGTAGCAGTATCATCGAACGCCCTCCCAGCCTCATTACGCGCAGAGGGAGACGGTCTATTGAAAGAGTTGATCAAGGATACAGATCGTCTAAGTGAGGCCCAAGGAACCGGGGTCAATACGGGTGAAAAAGGGGTTAGACAACAGATTGCAAGTGCTAGTTTCGGGGTTGCAAAGAGCTTGAAGGCTTTGATGAAGCTGGGAAGCGATTAGGTGTTTTGGGTCATTATGCTTGCTGGTGTTTAGATATATTTGTAGCTATTATGAAGGGTATTGCACGCTTCCTCGGCGATTTATCTAAATTTAATGATAATCCCGTTGCATTAGCTTGCACCGCTACCGACTGCGCCAACCAACCGGCGTTATATCTTGATTAATCGATATTCCCGTTGTATTGAGTTGTACTAGTGCCGCGCTGGACGCTACCGACTGAGCAAATAGTTCCGGGTACCAACTCAGTCTCGTACTCAAGCAATTCTGAAATCACTAGTGACTCGAGTCAGCGTGAAAGATGCGAACAAATGCCTGCAGCTTAGAATCCGTGTATGACTGCATTTCAATAATCCCCTATTCAAGCTATGTACACCGAAACATATATTTGGTACCAATTTACAGGAGGCCCGTCCTCATTTCCATCCAGCTACAATGAAAGCCTTTAGGTCTTTTCGTCATCCACCAATAAACTAGTAGACGGGGTCGTAATACCATGTGACGAGGGCAATTGAAACCCATGCCATCATCATACAGAATCCTTCAAGATAATTGGTTCGACCATCTGAAATTGCAAAGTTGACAATCAGGATTGCAATGACCAGAGTGATTCTAGAAGTCAGCTTGAGCAAAGTGTAAAGTAGAGAGACATACGTTTCAAAGGTATCAAAGAATAGCATCATGGGTTGCCCAATTGCCCATCCGATGAGAACGAGGATAGGAAGGAGACAAAGCGATACTTGGATCGATGAACCAACAGCGATCGACATGGAAAGATTGAGCTTGTCCTTGACCGATACAGTGACGGCAGTGACGTGCTCGACGGCGTTACCAATGACGGGTAAAAGGATGAGACCCACAAACTCTCTTGAGACATTGGTCTGCTGAGTCAATCCGTCGATCGAGGATACGAGGTACTCGGCAGTCACACCGGCCAAACCGGCCATGGCGACGAGCATACCCATTGCCCATAGGAATCGGACCTTTGGCTCGTCTCCAGTGGGAGCTCGGATGATACGTCTGGCCTCGGCGTTGTCGGCAGGTCCACCGGTGGGGACAAAGCGAACATGCGCGGGAAGCTGAGCCTGTCGCTCGAGGTCCAGGACGTATGGCTGAGCAGGGCCCTCGGGGATTGGCGATGGGACTCGAGGAGGCGTGGGTGGACCTGCGGATACATCGGTAATATTAGCCTCGTCCTTGGAGGTAGACCTCATTGACCATCGTCGAAGTCGTCGCATGGGTCCGGTATTGGTATCTGATGAGACCGAGGAACCGCTGGACGAGCTTCCCATCGAAGGGACCCAGTTGGGTCGGGGGAAGACGGTAGCGTGGTGAGGCGTCGGTCCATCGGGTAGGGGATGCATCTGCTTGTGCTTGGGAAGTCGGAACATATAAGCGTGGGCTGGTTATTAGTGATGGCTCGACATGAAGAAAGAGGACTTACTCCACAGTTGGAAAGTGAGGAACATTCCGTAGGCCGCTAGCAAAATAAAGCTGAGACCACGACTCATGGATAAAAGGTCGTCGAGCTCGGGTCCGGTTGGCACACCCTGTCGTCTTGCGTTGTTGACAACGGTAGATGTCATCGGGTAGGCGTAGTGGAAGGCAGCGGGAAGGACAATCGCCGCGATCTGTCATTAGCATACGAACGGCAGGAGTGATGAGCAGGCGTACCGATAGACCAAGGAGAGAAATGTGCATCTGAGCACCGGCGAGAGCGTAGAGTTGCTCATGGAACCGGAGACCACCGGCAAAGTAACTCATACCAAGGACGAGCAGAATGTTGGAGAGTATGGATCCGATCATACTGGCCTGTACGATATCGATATCTCCCTTGACCAATGCGAGGATGGCGATCAACAGCTCGATCACGTTACTGTGGATCAGCCAAGCGACAAGAAAGAAGGGAGGACATACCCAAAGGTGGCGTTCAAGAGACCTCCCCATGCTTCTCCCAATCGCAAAGCGACTTCCTCAGTGGCGAACGCCAAACCTCCTGCGAGTGGTAGCACACTCAACAGGCAGGCGATGAATACCACCACATCTGACTGGCCAGTGTTGGCGAGTGCCCAAGCGATGGGTAACAGGACCGGGGCGGCGCAAATGATTGGGCATCCTTTGATCGTGTTCTGTCATTAGCACTTGGTACAGAGATAATGGTGTACGTACAATGGCCGAGGTCTTCCACGAGATGAATGGGAAGGTTGGTTCCTCGTCTTCGTCATCGGGGTGATGAGAAGAGTAGATTGAAGTTGTATCCTGTCCGGTTGGCGATGGATTCAATGTGGTTTCCAACGTTCCAAGCCCGGTACTCGCAGTACCGGGGGTGGCGTGATCCTTTTCATTGATCGTGGCATCGCGAGTAGCGATGGACTGGAGCGGTACGGGCGCACTACTAACGAACGAGAGTGGCTCGGGTTGGGTGGTTGAGGTGATTCCTCGATTTACTTGATGATTACTTTGGGAGTAACCTCGTATATCAGGCTCGAGATCGGGTTCAGGATCGGGTTCTGTATTGAAAGTATTGACCATAGATGTAGTGATGTGAGTGTGAGGTAGAGTTGATGGGTTCAAGTGGTTGATATAGTGATAAGTGAACGGTGAATGCGGGGTCTGGACATTAGCCGTGACGATGCGCGACTGTATAGCGC
>Ga0265798_10009380_pt1 | contig 12247 bp, 7 predicted proteins | sample P3T30metagenome_FD_192430 | JGI IMG/M metagenome (GOLD analysis project Ga0265798, IMG submission 192430) | Plant litter microbial communities from East Loma Ridge, Irvine, California - P3 T30 | ecosystem: Environmental > Terrestrial > Plant litter > Unclassified | place: USA: California... | reverse complement strand
ATCACCCGGTTCTTGTCCGGCAACGCCGCGATGGGGTTGAACCCCTGGCAGATATAGCCGTTGACCTGGCCCTTGCCCATCATGTCGAACATTTTCAGGATGTCGTAGTTGGGAATATCGAGCTTCGGCAGCCAGTCATAGCCCCATTTGTTCTCGGCCGTGGCGTTGGCGCCATACCAGGATTTCATCAGGCTGACGTGGAATTTGCTGTAGTTCTGCCAGTAGGACAGTTGCCCTGGGCGCAGGGGTTTCTGCGTGCGTTTGGTGATGTAGGCGTCGTAGTCCTGCTCCGCATCGGAGGGCAGGGTCAGGTAACCCGGTAGCGAATTGGACAGCAGCCCGAGGTCGGTAAGGCCTTGAATGTTCGAGTGACCGCGTAAGGCGTTCACGCCTCCGCCTGGCATGCCGACGTTACCCAGCAGCAGTTGCACCATCGCCGCGCTGCGGATGATCTGCGAACCGATGGAGTGCTGCGTCCAGCCCAGCGCGTAGAGAATCGTCATGGTCTTGCCCGGTGCCGAGCAGGTGGCGATCTCTTCCCAGATCTTCATCATCCGGTCCTGTGGCATGCCGCAGGTCAGGCTGGCGATTTCCGGGGTGTAACGGCTGTAATGCTGCTTCATCAGTTGATAGACGCAATGGGGGTCCTGCAGGGTCGGGTCGACTTTGACAAACCCGTCCTCGCCCAGCTCGTAGCCCAAACCCGATTTGTCGGTGTAGAGGCGCTTGGCCGCGTCGTAACCACTGAAGATACCGTCTTCAAAGCCATAGCCGGCTTTGACGATGAAGGACACATCGGTGTAATTGCGCACGTATTCGTGCTGAATCTTGTCCTGAGTCAGCAGGTAGTTGATCAACCCGCCCATGAACGCGATGTCGCTGCCGGTGCGGATCGGCGCGTAATAGTCAGCCACCGACGCAGTCCGCGTAAAACGCGGGTCGACTACGATCAGGCGCGCCTTGTTGTGCGCCTTGGCTTCGGTCACCCATTTGAAACCGCAAGGGTGTGCTTCTGCTGCGTTGCCGCCCATCACCAGGATCAAATTCGCGTTAGCGATATCGGTCCAGGTATTGGTCATGGCTCCACGGCCGTACGTCGGGGCAAGACTTGCCACCGTCGGGCCATGTCAGACACGTGCCTGGTTATCGAACCCCAGCATGCCGGTTGCACGAATGACCTTGTGCGTCATGTAGCCGGCCTCGTTGGACGCCGCGGACGCTGCAAGGAAGCCCGTGGTCAGCCACCGGTTGACGGTCTGGCCCTTGTCGTTCTTCTCGATGAAGTTGGCGTCGCGGTCGGCCTTCATCAGATCGGCTACACGGTCCAGCGCTTCGTCCCAAGAGATACGGGTCCACTCACTGCTCCCCGGCTTGCGCACCTGAGGGTATTTGAGGCGACCGGGGCTGTGAATGAAGTCCAGAAGCCCCGCGCCTTTCGGGCACAGAGTGCCGCGGTTGACCGGATGATCGGCGTCGCCTTCGATGTGAATGATGTTTTGCGCGACGTTCTTTGCAGCATCGCCCTGGCTGTACATGATCAACCCGCAGCCAACCGAGCAGTACGGGCAGGTGTTGCGGGTTTCATGGGTGTGGGCGAGTTTGAAATGGCGTATCTGCTCGGCGAACGCAGGCGTTGGGGCCATGCCCAACGCCGCCAGGCTCGAGCCTCCAAGGCCGACAGCGGCGACCTTGAAGAACTGCCGACGGTTGAGGTCCATCGAGAACTCCTGATCAGGTGGAAAGACGCGATACACTGTCGGGTCTTTTCAATCACGGGGTTGAGCACGTGCCGGCGAAAAAACCGACACCAAGGACTCTAGCCCACAATGCCAGCATCGCCAGGAAATAGATCATCGGCCTGCGCAGGCGATCTGCAGCGTGGGTGGATGTGAATAATTGTGAGCGCGAATAGGTATTCACAGAATTCATTCATTGAACGATGATCGAGGACCGTCGACGCGTTGGGCCCAGGTGCCGGGCACGCTGATCCGGTCATCACCTCAAGTGAAGTGTCTATGTATAACAAGAGTGGAGTCCATCAAACAGGACCCGGCCTGGAACAACGGTAACTACACTGCACAACCCACTTCACTGCGCCTGGCCAACGCCATGTTCAGCACCGCCACCAGCGGCGGCACGCTGGCGTACCAGGCCAGCGCACCGACCCGGGCATTGGCTGACAAACTGGTGGATGAACGCCTCAACGCCCCGCAGACCGCCGATGCCAATGACTTCATCTACCAATGGCAATCGTCTGCCGACTTCAACGCAGCGCCTGGCCTCAGCAAAATCCAGGCGCCGGTGTTGGCGATCAATGCGGCGGACGATGAGCGCAACCCACCTGAAACCGGGACGCTGCAAACGTCACCGAAGCAGATAAAGGACGCGCGGCTATTCCTCATCCCGGCCAGCGATGACACCCGAGGGCACGGCACCACAGGGAACGCGCGGTTCTATGCCAGCGAACGGGCGGCGTTTATGAAAGAGACTGAGAAGAAGCGTTGAGGGGCGTTGGGACAGTAACCCTCAACGAAATGGAGGGTGTCAGGTACATCAACGGTGAATGACACCCCACATTCGTCAGCAAGCTGACTCCCACAGGTCCGAGGTGCCCCCAGGTTTTGTTCGTCCCCACGCTCCGCGTGGGCAGCACTCGGACGATCTGCCGACCGGCAGCAAGACCTGTGCATGCGGAGTGTCAGGCACGATCGAGTCGCCTGATTTTGTTTGCTCGTCCCCACGCTCCGCGTGGGGATGCCGGGCAGGACGCTCCGCGTCCCAACGACGCGGAGCGTCATTCGCTGCGTTACCACGCGGAGCGTGGGAACGATCAAGTTTCTTTTTCTGTTCCTGCTATTGATTTTGCTCTTTTACATGAATGGTCCAGACACCACAAAACGCGACTTGGGTGCAGGCTGAACGCAGGTGGCGCGGAGTGGGCCGAGCGGCATGGATGCCGCGAGAGCCGCCCCCGGCCATGGATGGCCGATGGCGGCGGGCCCATGGAGCGTCGCCGGAGTGAGGGTACGACGACGAAGGAGCAACTGTGATCGCATTCCCTCGCCCCTTCAAGTAACCCGCCGATGAAGGCGAAACAGTTCGGCCCCCAGGCCGAACCCAACAACCAGCGCCTCCAGCGACAACGGATCTTCATCTAATAGCCGGGCAAATACCCATCCGCGAAAGCGAACCCTCCCTACTCCCCAACCGGCTTAAACACCACCACCGCCAATGGGGGCAAATCCAAAGCCAGCGAAAACGCCTGACCATGACTTTTCACATCATCAGCCATCACCGCTCCGCCGTTGCCGATATTGGAACCGGCATACACACCCGCATCGGAATTCAGCAGCTCAGCCCACTTCCCGCTGAACGGCACACCCACGCGATAACCATGGCGCGGCACTGGCGTCAGGTTGGCAACCACCAACAGCGGCTCACCCTCCTTGCTCCAGCGCAGATAGGCGTAAACGCTGTTGCCGGCGTCGTCCCCAATCACCCACTGGAAACCCTGCGGCTGACAATCCTGCTCATGCAGCGCCTTCTCCGAGCGGTACAGCCGGTTCAGGTCCCCGACCAATGTATGCACACCCTTGTGATCGGCGTATTGCAGAAAATGCCAGTCCAGCTCCGTGTCGTGGTTCCACTCTCGCCACTGCCCGAATTCGCAGCCCATGAACAGCAGTTTCTTGCCGGGGTGCGTCCACATGAACGTTAAGTAAGCGCGCAGATTGGCAAATTTCTGCCAACGGTCGCCCGGCATCTTGTCGATCAGCGAATGCTTGCCGTGGACCACTTCGTCGTGGGAAATCGGCAGGATGAAGCGCTCGGACCATGCATACACGAGGCCAAAACTCAGTCGGTCATGGTGATGCTGGCGATGAATCGGGTCCTGTTCGATGTACTTGAGCGTGTCGTGCATCCAGCCCATGTTCCACTTGTAGGCGAAGCCCAACCCGCCTTGCTGGGTGGGCTGACTGACACCCGGCCACGCGGTGGACTCTTCCGCGATGACCAATGCGCCCGGCGCTTCCAGCGCAACCACGTCATTCAAGTGACGAAGAAAATCAATGGCCTCAAGGTTTTCGCGGCCACCATAGCGGTTAGGCACCCATTCACCGGCCTTGCGGGAATAGTCGCGGTACAGCATCGATGCGACGGCATCCACACGCAGGCCGTCGATGTGGAAGTTCTTCAACCAGTGCAGACCCGAAGCGATCATGAACCCGTGCACTTCCGTGCGACCAAGGTTGTAGATCAGCGTGTCCCAGTCCTGGTGGAAGCCTTCCTGCGGGTTGCCGTATTCGTACAGCGCAGTGCCGTCGAATTGCGCCAGACCGTGAGTATCGGTCGGGAAATGCGCGGGCACCCAGTCGAGTATTACGCCAATGTCGTTCTGGTGGCAGGCGTTGACGAACGCGGCGAAATCTTCCGGCGAGCCATAGCGCGCGCTGGGAGCGAACTGAGACAGCAGTTGATAACCCCACGAACCGCCAAAGGGATGCTCCATGATCGGCATCAGCTCGATGTGGGTGAAGCCGAGATCCTTGATGTAGGGAATCAGTTCGGCGGCCAGCTCGTGCCAGTTGAACGGTCGATCAGGCTCGTCCTCACCTCCGTGATGCCATCTCCAGGAGCCCGCGTGCAGCTCGTAGATCGACAGCGGCTGGTGCACGTCCTGTTTATTGCCACGCGACTGCATCCAGTCGTTGTCCTGCCAGTCAAAGCTCAGCGGCGCCGCCACTTTTGACGCCGTGTCCGGCGGCAGCTTAGTGGCGAGGGCCATCGGGTCAGCCTTCAGCGGCAGAACGCCGTGCTGTCCAAGAATCTCGTATTTATAAGCCTCCCCCGGCTTGATGCGCGGGATGAAAATCTCCCACACCCCGGACGGGTAACGTACGCGCATGGGATGACGACGACCGTCCCAGCTATTGAAATCGCCCACCACCGAAACGCGACGCGCATTAGGTGCCCAGACCGAGAAACGCACACCCTCAACGCCATCGACGGTTTTCACCTGCGCGCCCAGAGCGCTGCTCAAATCCCGGTGATTGCCCTCTGCAAACAGGTACAAGTCCATTTCACCGAGCAGTTGGCCGAAGCTGTAGGGGTCCTCGGTGATTTGCTCACCGGTCGCCCAATTAATCTTCAACAGGTACGGCTCGCGCACCGGAAAATGCCCGGCAAAAAAGCCCGGCTTGTCGCTCATGGTCAGTTCGCCAAGGTCACGCTCGCCGTCGCGAGACAGAACGCGCACAGCCAGGGCATTGGGCAGGTAGGCGCGGATCACCTGCCCGTCCTTGCCATCGCTATGAGGGCCGAGCATGGAGAACGGGTCACGGTGTTCGGCGCGGATCAACGCGTCCATATCGCCGGCGCTGGGCAACAACTTGTGGTTGCCATCACCGAATTGGTCAGACGCACTCATTTTCATTCTCCATCAGACAAGTTCAACAGCCCGCGCAAACCTTGAAGCGGAACCGACAACCAGGTCGGCCGATTCTCGGCCTCGTAGGCCACTTCATAAGCGGCTTTTTCAAGGGTAAACAGCGCCAGTGCGGCTGCCTCGCCCTTGGAATCTCTCCAGGCATGGGCGATGTCCGTGGTGGCTTTCTTATAGCCATCCAGAAACGCTTCGCGAGCCTGACTTAAATATCGTTGGGCAACATGCTTGCGTGCCGCAGCAGCTTCCGGCGACGTGTCCGCTGCCAGCGCGTTGCGCATTGCCATGGCGGCAGCGTAGTCGAAAGATCGCAACACGCCCCCGACGTCCTTGAACGGGCTGTATTTCCCCCGCCGTTCCTGAAGCGGACGGGCCGGTTCGCCTTCGAAGTCAATGAGGTAAGCATCACCTTTGACCACCAACATCTGCCCCAGGTGAAGGTCACCGTGAACGCGCATCCGCAGCCCGCCGACTGACTGATTCGCCAGCGTCTGAACCTGTGTCAGGATCGCCTCGCGCGCGCTCAACAGTTCACTGACCAACTGCTGATCGTCGGGTTCCAGCGTTTCACGGTGTTTCTGCAACAGATCCAACGCCCGTTCAACCTGACTACGGATGCTAGTGGCTGTCACTTGGCTGTCCTGCTCGCGCATAACCTCAGGCTTGAAGTCCGGATTTTCAGTAGGCTTGCCCAGAACGACGTGCATTTCGCCCAGGCGTTGCCCCAGCAGACTCGCGAAATCCCTGAGTTCAAGCAGCGCATTGGCGTGCTGTTCAAGATCCGAATGACCGTGCGCCATTTCATCGCGCACCGCCCGTTCCAGGTTGTTCTGCGTCCACTCCCACGCATCGCCCTGATTGCTCAGGTAGCCTTGGGCAATCATCAGCAAACTGGTTTGACCATCGTTGTCGGCCCTGACCACGGCCCCAAGCAGGGGCGAGATGTGCGAATATCCGGCCTGGGTCAGGTAGGCACCCATTTCCAGTTCCGGATGCACCCCTGCCGCGACGCGTCGAATCATCTTCAGGACCAGGCTCTTGCCGACCACAACCGAACTGTTCGATTGCTCCGCAGACAGGTAACGTACCTCGGACTCTTCGTTGAGGCCCAGTGGCGCCAGTTGCGACGTGCTCTGGAAGCGCAGCTCACCGCTGGGCGTGGCCAGCACGGTCTGTTCGTGCATGCCTTTGATGACGGCCCGAATGAAAGGCTCCAGGGTAAAGGCGTCAGTGATGAGGCCTACCTGACGACCGCGCCGCACACGTGCCAGTGCCAGCTGCTGCGGCAAGGCGGTGCTGATGTCATCTTCAGGCAGCAGGCCGAATGGCAGCTGATAGCGAGCTGTCTCGCCGCCTGCGGTCACCTCGATTTCGCTCAACAGCACCGGGCGAACCGTGGTGCCGAAGCGTACCGCATAGGCGATGTGCACACGCTCGATCGCCGTGCCCTTGCCCGCGAACCAGCGGCGCTTGGGCAGATACACCGACAGCGAGGTCTGTTCCATGGTCTGGCGCAGCGGTTCATCAAGTAACTCTTCCAAGCGCTGCTTGAGTACCAGGGTCGGAAAGTCCGGCATGCTTTCAGCCGGTTGAACGTGCCAACTGGGCATTTGATTCTCCGCAGCCAGCAGGAACCAGTAGAAGCCGTACGGCGGCAACGTCAACAGGTAGTTAAGCTGGCCAATAGGTGGGAAAGCGCTGCCGCCGAGCATCTCTACCGGCACAGTGCCGGCGTACTGCGAGAGCTCGAGCTCGGCGGCTTGGGAGGCCGACGAGACGTTGGCAACACATAGAATGATTTCGCTCTTGCCGTCAGGGCCGGTGTACTCACGGGTGTACGCCAGAATCCGACGGTTGCTCGGTGAGAGCATTTTCAGGGTGCCACGGCCGAATGCCTTTTGCTGCTTGCGCACGGCAAGCATGCGCCGCGTCCAGTTGAGCAACGAATGAGGGTCGTGGTCCTGCGCCTCGACATTGACCGACTGGAACCCGTAGAGCGGGTCCATGATCGGCGGGAGCACCAGGCTCGCGGGATTCGCGCGCGAGAACCCGCCGTTGCGGTCGATGGACCACTGCATGGGCGTGCGCACGCCATCGCGGTCGCCGAGGTAAATGTTGTCACCCATGCCGATTTCGTCACCGTAATACAGGGTCGGTGTACCTGGCATGGACAACAACATGCTGTTAAGGAGCTCCACGCGACGGCGGTCGCGCTCCAGCAAAGGCGCCAGACGTCTGCGGATGCCAAGGTTGATCCGCGCACGGCGGTCGGAGGCGTAGTAGTTCCACAAATAGTCGCGCTCACGGTCAGTGACCATTTCCAGGGTCAGCTCATCGTGGTTGCGCAGGAAGATTGCCCACTGGCAGTTTTCCGGAATTTCAGGGGTCTGACGCAGGATATCGGTGATCGGAAAACGGTCCTCCTGCGCCACCGCCATGTACATGCGCGGCATCAACGGAAAGTGAAACGCCATATGGCATTCGTCCCCATCCTTGCCCTTGCGATCGCCGAAGTACAGCTGGGTGTCCTCAGGCCATTGGTTCGCCTCGGCCAGCAGCATGCGATCAGGGTAGTTGGCATCGATCTCGGCACGAATCTGCTTGAGCACGTTGTGCGTCTCTTGCAGGTTTTCGTTGTTCGTACCGTCACGCTCGATCAGATAAGGGATCGCGTCCAGCCTCAAGCCATCAATGCCCATGTCCAGCCAGTAGCGCATCACTTCGAGCACCGCTTTCATGACTTGCGGGTTGTCGAAGTTCAAATCTGGTTGATGGGAGTAGAAACGGTGCCAAAAATACTGACCGGCCACCGGATCCCAGGTCCAGTTGGATTTTTCGGTGTCGAGAAAGATGATCCGCGTGCCGTCGTACTTCTGATCGTCATCGGACCAGACGTAAAAATCCCGCGCTTTGGAGCCTTTCTTGGCATGGCGGGCACGCTGGAACCAAGGATGCTGGTCGGAGGTGTGGTTGATGACCAGCTCGGTGATCACCCGCAATCCACGCTTGTGCGCCTCGGCAATGAATTTCTTTGCGTCGGCCATGGTTCCGTAGTCGGTGTGCACACCCCGGTAATCGGCGATGTCATACCCGTCATCGCGGCGCGGCGACGGGTAGAAAGGCAGCAGCCAGATGGTGTTGACGCCCAGTTGGGCAATGTAGTCCAGCTTGGCGATCAGGCCAGGGAAGTCGCCAATGCCATCGTCGTTGGAGTCGAAATACGACTTCACATGAACCTGGTAAATCACCGCGTCCTTGTACCAGAGCGGGTCATCGATAAAGGCAGCATTGCGAGGTTTTTTTGCCATGACCACATCCTTCGAATTATGGGTTTGTGGTTCTGATCCGCCAGATACCAAACGGCTGGTAAGACGGATCGATGCGCATCCACTGCGTCTTGCCGTACCAGGTCCAGCTGTGTCCGGTCATCAGATCTTCGCCCAGTGTCGCGGCATCGTCCGGCAGGCCCATTTCCCAAAGGGGCAGCTCGAAGGTCGCTTCTTGCGCGTTATGCGGATCGAGGCTGACGGCAACCAGCACGAAGTTGCTGCCATCGGCGCTGCGCTTGCCGAAATAAAGGATGTTGTCGTTCCACGCGTTATAGATCCGCAGGCCCAGATGGGTCTGCAGGGCCGGGTTCTGGCGACGAATCCGGTTGAGTTGTGCGATCTCGGCGATGATGTTGCCCGGTTGGGTGAAATCACGCGGACGAATCTCGTATTTCTCCGAATCCAGGTATTCCTCCTTGCCAGGCACAGGCGCCGACTCGCAGAGCTCGAAGCCCGAATACATGCCCCACAAGCCGGACCCCATGGTCGCCAGGGCAGCGCGAATCAGAAAGCCGGCACGGCCAGAGTCGTGTAGGAAATGCGGGTTGATGTCCGGTGTGTTGACGAAGAAGTTCGGCCGATAGCATTCGCGCCAGGGCGACTGATTAAGCTGGGTGAAGTATTCAGCGAGCTCGGCTTTGGTGTTACGCCAGGTGAAGTAGGTGTAGCTCTGCGAATAACCAACCTTACCCAAGCGAGCCATCATCGCCGGCTTGGTGAACGCCTCGGCGAGAAACATCACGTCAGGATGCTGAGCGCGGATATCGCCAATCATCCACTGCCAGAACGGCAGAGGTTTGGTGTGCGGGTTGTCGACGCGGAAGATCTTCACGCCCTCCTCGACCCAGCCCAGCACCACATCACGCAGCTCAAGCCACAGGCTTGGAATAGCGTCTGGCGCGTAGAAATCGACGTTGACGATGTCCTGATATTTCTTCGGCGGGTTTTCCGCGTAACGGATGGTGCCGTCCGGCCGCCAGGAGAACCAGCCCGGATGCTCCTTGAGCCACAAGTGGTCCTGAGAGCATTGAATGGCGAAATCCAGGGCGATTTCCAATCCGTGCTCGGCCGCGGCGGCGACTAGATTACGAAAGTCTTCACGGGTGCCCAACTGCGGGTGAATGGCGTCATGACCGCCTTCAGCGCTGCCGATAGCATACGGGCTGCCCGGATCGTCAGGCCCTGCGGTCAGCGAGTTGTTCGGGCCCTTGCGGTGTGCACGGCCGATAGGGTGAATCGGCGGGAAATACAGCACGTCAAAGCCCATGTCGCGAATCATCGGCAAGCGGCTGTGGACGTCATTGAAGGTGCCATGACGGTTCTTGTCGTCGGTGATCGAGCGCGGGAACAGTTCGTACCAGCTGGCGAACTGAGCGCGCTCACGCTCGACATCTAGTGGGTATTCGAAGCTGCGACTCAGGAATGCGTGGTTATCGGCGTGCGACATGATTGTTGCCGTCTCGCTGCTCAACAGCAACGCCACCTGTGCCTCGTGCTCAGTGCTCTGACCCAGGCGTTGCAGCACGCTGTCGATTTGCCCGCGAAGCTCATGCTGACTGCGCTCCGACGCATGAACAAGATGAAGACGCCCTTCTTCCAGCTCAAGGCCAATGTCGACCCCGGCGGCGTATTTCTTTTCGAGTTCGTAACGATAGCTGGCGAACTGGTCGATCCACGCTTCAAGTCGGAAAACATAGCGGTTCACCGACGTCGGCGTGAACTCGCCGATCCAGCTGTCGTTGCCCAGGTCACGCATGGGCGACTCCTGCCACTGCTGCTCGTCGCCAGCGCGGTAGCAAATACGCACGGCCAGCTTGTCGTGGCCGTCGGCGAACACCTTGCTGGTGACCGCCACCGGCTGACCAACGATGGCTTTGGCCGCAAGCTGCCCGGCCTCGATCACCGGCTGCGTGTCTTCGATGACAATACGCGGCAATTGCAAGGCTTGAGTGAGGGGTAAAGGTTGAGTTGGGTGCGGTACATCGGTGGCCAGGGAATCCGGGCCGTATGGCTGATCAGCAGTCACATTCATCGAGCATCACTCCTCACGCCCCAGGGACGCTCCTTGTTGAGCGTCCGTTGCAAAACGTCTTATCCATAAAATAGGGAGCCACCGGACTGAACGCATCCCGACGTGGCCGCATAGGTTCCGAACGCCAGCCTTGGGAAAAAGTTCAAAGAGGTTGTGCGGCGAAAAACCGATCCATTGCCAGCGTAGCCGTGGGCGCTTCTCCCGTTTGGAAAACAAACGGAACATTGCGCTGAATCATTCAAACCGCCTTGCTGTCGAAGCCACCGAGCGCGTTGAAATGCGGCACTAATGCCTGTTCGAACCTGCGCTGAAGGAAGGTGAATCAATGAACATTCCCATTCCCGCAGAAACGCCCGATCCGAATATCGACGACCCGGAATTGCCGGTTCCTAAACCCGAAGAACCGCCTCCGCCGACCATGCCGCCGGTGATTGAGCCACCTCAGGGCGATCCGCCCTCCCAGGAGCCACCCGCCGTTCTCGGTGAGGATTTTCCTGAGTAACCACGCGCAGTAAACTGGCGCATGTCAGCTCGTGCTGAAGTCAGGCATCCAGATAAGCGAGCGGGTCATGAATAAACGGGGCACGCCGAGCGCACCGGCGTGCTCAGGGTGGGTGCGAGTCGCCTCCGGTGTTGCGATCCGGGTCTTTTTCCTTTTCTTGTGGTGAATCGAAACGCTCGACGATTAAAGGCACCAGGCTGAAAATTCCGAGCGCAAGAATCGTACTGAGCACGGCGGTCATTTCCCGCCCCATTCCCGCCGCGATGCCGATTGCAGCGGTCATCCACAAACCTGCTGCGGTCGTCAGTCCTTTGACTTGATGGGTATTGAGCGTATCGCCTTTGAGGATGGTGCCTGCACCGAGAAAGCCGATTCCGGCAACGATTCCCTGCACCACCCGGCTCAACGCCGCATCGTCGGCGCCTGCCAATCGCGGAACCAGCACGAACAACGCCGCGCCCATGCACACCAGCATGTGCGTCCGCACCCCGGCCGCCTTGCCTTTGTGCTCACGTTCGAATCCCAGAATGCCGCCCAGCGTTGCCGCAATGAACAAACGAACGGTCACTCGGGTCAGTTGGGAAGCATCGGTGATGTCCGAAAACTCTAAGCGCAGGGTCTCGACAACTTCTTGCCACCAAGCGTTCATGGGCAGCTCCTATCGGCTCAGTGCCTCTTCGCGGGCACATCGATCAATGGACCGCAAGGCTATCGGCTCGTTCGCCATCGCCCCGATGTGTCGGTTTGCTCGCGAACGCAGCAGGTCAACCCATTCATTCGCCGCTGACCCACCGCGTTCGCGGCCGTCGTAACCTCCGACTGCTCCTACAGGTCTTTCAGGGTTTCCGGGGCTTGGGACAACCCTCAGGCCTGTGGGAGCGAGCTTGCTCGCGAATGCGGTGGATCCGTCCATTCATTCGTGGCTGACCCACCGCGTTAGC
>Ga0265798_10009379_pt1 | contig 12247 bp, 10 predicted proteins | sample P3T30metagenome_FD_192430 | JGI IMG/M metagenome (GOLD analysis project Ga0265798, IMG submission 192430) | Plant litter microbial communities from East Loma Ridge, Irvine, California - P3 T30 | ecosystem: Environmental > Terrestrial > Plant litter > Unclassified | place: USA: California... | reverse complement strand
AGTGCGACGGCGTCACGGCCGACAGCAGCGGTTTCACGTCCGTTTCGAACAGCTTCTTCGTGTCGTAGCCGTTCTCGCCCGTGCGCGTGATCAGGTGCGCGGACATGACCGGCGACTCGCCGATGATGGCCAGGATGCGGCCACCCGTCTTGACCTGCTGCAGCACGCCTTCCGGCAGCACCGGCAGCGCGCCGGTAAAGATGATGACGTCGTACGGCGCGCCATTGGTCCAGCCCTGGGCACCGTTGCCCAGTTCCACGCGCACGTTCGACACGCCGTTGGCGGCAAGGTTCTTCTCGGCCAGCGCCTTCAACGCCGGATCGATCTCGACGGCGGTGACCTGCAGCGCGCGGTGTGCCAGCAGCGCGGCCACGTAGCCGGTTCCGGCGCCGACCAGCAGCACGTTTTCATGTTTCTTGACCTGCGCATCCTGGACGATGCGCGCTTCGATCTTCGGCGTCAGCATCGCATTGCCACCCGGCAGCGGGATCTCGGTGTCGACGAACGCCAGGCTCTTGCAGGCTTCCGGTACAAAATTCTCGCGCTTAACGACCATCAACAGATCGAGGATGTCGGTGTCCAGCACATCCCATGGGCGGATCTGCTGTTCGATCATATTGAAGCGGGCTTGTTCGATATTCATCTTGATGACTCGGTGAAGGAATAAGAATCCGTCATTTTATCGTTGAACTGGTCAGGACGGCATATTAACGACAACAACGGCGCATGGCGGGAAATTGCGACAGTCTGCAGATTACGGGGGCTGAAGCCGCGAAAATTGCTACCCAGTCATCCGGGCGCGCGGATGCCGCGCTCGACCAGGCCGAGGAATGCGTCCATGAACGCCGCCGGATCGATGGCCTGCGTGTCGCAGGGAAAGAAACTGTGCGACCACAGCATCAGCATCAGCACGGGCGCCGTCAGCACGCGCGTCATCACTTCCGCATCGACGGGAGCGAATTCGCCGCTGGCGACGCCGCGGCGCACGATGGACGCGATCAGCCCGTTGCCGCGCTCGATGACCTCGTCGTTGTAGAACGCGGCGATTTCCGGGAAATTGCCGGCTTCGGCCATGACGAGCTTGGCCAGCCCGGCGGCACGCGTCAGGCCGACTTCGCGCCACCACTTGTCCAGCATGCCGCGCAGCAGTTCGTTGCAGCTGGCGCCGGACGCGGCGGCAACGTCGCTTTCCGCCTGGCCGATGACCTGGACGATGTTTTCGCGCACGACCGCCTTGAACAGCTCTTCCTTGTTGTCAAAGTAGAGATACAAGGTGCCCTTGGAAACGCCGGCGCGGCGCGCCACGTCTTCGAGGCGCGTGGCGGCATACCCCCGATCGACGAACAGGTCCAGCGCGGCGGCCAGCAGTTCTTGCGGGCGGGCGTCCTTGCGACGCTCCCAGCGCGGCTTCGGGTCGGATTGCATAGAGAGAGAAAGCGTAACTTACCAATTGGTCATTTAATCATAGCCCTCCCCCCGGGCAAGCGTCAAGGCGCCCGCTTATGGGGCGGCGGCCAGTACCGCGAGCCGCGGATCGACCTTCCCGGGGCGGATCTCGATGATCTCCGCACGCACGACGCCGTGCGCGACGAACGGATCGGCGTTGACGCGCTCCTGCATGGCTTCCAGCGTGGATTCCAGGCCGAGAATGGCGCCGCCCTGGGCCGGCTGAATGCTGCCGACGAGCAGGAACTTGCCATCGTCGATCCCGCGCTTGATCCATTCGTTATGGGCCTGCATGAACTCGGCGGCCTGGCTTTTGTTATCGGAGAACTTCAGCAGTACGACAAACATGGGAGCTCCTGTCGGGTAATGAATATCCGATTCTAGTATGGAAATTATCAAAATATCAATGTCGGCCGCACCGTTGTGTGAAACGGGCGCTACAGGGCGCGGCGCCGATGCGGCACAATCGGGCTATCGGAACCACGGGAGCCCGGTGTGCCGCGCAATAACCCCTTGCAACGTCTGAAACGCATCCGCCGCATTGCCACCTGCCTGCTGGCGGGCATGGCCGCCATCTTCGTCATCGCCCGGCTGCTGCAGGGACGCCACCCGTGGCTGGGCTTTGTTGCCGCGTTTGCCGAGGCGGCGATGGTGGGCGGCCTGGCGGACTGGTTTGCCGTGACGGCGCTGTTCCGCCACCCGCTCGGCCTGCCGATTCCGCACACGGCCATCATCCCGCGCAACAAGGACCGCATCGGCGCGAATATCGCGGAGTTTCTCGAACATAACTTCATTACCCACGAAGTCCTGCAGGAGGAATTGCGCGACGTGGACTTCGCCGGCGTCAGCGCGCGCTGGCTGGCCGAAGACACCAACAGCCGCGCCGTGGCCGAACGCCTCGTCGGCACCATTCCAGCCGTCGTCAACATGATCGACGACCGCGACGCCGCCGAATTCTTCCGCGGCGCGCTGGGCTCGTCATTGAAGGACGTCCAGCTGGCGCCGGTGCTGGGCCAGGTGCTCAATGTGCTCGTCGCCGGGCGCCAGCACGTGCGCCTGCTGCAGCGGGTGCTTGGGCTGGTGGCGAACGCGCTGGAGGAAAATCGCGGCTACATCCGCCAGAAGGTGCACGACCACAGCCCCAGCTGGATACCGAAAATGGTGGACGAAAAGTTCTATGAGCGGCTGATGAACGGCATCCAGAGCATCCTGGACGATATGGCCGACGAGCACGGCGAATGGCGCGCCCGCTTCCAGACGTCGATCGAGGACCTGATCCACGAGCTGGAAACGTCGCCCGACTACGAGGAAAAACTGCGCGCACTGCTGGCCAAGGGGCTGCATCATCCGCTGTTCCGCGAATACGTCGGCACGGTCTGGGCCGACGTGCGGGCTCGGCTGCTGACAGCCGGCACGTCGCCCGAATCGCGCCTGTTGGCCCGCGCGCAGGGCGCGTTGCAGGTGTTCGCGGCGGCGCTGCAGCACAACCCGGCGATTCGCGGCAAGCTGAACGACTGGATGCGCGGCTTCGCCATCGAAGCGATTGTCGAGCGGCGCAGCCTGATCGTGGCCGTCGTCCAGCGCGTCATCGACAAATGGGATGCGGAGACGATTTCACAGAAGCTTGAATTACAGGTCGGCAGCGATCTGCAGTTCATCCGCATCAACGGCACGCTGGTGGGCGGTGTGGTCGGGTTGTTGCTGTATTGCGTATCGCTGGCACTGGCCAGTACGCATTGAGCCCGGAGCGGCGTAAAATATGCGCCCCACCCGTCCGAACGCCACCATGAACTGCCGCGACCACTGCGGTGCCTGCTGCACCGCCCCTTCCATCACCAGCCCGATTCCCGGTATGCCCAACGGCAAGCCCGCCGGCGTGCGCTGCATCCAGCTGGCCGACGATAACCGCTGCCGTATCTTCGGCAAGCCGGAACGGCCCGCGTTCTGCGGCGGCCTGCAGCCATCGGAAGAGATGTGTGGCAGCACGCGCGAGTACGCGCTGCGCTGGCTGGACGATCTCGAACGCGCTACCCGGCCGGCGTAAAACCGCCGAAGTCAGCCCGCCCAGGCCATCTTCTGCACCGAAATATGCGGATGGCTCTCCAACGGCTCCCACTCCGGCAGAAATACAAAACCCTGCCGCTGGTACAGCGTTGCCGCGCTGACGTTCTCCGGCGCGACATCGAGCACGATGCGCCGGTGGCCGCGCGCCAGCGCCCGCTCCTTGATCGCGGCAATCAACTGCCCGGCCACGCCGCGGCCGCGATATTCGGGATGCACCCACATGGCGATCAGGTTGTATTCGTTCTGCCCGTTGATGACGCCGGCGACGATGCCCACCGCCTGCTCGCCGTCGAACGCCAGCAGGTATTCGGCCTTGTCCGAGCCGGCGGCGCGGGTCTGCCATTGCGCGTCGGTGTACTGCGCGGCCGATGCGTGGGTGACGCCGAAAGCGGTCGGCGCGTCGCGCAGCGCCGCGAGGCGGACAGTCTTCAGGGTGTGCCAGTCGTCCGGCGTGGTGGGGCGGATGATCATTGGGTCGTTTTATCCGAAAAAACAACATGGTCGCATCGGCATGTTTTATATGCAAACCCGCGCTATGATTTCCGTTGTTCTTACTCGACGGAGACAATGCGATGAGCAAAAGATGGACGATGCGATGGGCAGCGGCAGGCCTGATCTTCACGGCCACAGGCGCCCTGGCGGACGACGCCACCGATGCGAAGGCGTACCAGAAATCCCGTGCAGCGGTGGCCGACCTGACGCGCATCGTCGCGCCGGCCGGCATCCAGGCGTCGTACAAGACGGCCATCGGCGGCATCGACCAGTGGCTGTTCGTACGCGGGCAGGACAAGGCCAATCCCATCATCCTGTTCGTGCACGGCGGCCCGGCGTCTCCCGTGACGCCGACGGCGTGGCAATTCCAGCGCCCCATCGAGGAATACTTCACGGTGGTGGATTGGGACCAGCGCGGCGCCGGCCTGACGTTTCGCGACAACCCGCAGGACAAGGTGGCCGATACGCTGAAGGTGGCGCGCTATGTGGACGACACCATCGAAGTGGCCGAGCACCTGCGCAAGAAGTACGGCAAGGCGAAGGTGATCCTGATGGCGCACAGCTGGGGCACCGTGCCGGCGCTGGGCGCGGCGCTGAAACGGCCCGACCTGTTCTACGGCTATGTCGGCATCGGCCAGGTGATCAGCACGCGCGAAAATGAGCGCATCAGCTTCGACTACGCGCTGGCGCAGGCCAAGGCACACGGCAACCAGGAAGCGCTGCAGGATCTGCAGTCGATCGCGCCCTACCCCGGCGACCAACCGATCACGCGCGAGCGCATCGTCACGGCGCGCAAATGGCCGCAATACTACGGCGGCCTGTCCGCCTTCCGCAGCGAGTCGACTTACTTCTTTGGCGGGCCCCGCCTGTCGCCTGACTACAGTCCCGACGATGTGAAATATATCGACGAGGGCAACGTGTTCACCCTGGGCCGGCTGCTGCCGGAATACGTCACGGTCGACTACAGCCGGGTAACCAGGTTCCCCATCCCCGTCGTCATGTTCCTCGGCCGGCACGACTACACGACGCCGACGGCGCCCACCGAAGCCTGGCTGCAGCAGGTCAAGGCGCCATATAAACAGGCCGTCTGGTTCGAGCGCTCGGCGCACATGGCGCCGTGGGAGGAACCGGGCAAGACGCTCGTCAGCCTGCTGCGCTACGTGCGTCCGCTGGCCGAGGGAAAACTGCCCGATTAGGTTGTCCCCCGCTCGACGATGGTAAAGCCGACATCGCGGATCGGTTGCTCCACCGGGCGGCCGTCGGCGCGCTGCATGATGTAGCGGGCGGCCGTGTCGCCGATCAGCGTGCCGTCCACTCTTACCGTCGTCAGCGGCGGCTGCAGGTCGCGCGACAGGGCCAGGTCGCCCATGCCGACGATGGCCAACCGTTCCGGCACCGCGATGCCCAGCGCCTGGGCTTCGCTCAGCACGCCCAGCGCCACCATGTCGGAACTGCAGAAGATGGCGTCGATGCCGGGTGCGCGCGCCAGCAGCACACGCAGGCCTTCGCGGCCGCTGGCGACGGTGCTGGGTGCCGGCACGACGTGTTGCGCAACCGCGCCGCCGGCAATATCCAGCGATTCGGCCGCGGCCGCGAAGGCCGCGTGGCGGCGGATGGCGCGCTCGTCGTCCGCCGTGATCGAAGCCACGTGGTGGCGGCCGCGCCGCTGCAGGAAGTGGGCGACGGCGGCGCCCAGCTGCTCGTGCGAAAAGCCGACCAGCATGTCGACGGGATTGGGCGTCAGGTCCCACGTCTCGACGACGGGGATGCCGCTGGCCACCAGCCGGCGCCGCGCCAGCGTCGAGTGCATGATGCCCGTCAGGATCACGCCGTCGGGCCGGCGCGCGATGATCGCCTCCAGCAGCGCATCCTCGCGCGAGCCCGCGTAGCCGGCCTGGCCCAGCATCATCTGGTAGCCGCTGGCCGCCAGCGTGTCGGTCAGCGCCTGCACGGTTTCCAGGAACACGGAACCGGTAATCGTCGGGACGACGGCGGCCACCAGCCGGCTGCGGCGTGATGCCAGGCCGCCGGCCAGCAGGTTCGGCACGTAGCCCGTGCGTTCGACGGCCGCGCGCACACGCTGCAGGATTTCTTCCGACACCGCCTCCGGCGTGTTCAGCGCGCGCGATGCGGTAATGGGCGCGACGTTGGCCAGCCGCGCCACGTCGCGCAACGTCAGGCTCGTGCCCTTGCTGCGCCGGCGCTTCGGTGCGACTGCCTTGTCGATATCGTGTTCCGCCATCATCGCTCCTGCAGCCGCAGCGTGCTTTCGAGGCGGATGTCATCCGACGCGCGCCCCACCATCAGCAGGAAGTCGCCCGGTTCGGCGGTCCATTGCAGCCGGCTGTCGAAGAACGCCAGCGTGTCGCGGTCGATCGTGAACGATACCCGCTGCCGCTCGCCCGGCTGCAGCACGACCTTGCGGAAGCCCTTCAGCTCCTTCACCGGCCGGACGGTGGATGCCACCACGTCGCGGATGTACAGCTGCGCGATCTCGGTGCCGGCCACCTTGCCCGTATTCGCGACGTCGAACGACAAGGTGGCCCGCTCGCCGTTCGCCAGCGTCGGCTTGTCGAGCGTGAGGCCGGAGTAGGCGAAGGTCGTGTAGCTCAGGCCATGGCCGAAGGCGTAGCGCGGCGTGTTCGGCGCGTCGATGTAGGCCGAACGGTAGACGATGTCCTTCTCGTTCAGTACCGGCCGCCCTGTCGCATACTGCGCGTACGGCAGCGGGATCTGGCCCACGTTGCGCGGGAAGCCGATCGGCAGCTTCGCGGACGGGTTGTAGTCGCCGAACAGCACATCGGCGACGGCATTGCCGCCTTCGGAGCCGGGGAACCAGGCGTACAGGATCGCGTCCGCCCGGTCCGCGATCTCGTTGAAGATCAGCGGACGGCCGGCAAGCAGCACGACCACGACCGGCTTCCCGGTCGCCTTCAGCGCCGCGAACAGCTCGTTCTGCCGGCCCGGCAGGCCGATATCGGTGCGCGACTTGGCTTCGCCGCTCATGTCCCACGTCTCGCCGACGGTGAGCACGATGACGTCCGCCTTCGCCGCGGCGGCCACCGCCTTGGCAAAGCCGTCTTTCGACGCGCAGCCGGGCGTGCAGCCCGCGGCATGGATCACCTGTGCCCCGCTGGCGCGGGCGCGGATGCCGTCGAGGATCGTCACGACGTCGCCGCGCACGTCGCTGACGACCCAGCCGCCCTCCAGGTCGCGCTTCGAATCGGCCAGCGGCCCGATGACGGCAATGCGCCGCGCGCCGGCCGCCAGCGGCAGCGTGTTCTTCTCGTTCTTCAGCAGCACGATGGATTTCTGCGCCACGTCGCGCGCGACGGCGCGGTGACTCGGATCGGCCAGCACGGTTTTTTCGCGCTGCGGATCGGAGAAGCGGTACGGGTCGTCGAATAGCCCCAGCTCGAATTTTTTTGCCAGGATGCGGCGCACTGCGTCGTCGATGTTCGCGACGTTGACCTTGCCCGCCTTGACGGCGGCCTCCAGATGGTTGACGTAGGCCTCGCCTTCCATATCCATGTCGCTGCCGGCGTTGAGCGCCTTGACGGCGGCATCGGAAAGGTCGCTGGCATAACCGTGCGCCACCATCTCTTTAACGGATGCCCAGTCGCTGACGACAAAACCGGAAAACTTCCAGTCGCCCTTCAGGATGTCGCGCTGCAGGAAGCTGCTGCCGGTGGCGGGTACGCCATTGAGCGTATTGAACGAATTCATGAACGTGGCGGCGCCGGCGTCCAGCGCGGCCTTGAATGGCGGCAGATAGACTTCGTACAGCTGCTGCGGGCTGAGATCGACGGCGTTGTAGTCGCGCCCTGCGATCGCCGCGCCATAGGCGGCAAAGTGCTTGGCGGTCGCCATCACGCGGTCGGTGCCGCCCAGTTTCTGTCCCTGGAAGCCGGTCACGCGGGCGCGGGCGATCTGCGAGCCCAGGTACGGATCTTCGCCGGCGCCTTCCATCACACGGCCCCAGCGCGGGTCGCGCGCCACGTCCACCATCGGGGCGAACGTCCAGTGGATGCCGGCGGCCGACGCCTCGCGCGCGGCGATGCGCGCCGAGGCCTCGATCGCTTCCATGTCCCACGACGCCGCCTCGCCCAGCGGCACGGGGAATACCGTTCTGTAGCCGTGGATGACGTCCAGCCCGAACAGCAGCGGGATTTTCAGGCGCGATTGCAGCGCCAGTCCCTGCATCTCGCGCGTGTCCGCCGCCCCCTTTATGTTGAGCAGCGAGCCGACCTTGCCGGCGCGGATATCGGCCAGCTGGCTGGCGCGCGACGCGGCCTGCGGCCCGGTCGCCTCGCGGCCCGTCAGCTGATTCAGTTGACCGATCTTTTCCTGCAGCGTCATGCGCGCCAGCAGCGCGTCGACCTTCTGCCTGATTTCCTGCGTCTGTGCCGGCGTGGACAGGGGTAACGCCAGCAGGCACAGTGCGGCGGTCCGTCGTAGTTTAATCTTGCGTCTCCGGTGGTTCGTCTTGTTTTTCCGCCTGGCGTCGCCGCCCGCCGGCTTTTGGTAACGCTACCAAATTTAAAAAAATATTAAGTTCAGTCGGGTTTAATGTCAAAGCATAAATCCGCAGCCTGACAGTTCCGACAGCGCGCGCGCAGCTTCAAAATCGCGTTCCTGTCGGCATGCTGCCATGCAGCGGATTTGTTGTAATTCCTATATCATCACGTGCGGTCCGGGGAATGCCTGAGCTGGCGGGTTGCCCGTCCGCTCGTGGTAAGCTTCGGGCCCACGCCGGGCCCCGTGCCATTTCACCCACCTCACACCCGACATAACAATGGATATCGTTCTCGCTCTGAAGGCCCTGATCATGGGCCTGGTCGAAGGTTTTACCGAATTTCTGCCCATCTCCTCCACCGGCCACCTGATCCTCGCCGGCAGCCTGCTCGAGTTCACGGGCGAGAAAGTCAAAGTATTTGAAATCGCGATTCAGGCCGGGGCGATGCTGGCGGTGATCTGGGAATTCCGGGCGCGCATCGCCGCGGTGCTCAGCGGGCTGGGCAGCGACCCGAAAGCGCAGCGCTTTGCCGTGAACGTGATCGTCGGCTTCCTGCCGGCGGCCATCCTTGGCCTGCTGTTCAACAAGGTCATCACGGCGGCGCTGTTCAAGCCGGTGCCGGTGGCCACCGCCTTCATCGTTGGCGGCCTGATCATCCTGTGGGTGGAACGCCGCGCCAAGAACAACCCGGTGGCCGTACGCATCCAGTCGGTGGACGATATGACACTGCTGGACGCGCTGAAGGTCGGCTGCGCCCAGGCGTTCGCGCTGATTCCCGGCACCAGCCGCTCGGGCGCGACGATCATCGGCGGCATGATGCTGGGCCTGTCGCGCAAGGCGGCCACGGAATTCTCGTTCTTCCTGGCCATTCCAACACTGCTGGGTGCCACGTTTTATTCGCTCTATAAACAGCGCGAGCTGCTGTCCGCCGCCGACCTGCCGATGTTCGGCGTCGGCACCCTGTCCGCGTTTATTTCCGCGTTCCTGTGCGTGCGCTGGTTGTTGCGCTATATCAGTTCGCATGACTTCACGATCTTTGCGTGGTACCGTATCGTGTTCGGCATCGTCGTCATCGCAACCGCCCATTTCGGTCTCGTGAATTGGGCAGAGTAAGAATTTAAGTCAGTTATGGATCATCTGGATATCAGTCAGCGCGCGCTGCACCTGCTCGAAACGGTTTTTGGCTACCCGGCCTTCCGCGGCCAGCAGGCGGAAATCGTCGAGCAGGTCGCCAATGGCGGCGATGCGCTCGTGCTGATGCCCACCGGCGGCGGCAAGTCGCTGTGTTACCAGATTCCCGCGCTGCTGCGCGATGGCGTCGGCGTCGTCGTCTCGCCGCTGATCGCGCTGATGCAGGACCAGGTGGACGCGCTGGAAGAAGTGGGCGTGCGCGCCGCCTTCCTGAACTCGACGCAGACGTGGGAGGAAGCCTCCCGCATCGAGCGCATGGTGCGCACCGGCCAGCTCGATCTGCTGTACGTGGCGCCGGAACGGCTGATGACGCAGCGCTGCTTCGACCTGCTGCAGGACTCGAAGATCGCGCTGTTCGCCATCGACGAGGCGCACTGCGTCTCGCAATGGGGCCACGATTTCCGCCCCGAGTACATCAAGCTCTCCGTGCTGCACGAGCAGTTCCCGAACGTGCCGCGCATCGCGCTGACAGCAACGGCCGACCCGCAGACGCGCGCCGAGATCGCGCACCGGCTGGACCTGACGAACGCGGCGCAATTCGTCTCGTCGTTCGACCGGCCGAACATCCGCTACCAGATTGTCGAGAAGACCACGGGCCGCAAGCAGCTGCTGGACTTCATCACGGCCGAACACCCTGGCGACGCCGGTATCGTCTACTGCCTGTCGCGCAAGAAGGTCGAGGAGACGGCGGAGTTCCTCAACGAGAACGGCATCCGCGCCCTGCCCTATCACGCCGGCATGGAGCACGCCAAGCGGGCCGCCAACCAGTCGCGCTTCCTGCGCGAGGAAAGCCTGGTCATGGTCGCGACGATCGCGTTCGGCATGGGCATCGACAAGCCGGACGTGCGCTTCGTCGCCCACCTGGATCTGCCGAAAAGTATCGAGGGCTATTACCAGGAGACGGGCCGCGCCGGCCGTGACGGCCTGCCCGCCAGCGCCTGGATGTCGTACGGCCTGCAGGACGTGGTGCTGCAGCGCCGGATGATCGACGAATCGGAGGCGGACGAGAACTTCAAGCGCGTGCTGGGCATGAAGCTCGACGCGATGCTGGGCCTGTGCGAAACGCTGTCGTGCCGGCGCGTGCGTCTGCTGGATTATTTCGGCGAGGCTTCCGGCCCGTGCGGCAATTGCGACACGTGCCTGCTGCCGCCGGTGTCGTTCGACGGCACGGTGCCCGTACAAAAACTGCTGTCGGCGATCTACCGCGTCGACCAGCGCTTCGCGGCCACGCACGTGATCGAAGTGCTGCGCGGCGTCGAGACGGAGCGCATCAAGACGTGGCGGCACGACACGCTGTCCGTGTTCGGCGTCGGTGCCGACCGCAGCGAGCAGGAATGGCGCGCGATCCTGCGCCAGGTGATCGCGCTGGGTCTCGTCACCGTCGACCATGACCAGTACAGCTCACTGAAGCTGACGGATGCGGCGCGCCCCGTGCTGAAAGGTGGCCAGAAGGTGCAGCTGCGCCAGTACCAGAAACCGTCGAAGCCGAAGCGCACGTCGGCGCCAAAGGGCTATGCCGAGACCTTCCTGGAGCCGGCAGAACAGGCCATCTTCGAGCGCCTGCGCGCCTGGCGCATGGGCATGGCGCGCGAGCACAACGTGGCGGCCTTCGTCATCTTCCCCGATGCGACGCTGCGCGACATCGCCAAGGTCAAGCCCACCTCGCTGGGCGAGCTGCGCGGCGTGTCCGGCGTCGGCGAGAAGAAGCTGGCTTCCTACGGCGGCGATATCGTCGGCATCATTTCCGAGATGGTGTAAGCAAAAAAAAACCGGTGTCTGTCACCGGTTTTTTTTCAGGCTGCCGAGGCTTACTTTCTGGTGAAGACGAGGTCCCAGACGCCATGGCCCAGCTTCAGGCCGCGGTTCTCGAATTTCGTCAGCGGACGGTAGGCCGGCTGCGGCGCGTAGCCCTCGGCCGTGTTCTGCAGCCCTTCCTCGGCCGACAGCACGTCCAGCATCTGTACGGCGTAGTCTTCCCAGTCCGTTGCCAGGTGCAGATAGCCGCCCGGGGCCAGCTTTTCCACCAGCAGCTTGACGAACGGTGCCTGGATCAGGCGGCGCTTGTTGTGGCGCGCCTTGTGCCATGGGTCCGGGAAGAACACGTGCACGCCGGCCAGGGAGCCGTCGGCGATCATATTGTTCAGCACTTCCACCGCGTCGTGCTGGATGACGCGCAGGTTCGTCAGTCCTTCTTCGCCGATCAGTTTCAACAGGCTGCCGACGCCAGGCGTGTGCACTTCCACGCCGATGAAATCCTTCTCCGGCATGTTCTTCGCGATGTGCGCCGTGGTCTGGCCCATGCCGAAGCCGATCTCCAGGATCACGGGCGCCTTGCGGCCGAACGCGCCTTCCAGGTCGAGCGGCGCCTTGGCGTATTCGATCATGTAGCGCGGCCCCAGTTCGTGCAGCGCCCGTTCCTGCGCGGTCGAGAGGCGGCCGGCGCGCGTGACGAAGCTGCGGATGCGGTGGTCAAGGGGGTCGTACAGCATGGACCGCGCGGGGCCCTTCGGTGGAGTGTCGGAAGACATGGAATCTGCT
>Ga0265798_10009378_pt1 | contig 12247 bp, 11 predicted proteins | sample P3T30metagenome_FD_192430 | JGI IMG/M metagenome (GOLD analysis project Ga0265798, IMG submission 192430) | Plant litter microbial communities from East Loma Ridge, Irvine, California - P3 T30 | ecosystem: Environmental > Terrestrial > Plant litter > Unclassified | place: USA: California... | reverse complement strand
GCCCAACATGATCCACGAAACGCTGCCGACCGCGTCGGTCGCGCTCATGCACTATGTCCTTGCCGAACTCGAACCCGACGAACCCGACCAGCTCTACGGCAACACCGGCCTGCCCGCCGCCGTCGACTTCCCCGTCCACGACGTCATCGTCTCGGTGACGCCGGTCACCGCCCGGCTTTTTGATCAGGCGCTGCTGCGCTGTGCTGCGGCCCGCCAGCGCGACGTCATGCTGATCCGGCACGGCTTCCACCCGGAGACGATCGACCCGGTCCGGGTCGATGTCGTGCTGCACTCGGTCGGCGGCCCGCTGCTGCTGACCGACCTTAGCTTCTTCCGCCACCGCGATCGCAGCCTGCACCTCGTGCCCGACAACGCCGGGCGATCCGTGAAGATCGGCGATGGCGGTCTCGAGCTCGGCATCCGGCCGCCCTGGGACAGCGCGTGGGACCGCGCCGCCGGAATGGAGAGCGCGGCTGCCCAGATCGTGCTCGCCTGCCGCCGCAGGAACCGGGGGTGAGATGAGGAGGAGGACAAGCGGCCCCGATGCGGGGATGAAACAGGGAAGCAAGACGATGACCATGACCAACGACGCGTTCGAGACCGCCTGCACCAAGGCCGTCGCCCGGCTGCTGCTCGGCAACCGCAGGCTGAAGGAGGGCATCGTGCTCACCGGCGGCAACCAACTCGACCTGGACGGCAAGGTCCGGCTCGCCCGGCAGGCGCGGGCGAGCGACACGGATGTGCTGCACCTCGAATATGGCACGGACGACGATGGCCGGCACGGGCTGACCGGGATGATCGTGTTCATGGTGCGCGGTGACATCTGCCACATCCAGACGCAGTGCCGGCTGTTCCTGTCGAAGGGCGGCACCCGCGGCGTCGTCCTGCCGCAGCCCGGCGCCCGGGGTCACTACCGCCTGGCGCCGGGCGAAATCCTCCACATCGATGGCAAGCCCGCCGGCGACGTCACCGATGGCATGGCGCGCGCCGATGCCTGGCTGGCCCGTCAGCTGGCGCTCGGCAGCGACGCCGCCGATGACGGGCGATACCAGGTCTGGTCGCAGGCAGCGTGATGGTGGCGACGACAGCGATCATGAACCAGCACTGGTGGATCAGCGAATCAGCGAAAGACGAGGCCGATTGGCGGATGCCGCCGTAACGTTGCGGGTTAGCCAGAAGCCCGGGACCAGTTCCGCATAGTGGTCCTTCTGCTGGGGTGTCGCACCCAGCGTAAGGACCATCAGCGAGAACGGGGTCTGCTGGCTTTTGCCGCGTATATCGAGAAAGCGGACACGGCCCTGCAGCAGGTAGATGTCCGCGTCCGCGCTCAGCGTCTGGTGAAACCAGGCGGAGTCGGTCCGGACCGGCACCAGGCAGACGACCGTCTCGACCTTGCCGGCCCGCCATTGATCATGGGCGCGCCGCAGCCAGCGCAGCAGTTGCGAGTAAGGCGGATTGACGAAGGCGACCTTGCCCGACCAGTCGTCGACCAGCCCGTCACCGCCTTCGTCCGGAAGGATCCGGCGATGCGCGATGATCGGGCTGAGTGGATGCCCGCACGGGTCGAGATCAATCTCGCCGAACGCGGCGTAGATGTTCGCCATGAACTCGGGCGGCGTGAAGCGGATGTCGCGATCCTCCTTGTCGCCCTGCCCCCAATAGGATCGTTCGGGCGCACGGCGGCGGGCGGTTGGTGCGATCACGGCCAGCAGGCGCAGCAGGCTGGCGACCGATCCGCTACCCCGCTCGAGGCTGGCGATGGTGGTCGGTGACAGGCCGGTCTTCTGCGCTGCGATCCTCAGCGACATCGACCGCTTGCGCCGCTCCGCGCGCAATTGCTCGGGCAACGTCTTGCCCGCTGCGATACCGGTCAGGCGAAAGTCTAGGGCCGCCATGGCCGCGATAAGGGTCGGCACCGAGCCGACGCCGTTCTCCAGCCGCTTGATCGTCTGGGCGTCGACGCCGATCCGGTTCGCGAGGGTCCGCTGCGACCAGCCGGACGCCCGCCGCGCATCGCGTATCTCGTGTATCAGAATATGATCCTGTTTGGGTTCACATTCTGTCCTGGTATTTGATGTTGTGCGGCACCGACAAGACCAGTGGCCACACCGTGCACCCAAACCGCCACTGTTCACCCAATTAGCGGATGCAGACAGTCTACATTTCGGCAAATGTGGTGGATAGCTGCCTGTCCGCTTTCGGGCGGCTCGCTCTGGTAAGCTGCCGTTCGTTCAGATGATATGAGGCAGGGGCTAAGCCGCCAATCCAAGTTTGGTATCGCGACCTCATCTGACGGATGGATGCCGGCCGCCAGCAAGAAACGAAGCGCTTGACTTAATACGGGTATCCCGTACATATTTGGTCATGCAGTCGGTCATCGAAACCAACGCCTATCTTGCTGCGGCAAAGGACGTTGGCATGAGCGCCGAGGAGCAGCAGACGGTGGTTAACCTCATCGCCGCCAATCCGGAGGCGGGTGAGATCATGCCGGGATGCGGCGGAGCGCGGAAGCTGCGGGTGGCACGGTCGGGCGGTGGCAAATCCGGTGGGTACCGGGTCATCACCTACCTCGCCGGTACGGATATGCCGACATTCCTGCTGACCGTGTTCGGCAAGAACGAGAAGGCCAACCTCACCAAGGGCGAGAGCAACGCCCTTGCCATGCTGACCAAGACGCTGACCGACAGCCTCAGGAGGAAGAGATGAAGAGCGCCTTCGACAAGATCGCCGCCGGCCTTGATGACGCCATCGCCCATGCCAATGGCGAGCCGGGCCGCGGAAAGGTGGCCGCCCCGATCGACGTGGCGGCGATCCGCAAGCGCACCGGCAAGACCCAGGATCAGTTCGCCCGCGCCTATCATCTCCCGCTGGGGACGGTGCGGGACTGGGAGCAGTGCCGCAGCCAGCCGGATGCGCCGGCACGGGTGCTCCTGTCGTTGATCAGTGCCGAGCCCGACACGATCGAGCAGCTTGTAGGACGGGCATAGCACGCCGGTCGACATGACCTGTCCGCCGGCAGGATCGCCTGCGCCGCTCGACACTGCATCCGAGAGCTAGCAGGAAGACTTGATGCTACGCCTGATCCACACCGCAGACTGGCAGCTCGGCAAGCCCTAGCCGCCGGCGGCCGATCGCCCGTCCAGACGGATCGCGCACCGGGCGACGCTCGCGCCCGCGCAGGATTGGTTAACTTGGATCGAGTAAAGGGCTCGCGACGAGGCACGGGGGCAGACGATTGCAGCTCGATCAACTGACAATCTACGTATTGACGGCGTTGTTCACGATCATCGCAGGGGGCGTCACGCTGGCATCGGGCACGCGGGAGGGCGTAGCGGGCTGGCGGAGTTTTTGGGGCGGCGGCTATGTCATGCTGGGCATTGGCATGGCGGTCTTCGACCTGCCGGCCTTGGATCGCGCCTTCCGCGTCTCCGCCGGCGCTATCCTGACGCTGTGCGGGGCGGTGCTGGTGACGCAGGGCGTGCGGCTGCTGGCCGGGCGCAATCCCCATTCGCCGCGGCTGGTCGCGGCGCTGCTGGCCGTCTCACTGGTGCCCCTGCTGTCGCATGATCCCGCGCATCGCCTGCAGCGCATCGCCTATATCGATTACACGATGATGATCGCGGACATCTGGGCCGCGGTGACGGCCTTGCGTCTGGCCCGGCACGAACGCCTTCGCACCGCCTGGATGCTCGGCGGCACCTTCGTCCTGACCGCCGTGATCGGCTTCGGCCGCGGCAGCCTGTCGGGGGCGGTCGCGCTAGGTATGAGTTCGCATTTCGATTTCATCAACAATATCTGGATGGCGATGGCGCTGGCCGCCTGCTGGCCGATGCGCGGCAACCTGCCGACGCTGGTCGCGGCAGAGCGGGCCGAGCGCGCGCTGCTGCGCCTGGCCACCGAGGATGCGCTGACGGGCGCGCTGAACCGCACCGGCCTCAATCGGCTGCGGGCGCGGATGACGGGGTGCGCCGGGCTGATCCTGATCGACCTCGATCATTTCAAGACGCTTAACGATCGGATGGGCCATGCCGAAGGCGATCGCACGCTCCAGCTGGTGGCCGCGGCGGTGCGCGAGGTGGGCGTTCCGGGCTCGCGCTTCGCCCGGCTGGGCGGCGACGAATTCCTGCTCGTCCTGCCGGGACGCTCGCTGGCCCTCACGGCGCAGACCGCGGACCGGGTGCGTGCGGCGGTCGAGGAAGCGGTGCTGACCCACCGGCGGAGCGACTCGGGCCGGTCCGGCGATCTGCCGCCCGTCACCGCCAGCATCGGCGTCGCCAGCGGCAATGTCGCGGGCGAGGGCTTCGACCGCCTGCTCGCCGAGGCGGACGAGGCTCTGTATCGATCCAAGCGTGCCGGCCGTAACCAGGTCAGCCTCGTGCGGGATGCCGCCTAGCACCGCAGGTCGGGGATTCCCGGAATACGGACCCAGCGATAGCCGGGGATCTATCGGCTCTACCGAGAAGATGGACTGAGCCTTCGGCTCAAGAAGCCCAGACGCAACATCAGCGCCGCCAACCGCGACCGACAACGTGCGGCTGCGGCGGCGAACGGGATGTGGTCGATGGACTTCGTCTCCGACGCGCTGTTCGACGGCCGGCGCCTGGGCGCGCTGACCGTGGTCGACGCGTTCACCAGGGAGGCGCTGGCGATTGACGTCAATCAAGGCATCAAGGCATCAAGGGTGAGCAGGTAGTCGAGGTGATGGCGCGGATTTCGTCGATCCGCAGCGCACTCAGGACCATCCGGGTCGACAACGGGCCGAAGTTCATCTCGAAGGCGCTCGACCGCTGGGCCTATGAGAACGGCGTCACGCTGGACTTCAGCCGGCCGGGCAAGCCAACGGACAATGCCTTTGTGGAATCGTTCAACGGTCGCCTGCGGGACGAGTGCCTGAACACGCACTGGTTCCTGTCCTTGGAGGATGCGCGGGCCAAGATCTAGGCCTGGCGGCGGGACTACAACGAATGCCGCCCTCACACATCGCTTGGCTGGCTGACGCCGGTCGAATATGCTGCTGCCGCGGCCAAGATCGCGGCCGAATGGACGCCGGAAATTCACCCTCTACTTGGACGAGAAACCGGGGGACCCTCAAATATCGGCCGGTCTCTGGTTGCCGTTGGATGAAAGGTGGGGGTCACGTCAGCAGCTCCAGGAATAGATTTGGTGCCATGGCTGACAAGCGGCCGCGACATGTGCCTGTTGTCACGCTGTCGGTTGATGGCGCGCGTTATCCAGATGAACCGGCGTCCGCTAACGGAAGATCGAGTTTCCGGCGTGAGTGTCGGAAACTTTGGGTCTTCGATCATAGGCGATGGCAGGCAGCGGTCACGCCAAAGCGGGATTGCCACCAGTGGAGCGCGGGGCATGGTCATCGGCTAACGGCCTGATCCGGAACCAGAGCGCGTAGAGCGCGGGGAGGAACACCAGCGTCAGCACCGTTCCGCCGAGCGTCCCGCCGATCAGCGTCACCGCCATCGATCCCCAGAATACCGAGCTGATCAATGGCACGAACGCGAGCACAGCAGCGAGTGCCGTGAGGATCACCGGCCGCGAGCGTTGTACGGTCGCTTCTACGACGGCATGGTACGGGTCCATGCCATCCCTCTCATGGTCATGGATCTGGCCGATCAGGATCAGCGTGTTGCGCATCAGGATGCCCGCCAGCGCGATGAGGCCGAGGATGGCGTTGAACCCGAATGGCTGCCCCGTCATTAGCAGCGTCGGCACGACACCGATCAGCCCCAGCGGCGCTGTCAGCAACACGATCGCCATCGCGGACAGGCTGCGGACCTGCAGGATAATGACGATCATCATCATCACGATCATAATTGGAAAGATCGGCGCGAGCGCCTTGTTGGCCTTGCCTGCCTCCTCAATGGAGCCGGCCATGTCGATGTGATAGCCCGTCGGAAGCGTCGAGATCAGCGGCTGAAGCTTTTCGAGCATCGCGGTCGAGACGTCGGGTGGCTGAAGATCGTCTGCGATGTCGCCGCGTACGGTGATCGTTGGCACCCGGTCGCGGCGCTGGAGGATCGGGTCCTCCATCCGCACTTCGATCCTGCCGATCTGGCTGACGGGAACGCGTTGGCCCGCACTGCCGGTGAGGGTGTAATCGCCGATCCGGGCAGGATCGAGCCGGTCGGTTCCAGCCGAACGTGCCACCACATCGACCGTGCGGATGTCCTCACGTGCCTGGCTGACGACGGCGCCGCTGAGCAGGAACTGCAACTGCTCGGCAATGTCACCCGACGTCAGGCCAAGCGCCCGCAGCCGGTCCTGATCGAGTACAAAATGCAACGCAGGCGCGCGGTCGCCCCAGTCGGCGTTGACGGTCCGCATCGACGGATCGGCCTGGAGGATCGCCTGCGCCTTGGCCGCGATCGTGCGGACGGTACCGAGGTCAGGCCCGCCGATGCGGAACGCGACCGGGAAAGGCGAATAGGGGCCGAAGGTCAGTTTGGTCGCACGGACCCGCGCCTGTGGGGCAAGCCCATCCACGGCTGCCTGACGCAGCTTGAGGCTAAATGCGTCGCGCGCCTCCTCCTCGGAGGTGAGGACGATGATCTTGGCAAAGGACGGGTCGGGCAGTTCCGGTGACAGCGACAGGAAGAAGCGCGGTGCGCCTTGTCCCACGTAACTCGTGACGATCTTCGCCTCGGGCTGCTTGCGCAGCCACGCCTCGACCTGGTTCGCTGCGGCAGCGGTCTGCGCGATCGCGGTGCCCTTGGGCATCTGGACCTCGACCAGCACCTCGGGTCGGTCAGACGCAGGAAAGAACTGCTTCTTGACCAGCGCCATGCCCGCGCCGGCGATCAGGAACGCCGACAGTGTCGCCAACGTGACCAGCAGCTTGCGCCGCACCGCCCACGCGATCACGTCGCGCACCTTCTGGTAGCGCGGGGTCTGGTAGATCGCGGCATGCCCGCCCTCGACCGCCTTGATGGCCGGCAGCAGCTTGACGCCCATGTACGGCGTGAAGATCACCGCGACGAACCACGAGGCGATCAGCGCGAAACCGACCACCCAGAAGATGTTGCCGGCATATTCACCCGCGGTCGATTGCGCGAAGCCGACCGGCATAAGGCCGATCGCCGTCACCATCGTTCCCGCGAGCATCGGCGCGGCGGTGTGGCTCCAGGCGTAGGCAGAGGCGCGGATACGGTCGTACCCCTCCTCCATCTTCACCACCATCATCTCGATCGCGATGATCGCGTCGTCGACCAAGAGGCCGAGCGCGAGAATCAGCGCGCCGAGCGTGATGCGGTCGAGCGCGCGCCCGGTCGCCCACATCACGATCAGGACGACCGCCAGCGTCAGCGGCACGGCTGCGGCGACGACGATGCCGACCCGCCAGCCCAGGCTTATCAGGCTGACGATCATGACGATCGCCAATGCTTCCAGGAACGTGTGCATGAACTGGTCGACGGATTCGGCGATGTTGACCGACTGATCGGTGACCGGCGTCAGCGACATGCCCAGCGGCAATTCGGCACCGATCTTCGCGACCTCGTCCTTCAACGACGCGCCGAGATCAAGACCGTTCCAGCCCTCGCGCATCACGACGCCGAGCAGCAGCGCCGGTTCGCCTTGGCTGCGCACCAGGAAGGTGGCGGGATCCTCGTAACCGCGCTCAACGGTCGCAATCTCCGACAGGCGCAGCGTGTTGCCGCGCGTGACGATCGGCAGGTCTCGGATCTTGGACAGATCGTCGAACGCGCCATCGAGCCGAACGACGATCTGCTGCCCCTTGCTCTCGATCGCGCCGGCAGGCGTAATGAGGTTCTGCTGGGCCAGCGCGCCAAAAATATCGCGCGGCGAGACGCCGAGCGTCGCCAGCCGTTCCTCCGCGAACTGGACGTAGATGCGCTCCGGTCGTTCGCCGACGATGTTGATCTTGTTGACGCCCGGAACGTGCAGCAGGCGCTGGCGCAGTTGCTCGGCCTCACGCGCGAGCAACCGTTGCGGCTCTCCTTTTGCCTTCAGCGCGTAAAGTGCGAAGGTGACGTCGGCATACTCATCGTTGACGAAGGGGCCGACGACGCCTCGTGGCAGACTGGATGCCTCGTCCGACATCTTCTTGCGAGCCTGGTAGAACTCGTCGGCGACCGCGGCGGGCGGGGTGGTATCCCGCAGTGTCAGCGTGGTGAAGGCGAGGCCTGGGCGGGTGAACGTCTCGCTGCGGTCGTACCAGCGCAACTCCTGCAGGCGCTTCTCCAGTGGTTCGGCGACTTGATCTTGCATTTCCTGCGCGGTTGCGCCGGGCCAGGCGGTGACGACCGTCAGTACCTTGATCGTGAAGCTCGGGTCCTCGGCGCGGCCCAGCTTCGAGAAAGCCACGACACCAGCGAGGATGATCGCGATCAGGAAGAACAGCGTCACCGATCGTTCGCGGACGGCCAGCGCGGACAGGTTGAAGCGTCCGGCCGTATCCGGCCGATCGTCGTCCCGCCCGCTCATCGGGCGGCACCCGGCACCGGGGCGGCAACGCGAACCCGCTGGCCTTGGTGCAGCATGTGCGCGCCTATCGCGACGAATCGCTCGCCCGGTGCCAATCCTAATGTGATCGTGGCCATTTCCTCGCCGACCGCGGATACCTGCACGGCGTGCCAGACGACGGTGGGTGTCGCGCCATCGCGTACGATCCAGATGCCCGGCCCGCGTCCGGTGTCGCGGAGCGCGCCGAGGGGTATCTCCATGCCGGTCGATTTACCCGGGAGCGCAAGCGCGATCGTGACCGTGGAGCCCAGCGATGCACGTGCGGTCGCGCCGCCCAGCACATAACGCGCCTCGAACGTGCGCGACGCTGGATCGGCCGAGTCCGCCAGCTGGCGAAGCGTGGCGCTACCCGTGCTGCTGTCGAATGTCCGTGCGCGCGCGACGGAATTGAGCGGCGGGCGGAGGGTTTCCGGCAATTGCACCAATGCTTCGCGCGGACCGGACCGCGCCACCCGTACGACGATCTGTCCGGCGGTGACGACCTGCCCCGGTTCGGCGAGCGTCTCCACCACGGTGCCGTCGGCGTCGGCCAGCAGCGTCGTGTAGTCGGTTTCGTTGCGCGCTACCCGCGCCTGCGCCTGTGCCGCGAATAATTGCGCGCGCGCCGAGTCCGCCGCGGCTTTCGCCTGATCATAGGCGGAGGCAGATACCGCGCCCGCTCCGACCAGATCGCGGAAGCGTCGTTCGTCGGCAGCGGTCTGCACCGCGCGGGCACGGGCGGCGTCGACGGTGCCGAGCGCCGCACGCGTGGCCAGCGCCAGGTCGGCGCCATCGATCCGCATCAGCGGTTGGCCGCGACGCACGACCTGCCCCGCGTTCACCAGTCGTGCGACGACCTTGCCGCCGACTCGGAAGCCGAGATCGCTCTGCACGCGTGCCGCGACGATCCCCGTGAATTCGCGCGAGGCGTCGCTTGCTGCGGTCGGCGTCGTCACGCGTACCAAGGGTGGTTGGGTACGGGGGTCGGGTTTGGCATCGCCGCAACCGGTCAGCACCCCGCCAAGCAGGATCGGGACAGCCATGGCATAGCAACGAAAGCGATTCGACACGCGGCGGTCCTCCCAAATACGGGAGCATGAATGCTATCGAGTTACCAATATGTCAACTAGTCACAAACTTCCAATACGATACCTACGGCGCCAGACTCCGAAGAATGAGGCTCGTGACCTCGTTCTGCGCCTCAGGCAGCAGGTCCAGATTACGCTCCAAGTGAAGCGGGTCGATGAAGGGCATCATGGCGTAGAAGATCGCGCGGCAAGTTTCGTCCAACGGCGTCTTGCGCTCGAACTCCCCGTTCTCGCGACCCTCGCGAACCAGATCCTCGACGATCGATCTGAGCGTCGCCGAATAATATTTCGCAGAATTCCACTGTTCGAGCGCGGAGAGCGCCGCGACCTCGTAGATCTTCCGATCGTCGAAGAACAGCGCGACGCTGAGCGCCGTGACGCTGCGGAACATGCGACGAAACCGGTCGGTTGCACTGCCGCCTTCGTCCATCGCCACGCGCGCTTCAGCGATGATCCGGTCCAGACGATCCTTGCAAATCGCCTCGCCGATCGCCTGCTTCGATTCGAAGAAACGATAGATATACGCTTTCGAGAACCCGATCCCACGGGCCAGATCGGCCACGGTCGTCTTCTGGTAGCCGTAGCGCGCGAAACACTCGTTGGCCGCGTCGATGATCTGATCGCGCACCGCATGTTCGGCGGGGCCGCGCGCCAGCGTTTCGGAGGTGAGTGCATGGTCCATGACCCCAGATAATCGTATAGGCGCGCATTGACAACAAGTGACCAATTTGTATATCGGTAACAGAGTTAGTCGGGTTGGAATTTTGAGATGCGATCTGTACCGCATGGGCGAGCGTCGGTTCTTGCACTCCTGTCTTTGTCGGGTTGCGCAGTGGGATCGCGCTATGTCGTACCGGTAACGTCGGCGCCTGCAACCTATGTGGGCGGGGCCGCCGTGGAAGCCCGGCCGGGTTCCGCCGACGCGGCCGACATGGTCAGCTGGTGGCGGACGTTCGGTGACCCTGTGCTTGCAGGGCTGGTCGAACGAGCGCTTGCCCAGAACCTCGACCTGCAACAGGCGCGCGCGCGGGTGATACAGGCTCGTGCCGCATTGAAGGGCGCCAACGCCGCCCTGTTGCCGTCCGGTCAGATCAACGGGCAGGTCGGTGAAATCTACCAATCGCTGGAGACGCCGATCGGTCGGATCGGCAGCGCCTTTCCGCAGTTCGAACGCTCGACCGAGACGTACGAGGCGAACCTTGGTGCGAGTTGGGAGCTCGATGTGTTCGGCGGACGCGATGCCGCCCGCGATGCCGCACGGGCGGACTGGGAGGCGTCGGCCGCGAGTGCCGTAGCGGCACGGCTGACCGTCGCGGCGCAGACGGCGGATACCTACATCCTGGTCCGCGCGTTGCAGGCACGCCTGGATGTCGCGCGCGCGCAGGCGGCCACCCAACAGCGCCTCGTCGACCTGATCGCGTTGCAATATCGCAAGGGCATTGCCGCAGAACTGCAGCTCCGCCAGGCCGAAGGAGCGTCGGCGCAGGTCCGCGCCAGCGTCCCTGCGCTCCAGAACGAACTGGATATCGCGATGAACGCGCTGGACGTACTCGTCGGCGTGCAGCCGGGCAGCAGCCGAGCCCAGCTTGCCGGTCCCGCCGCGATACCATCCCCTCCCAAGGTATCAACGGCGGGCGGGCCGGCGGCCCTGTTGCGACGCCGGCCCGATATCATCGCGGCCGAACGCACGCTCGCGGCCTCGAATGCTCGGATCGGGGCGGCGGTGTCGGAATATTACCCGAAATTCTCACTCAGCGGCCTGCTCGGCACGGCCACCACGGCTGCGGGTGGCCTGTTCGGCGGCAATGCGACACAGGCCAATGGCGTGCTGGGGCTGCGCTGGCGACTGTTCGACTTCGGCCGCGTCGATGCTGAGATCAAGGCAGCGAAAGGGCGCAACGCAGAGGCCTTGGCGGCCTATCGTCTGACCGTGCTGCGCGCCTCGCGGGATGTCGAGGACGCCTTTTCAACCTTGGTACAACAGGAAGCGCGCGCCGCGATGCTGACTCAGGGTGAGCTGTCGCTCACTCGGGCCAAGGCGACGTCCGATACGGCATATCGGGGCGGCGTCATCAGTCTCATTGAGGTATTGGACGCGGATCGGCGCCTGCTGGAGACGCGCGACGGTGCGATCCAGGCGCGCGCGGCGGCAAGTCGCGGCGCGGTCGCGTCGTTCCGGGCATTGGGCGGCGGCTGGGATCCTTCTCAAGTCGCGATGTCGACCGGCACCGGCATGATGCTAGCCAGCCAGAATAAGTAGGAGGAGGGAAGACCATGTCATCTGAGGCTGCCGAAGGAACCGATGGGCTCACTCAGGTCCGCGCGCTGCTCGCGACCAGACGGCAACCGCCGTTGGGCGAAAAACTCGGTATCTCGCTGATCGAGGCGGACCATGGACACGCGGTCTTCGAAGCGACGCCCGACGGAAGTTCCTATAATCCGATGGGCTCGGTTCATGGCGGCTACATCGCGACGATACTCGACAGCGCCTGCGGTATCGCGGCACACACGGCGCTGAAGCCAGGCTACGGCTATACGACGCTGGAGTTGAAGGTCTCTTTCGTGAAGGGCCTCAGCAGCACCAGTGGCACGATCCGCGCCACCGGCCGGCTGATCTCCATGGGCCGTCGCGCCGCCTTCACCGAAGCCACGCTGCACAACGACAAGGGGCAGGTCTGTGCGAC
>Ga0265798_10009377_pt1 | contig 12248 bp, 7 predicted proteins | sample P3T30metagenome_FD_192430 | JGI IMG/M metagenome (GOLD analysis project Ga0265798, IMG submission 192430) | Plant litter microbial communities from East Loma Ridge, Irvine, California - P3 T30 | ecosystem: Environmental > Terrestrial > Plant litter > Unclassified | place: USA: California... | reverse complement strand
AGCCTCGCGGACGGACCGTTCGCGGAAAAGCCGACCAGGGACACCATTTCGGCACTGCGCAGCGAAGGCGGGGTAGGCAACGTGCCGCAGCTGCTCCTTTACCTGATCGACAGCAAGAGCAAACCGTCGCCGGGCCGGAACGATCGTGCCCCCCTCGATGCGCCGGCACACATCGTGGGCATGAGCATCTGGCTGCCCGAAAGCGGACGCGAGTCGGGACAGTTTGCCACGCATCTGACGGTGAAAATGCCCGCTGCCCTGGCCGACACCAGTGACGCAGCCGGTGATACGCCGGAGTAAAGGATCATCATGAAATACTTCACACCCCCGATGGGACCGATGCAGGAATCGGGCGCGGCCCTGCTGCGCTCGATGCAGAACGTGGCGATGGTGCCGCTCGACCTGCTGGTCCGGGAGGCGGTCCAGAACAGCCTCGACGCGGCCCTCGGTAAGGCCGGGGACGATGTCCACGTCGACTTTACGATCCGCCGGCATGCCACCGAACCGGTCGCGGCGCTGCTTGGAGAACACATAAGCGGCGGGGTACTGCGCCAGCGATTCCCCAAAGGGGCGCGCATGCTCGAGATCCGCGACTCGCACACCGAAGGACTGTCCGGCCCCACATCGATGGACGTGCTCCGTCGCGGCGAGAACCACGGCAACCTGATCAAGCTGGTGTACGAGGTGGGCCGTACCCGCAGTGACGAGGGGGCCGGCGGGTCCTGGGGACTCGGCAAGACATGCTACTTCCGCATGGGTATCGGCCTCGTCGTCTATTACAGCCGGACCCTGGCGAAGGACGGACCGGAAGAGCGGCTGGTCGCCTGCATGGTCGAGGACGAACATGGCACCGGGCGGCTGCAGCAGGATGCTCCGACCGGTATCGGATGGTGGGGCGAACAGGGCCCCAGAGGGGGGCCTGCCGCGATCACGGACGGTGCCGCGATCCGGCGCATTCTCACGGCGCTGGAAGTGAGACCGTTCGGCCGTGGCGAGACCGGTACCGCGGTCATCGTCCCCTTCCTGCGCAGCGACCTGGTAACGCTGCCGGCCGCGGATGACGATGCGGACTCAGGATCCGGCGGGCTGCCCGCATGGTGGTTCGAAAACGATGAACGCTACATCGAGGTCGCCCTGCAGCGCTGGTTCTGCGTACGGCTCGACAATCCGATGTTCCGTACCGGTCCCTCGCTGCAGGCCAGTGTCAACGGCAGGAAGATAGCCCGCGACCGCATGCTCCCCGTGTTCCAGGTCACCCAGTCGCTGTACAACCGGATCGGCAGGAGGGAACGCATGCCGGGGGACTACCTGGGAAAGAAGCGGGTACCGCACGAAAACGTGCTGTGCGAACCTGTCGCGCTGAACAATGTCTACGAAGCGCCCGGATGCGCCGGTCATCTCGCCGCGGTGCAGCTGACCGCCCGTCAGCTCGGCATCGGCGCTCCCGACAACAATCCGGATCCCTATCTCTGTCTGTACGGACGGCCGGAGAAGTCACCGCCGTTCCGGCCGCTCGTCACGTTCATGCGCAGTCCCGGGATGTCGATCAGGTGGGATGACAGTACTTCCGGCCGGGGATGGGCCCGCGGCCTGAAAGGCGCGGCGGACGGAAAATACCTCGTGGCGCTGTTCGTGCCGGCCCCCGGACAGCGTCTGACGGCCGCCCTGCGTGAAAAGCTGGGCCAGCCGGAAGCAACGGTGGAGTCCTACCTGCGCAGCTGCGAACGCTCCGACCACCACCAGTGGGCAGACCTGTCAGGCTACAGCATTGCAGAAAGGATCCGCGGAGGCGTCGCGAGGCGTCTGCATGTCCACGTCGTCCCGCCGGTACAGGGAGCGGGAGAGGGGATTTCGATCGGCCTTGCCCGACGCCTCGCCGGCCTGCTGCTGCCGCAGCGCGGACTGGGTCTGGACGGTCGTCATGGCCGCGCATCGCCACGGGCGAAGGGTAGCACCGGGAAGCACCCCGCACCCGGGAGGAAGCCGGGCGCAGGAGGGGGGACCGGGCGCGGCGCGGGCAGGGGAAGCCGCTTCGCGTTCGAGGTGACCGGCCAGCAGTACGGGCGCGACCGCATTACGGTGAACTGGGTGCTCGACTGGGGAACGGGTGACGGGGCACGCGAGATCAGCCTGTCGGTCGACTCGGAACGGGGCCCGGTGTCGCAGCAGCTGTGGCATGACAGCGGACTGGGGACCTTCCCCTTCCTGCTGGACGGCGTCGAGCTCGAACAGCTGGCGCCTGCCGCCGGTGCGCGCGTGCCACTCAAGATCGAACCGACGCCCGGCTCCCTGCGGCTCGTTCCGGACAGACGCTCGAAACAGCCGCCCGATTCCCTTGTACTGCAGGGCAGCTTCAGTATCGTGTTTCCGGAAGCGGGTGCCGGCGACCTGTGCCCGCTCGTCGAGGCTGCCGTTGTCACGAAAGGATCACCGTGAGCAGGACTGCCATTTTTCCGTTCCGTATCATTACCCCGGACTTTCCCGAAGGTCTGGACGTTCCCGGCATGCCGGTGTTCGGCTCGACCGGACCGGATCCCGGCGCACACGACTCAGCCGGCGAATTCGCGCTCGGACGCGACAGCGACTGGGACGCCAGCCTGCATGACCTGACCATCCGGTGGACGCTGAAGCCGGCCACCCTCAGGCCGCTGTTCGGTGCCGCCGGCATCGCCGGCGAACGCGCCGCGCTGCTGGTCGCGGCCGAATGGACATCGCCCGAATCCGGTTACCGCCAGCTGGGCGAGGGCGTGGTGGTGCGTCTGGCGGACTGTTCCGCCAGGGCAGCACCTCTGGCCCTGACGCTGACCCTCGACAGGGGCACGCTGCGCGGTTCGGGCAGCGTGTCACTGCAGGTGTATCTCGAGAGCCGGGGGCCCGGCGCCGTACGGGCCGGTATGGCGACCGCACGGGGCTCCCGTCTCGGGACACTGTGGGGGCCGGTGACGGTGATCGTCGATGCCGACAGCTCCCTGTTCCCGATCGTGGAAGAAGATCTTGGTGCCGGGCGGCCGCTGTGGGAATCCCGTGAAAACTGGACCGACGTGCTCACCGAGCCGTTCTCGGTGGATTACGTGGCGTTGGTCCTGAACACCGGGCACCCGGACGCCGCGGCGCTGCGTGACGCGCAGGGCGCCCCGGCGGGACTGACCCCGCTCATGAAACAGGTGCTCGCGTGCTGGCTTGCCCACCTGGTCTCGGTGGTCCTTGAGGAAACCGGTGACGGCTTCGACCGCATCACTGGCGGTGCCCACTGCATTTCCGAACCCGGCAGTATCGCGCGCACGGTGGCGGGAATCGTCAGTGACGGCGGGATCGACACGGATTCGCCGATGACGCGGCTGCAGTCCGCCCAGCTGTGGCTCGACCGTCTGACACGCACGCAGGAGACACGCACGCAGGAGGAAGCAGCATGAAATGGATGGAAACCGACCGTGCGACCGCACAGCGGCTTTTCGCGGAGTTCGGGGGGAAGGAGCAGCTCCAGCCGGGTAGCCTTACACCCGACTATGCGCGGCTCAGGCAGGCGGTGGTGGCCGCCCTGCCCGCACTGCCGGACAGCAGGACCGGGCGCGGCCGTTACGATGTCGAGGTGGGCCTGGCGCTCTATTGGGTGCTTGCTGAACGCGGTTTCAGCCTGCGCCAGGCATCGTCCGACGGCTTCTGGCGTCACCTGTCGCTGGAAGTGCTGCCGGATGTGGTCGCGGGGCGCTGGGAAGACCGCCAGCACACGCGGTTCTGGTCCGAGCGCAGCCGCATATGGCTGCGCGTGGTATGGTGGTTCGTTCATCTCTCCTGGCAGGGAAACGTCCAGGATACCCGTGACATCCTGGCCGGTGTCACCACCGACGACATGGTTCAGCTGGTGGAACGTCCTGGCCGCCAGGGTGTCCGCATCGGACTGTACCGTGCCATCATGCGCGCCCGCGGCGAGCGCAGGGCCCGGAAGGCCGGTACCGAGCGCTTCCGCGAGCTGATGACACTCAACACGATGAAGGTCGTCACGACGGAACCCGAACTGCACGAAAACGGGGTCGACGGCTACGTCGCCTCCCTGTACGACGTACTGGCCAGCGGCGACAGGACCGCACGGCGCAGGACTGCCGCTTCCCGCTGACAGACACCGACATGATGGAACTGCTGAACGAAATCAGGACGGGCATGGCCAACCTGGACGGACGTGGCTCGATGCTCAGGTTGCGGTCACCCGGCGACGCCTTTACGGCGTGGGTGTTCCGCGAGGACGACGGCTTCGGTGTCGCCGTCCCGGTGCCGGAACAGGTATGCGTGTCGGAACGGTTTGCCGGGGCCCGGCTGGTCACGGTCGACCGTACGGTCGCGGGCGTTCCACGCCGCCTGCTGCGCCTCGAATCGTCGTGTTACGCACTGCGCAACGAGTTCGCGGTCGTGTGCGCGCAGATGGTCGATCCGGGGCCTGACGGTGCCGCGCGGCATGCCCTCGTCACCGATCCGCGCAGCTGGTGGCAGAGCTGGCGCCAGCTGCTCGGCAATGCGGTAGTCAATGTCACCGCCTACAGTGTTCTGGGAGAGATGCTCGCTCTCGGGCACCTGCTCGGGCAGGGAATACAGGCGGCCTGGCAGGGCCCGGCCAGCGGTTCCGTCGACATCGAGACCCCTGGAGCGCGGTACGAGGTGAAGTCCACCCTGACGCGCTACGACATGCGGGTGCACATCGCGGGGCAGTTTCAGCTGGCTGCGCCGGCGGACACGGAGCTGTTTCTGGTGCACCAGCGTCTCGAGCCCTCGCCGGAAGGCGTTTCGGTGGACACCGCTGCCAGCCGTCTGGTCGCGCTGGGCGCGGACAGGGACCGGCTCGAACGGCTGCTGGAGATGTGTGGCCTCGAGCCGGGCAGTTCCGCACGTGCCGACACCTACAGACTGCTGGACTCGCGGCTTTTTGCCGTGGACGAGGCGTTTCCCCGTATCACGCCCGACAGTTTTACTGGAGGAGCACTGCCTGCAGGCATTGTGAAGCTCGAATACATGGTTGACCTGTCGGGACTCGGTCATATGGGTTTCTGCGGGACCTGACGTCAGGCGGCCGGGCGCGCAGGCAGGCCGCCGTGACGGCCCGTTCCGGCTGCGGCATGCCGGCCCGCGTCGCGCCGGCTCTGCCATGGTACGGGGGCCCTGCCCGCGGGCCAGGCATGCGCGGCCTTACTGCGCCTGGTGGCGGAAGCCTTCGTCCTCCGCCGACGCTTTCAGGAGTGCCAGTTTTTTCTGGTCCTTTGCCTGCGTGATCCTGATGAATCCCTGCGGCGTGCTGGCCTTCAGCACCAGCGCCAGGTCGGGCGGCGACAGATGGGTGGTCTTGCGGGACCACGCGTGCAGGGCGCTCCAGTAACCGGACATGGTCAGATCGAGCAGCCTGCGCTGCAGTTCGATGCCGTCGTCGACCTGGCCCTGCTTCCTGTCGTCGGTCTTCTTCTCCGCAAACCGGGTTTTCGACACCGCGATGCCGTGCACGCTGCCGTCCCACGGCAGGTGAAGTGCCGCGATGCTCTTCCAGCACTCGTCTTTCTTGCTCCACTCGCCGACGTTTCTGACACCCGGCGGCGGCAGCAGCAGCGATGCCTGCACGCTGGGCGCGAGCTGTTCGAGACGGCTGGCGATCTCCGCACCCGCGTCCTGCCGCGTCCAGATGCGGTCGAGGTCGATCTCCTCCCCAGCGTTCCTGACGTCGTGGAACAGCTTGGCGACGGTATAGGTGACGATGTTGGCGCGGTAGCCGCCTTCGTACCAGGAGCCGCGCCCGGCATCGACGATCGCTTCCATCCTCTTCCAGATCAGGGCCACGGCCACGATGGTTCTGAAATAGCCGTCGCCAAATTCCGGGCTGATCCTTTCCCAGTGTTCGGCTTCGGTCACGTCGGCACTCCGGCTCGAGAAGCGGCCCGCAAACCTGGAAAAATTCTTCTGCGCGCCCAGGCTGACCCAGTGCGGCTTCTCGTCCCACGTATGGGCGTATTTGGCCAGATCGGTCTTGCCGAGCAGCTGGCTGGCCGGGTATTCGCTCTCGAATGCCGTCTGTTCGGACCTGCTGAGATAGAGGCGTTCGTTCTGGTACTGGCCGCGCGAGCGTTCATAGAACCACTTGCTCTGGATGCGCTGGCCTGCCCTGGCGGGCGTGAGCAGACGCCGCGAAATCTCTTCCATCTTGCGGTGGAACGGGTGATTGGCGAAGAAGTCCGCCGCGGCCACCTTGTTCTGGGTATTGGCGAATTCGGCGATGCGCGGAATCAGCCCCTGCGCCTGGTCGGGCAGCACGCGCGTCAGCTTCATCTGGACCGACACGCCTTTCAGGCTCAGCCTGTCCTTCTTGCGCGCGTTGAGGATGCTGGCAGTGGTCTGGCCCCCGTTGACGATCTGAAGGTCGGTGAGGCCGGTGATCACCATCTGGCCACCGCGGGACTCGACCGTGACATCCGACGCGGTCGCCGCAATGCCGTTGTTGTAGGCAAAGAACAGGCCCGGCACATCCTGGATCGTGCTCCTGATTCCCTTGTTGACGCCGCCTTTCATGCCGAGGAAGGAACGCACGTTGCCCTCCAGGAGACGGCTGCCGTAGCGGTCGAACAGGTCGGCCAGCTGGTCGCCCTGGACGACACAGAGATATGACCGCAGGTCGTCCGACCGCGCGGCCTCGAGACAGGGGATCGCCATGCCCCCGAGTTCCCCGAGGTCGATGTGTACGGCTTCCCGCTCGCGGTTCGACTCATACAGTGCGGCGAGCCGCTGCAGGTCCCAGATGTGCCGTTCGACCGGGATCCCGGCGATGTCGTCCAGCAGCTCTTCGCGGAACCGGCTGCTGAGGGTCAGGTTCGTAAAGATGTGCAGCCGTATGCGGCTGATCTTTCCCGCCTCCTCGTTCAGCTTCAGCGCCAGTTCGTAGGCGGGATTGGCCTCGGCGACGCACTCGTGGAGACTGTTTTCGATCGCCTCGCGGACGAAGTTGCCCATCCATCCGGTCAGCTGCTCGACCGTCGCGGTGTTCAGCGTCGCCGGTGCATCCAGTTCCTCCCAGCGGCCGAGCACGATGCCAATGCTGCCGTCGGCCTCGTCCAGCTTCGTAAAACCGTGCAGCTTGAGTATCCTGTTCCTGGCGCCGGTGCCCTGGTACTCGACCGGTTCGAACTCGCCAAATACCGGGTCTTCCTCCAGCCGGTCGGCCACCTCCCTGACGAAGGCAAGGGTATCGACCAGGTGGTCCGCCTGGCCGCGGCGCGCCACCAGCTGGCGCAGTTCATTGAGGAAGTCGTCAGGCTGCATGGGAATGCTCCGGAATCTGGAATGCTTCGATCGAGGAAAAAAGAATGGTGTAGCTGGCGTCGGCTATGCCGTCCGGCAGGGTTGCGCGGACGAGTCTGGGAAAGCCGTCGCCCACCGCATAGTGCCGCGTGCCGATCGGTACGAACGCAACGGTCCGGTAATGGTCGTGTTCGACGTAACCTGCCGCCAGCAGTCTGTCGTACAGCACCGCCGGGGCTCCGGGCTGGCCCCCGAGCATCTGCGCGGTACGCGTCACCAGCAGCGGCAGGGTGAGCGCCCCCGGGTCGGTGACGGCGCTTTCGCGCAGTTCGCAGACGCGCAGCGTGAGGGGCACCGGTGCATCGAGCTGGAGCACCGACGCGATGCCGACGGCGCCAGCGCCTGGCGCCGTTGACGCGACCTCGAGCGCCCGGTCAGGGAAGACGAAATCCTGGCCCACGCCAGGATTTTTCCAGCAGATAATGGCCTGCAGCGGGTCTTCCGGACCTGCATCGATGAAATCGCAGAGCGCAAGCAGTTCCGCAACCAGTTCCCGGATTTCGTGTTTCTTCAGCAGACCCAGGCCACCATCCCTGAACAGCCGCTTCCACAGCTGCAGGCGCGCGCGGAACAGTGCAACGAGGGCCGCCTCGGTAGCGACACCCGCCGCGGAGTCGGCCAGGTCCTGGCAGAGGCGCCCGAACACGCCCTCGAGCGCGCTTCCCGCCAGCCGCAGCCCCATGAACCAGCGGCCGGGACCGCGCTGCAGGCTGAAATACGCCAGTGCCTCGGTGCCGGCGGCGATGGCCGGCGGCCGCACGCTGGTACCGATGGCGAACATGGCGGCACCATTGCCGTCCACCCCGGCATAGATGTCGAACGGGTGCTGCGGGTCGATCCGGACCAGCCGGGCCCCGTCGCCGGCGGGCGCGGTGCCGGCCGCGCCAGAGCGCAGCGAAGCCCAGAGTTCTTCAATCCGTGTCATCGCCGTCATCCTCCCCGTCCCCGAACAGGTCGCGCAGCGCGACGCGGTTCAGCCGGTACACGACCTTCTCGCCGCTGGCCAGCGGGTCGAAACCCGGAAAGCTGAGGCTGACCGCGACCATGGGCTGCGAACCGGTCTCCGCGACGCTCATCATTTTTCCGGCATTTTTTTCGCTGCCCTCTTTCGCCTCGATGAAATGCACCGTCAGCAGCGGCCGGGAACGGAACCTGCGGTACTGGTGGCCCGGCACGGCGCTGCTCTTCTGTTCCTTCTCGTTCTGCAGCAGCCAGTCGGCCTCGGCTGCCCTGATCTCGGCGTCTGTCATCCTGACCCGTTCGTCGCCGGCCTCGCCGACGCGCTGCCTGTTCAGCTTAAGGTAGGGCACGTGTTTTGCGGTCTTCTCGAACTGGCGCTGGCGGCAGCGGATCTCGCCCGGCGTGCCGCCGGCCACCGCCACCTGCAGCCCCGGCACGGGGGCGCCCAGACCCTGGGGAATGCAGACGTCCCACTGCCCGAGGCCCGGAACGGCATTGGCGGCGACAAAGCGCATGAGTGGCCGGCTGCCGTCGTCGGCGTCGGGCACGAACTGCATGTTCATGTTGCTGATGTTGAGCCCGGAAAGCAGGGCGAAGATCCTGGCCTTCGGAATGCCGGTCCACAGGTAGCGGCTGCCGTCCAGTGATGCCGGGCCTTCTTCCCGGATGAAGGTGGCGACACGCTGGACGTTCTGGGCATGCAGGGCCGCGGGCCGCGGCAGGAACGGGGTTTCCGCGGCGAAGGCGCTGAAGGACACCGAATGGGCGATGTCCTTGCCGCTTCTCATCTTGCTCTGGGCCGTCACGATCAGCGTGTCGGGATGTGCCCGGACCCGGATGCCGAACCGCGACGGCGGCAGGCGGTTGGCGCTCATGCGCCGGAAATCGCTGCGCAGTTCGGCCACAGCGCCCGCGATGTGCGCATACCAGCTCTGGGCGTCAGCGTCCATCCAGATGCGGAACAGGTCGTCGTAGCCGGGACGGTAGCCGAACCACCTCCCCATCTGCAGCAGCGTGTCATAGGCCTTCGAGTTGCGGTAGAAGTAGCTGACGGCCAGTCCCTCCAGCGTCAGGCCGCGCGACAGCGTCAGGCCGCCGACCGCGATGACGCGGCGCCCCATCCGGGTGTTCTGGTAGCGCGAGTAATCGAGCTTTTCGTCCTGCCCGGATTTCTGGTTGACCGTCACCACCGTCACCGAGGCGACCGACTCGTGCAGCCTGGCGCGGATCTCCTCCCATGTGACGCCCGTACCGGCAAACTCGTCGTCCCAGACCTGCTGCAGACGCACGAGCTCCGGGTGCCGGCGCCATGAGCTGCCGGCCAGATACTGGTGGATCTCCTGCTGCAGCCCGTACAGGAAACCGCGGATCTTTTCCGATACGCGCCCCTGGACGTCGGTGAACCGGCTGACGTTGACCAGCATCGAACGGTGCCGCAGTTCCTCGCCGCGGATGTCGCGCACCGCGCAGCCCAGCAGGAAGACGCGGATCGCCTCCCTGAGGCTCTCCGGCAGCGCCGTGACCGGATGGTCCTTCTTGTGCACGTAGGGGAAGCTGGCTTCGGCATCGTCGATGTCGCGCAGCTGGTGGTGGTGTTTGCCGTCCTCCACGAAAATGCTGGCAGCGCCGATATAGTGCGAGGGCGTGTTCAGGCTGTAGATGAAATTCGACGGAAACAGGTCGGTTTCGTTGTCCGGGTTGATGAACACGTTCGCGAACGGGGTGGCGGTGTATGCCACGTAGGACGAGCGCGCGAATTTCGCGATGATCCCGCGGATGAGACGGTTGATCGTGGCCGGTTCCTGCCCCTCTTTCCGCACGTTGACGGACGCGTTGTCCGCCTCGTCGTCGACGATCAGCAGGGGCAGCTGGTGGGTGTCGTGGCCGGTCTGCTTGAGCTGGGTGTCCAGCCAGGCCGCCAGGTTCTCCAGCGGCGCCTTGTTCTTCTTCATGACGAACAGCAGTGGCTCGCTGATGTTGGCCAGGGGAATTCCGCCAAGGATCTTCGCGTTGTTGGTCAGGAAGTCGAAGTCGACGGAAGTGAGCACGTTGGCCGAGCGCTTCCTGTACTTGCCCGCGCCGATCACGTCGCTGCTGCGGCTGTTGCCGAACACGTCGCGGCTGTCGCGGCCCACGAAGCCGAGATCGAGACGCTCCTGGGTCTGGCGCCGCAGGTCCTCGATCATGCCGGTCAGCAGGACGATGACCCGGTAACCCGCATCGGCAGCCTTCGCGATCAGTCCGCTGTAGCTGGCGGTCTTGCCCGACTGGACGTCGCCCATCACCAGACCCCGGAGGTTCCAGCCACCTTCCCACGCCGGGTTGCCGCACTCGGTCAGGATGTTGTCGGTGTCCTGGTCCAGCACCCGCACCACGTCGCGGTTCCAGCCCTGGCTGGCGAGCAGCTGCCGGTAGCTGTCCCAGTAGTTCCAGGCAATGCTTCCCTTTGCGTCGGAGACCCACGGGGAGAAGCTGCTTTCACGGACACCCTCTCCGACCGTCATGCGGATGCCGATCGTCGATTCGAGTTTCTTGCGCACGTGCTGCAGACCCTCCTGGCCAAGACCCGGGTCGAGCATCGCCAGTCTGCCCAGCACGTCCTCGAGCAGGGTGTCGGTCAGCGGGCGGCCATTGATGATGCTCATGGCGATCCCGACGTGATCGAATGTGAAACCGTTCATCAGCCAAGCTCCTTCCGGATCTGTTCGTGGTACTGGGGAAACCGTGCGACCGGATCGAGCGACAGGACGCTGTCGAGGGACAGTCCCGTCACTTCCATCATCCTCGCGGCGAGAGCCGCCGTTTCCGCATACGCGGCAGACTGTGCCGCCCCGCGGCGGTCACCGCACATGTCCGAGTAGATCGACTCGAGCGGCAGTGCCGCGGCGGCCAGGTCGAGAACCTGCTGCAGCGCGTTCCGTGCCGCGTCGTCGAGGCTGTCGGACAGATGGCGGATGGCCGGGTGGTCCGGATTGAGCTGGTAATGGAAACGGCCGTGTGACGGCTCGATCCTGTCCCACAGGGGAACGAATCCCGCCTTCTGCTTCTGCCTGCGGCCGGGGTAGGTGATCGTGTTGCGGCTGGTTCCGGAAAAATGCGGGATCAGGTCGCGCAGGCGGTCGCGGATCACGTCGGGCGGGTAGGCGGCCGACTTTTTGATGTCGAGCGCCCACAGGTGGTCCAGGGTATTCGGGATGTCGACCTGGACCCGGGTCAGCTTGTAGAACTCTTCCTTTGGTACCAGCCGGAACCACGTGCCCCAGATCACCAGCCTGCGGTTGCGGTACACATAAAATCCCTGCCGGCTGCGCAGGCCTTCCCGGCCGCCGGCCGTTTCCGCTTCCTCCGGGCCCAGGTGGCTCATGTGCGGCAGCACGAAGGGCTGGACGCTGATCCGCTCGCCGTCGACACGGATCTCCTGGCCCTCGAGTGGCTGCGTGAAACTGTTGCCTTTGAGGAACGGGTCGATCGACTTCAGCTTCAGCCCGTTGATCCGGATGTCCACTGCCGGGGCCGTGCCCTCGCGCCGGGTATAGCGGTGAAACACGAACGACAGGTGGTCGTGCAGGTCTGCCATGCGGACCGTCATCTCCTCGGCTGGACGTGCCGAGCCCGACATGAGACGGTCGAGGGACTGCCAGACCACGAGCGTACCGCTGTCCTGCGCGACCAGCTCCGCGTACAGCGGAAGCTTCGCCATTTCCTTCGCGGTCGGCACCACGACGACCCAGCGGTTTTCCGCCTGGACGACGTCGAGGTCCCAGCAGCGCGCGTGCACCTGGCCTGCCTGTTTGCTGACCACCGTCAGGCGCCGGCACTGCGACAGGGATGCGGTCTTGAGGCCGAGGCCGAAGCGGCCGAGATCCTGCGCGGAACGGGCGTCCACGGGGTTGCGGCTGCCGTGGCGCATTGCGCTGGTCAGCTCCGCGGCGTCCATGCCGTGTCCGTCGTCCAGCAGCGCC
>Ga0265798_10009375_pt1 | contig 12249 bp, 10 predicted proteins | sample P3T30metagenome_FD_192430 | JGI IMG/M metagenome (GOLD analysis project Ga0265798, IMG submission 192430) | Plant litter microbial communities from East Loma Ridge, Irvine, California - P3 T30 | ecosystem: Environmental > Terrestrial > Plant litter > Unclassified | place: USA: California... | reverse complement strand
CGGCTAGCTGCTGCCACAGCAGAATGAGCACGGCCTGGGTGGTATACTCGATATTGGTCTGGCGGCCCCGGTCGATGTTGATTTGGCGGCTCACGGTGCCAGCCGGGGTGGCACAGGCAATGCAGATGGTGCCCACTGGCTTGAGCGGCGTGCCGCCGCCGGGGCCGGCAATGCCGCTGGTGGCCAGGGCCACGTCGCAGCCCAAGCGGGCGCGGGCGCCTTCGGCCATCTCGCGCACGGTGGGCTCGCTCACGGCGCCGTGCTGGCCCAGGGTTTCGGCATTCACGCCCAGGAGGCTTTCCTTCAGGTCGTTATCGTAGGCTACCACGCTGCCCCGGAAGTAGGCCGAGCTGCCCGGTACGCTGGTAATGCGCTGGGCCACCGCGCCACCGGTGCAGCTTTCGGCGGTGCCGAGTTGCCAGCCCTTGGCTTGCAGCAGTTGGCCCACCACCACTTCGAGCGGCGAGTCTTCTTCGGCAAAAATGTACTCGCCAATGCGCGCACGCAGGGGGGGCAGCAGCGCCAGCATGCGGCCGCGTAGGTCGGGCTGGCCATCGGCGGTGCTGGTGAGGCGCAGGCGCACGCTACCCAGGCTGGGCAGGTAGGCCAGCTTGACATTGGGCGGCAGAGCGCTTTCCCACTCCTTGATTTTTTCGGCCAGAAACGACTCGCCCAGGCCCGCCGTCATAACAACGATGTGCTCGATGGGCGCCAGCTGAAACTTTGCCTGCAGCCTGGGCAGCACCTCGTCGGTCATCAGGCGCTTCATCTCAAAAGGCACGCCGGGCATACTGATAAACACCGTGCCGCCGTCCTCTATCCACATGCCGGGCGCGGTGCCTACGGCGTTGTGCAGCACTTCGGTGCCGGCGGGTACCATTGCCTGCTGGCGGTTTACGTCGAGCATCGGGCGATTGAAGCGCTTGAAAATCTCTTCCACGTGGCGTAGCGTAGGCTCGTGCTCTACCAGCTCACGCCCAAAATAGCGGGCCAGCACATGCTTGGTAAGGTCGTCTTTGGTGGGGCCGAGGCCGCTGGTGGTCAGGATGACCTTGACGCGCTGGCGGGCTTGGTCGAGGGCGGCCACTATCTCGTCGGCGCGGTCGCTCACGCTCGTTATCTGGCGCACGCGCAGGCCCAGGCGGCCGAGCTGCTGGCCCATAAAGGCCGAGTTGGTATCCACGACCTGCCCGTAGAGCAGCTCGTCGCCAATTGTCATGATTTCAACGTCCATCGAATCGGAATAGAGTAGGTTGGCAAGGTTTTATAGAGAACTTTGCGGCGGGGTGCTTGCAGGACAGCTATACGAGCCATCCGGTTTTCGCGCCCTACTTTTTTCTTTCCTGCCTGATGAAAAACCTACTCCTGGCGCTGGCCCTGTGCAGCGCCGCCCCGGCCCTGGCCCAAACCACCAAAAAGGCCACGACTACCAAGAAAACGACGGTCGTAAAAAAAGCGCCGGTAAAAGCCACCGCTAAAAAAACCACGACCACCAAAACCACCGCCGTAGCCACGCCCGCCCCCGCGCCAGTAGCGCCGCTCACCGAGGCCGAAGCCGCCAGCGGCCTGCGCGAGGCCCTCACCACCGGCATCACCAAGGCCGTGGCTTTTGCCTCTGAGCCCGATGGCTTCAACCTGAACGACGACATCCGCATTCCCTTTCCGCCCGATGCGCAGCTGGTCGCCACCACGCTCAACTCGCTGCCGGGGCCACTGGGCAAGCAGGCGGTAGAGCAGGCTACTAATCTCATGAACCGCGCCGCCGAGGCAGCCGCTCCCGCTGCCAAGAATATCTTTATCAATGCTTTGCAGCAGCTCACGCTCACCGATGCGCTCTCGCTCGTGACCAGCGGCAACAAGGACGCCGCTACGCAGCTGCTGCGCAAAAACTCGGAGGCCGCCCTCAATGCCGCCCTGCGCCCCAGCATCGTGCAGAGCCTCGACCAGGTCGGTGCCAATGCTGCCTACGCCAAGCTCATCGACCGCTACAACAAAATTCCGCTCATGACGCCCGCCAAAAACAACCTCACCGACTACGTGACGGCTCAAACGGTGGACGGTCTTTTTGTGCTGCTAGCCCAGCAGGAAGGCAAAATTCGTCAGAACCCGGCGGCCCAGTCTACGGCCATCCTCAAGCGCGTATTCGGCAGCAAGTAAGCGACTTAGCTAGGTATAAGGAACGATAAAAGCCTTGCTGACCCAATTGGTCAGCAAGGCTTTTATCGTGCAGGGCTACGGCTGCGGCCTAGTAGTCGCTGTCGTAGTCGTCGCCGCGGCCCCGGCTGCGTGAGCCGCTGCCAAAGTCATCCTCCTCGTCGGCGTCGGCATCGAGGTCGTCGTCGTCATCGAGCGGCGCGAGGCCGCTGGCACCGTCGGGGTCCTCGGCCGCCTCAGCGGTCGTGAATTCGTCCTCGGTCATAGAAGCGAGGTCGAGTGCCTCGTCGTGCGAGGAGCCAGTGTCGCGCCACATCAGGTAGTCGGCGTATTTAGCCGAGAGCTGGTCCTCGCTGGAGCCCTTGGTTTTGGCGCCGCCCGTGCGGGCAAAGGCGTCGAGGTTATCGTCGTCGGCGAGGTCGTCGTCGTCCAGGTTATCGTACTGTCGCATAGCAAAAAGGGCAGTAGAGGGTAATTGAATGGGTTTTTTAGAACGTAGAGCGAAGATACGGCGGACCGCCAAATGGGTTGGGGCCGCCCGCACTAACCCCCCCAATAAACGCGTATTTCTACGCCCGCAGCACCACGCCCCGGTACACTTCGGCCAGAGGCAACGCCAAATCCAGGTCCGCAATTGTGAGCACAGCGTCCAGCCCAGTGAAGCCAAATACATCCAGATTGCCCTCCGCATTGCGCGAGCCCAGCGATACCCTGGCCGCATACTCCGTTATCAGCACCACGTGCTGCACCGTCGGAATGGCGTAGTAGGCCTCAAATACCTCCTGAAAATGGGCCGGCATGGGGTGCGGCAATACCCGCACCAGTACTGTAGGATTGAGCAAGTTATCGCGGTACCCATCGGCTAGCCACAGCGCCTTGCCAAACACCACCGTCACGTCGGGGTAGGTGAATAGCTCGCTGCCGAGCGCGTGCACCCGCGTGGCGCTGCCCAGCACGGTGCAGTCGCGGCCCTGCACCTGGCCAGCCAGGTGCAGGGCCGTATTATCAGCAATGAGCGACTGCGCCAGCGTGCGGCCGGGTAGTGCAAAGGTCTGCCCACTAAGGTATTCGCTGTGGTGTGGCGCGATGCGCTCGGTGGCTAGGTAGTTTTTTTCAGCGTCGCTAAGCATAACGAGAGAACGCGCTAATCGCTATTGAAAATCGGTAATCAGCACTTGGGCGTCGCAAAAGCCGTACTCGGCCGGCACGTTGGACGATACCACCACCAGCCGGCCGGCGTCGCGCACGCGGGCTACGTGCTCTAGGTACCAAGCTGTGCCCTGGGCGTCGAGGTTGGTAGTAGGCTCGTCGAGCAGCAGCAGCGGGGCGGCGGCGTACAAGGCCAGCCCCAGTTTGAGGCGCTGCTTCATGCCCGACGAAAACGTGCGCACCGCCTGGTGCCGCGCCTTGTGCAGGTACATGATATCGACCAGCCCGGCTACCGTGAGGCCCGGCCGCAGGGGCTTGAGCCGGGTATGAAAGGCCAGTAATTCCAGCAGGGTAAAGTCTTCGGGCAGTTCTAGGTACGGGGCGCAGTAGGCCAGGTACCGGGGCACCTGCGCCACGGGCACCGGCTGGCCGGCCAGCGAGTAGGCCACCTGGCCTTCGGAGGGCAGTAGCTGCCCGGCCAAGATGCTGAGCAGCGTGCTTTTGCCCGCGCCATTGGGACCCAGGATGGCCGTGGCCGAGCCGGGCTGAAAATCGTGGCTAAGCTGCCGAAAAATCCACTGGCGCCCGTAGCGGCGGCCCAGGCCTTGGGCATCGAGCCGCATTAGTCGGCGCTTTCTTCGGCCATGCTGCCACGGCTGGGGCCCTTGATGATACCGCGGGCGGCCGAGCGCACAAACTGCGTTATCTCGTCGCGCTCCGTGGAGGGCGGCAGCTCCACTTCGATACGGTTTAGCGACTCGCTCATGGGCAAGCCGCTGAGGTACAGCGTGCGGTACATCTCGTGGATGGCCGTTACCTGGTCTTCGCTAAAGCCCCGGCGGCGCAGCCCTACCGAGTTGACGCCCGCGTAGGTAAGCGGCTCGCGGGCGGCTTTCACGAAGGGCGGCACGTCTTTGCGCACCAGCGAGCCGCCGGCGATAAAGGCGTGCGCGCCAATGTTGGTAAACTGATGGATGGCCGTGGTGCCACCGATGATAGCCCAGTCGCCTACCTGCACGTGCCCCGCCATTTGGGTGGCGTTGGAAATTACGCAGTGGTTGCCCACTAGGCAGTCGTGGGCAATGTGCACGTAGGCTTGCAGCAGGCAGTGGCTACCCACCACGGTGCGGCCGCGGTCAACGGTACCGCGGTTCACGGTCACGCACTCGCGCAGCACGGTATAGTCGCCGATGTGAGCGGTGGTGACCTCGCCGGCAAACTTCAAATCCTGCGGGATGCCCGCCACCACCGCACCCGGAAATATCTGGCAGTTGGCCCCGATGCGCGCCCCATCCATGATGGTCACGTTGGGCCCAATCCAGGTGTTTTCGCCAATCTCCACGTCCCCGTAAATGGTGGTGAACGGTTCGACGGTAACTCCCGGCGCGAGCCGGGCAGCGGGGTGGATATGGGCGAGGGGGGAAATCATTTTTGGGAATTATGAATTATGAATTACGAGTCATGAATTATGTGGTAATGAGTAAGGTAGCCGTAAAGAGCTGGCCCAGTCACAAGTCACAATTCACAATTCATAATTAGACTAGACATTGTCCTTGCGAACGATGGCGGCGCTCATTTCGGCGTCGCATACCACTTTGCCATTTACGAAGGCCTGACCTTTCATCTTGGCGATGCCGCGCTTGATGGGGGCCGTGAGTTGGCAGTGGAAAATGACGGTGTCGCCGGGCAGCACCTTTTTGCGGAAGCGCGCATTCTCAATACCCAGAAAATACTGCCAATAGTTCTCGGGGTCGGGCACGGTGTTCATCACCAGGATGCCGCCGGTCTGGGCCATGGCCTCAATCTGCAATACACCGGGCATCACCGGGTTACCGGGGAAGTGGCCCTGGAAGAAGGGCTCGTTCATGGTAATGTTTTTCACGGCCGTCACCATCTGCGCATCGAGGTGAATCACCTTGTCGAGCAGCAGGAAGGGGTAGCGGTGGGGCAGCACCTGCATAATGCGGTTGATGTCCATCACCGGCTCGCGGCTAGGGTCGTATACCGGCACGGCGCTGGTGCGGTCTTCCAGCATCCGCTTCTTGATTTTCTTGGCAAAAGCGACGTTAGCAGCGTGGCCGGGGCGGGCGGCCAGAATCTGGCCTTTCAGCGGGCGGCCCACCAGGGCGAGGTCGCCCACGAGGTCGAGCAGCTTGTGGCGGGCGGGCTCGTTTTTGTGGCGCAGGTCCACGTTATTGAGGATGCCTTCCTTCTTTACCGATACCTTGGGCTTACCCAGCATGGCGGCTAGCTCGTCCAGCTCGTCCTCGCTCACGGCGCGGTCCACCACCACGATGGCGTTCGAGAGGTCGCCGCCTTTGATGAGGTTAGACTTGTAGAGATACTCCAGCTCGTGCAGGAAGCAGAACGTGCGCGACGACGAAATTTCGTCGCTAAACTGCTTAATATCCGTGAGCGTGGCGTGCTGCGAGCCCAGCACCGGCGAGTTGTAGTCCACCATCACCGTGAGGCGGTAGTCGGCCAGCGGCAAGCCCGCGATTTCGACGCCCCGCGCATTGTCCACGTAGCGGATGGTGTCCGGAATCTCGTAGTAGTTGCGCAGTGCGTTCTGCTCCTCAAAGCCCACGGTGTTGAGGGCCTTGATAAACTCGGCCGACGAGCCATCCATGATAGGTGGCTCGGGGCCGCTGAGCTGAATAAGCACGTTGTCGAGCTGCAAGCCCACGAGGGCGGCCAGCGTGTGCTCCACGGTGTTGATGCGGGCGCCGTTTTGCTCGATGGTGGTGCCGCGCGAGAGGTCCACTACGTTGTCCACGTCGGCATCGACGAGGGGCTGGCCGGGCAAATCGACGCGCTGAAACTTGTAGCCGTGGCCCACCGGAGCGGGGCAGAAGGTCATGGTTGCCTCTGCGCCGGTATGCAGCCCGATGCCCCGTACCGTGACGGGGGCCTTGATGGTGTGTTGTTTATCGTTCATTATCTAGCCGTTAGCTATTGGTTATTAGCTGTTAGCTTTCTTAGGAAGCGGGCAATACAATACTGTTGAAAGAGACTAACAGCTAACAGCTACTAGCTAACAGCTCAATTCAGGCGCAAAGCTACGCCTTATCGGGGGCTGGCTGGCTTTTTTCGAGGGCCGCCACGCGCTGTTCCAGTTCGGGCAAGCGCCGAAAAACTACCTGCGCCCGCTGGTTCTGCTTGAAGTCGAAGGCCGTGGAGCCTTGCAGCGTGAGGCCTTCCTGCCGCACCGATTTGCCCACGCCGGCCTGGGCCGTGATGGTGGTTTTGTTGGCCAGTGACAAGTGCCCGGCGATACCGACCTGCCCGGCCAGCACGCAAGAATCGCCCACTTTAGACGAGCCCGAAATGCCCGTTTGGGCCGCGATGACGGTGTGGCGGCCCACTTCCACGTTGTGGGCTAGCTGCACGAGGTTGTCGATTTTGGCCCCCCGGCGCACCACGGTGCTGCCCATGGTGGCGCAGTCCACGGTGGCATTGGCCCCGATGCTCACGTCGTCTTCGAGTACTACGTTGCCAATCTGCGGAATGGCCTTGTACGACCCGTCGGGCTGCGGCGCAAAGCCAAAGCCATCGGTACCCACCACCGCGCCGGCCTTCACCACGCAGCGCTGGCCGATGACGGTATCGGCATAAACCTTGGCCCCGGCGTGGATGATGGAGTTATCGCCGATGCGCACCCGGTCGCCGATGAAAGCGTGCGGAAAAATGAGCACGTTTTCCCCAATAACGCAGTTTTCACCCACGTAAGAAAAAGCTCCTCGGTAGTGGCCCGCGCCGATGGTCGAGTTTTCACCCAAAAAGCTGGGCTGCTCCACGCCGCGCTTGCCAGTGCGCGTGGCCTGAGCATAAAACTCCAGCAGCTTGGTGAAGGCTGAGTAAGGGTCGGCCACTCGGATGAGACTGGCCATTACGGCCTGGCGCAGCGGCAGCTCGGGGCTGACAATGACGGCGGTAGCCCGCGTGGTGTACAAAAAAGGCTCGTACTTGGCATTTGCTAAGAAGGCGAGGGCACCGACGCCGGCCTCCTCAATCTTTGCCAGGCTCGATACGGTGGCATCGGCGTCACCTTCCACGGTGCCGCCCACCACATGGGCAATCTGACCAACGGTAAACTTCATAGGGGGCAAAAGTACGGGCGGGGGCGTTACCGAATGTCGGCCAGCGGCTGGCCAAAGTAGGCGTGCAGCCGCTCGTGCAGCAGCGCTACCAGGGCCGGGTCTTCGAGCTGATAGTCGTCGGGAATGCGCAGGTTAATGATTCGCTTACCGTTCAGCTCCGGCCCAAACTTAGCCCGCAAGCGGTCGGCGTGCCGTTTTTCCATCACAAAAATGACATCGGCCCAGCCCAGGTGGCCGGCTGCTACGCGCACCCGAGCCCCCGGCTCGGTGCCCGCCGAGCGCGCCAGCAGGTAGGGGTGGCCAGCCAGCAGGCGCTCGGCCGTGAGGCTGCGCCAACGGTTCTGGCTACAGATAAACAAGAGCTGGCGGGCGGGGGGAGCAAAAGCGGCGGCCACAGGGCGGGGTAGGTATAGCCTGGCTAGCCAGGCGGTTAGGGCGGCCGGTGGCTAGGGCTTTAGCGGCTGAGCGGCTACGCCCCGGGTGGTGATTTTGACGGGCAGAATGCGGCCGCTTTTATCAAAGTGCAGCTCGTCGAGGCATACCACGCGGTGGTTGCCGTCGGGGTCGCCGAGCGGGTGGCGGTGGTAAGCAATGTACCAGCGGTCGGTGCCCGGCACCTGGATAACCGAGTGGTGCCCCGCGCCGGTCCCCACCTGCATATCCTGCTGCAATATCTTGCCCACCCGCTGGAAAGGCCCGAAGGGCGAACTGCCCACCGCGTAGGCCACCGAGTAGTCGGGGCCGGTCCAGCCGCCCTCGCTCCACATGAAATAATACTTGCCCTGGCGGCGAAACATCACCGGTCCCTCCACATAGTTTTGGGGCGTAATGGACTTAAAAGTCGTGCCGTCGGCGAAGGGCACGAAACCGGTCAAATCGTCCTTGAGCCGGGCGATGTTGCAGTGCTGCCAGCCGCCGTAAATCAGGTAGTACTTGCCATCAGCGTCTTTGAAAACAAACTGGTCGATGGGTTGCGCGCCGTTTTCAATGGTGCCCACCAGCGGGCGCTTGAGGTAGTCCCGAAACGGCCCGGCTGGGTGGTCGGCCACGGCCACCCCAATGCCGCCCGGCGGCTCGTTGGGCTTTTCGGGGTGGTAGTCGTTGGCCCCGAAAAAGAGGTAATACTTGCCCCCCTTCGCCACGATAGCGGGCGCCCACATGGCCCGGTGCGCCCACTTCACGCTGGCCGTGTCGAGCACGCGCGGGTGCTTGGTCCAGTGCACGAGGTCGGGCGAGGAAAAGGCATCCAGAAACACCTGCTGCTCATAAGGCGCTGAGTAGGTAGGGTAAATCCAGTACTGCGAGCCAAAAATGGCGGCCTCCGGGTCGGCGTACCAGCCAGGAAAAACAGGGTTACCCGGCGCCGGGGCGGCCTTAGCGGGCTGCTGAGCCGTGGCAAGGTGGCCAGCCAAAGCGCCGGCCAGCGTGAGGAGCAGGGTTTTCACCATAAAGGAAAAGGCAGGGAAGCCAGCCGGGGCCGGCCGGGTAGGAAAAGAAAACAGTGTCCCGAAGATATTGGCCGCCAGCTAAGCGGGCGGCTGCCCGAGCCGGAAACTAAGCTGAATAGGGCCATGATTTGCCAAAAAAGTAGCCATCAGAACCCGCTGCCGGTCCCGACCTTCGCGGCCGGTTCTTTTTCCTGCCCCGTATGCGCCGTACCTCTTTGCCCCTCGCTGCTAGCCTGTTGCTGGCGGCTCCTGTTGCCCACGCCACCGTGCGCCTGCCAGCGCTGGTGGGCAGCCACATGGTACTCCAGCGCGGCCGGCCGGTGCCGGTGTGGGGCTGGGCCGCGCCGGGCGAGCAGGTCAGCGTCGCGTTTTGCGGCAAAACCTACGCGGTCTCAGTGCCCGATGCCAGTGGCCGCTGGCAGGCCACGCTGCCCGCCACGCCCGCCGGCGGCCCGTACGAGCTAACGGTTAAAGGCCAGAATACCATTGTGCTGACCGATGTGCTGGTGGGTGATGTGTGGCTGGCCTCGGGCCAGTCAAACATGCAAATGCCCGTGAAGGACCGCCCCGGCGGCTACCAGCCCGTGCAGCACGCCGACCAGGAAATCGCCGCCGCCAACTGGCCCTACATCCGCTTCTTTACCGCAAGCCAAACCGTGGCCTACCGCCCGCAGGCCGAGGTAGCGGGCAGCGGCTGGCAGGTATGCAGCCCAGCTACCGTAGCCCAGCTTTCGGCCGTGGCCTACTTCTTCGGCCGCGATTTGTATCAGCACTATAAAGTGCCGATGGGCCTGCTCGTGAGCAGCTGGGGCGGCACGCCCGCCGAGGCCTGGACCAGCGCCGAGGGCCTGCAAGCTCTGCCGGCATTCGGCGCGCAGGTGGCGGATTTTGCCCGCCGCACCACTAGCCTCAACGACGACCAGCTAGTCTACCAGGCCAAGCAGCGCGAGCTGCTGCGCAACGTGCGTGCCTATGACCACGGCTACCTGCCCAATGGCCAAACCTGGGCTGCCCCCCAGTTTGATGCCCGCGCCTGGCCAACCATGCCGGTGCCTGGCATCTGGGAAAGCGCGCCCAGGCTGGCTGCCTACGATGGCGTAGTCTGGTTTAGAAAGGAAATCGACCTGCCGGCTAGCCTGGCTAGCCAGCCACTCACCCTGGCTTTGGGTAAAATTGACGATGCCGACAGCACCTATGTTAACGGCGTGCGGGTGGGCTTTGGCAGTGGCTACAATGAGCTGCGCCGCTACGCAGTGCCCGCTGGGCTGCTGCACCCCGGGCGCAATGTTATCGCCGTGCGAGTAGTGGACACCGGGGGCGGCGGGGGCATCACCGGTGAGCCCGCCGAGCTAGCCCTGCGCCCGGCCAATGGCACGCCGGCGCTGGCGCTGGCTGGCCCCTGGCAATACCAGTTGGGCCTCGACCCGCAGGTGCAGCCGCTGCCCCCCGTGCCCGGCGGCGGTGAGCACGCGCCCACGGCTCTGTACAACGGTATGATTGCTCCGCTCCAGCCCTTTGCCCTCAAGGGTGTTATCTGGTACCAGGGCGAGAGCAACGCCGCTCGCGCCGCGCAATACCGTGCGCTCTTCCCGGCGCTCATCGCCGATTGGCGCCGGCACTGGCAGGCGGACTTGCCCTTCCTGTTTGTGCAGCTGGCTAGCTTTATGCCCGCCCGGCCCACGCCCACCGAGTCGGCCTGGGCCGAGCTGCGCGAGGCGCAAGCCCTGACGTTGCGAGTGCCCGGCACCGGCATGGCCACTGCCATCGACATCGGTGAGGCGGCCGATATTCACCCGCACAACAAACAGGAAGTGGGCCGCCGCCTCGCGCTGGCTGCCCGCCACGTGGCGTACGGTGATAATAAAGTGGTATTCAGTGGCCCGCTGTATGCGGGCATGAGCCAGGCTGGGCCAGCTATTAGGTTGGTATTCTCTCAAATGGGCGCAGGGCTGGCCGCCAAAGACGGTGCGCCGCTGCAAGGCTTCGCCGTGGCCGGGGCCGACCATAAGTTTCACTGGGCTACGGCCAAGGTGCTTGGCAGCCGCATCGAAGTGCAGAGCCCGGAGGTGCCCCAGCCCGTGGCCGTGCGCTACAACTGGGCCGATAACCCCAATGGTAATCTCATTAATAAAGAAGGCCTGCCTGCCGGGCCATTTCGGACCGATGACTGGCCGCTTAGCACGGCTGGCCAGTAGTGGCGTCATCCTACCAAGAAATTACGTAGTACAAAATAACCCGTCATGCTGGGCTGGCGCAGCATGACGGGTTAAATAAGCGGGGTAATGCGTTGGTTACGCTACTTCCGTTACGCGCACTTTCACGCCTTTTATCTTGGCGCCATTGAGGTTTTCGAGTACCTCGGCGGCCTTGTTGCGGGGCACGGCCACGTAGGAGTAGAAGTCGAATACCTCGATGCGCCCCACCGTGTGGTGGTCGAGCCCGCCCACCTTGACGAAGGCCCCAACGAGGTCGTGGGCGCTGATTTTGTGCTTCTTACCAGCCGTAACGTGCAGCGTAATGGTTTCGGGGCGGGGCAGCTTGTTGGCCGCGTTGGCGGGTGGGAGCGGGGCGGGCTTGAGGCGCGCCCACTGCGCGCTCTGGGCCGAAGGCCAGCTTTGCACGCGGGTTTGCTCGGGCGGGGTAGCCAGCAGGTGGGCGGTGCCGGCTACGCCGGCCCGCGCCGTGCGGCCGGCCCGGTGCTGAAAGGTTTCGGCATCGTGGGGCAGGTCGTATTGAATCACTGTATCGAGGGCCGGCACATCGATGCCGCGCGCGGCCACGTCGGTAGCTACCAGGGCCTGGGCCGAGTTGTTGCGCAGCTTCATCAGGGCCTTGTCGCGCTCGGGCTGGGGCAGCTTGCCGTGCAGCACCTCGGCCGCCACGCCCCGGCCACGCAGAAACTGGGCTAGCTCCTCCACCTTGTCGCGGGTGTTGGCGAAGATGAGCGTCTGGCCCGTGTCGGGCAATTGCAGCAGGTGGTAGAGGGCGGCGGGCTTTTCTTCCACTGCGTTGAGGACGTGGCCGCGCAGGGTAAGCGAGGCGGGCAGGGCCGTACCGGTAATTTCGCCGTTGAGGCCGCCTGCGGCAGTGAGCATGCGCGGGCGGGTGAGGTAGTCGCGCACCAGGCCCATCACCTTATCGGGCATGGTAGCCGAGAACAGCAGCGTCTGGCGGCGGCGCGGTAGCCGGCTGATGATGGTCGCCATTTCCTCCTGAAACTTCAAGTCAAGCAGCTTGTCGGCCTCATCCAATACCAATACTTTCAATTGATTAGGGATGATGTTGCGCTTTTCCAGGTGGTCGAGCAGGCGGCCGGGGGTAGCGACCACTACGTGGGGCGTCTGCTGCAAAGTCTGCACCTCGTCGCGCATGGAGTGGCCGCCGTAGAGGGCCGCCAC
>Ga0265798_10009374_pt1 | contig 12251 bp, 14 predicted proteins | sample P3T30metagenome_FD_192430 | JGI IMG/M metagenome (GOLD analysis project Ga0265798, IMG submission 192430) | Plant litter microbial communities from East Loma Ridge, Irvine, California - P3 T30 | ecosystem: Environmental > Terrestrial > Plant litter > Unclassified | place: USA: California... | reverse complement strand
GATCTGCAAGAAAGCGAAGTTGATGTTAAAGTGACGAGACTGAATGTGTTGCGGAATGAAGAAGCCAGAACTTTGACGAATGTTGGATTCGAAATAGGTGCACGAGGAATGAAGGAGCTGAGGACGACAGTCGTGGTATAGTGCCAGGCGCTAGAGTCCTACATATTATCGGCCTGATAAAGCATGATTAATTGAAATCGAAATGGTCTAGCCTCGGTTTGTTGTGGTTGATTCGTGATCAGAAAGCCATGTGATGCCTGAGGCATCAATCGTGAGGAGGTTCCAATTGGGTTACGTCCGTAGTATCGACTGTGAAACTCTGACCTAGGTTTGTGGCTGGGATCGACGGTGTTTGGCATCTTAGGTTCATACCAGACAAGTCGACTGATGTATCATACACGTTTGACCGCTGATATCGTGATGGAAAGGCATCGGAGTACGTACGTACTGGTAGGCTTCATGACGACACTGCAGAGGGTGTCGATGGAACAGGAGACTTCGGAGGGCACAGAAGAGCAGCCGGTAGACGATGATTGTGTGGATGTGGTAGAGCATTCGCGACCTGTCTGAGTTGAGAAGACACACATCCAGCATAGTACTCTTGCAGCAGGTTTCAGTGCTTACGCGTCAAGGGCTCCAAGTCGGCATTGGCCCAGCAGAGGTGAGTCTACAGCACCATGTCAGTACTTCGTGTTGTGCCCCTGAGAGCCCTCATCTGTGGATGGTAGAATCGTGAGAATTTGTTGATGGTTGACAGACGAAAGTGTTCGCACGCGTCGAAAGTAATCTCAAGGGCTGTGCAAACGCGCTTCTAGGGTTAGTGTTAGCGTCGCAGTATCGGGCGATTTCCCACTGAACAACTACCAAATCATTAGTTGGTTGAGTTGGTTCGATCTATTGAGAAACGTTCAAGCCGATGAAGCTGTTGGCTGTTGGCATTCGAAAACACCTGGTCATCGAATGCCATGAGGAAGTGGTTGAATATGACGCCCATCCACGATGAAATGGCCTCGTCACCAGTAACAAGCGTTATGCATGATGTCGTTGATCGTTACATATCAAAGCTTGCGTCGATAACTGAGCCCCAGCTCCGACCACCCAAAAGACTTGTTGCTAATTGACACAAAATCCTCAATAAAATGATGCTGCTCGTTTTCGTTCCAACCGCCAGCATCTGTAAAGTGATGTCCTCTCGTCACTTCTCCCCACCGCAGCTCATCCAGAACACTCGAATGTCCTCGCGGCCTCTCAGCCAAGAGGTGAGAGGCAAGTCGTTCATAGCGAGACGGAACTGCCATGCCAGGTTAGCCTGCTGTCTGGTGTCCCAGGGAAAGTGGAGGACTGACTTCGGTGTCATCGTCGCATGAACCGAAAGTCACAGGTGACTGAGCTTCGTTAAGGGCTTGCAGACTTGTCTCGGTCAACTGTCCCGCGTGGCTAAGAATGCCGATGCGGCTTTGCATGACTGGCGTGGTGTTCGCTGCGGCCGCGGCTACGGCAGTGGTCACCGCCGGCTTGATGATCTGGTCTTTGGACATGGTGAATTCGGACTCACATCATGTATGCGACAGGCCTTCTGGCACCGCCCTTATATATAAGCAACACGTTCGTCCTCTTCTTCGATGCTACAGATTGGGGGCTACTAACTGGCTCTGAGAACGACTCATCGTGTCATTTCACGCCCAGCCATACCGCCAACCGTGGCCAGATTTTTGAGGCGATGATACGCGTTGTCAGGAACAGGGAATTTGGCGACCTGTAGGAGCATCGCATGGGGGGTTTGCAGAGAATTGCCCGAAACGGCAATTCAGTACGTACTTGTTCGCTTGGATACAAGAGGACTTAGGCTGCTTATCCACCTTGCTATTCGCTTGTTGACGAGGTCGTCTCCTTCATGATTGGAGATTACCTGGTGCCTCGGGGCGTAGGCCAGGGAAACCATGCCTGGATGGGGAATCTGTGTCGATTAGCGGCCGGAGACTGGTGGCTATTGGGGCGCGCGGTTTTCGCTAATCGCGTAGTTTGTGTGAAGGTGTAGGGACTTCCAGCAATACTGGACGCCCAAAATGCGAGGCTGACAATGCAGATAGCGGCCTGCGATCACGTGGCTGGGCGGTCTGTTGTATGGTATTCTTATCTTCCTGGTATTCTGAGCAAGAGCGCCGTATTCAACATTAGGGAGAGTTGGGTTCTGGCATGTCCTGTACGCTCTCGTTGTCAATATGATGAGCATGATTTCGCCACGAACTTCGCGGCTACCGAAATCTCTGTGCATGTACTGCATGATGTTACGATGTCTACCACAGTGACCAACAACAGCCTTGTACAAGCTTTGTGCGTGATATGGGTTTCATTTCGTCTGGTAATGGATCAAACGGCTCATCACGACTGAGAAAGCGCCTTCTGACAAGCAGTCAGATCACGAAGAAAATGCGCGTGTCGTCCATCATAATCTCGTTAACAAAAGTAATTGACTCCGATGTCAGCAGTTATCAGGCGAGGATGAGGCTCCCACCGTTAGGCACTTCGTGGAAATCGGGGTCTCCAAACTCCTTGTCGCCGTCCTTCGCTTCGGTCTTCTCACGTTCCAATGCTTGTTCGAGCGTGATGGGGTTCTGAGTCAACATCCAAGACGTGAGACCCTTTTCAATCTTCGCCTCGTCATGCGTTCCGATCCAGTACTTCGAGTTCAGTAGCCTCTGCAACTTGAGACCATTATGGCCACCCAGGTTCGCTTCGCTGAAGCCCACCCATGACAACCCGACTCTGACGTTGAGCAAGCCATGCAGCAACGCGAGAATGCGCAAAGCCGGTTTCCGAGAGGCCAGGAAAGTCATTTGCTCGATAGGAATACCGTGTGGCGTGTATACGATGGCTTCAGCCGTGTCGAGGCCAAGTGAGTCGAATGAGATGATAAGTCCCTTGTGGATTCCTTGAACGTCCTTAGTCTGGGTGAGACAGCCGATTCCAAGCCATTTTGGGAGAAAAGGTAGACGAGTTTCGCGCCAGTCACATTCAAAGGCGGGCAGAAGTGTGATGTTCTCGAAGTGTTTGTAGGCTTTGACCAGATGCTCTGCATCGTGCCGCACGAGGATTGGTACGGAAGGGTCAACCTGGCGCAGCGTGTGCTCGTTGACGTGGTCGGTCCCGCGCAGGCAGCAGGCAGCCACGTCGATATAGCCCGTGGAAGGTTTTGCTTGCGCGTCCATGTTACGGAGACTACATGCCTGGACCTCGATGTCGTGGACAAAGGCGTCGACTTCCACTATGGTTTGGAAAGCAGAGGGGACTGTGTGAGCCTGTTCATGAAAGATCCGGAAGAACTCGACTTGACTACCTTGAAGCCACGCGTCTATGAGGAGGTTGAAATATGGGCGCGGGTGGCCATCGTTCCTTGGGATCTGAATGAGCCAAGAGTTGTCTGCCGACAGGTGGTGGATGAGAGGACGCTGGGTGTCTGCGTGGGATTTGAGGATAGACTTTGCATCAGATATCTGTTTCGGCATATTGAAGACGCTCGGCTGCCTATAAGAAAGAGTGAGGTGTATGAGGTGAAGCTTGGAAGTGGGAGTGTCCCTCAGTCGCCACCTACTAGGTCTCCTAGAGGATCGCGTGCGGCTGAACTATCAGCTGACCTCATGTGTTTGTTACGAGCAGAGGAGTCGAACCAACACACGGAAGGAACAAAGCCATCAAGACACCCTCGCATACAAATCTAAGAAGGACATTCATACACCACATAGGCTAATCTGGAGTAATACGCTCGTCATGTGACGAGTGTCTGATATAGGTGGCCGAGCACAAGCCCCGGCTCGCTCACCAATTTGTCGGAATAATGATAATGGCCAAGTCCGCAAATTTTGACTTTTGTGCCTGCCGATGAACCGCATTATCACAAAGGTAAACTGCGCCCTGCGAACCCGATTTTCTACAGTGAGTACAGTATGCCCAACGTCTCAGCAGACGGGGCTTCTACGCGCAAACTTCCACTTCAGAGACCTCGAAACCTTGCAATCCCACGCGTTGTGAAAGTTGGCGTGAACATGGACATGCAATCTCGTAAATCGCTCTCCACGATTGATAAATCGATCGCATAACATCACGTCACTTTCGTTTCGCCAAGAAAACTCTCGGTCACGCCAGCCGTTCGTCCCGTGCCAACGCGCGGACAACGATCAGCCTTGCAACTGTGGAGCTCTTCCAAGACCCCAGAGCCTCTTATAAGTCACAACAACAACGGCCGGCCTGCGGCGTTCTGGAAAGGCGGAGCACGAACCGACGCGTTTACTTGCACACGCAACACTTGTCGGGAACAAAGGTTGTCGTCGCGGCAAATCCTTGATGAGACTTGATGGCCTCATGTTCTTGCCACTGGCAGCCAACGGCCAACGAATAACGACACAGACAAAGAGTAGCGACAGGAATAGACACCGAACATCCGAGCGGCGGAGCCGTGAGACGTTGGGTTATGATCCTTCTGCCTAGGATATGGACGCACCAGACAGGGTCCCCGTTGGCAAAGATCGCCTCATCACTACTGCACTGGCCGTGGCAACGCGAAGCCTGGGCCAGAGACGGGCTCAGACAGAGCTTTGTTGTTTCCTCTCGCTCTTGCGCCTCGCGCGGAGGATTCTGGCCAAGTCTCTTTGTCTGGACTAAAGGGTTTGGCTACATCACTGCGGGTCTGGTACGGGCTTGGGCGAGTGCTCTCAGGCCGACTATGTATAAGAGAAACAGTTGCCCGGCATGATCTACCTTTTCTCCAGAGTACCATTGCACATCATCCGCATTCGCTCTATACCCGACAAATTCGCCAACAAAACACTTCAAATCCAATCAAAATGCTTTCCAAGGTCCTCTTCCTCGCCGCCGCTGGCTACGTTGCCGCTCAGGATGTCACAGAGATCGTTGGCTCTGCCACCGGCGCGGTAACTGCTGTGCCTACCAACACCGGAGCTGGTGCCTCTGCTGCCGTCAGCTCATGGGCTCTTGAGAACCCCAGCCAAGCGTCTTCTCTCCTCGCCTCATACGCATCTGAGAGCCCTGCCGCAGCCTCATCCATCCTCCAGAGCTTCCTCTCCACTGCCGACCCTAGCGTCAGCTCCCAAGTAGCTTCCGCCGCCAGCGACTACTTCCCCGGTGGCTCTGGTATGATGCCCATGCCTACCAACGGCACCAGCTCGGGTGTTGCAGCCGCATCCAATGCCGGTGCATCAGCCAGCCGTTCTGCTGTCTCTAGCTTCCTCAGCTCGGCCTCCGAAGCTGCTTCTGGTAGCTCTGTAAGTTTACACGACTGCAAAAAGAACCTAGACGCAAACAACTAACATACTTCATAGCTCGGTTCTGACGCCAGCCAATCTGCTGCATCTGCTGGTGGCTCTGCCGCCTCTACTGCATCCGAGGCTGCTACCACCGGCTCTGGCTCTGGCTCCGGCTCTAGCTCCAACGACGACTCCGGCTCTAGCTCCAACGACGAATCCGAGTCTGGAACCTCATCCGGCGACTCTGGCGCAATGCAGACTGCTGCCCCCTTCATGCTCGGTGCTGCCGGTCTTGCCTTTGCCGCACTCTTGTAGAGTGTCCCCTTTTGACGATACCTTGTGGCATTGACGTTCCGTCGTCCGGCCACTCACGAACGATCCTGTCCCGAAGTGTTCAGGTCAGGATTGTGGTTACGCTATTTCAGACAAATTTTGTACTTAATTTACCTTGTTGAAGGATAATCCTTGTGGCAAACATGAACCGACACTCTTCCTAAAGAAGTGTTCTCCGTCCTACTACGACATTTCGTTGTCTGTGTCCCGTATGCTACGAAGATTCCTCGAGTAAAAAAGTGAACCATTATAGTGGTGATTGACGCGGTTTTCATCTATTCTACGTACCTCCCGAAAGGTGGATGATGGCGGTAAGCGAACACATGATAACATTGATATGTCACATACATTTGAGATGACTACATATCACCTCATAGCATAGGACGAGCGAAGTGTGAAATAGTAGGGGTCCAGAGCCTCAAGCTGAGGAACGCCCTTACCCTTTTCGGATTACACCTGCTGACTGCCAGACGCCGCTTCACCTTCTACTGTAGGCTAAACCCTTCACTATACCACCGTACTAGATTCCCAATACACTAAACGCGTCTGCAACGAACCGAGGCATCGGCGAATGCGCGACCCGACCATGCGCGGCGTACTAAAACCGCTGCGACCTGGACAGGATGCCTACTCTCAGGTCACGCCTCTCGAGAACTTCGACGCGCCATACCAGCAACACCACCATCAGCAAACTCCGACCCATCACCAGCAGTCGGACTCAACATGGCCGGGCGTCGTTGTAGAGACAGGGTACCAACCCAGCAACACACTGTACGGGACACCTTCAACTCAATACAACAACCATAGCCAATACAGCGGCGCATACGCGACTCCAACCCAGCCCTCGAGCACTAGCCAATCGACACAGTACAACAACTACGATCCAGGCAGCAACACGTACAGCTACGGTGACACTGTGCAAGCCACGCCTTACGGCCAGCAGTCCACAGGCGCAAACGAAGGCCTCTTCTCGCCGGACTCGGCGCAAAGGAAAGAGACACGAAGCTATGGCGTTCGACCTCGAGCTACGGCGAACAGCCTTGAGGATTTCGCAGCACTTCTACAGGCCGAAGTCGATGCTAGCTGTGTGGATGGGGTGTATGAGGTCTGCAAAACAGAGCTATCTTTGGCTGGCGGTGCTTTCATCCCACTCATGAGGCCCAAAATTGGCCCGTACGCGGAAGGTGGAGTCCAAGACCTGCCGGAGGATTTCAAGAAGAACTATCCAGAAGTTGATACGACAGAAGATGTCACGGCAGAGAGCCAACCGAGTCAGGCCGGCCAGGGTGGCACTCAAGGACAAGCGCAAGATCCATCAACACAGGACGGCGTGGCTACCCAAACCCAACCGGACAGTTGCGCAGCACCAGATCAAACATCAAGCGAGTCCAACCCGGCGTCCACACAAAAGCCGCCTGCACCTCCCCTCCCTCTACTAGAAGATCCTCTCAAGACCTGTCCAACCGCCAGTGTGGACTCCATCCTTGACATCGAAGACGCAGATGTCCGTGGCATCGTTCAACGTGCAGCTTCCCGAGGTCTGATCCAACGCATCATGAACCTCGATGGCTTCAAATACATGTTCAACAACTTCTGGACTTCCCGCCATGACGGCGATGGCTTGCGGTATTCCTACAACTGCCGCGACAGCTTACAGAACAAGGACCGCCACGCTCACGTTCCCGCTCGGGCAAGCACTGTACCTCCAGTCCACCGAGAAATGTTGCGCAGAACGAAAGAAAGTTGGGACTGCAAGGGTGCGATATCTATCAAATTCTCACCCGCCATCCGCGCGATCGTAGTGCAATACCGCCACGCAGCTATACATCCGACCATTGAAGACCGCAGACGACCACCACGCAAGCCGTCAGCACCGAGATCTTCACGACCTCCTGGCCGGCCCAGAGGCTCGAGAGGGACGAAGAGGAGGCGGAACTCGGAAATCGAAGGGCATGGTTATGATGCTGGTTTGCCGTTGCCCTTGTCAGGGAACACTCCGGCGCGTTTCCCTGTGCAGACAAGGCAGGAGCCGAGTCTGTTCGAGTTGTTGCAGCAGAGTGCTATTGAGAGAGAGGCGAACGATAATGGCGAGCAGCTTGGCAGCGCTGCGAGGCCGTGGTGGGGGAGCGCTGGCAAGTGATCGATTGCAGTCTGCGGTGGGGGAACTCCCCAGCAATGTGGCTTGTTGCGAACAAGAGACGCCATGATTGCAATCTGGCGAATGCGGTGCGGTCACTTGCATTATGGTCGATGTGGAACCTGACCTTGACAATACGAGACGAGACGAGACGAGTACTTACAAGGCCGAGGCGGAGAGAGATGTAAACGACGAACGACAAGATTCACAGTACAAAACATCATTTGCAAGATGCCAGGCCTGGAATTAGAATAACCCTCTAGACGGTTTCTGCTCGTTCAAATCGCAAATCCGTATTGCCCTATGCGGAGGAAAACGTCTACAAGCCGCCGGGGATCCACTATGTCGCCGCGGCCGACGCAAGGGATCGCCCTACCTACCTAGTAATAACATTATCGAAGCCACGTATAGTCAACAATAATGCTCGTGTGGCCCCGCAACCCAAAGCCACCTTTGAAGAGGCACGCCTTATACAACAAAACTGAACAGCGGGTTTCCAGACATGCTACAACGCCCAGCGGGAAACGCCTCCATTGAGTAAAAAAAAAAAGCTGCAAGCTCGACCAGCACAACAAAAGCAAAAGAGAACATCTTACGCTGTTCAACAGCTTCCTCCCGTGATCGAAACAGGGACCTTAGGATGACTGCATTGCTGCAATCCCACGCTCTACCACTGAGCTAAAGAAGCTGGTTGTTGGTCTTCAAATCAAATTTAGTAATATATAGCCTTGGATCAATCACTGACCCAGACACGTCAAACCCCAGGGACCTTACAAATCGACATACGAACGAAACACTCGCATGCACGGTGAGGTAGGTACACACCTACCGGGGTCACTTATGCGGGCGTACCAAAGGACACTTACATCCAGACGAGACGAGACAAGATAGTCCAGACCTAATAAAACAAAAATGAAAAATGTCAAAACGATCTGTTTCATTTCACTTCGTCAGAACGAACAATGCTGTTTAACCTTTGAAGGAATCCAAAAACCACCCATCCCAGCGCTCACCCATGCATGCATACCCTCGTCGTCATTACAAAACACCCTTCTCACCCAGCTCCCATCACCAATCCCCCCAGCCGCCATCTTCGTCCTTCTTCGACGAGGAAGAACCCTTCATAGCACTCGTGCCAACGTTTCTAGGCTTCTGCGTCGTCTGCTGCGTCTTCGCCTCGCCCGCCGCCGCGAAGTCGTCCCAGAAATCCTTCTTCTCTTTGGGCGGACCGGCAGGATCGGCGCCGAACGAGTCCCAGAAGTCTTTCTTCTCTGGTGCAGCGCCTCCTCTTGTTCCGCTAGTTCTGGGACCGCTGCTGCCGCTTGCTTGCTGGTGCTCCGGGTCGATGAACTGATTGATTTGCTTGTTCAGGCCTCGTGACGTTTGCTGGATGCCGGTGCCCAAGTTGTTGCCCAGTTGCTTCGCTTGCGCGGCGAAGTCCGTCGTGTTCAGGTTGGAGATGCCCGGTTGGATGTATGCCTTGTTTACACTCGCGGCTTGCTTGGCGAAGCTGCTGCCCAGCCAGCCGAAGCCTTTGGTCAGAGCGGCTACGGGGTCTTTTTGAAAATCGTCGATCGCGGGAGGGGAGCTCATGTCGTCGTTGTTGCTGCTACTGGGTGCAGGAGAGGATCCGAAACCGGCGTATTTTCCTCCTTGTGAGGGCGCGAGGTCTGCTGGGCGGGAAGCATTCTCGGCGCCCTTTGTCGCAAAGTACGCTTCATTCTTCGACTTTTGCGATTCAGGTCCGAAGCCTTGCGGAGTGTTGCGACCAGAGCCTGAGTTCGGAGTTGGGATCTCGCCGACGGCCGCCTTTTTCGCAGGAGGGTCTTTCTTCGTTGCGCCAGGGACGTATTCGCGGTCTTCTACTTTACATGTCAAGCGCTCTTTCCACTCTTCGCCGGCTTCGCTGTCGTAGCGCTCCGCGATGGTACAGCTCTCAAAGTCGCGCGCGATCATTTTGTTGGAGGGATGTTCGTCGAAGAAGGCTTTGTAGGGTGCGTTACCGCCGAGCGACATGCGGCGGACTTCGGCGAGTTTGAATGCGTCCATGGTTACGGAGCGGACGAATGAAATGTGTACGCCGAGCGAGCGGTGGATGCCGGAGCAGGCGAGGCAGAAGAAGATGCCGAGTTTGGGCGAGGCCTGTTGGGAGAGAGGGTCAGTATGCGATTGTTTGACTTGGCATTGCAATTGATCTTCGATCGCAGCTCCAGTTATGTACGCGTATCTCTCCCTGAGTCCTTCCAGGTCTGTTGAGACGTACCCATTGTGGACTGGGAGCACCACAGTCGATGCAGCGGTTGTTCTCGTTTGTTTTGGCGATTTCACCCAGTTTCGAGCGAGTCTCTGGATCGACCTCCCACATCTTACTCATCTTGGCGAGAAGATGCTATATAGCTGTACGAGTGTGTTGATGGGGTGTTGGTGCCACTGAGAGGGAGAGGTCGGTGGGCGCGTGGAGAAGCGGAGGTAGTCCCTGAATGTCTCGCTGGTGGCAGTTTGGGAGTATAGAGATAGAAATGGATGGATGGAGTCGGGATAAGAGTAGGGGAGTCTAATCAAATGTACGACGAGAAACGGCATGCACCCGCTGTCACTGCCACGATAGCCATCTATCTGCCACCTTCTTCCCGCCCATGCATATGCAGCCAACCATCCCTCCCCAATCTATATACCAGACCACGGCAGCTCCCGTTCGTTGTGCCCTGGAGATCTACGTCATTTTCAAGGCGAGCAAAACAGAGAAAGTGGATGTGAAAGTGAAGTGGAAGCTCTTTGATGTGCGACAATCAAAGCTCCTTTCCTGCACCGCCATCTACATTCCTATCATCATATCCATATTGTCGCCCATCATGACCGACTACGACGGCCTCAAGGCCGCCGAGCTAAAGGACCTGCTGAAAGAGCGCGGCATTGCTTCCACCGGCATGACCAGGAAGCAGCAATATATCGAGGCATTGGAAGCTCAAGACGCGCAAGAAGCTGGCGGTGATGCGACAAATGAGGGAGAGCAGGAAGCTGAGGAGACGCATGTGGAACCTGCTGGCGAAAATGCCGACGCGACAGCCAATGCCGACTCAAACGCGGATCAGGAGCCATCGGATGCGCCTCAGCAATCGTCAGAGACACCTGCTGTGCCGGTGACAGACGATCAATCCTCTGGCCAGAACATCACATCCCAAGTCGAACCGCCAGCTCTTGAGGACCAATCGGACAATCTCAAGCGCAAACGTAGCAGTCCTACACCATTGGAGGATGACGAGTCGACCCAGAAGAAGCTCAAGCCGGACCAGGATGCCATAGCGCCTGAAGATGTAAAGGAAGAAGCGCCAGTACCCGTGGACAGTGCGCCAGAGGAGATCATCGAGCCAATGCCTGTTAGCGACGATGTGATGGATGTCACCGGGCAGGATGATGCGACAGGTGTCAAGGACGCTGCTGCAGAACGACAACCTTCCACAGAACCCATGGCAGTCGACACCGAGCCATCAGACAGCAACAACGTCGACCCTCCATCAACCCACCCTCCAACATCCGCTCTCTACATCCGCAACCTACTCCGCCCACTTCAAGTGCCTCCATTCCGCGAACACCTCCTCGAACTAGCAACTCCCAACAACGAAACTCCCGACGACTCCCTCATCGAGACCATCCACCTCGACACCTTCAAGTCCCACGCCTTCGTAATATTCACCTCTCCCTCCTCCGCGATCCGCGCCCGCGCCGGCCTACACGACCGCATCTGGCCCGAAGAAACCCAGCGCAAAGCCCTCTGGGTCGATTTCGTCCCAAGCGACAAAGCGCAGACCTGGATCGCCACAGAAACGGAAGCAGGAAAATCCAAACGCTTCGAAGTCATCTACTCGACGTCACCAGAAACCGGCGCCATCACGGCCTCGCTCGAAGAAGCTTCCCAACACCACAACAACAACAGCGCCCCATCAGCAGCAGCAGCAGCATCCTCCCTCCCCGGCCCCGGAATGCCAAACGCACCCACCGGCCCCCGCGGCGACCGCTCCCACATGGGAGCACCGACCGCACCGACCGCACCCGCCTCCCAACAACCAGCATACGCCCCGCGCAAACCCCTGCACACCCCCGCCTCCCTCTCGCACTTCCCCAGCACAACCGCCTCGCCCAAAATCTTCTACCAACCCGTGCCCCAAACCCTAGTCGAGAAACGCCTCGAAGAGCTCGAGCGCGAGACGAGCCGCGACTGGGACGGCGGGCGGCAGAAGCCGTTTGGCACTGCGCTGGATCAGTTGCGGAGGTATACTTTCGAGGACGGGGATGTGGTTGTTGATGGCGGGGTGGACTTTGGCGGGTTTGGCAAGGATAGGGGCGCTGGGGGTGGAGGTGGGCATGGAGGTGGGTTTGGGGGGAATGGAGGCGGTGGTGGACGGAGGAGGGGTGGGAGGGGAAGAAGATGATTCGGCTTGAGCCCGCTGGCTTGACTGGCTTGTAGGTGAGAGGTACTGTAGTTTCTTTGATATGTACTATTTATATATTTTTTTTCTCAT
>Ga0265798_10009372_pt1 | contig 12257 bp, 14 predicted proteins | sample P3T30metagenome_FD_192430 | JGI IMG/M metagenome (GOLD analysis project Ga0265798, IMG submission 192430) | Plant litter microbial communities from East Loma Ridge, Irvine, California - P3 T30 | ecosystem: Environmental > Terrestrial > Plant litter > Unclassified | place: USA: California... | reverse complement strand
TGCAAGGTAGGTTGACACGTGTAGTCAGTTTAGCCTAATATCGCCAGCGACCCGAGTAAAGGTCTCGGCCGGTAATTCCATTGTATAGCGTATTTATAGTCAATATGTTCATCAGAACATGTCGAGGGGGGGTGAGTGGAAGGAAGTGTTGTGTACTAACCATTGGCATTACTCATTGAAGAGGTGCGGACAAGCTCAAGCAAGGTGGGTTGGAGAGTATCTGCAGCACTGCGTTCAGTCAGTCAAAGGCTCGAGTGAAGAACGGCGCATCAAATGTGTGATGTAGTCTTCAATATCAGACTGACGTGCAAGGTAGGTTTCAGTTCTCCGAAGAGATCAAAGACTCTAGTTTGAAAAGTTTGGTTGTGTTTATCATCGCCAAAAGACGGGTGAAAAGTGACACCGGGTGTGGAGGAGTGGTGGAGAATGCGACATACCATTTGCAGCGGTGACAGCGGTTCAAACCATGCTGTCCGGTTTCGCAGTCCTTCGGAGACTGCGCACTTCCAATGGAAGTGATTGTTGACCTGTTATGGGTGTGTAGTAGTGAGAGCAGGATGAAGAATTGGTTGCGCAAAAGAAATAGAAGTCTCGTCGCTGGTGCCAAGCAGCGCTAGGCCGGATTGAGATCGCCGTTGCCGCGGCTTCTTTCCCTCGACTTGTAAGCATTGACAGCAACAGATACAAATCAGGCTCACCGTGCCATTGACATACGATTGGTATGATCGTTCGAAGAAGTATGTTTATCTCAGCAAGACATGGTTACAAGCCACGGTCGCGCTCTTGAAAATCTGCCGTGATTAGCTCAGGTAGGTGTACAGCTCATCTTTGCTGTGAACATTAGGTATGGTTTCGATTCAACGTCGTAACGCAACAGTCGACATCGCTACACGGTATGAAAACTCGCAAAATTTGCCGGTGCCCATAACGGCGAGATATGAGCACGTACTCAACAAAGTCATAACCATGTGCAGTTGTTCATGTGAGACCCTTTGACACCATTTTCGTCAAGGTATGTCAACCCCAACCCTAACCGGCGGCGTCTCGTGTCCAACGCCCATTGTAGGCAGTTTTCTCGAGCACGGCGCATTGCATCCCGGCACGCAATGACTTCAGCGTCAAGACAATGAATCCATCACCAAGGGGAAAGAGATCCATGAGCTTCTTTGAGATGCATTTCATGCGCGACTCGAGAGTGCAAAGAGAGATCCTTTCCGGTAAGTCTTCCGTAGGGCGATTGAGCGGTAGGTCTACAGTATTTCATAAAATCGTTACATACATTCAACGCACCACCATCATCAATGAGGTGCGCTGCAGGAAGGGTGCGAACAAAGTCCCATCCACTAAGGCTTCTTCCACTGCCCAGCGTTCTCAGCGCCCTTGCCAGCGGTGTTACCGGCATCTTCGATTCCACCCGTCAAGCTCTGCAGTCCGTCGCCGACAGCTTTGGTGCCGGTGGTGTTGTTGATAGTGTCTCCCACTCCGCGGCCCGCGGTGCCGACGATTCCTCCTGCGGTCTTTGTGATGCCGCCGACTGCGTTGCCGAGCTGTGAGATTTATTTTATTAGCGGTTTGCGTGGGGTACTACTGTGATCGTATGTGAGGATTTACCAGCGAGGTGCCGGACTTGGCGATGCCCTGGGCGCCCTTGTCGTTGTTGTTGAGAGACATGATGGTTTTTGTAGTGGGTTTTGACTTGGTTGCTTGATGTGTTGTTGTTGTTGTTTGAGAGTTCGATGAGAGACTTTGATAGTGTACTGGTCGAGGCGACTGTTTATATGTTTAAAGTAACGACAGGTTGCAGGCAACAGCAACCACCAACGATCACAAAGGCTACGTCATTGCACTGCCCACTCTTTTTTTGCCCTATAGATCTTCGAAGGATGACGTTACTCTTCAACTCTCTTAGATGGAGTTGGCCAATCTACAACTTCAATCAAACCAGATGATCGTGAAACGTGGTTGGAAAGCGGTGTCTGGACTACGACATCTGACTGGACGAACGCGAAAGCGTCTCAGGATCATGCATGTTGTTTCTTGCTCGCGGGGCGAAGAGGGGAACGTGGCTGTGTTGGGCAAAGCATATCGGATGGAAGATTCGATTGCATTGGCCAGATATGGCAGTTAGCAGGCATGATCACACGTGGTCCGTCTGATCGTCAAGCCACCAAGGGGTCGCTTCCAAGATTGTGTGCCGTGTGTGCTTCACAGTATGACGAGATGCGATCGGCTTGCCAGGCCGACATTCATGTTGTATGCTAAATGTTTCTGCGCATGTGAACTGTCGAGACGCGCTGCCCAGGCTGGGTGTTTGAAAATCATTTCGTTATCTGTGATGGCTGTAACAAGTTCGCCCATAGCTATGTGCAGTGTGACTAGAAGCCATTAGCAGGACGACAATACCAGTATCAAGCCGCAATTTGTAGCAGACACTTAATATTGCTTCTTAAGCTGTTGTCATCTTTGCGCCCTTCTTCGACGTGACGCGGTCGGCATCTAGATGGCACAACACTTCAGCGTGCTGCTGTCACCCGACACCGCCTTCATTCCTCTCCGATGTAGCGCATCATTCCATCTTTAAGCGCTGTAGCTTTGTCGACATCAACGATGTCTTACTGATGTTGACTTTATCCCTTTCTCATCCCTTAGAGACAACCCGAGTTTTCATCGGTGGCAGGTTTTGTTTGTCGTTAGACATTGCGTGGGCTTGAAGCAGGCAGATTCAGGAAAGGCCAGGTTCGTTACCGTGCATTCTCAGCACGCAGCTCAGCCATCAGCCCTCCGGCATCTCTTCGCTTCTCATCCTCCTCAAGCTTAGTCTTGACGAGCTTGTCGAGCATCTTGACCTTTTCCAGCGCCTTGGTCATGCAACTCATGACACTCATGCCATCGACAGGCTCGCCGCTGTACTTTGCGATCTGGCACACTTCGCCAAAGCGGTTCATGCTGATGATGACCTCTCCTTCCCGGCACTGCTCTTCCAGTACGGTTGAGTCGAGCAGCATGATCGAACCGTCCTCGTAGTAGCCGAAAGTAATGCAGAACGGCTGATGCTGCATGGAGAGCTTGATCGGCTCGCGTTCTCTCGGGTCGAAGACCTCGACGTCCTCGCCACGGACCTCGAAGTCCGGGCGTCTGTAGTGCATCAAGGCTGCCACGAGCGCCAGACAGCTGGCATCGACAAGACTTCCGTCGTGGTCCAGCACATGGACATCTGCTCGTACGGAGAAACACTTCTGTCCAGCGATGATGCAGAGGGATTCAGTGTCCAGGGCTCCTGACCTGCGGATCGTCTTTTCCAGAATGCGAGAAAGAAGAACTTCGGCTTGATCTTGTCTGTACAGTTGTTAGCCCGTAACTCGGCGCTGCCATACAATTGGGGATCTCGTTTACCTTCCAACCTCAAAGGCTGGGGATGCAATGGGAGACAGCTCAGTGGAAATGGTGAAGACGCCATCAAACTTGCGATCCGCAGATGCCTTGACGACCTCTGATGAAACTCTCACCATGACCCGTGTCTTGCCCATGCGTACCGTAGCAACTCCATACTCGTCGCCAAAAGACAGATCAATGGGTCGGAATTCATCGAATGCTCTGCCATCAAGGCGGACATTCTCGCGGAGTGCTTGAAGCAAAAACGCCTTGGCGTTGTTGGAGGGCTCTGATTCACGCGGCATGGTGGTCAATTAATGTGGCGGTGTTTTTGTATTAACCATTGCAAGTCAGTCGGTCAAAAGCCGCCACGGCGTTGGCTGCCTTTGATCGCATTTTCCAAAAGTCCTCACGCTTCTTTCACGGCAGCGGCAGCTTTAGCCGAGCCTCTGATCTTCCCACGCGCCTGACTTCACCACAGTCGCATCTATTCCAACAACCATCTTGCTCAACTACCTAACAATACCTTGATCCACCACATCATCTCGCGCCAAACAGAAACAACACAAAATCACAAAATCGCCAAACCCTACATAAATCTCACCCACAACACACCACAATGACCACCGCCCACAGGCCGACCTTCGACCCAGCGCGCGGCAAAGAAGCCGGCCGCGGCGAGGCATACCACCAACGCCTGCTGCCCGCGCATAAAATCCTCAAATACCGCCAAGCGACCCAGGGCGCACCGACCGAACAGGCAAGACGCGATCTCCGCGCCGAGCTGCTGCGCAAAGAACGGGCGCATTTCGCCGAGAAGGCGGGTCGTGCGATCGACGAGGACGAGGACGAGGTTGCACAACCGCTTGCGATCGAGGAGGGAGCTGCTTCGGGTGGTGTGAAGAGGCGGTTGGGGAATGGGAGTGCGGAGGAGGATGGCGGTGCTGCGGGAGACGCGGAGCAGGAGGAAGAAGAAGACTACGAGGCGAAGAAACGGCGGGTGCTGGAGGAGAACAAGGATGTAGATGCGTCTTCGGAGTCTGGGTCGTCGTCTTCGGAGGAAGAGTCTGACTCGGACGACGACGACGATGAGCAGGCGGAGTTGCAGCGCGAGCTCGCGAAGATCAAGGCTGAGCGCGCGGAAGCTGCTGCGAGGGAGGCTGCGGAGAAGGCGAAGAAGGATGAGGATCAGAGGGAGAAGGATATTGCGCTGGGGAACCCTTTGCTGAACAAAAGTCAGGACTATGGGGTGAAGCGGAGGTGGGACGATGATGTTGTGTTCAAGAACCAGGCCCGAGGCACCGAGGACAGAGGGAAGGAGAAGCACTTTGTTAACGATCTGCTGAGGAGCGATTTCCACAAGCGGTTCATGGATCGCTATGTCCGCTGAGCTGGATCGGGAGTGTATACAACAGATGTTGGGAAGTCAAGGAAAAAGACAGAACCACGCAAGTGTGACTGCTGCTGAGAAGGACCGGCGTACTTCGCACATCCAGAAGAAATCCAGCCACATTGGACTGTTCCAGTCCAGGCGCTGGCACGCATGGCAGAACCCCAAAGGAGGTTTACATATTCAGCACCAGCATAATTGCCTCAAAAACAGGATGCACACATGCATTCTGTCGCGTAGGCTCCTGGAAGACTCATGAAAGGAAAGCAGGATGGTATTCATAGTTGAGTACAGACAGGTGTTGCTGTGCGTCGTTCAAATGACACAAACAAAGTGCCCTTTATCCTTGATCATTTGCTCTCTCCTACCTTCTGAAGTTCCAATCATCCAATCTCTACAATGACCATCTATTCCCCATGCATTCTTGCATGTTTGCACTTCATGAGCCCTACTTGCCTTGATCACATAGCTCACCTTGATCACATCGCTTACCTTGAATTCTTTTGCCTACAAGGCATGTGTGCTAGTTTTGCTGCGCCTGCGAGAGTAGAGGATCGGGAGATTTACTCCGTGACGCACGGCGTGAACCCGGCAGGCTCCAGTACAGTCGTCGCGTTTGGTATAGCCGTGGCGAGAAATGAGAGCAAGGTCTATAATGAACATGAATCAGTAAACCATTCGTACTCCTCGCAGTTCCAGAACTGCTCCTTGGGGTATATTTCCCAAACCCGGCAACGCCTTCGCTAAATGCAGCATATGTTTTTTAACAGTCCTTCCCGAAAAGATGATGATCCAGATTTCTCCCTCTCTCTCTCTTTCTCTTCGCACTTTTCATACCGTCTCAAAGCTCAAGCACTCCTTCCTCTGGTCCGCCTCCTCCTTGACCATCTCGTAGTCGTCGTCTTCCATATCGCTCGTCTCATCCCACAACTTCCCCCTCTCCACATCATCCCCCAAATTGTTCGAAGTCTGCTTGATAGTCCACAACCCCTCTCTCGCCCGCTTATGCCTCTCGCGATCCTCTTCAATCCGCTGCTCGATCTGCCTCTTATCCAGCCGCGGCGGTCCCGGTGCGGCCCAGGCGTCTCTCGTCGACGCAGGAGTATTGCGCGCCGCAGAAGGAGTCCCACCCGCAGAAGCAGCAGCAGCAGCAGCAGCGACTCCAGTCCCCGACATCGGCGACTCAGGCGCGCCAGCAGTCTCGCGGCCCGAGATGAAACTCTCCAGCTCCACGACAGTCTGCGGCTGCAAAAAGCCCTTGCCCTCCAAGTTCTTGAGGACGCTCTTCACGACGCGCACGTTCGCAGCGCCGCCCCCCTCGGGCGGCGCGACGAGGTCCACGATCCGCAGCACGTCGCGCTCCATCATGCGCACGTAGATGGGGGCCTGGGCGGCGCTGGCGGCTTCGCAGAGGGCGGGCAGGAAGTACATGATGTTGGCGCGCGAGTTGAGGTTGTTGCGCTCGAGCTGCTCGATGATGCAGGAGTGCAGGTCCTCGGCGAAGACGGCGTGCTTGAGGGCGTAGTGGGCGCATTTGAGGGCCGAGTTTGTGCTGGCGTTCAGGTGGTGGAGGAGGGAGGTGAATTTGATGCGGACTTCGAAGGGGTCGGCCATGGTGAGGGTTTCGTTGTGGTTAGGGTGTTGGGGTTGTATTCATCTGGTGTAATGGGTCGGGTGATTGGTTTAGCTCATGTAGGTACTGTAGGTACATGTAATGAGTTGGAAGATGTACATGTAGTTATAGTCTACAGAGGTGGGAGCAAACACGGACCAGAGTGGGGAAGCTGGGGTGAGAATAAAGGTCGTGAGTGAGGTGTTGGAGCAATCACGAGACATGACACAATACATCCATCACAGCCAATTCTTTCAGAGCTACTGCAGACAGCCCAATGGACGAGGTGATGTATCCAACAATCAAGCTATGTGGCTGACTGCACATACATGATCCATCTGCATCTCAACTTGGACATGACCATCAGCTGAGGAGGCAGGCAAGGCAAGCCCTCACGCCTTCGCTTCAACACAGCACAGAGTAGGTACATTGGCTGGACATGGGCACACTCATGGTGAATTCAGCAGCCACTTCCCATGATGATCAATATTGAAGCTTCAGTCATCACACTTATACTCGGTGTACACTTACTGTACCTACGTGATTAAGATAATCACGTGTCGAAGGTCTAGTACAGGGCAGGTACCTCCTCCTCCTTGGCTGATGGCTAAGCGCCGACACATCTCGTCTCACTCACGGCCCGCTCATGCAGACGCATCTCACACACACACTCCAACTGCTGATTGGCCGGGATGGGTGTGAAACCTTTGGGATATGCAGCACTCTGCCCTCCCTTGTTGACCAAAATAGTTACACCAGCGAGACGTCGCTTGTCAATGACCCTACCAGCGACTACCGCATCTCCCTCATGCTTCCCTACGCGCGAAACATGCACGCCTGAGACGATACCAGACCAGATCTGATCGGCGTCGTGTTGGCTTCTTCACGTCTTTCTTGCCTCTTACTCGTCGACCAACGCCGCCGTCCATCCTTCCTCCACCGCTTACCCTCGTGTCTGGCACCGGGGGCGCGCCATTGTTCGTGACTCGCCATTGTATTCGCTCGAGGCGCTGCAACTGTGCCCGTCACCGACATGAGCCAACAACATCTTCCTTTTCCCCCTCCTCCCCCTCCTCCACCTCAGGGCTCTGTCTCCCCGAGAGCAGGCACGGCTCCCTATTTCACCCAACAGCAAAGGACCCGGCCTGGACCTGCTCAGCCGCCCTCAATTACAACCAACTTCCTTCGCACGCAAGGCGTTGGTCCACAGTCACAGACACCTACCTCTGCCGTTGGTTCTGCTCCTCACTCCGCGTTGTCATTTACTCATACTCCCTCGACTCCATGTGCTCGCACGCCTAGTGCTGCGTATCCCGATGCTAGCCATCTACTGGACCCGTCCAGAGCATATCTTCAATCACCAGCAAGTCCGAGTATGGCACAACAGCCTTACAATCCGCGACAATGGAGTGGACATGGTCATGGGTCTCACCTGGCTCACTCTCAACAGCCCAGTCCACTGAGTAGAGCAAACGTCGAGGTTACAGGCATGGAAGGTGAGTAATTTACCATCATGCCAGTACCAATCCTTGGCTTATGCTAAGGGAAATGGTACATGCTGTGAGACAAGACTTGAGGTCAGATGCTTACGGGGGATTCTCCAGCTGCAATGCCATCGCCTCCACCTCCATACTCACCCGAGACGCCTGACATGGCTGCAAGCCAGTATGCCACACGCCCATCTCCTATGACGGAACAAATTGGTTTTGTTTCTTCTCCATTGGCAGCGGAACCTTCCAACGCAAGCATGCCTACTATTTCCTCTGCCCATCGTTCACCACAGCTATCTAGATCGCCTGCCTTCCCTCCTCCACCTGGACAATCCCCGAGAAATCGAGAACGTTCGGCTTCTGGGCAAAGGCTGCTGAACACCATCCATAGCTTGACGGGTAGAGGCAAACAGCCTGCCAGCAACGACTTCCACACAAGTCAAAGCGTTCACTACCCTTCCAACTCGGAAGCACCCAGGGCTCCCGCTGCGAGGAGAGCGGCATCTACAGGTCACATGTTCCCAATCGCCTCGAGTTCCTCTTCTCCGCATCGAACAATTGGCGTCAACGACTCAGGTAGGACTTCGCCAGAAGCGCCGAGCTGGCAGCCTGGCATGCCATTGCCGGGACCACCTCCTGGACCTCCTCCACCTGGTGCGCGGTCACAGAGTCTCAATCGCTACCCAGCTGGCTCCTCGCGATCGAACAGTGTCAACTCTGACCACGGCACGCCTACACCACCACCACAAAGGCGGGCTGCTGCCCAACCTTCTACGCTTGGTCCAGTGCCACCCACTCCCGCGGACTGGAACGAGAACGACGACAATCAGGTTGCCATACGATCAATGGAGCAGGAACATGGTAGTAATGTCTCTCCGTATCAGCCTCTCCGCATCAACACTGGCGCTCACAGCGATGCATCGTCAGCCTCTAGACCTTCGCATCGAGATGCAAGCACGGACAGCCTGCGGGAACGTAGATCGAAAAGTCGTGCCGCAAGAGATGGCGCCAGCAGCAGCAGTATCATGTCACCCGTCAGTGACGACTCCAGGCCGAGCGACTTGATCTCTTCTACCGCGGAAGGCTCCATTAGTCAACGTCGCGAAAACATGCGCAAAATCTCAGGGTATGCCAGTGTTTCAGCTGTCCCCGTAGACCCATCAAACGTGCAAAACAGATCCATTTCTGCCGCGAGGAGTAGGCCCATACCGCAGCCTACGAGCATCCTAACGCCACCGTACACTCCGGCTGTTGCCAGTCAGCGTGGTGAAAGCTCCCAGAGACGTGCTCTGGCTGGACCGTCCAGTGCGTCCAGTGACAGACCGGTCTCTCACCTCTTGCATGCTCCCAGCGATGAGACGTCTGCAATGCCAGTACCATTGAGTCCTTCCAGGCCTCCTACACGGGATGCGACATCAAAACTAGATCCTTTCTACCAGCAGGCAATTGATCGGCACCGGTCTCTAATCGAGCGGGAAGCAGCAGCTACTTCAGACCAGGAAAGACTAGAGATCTTCGCAAACTTCTTAGTCCATGAATCCAGACTGCGTCGGGACAGGTATCAATTGGCTTACAACAACATGGCGGGAGATGTGATGGACATGACGAGGGACATGTGGCGGTCGTACGTTAGGGACAGCAAACGAGCCATCACACCCAGCACATCTATGTCATCCATGGATCCGACTGTGCCATCGTGGGCGTCCGATGGTGGGCTACCCTCTGCTCACGGAGCTATGCCCAGCTCTGCCTCATCCCTAGGCGAGTTCACACCCGCAACAGACACGGCGTCAATCGGGGACAGCGCAGATCTCCTCGACCGAGCAGACTCAAGGCAGTGGGGCGAGCAATTCAAACCCTCGCTTTCACCTATTCCTAGTATGGCTGTCAGCACCGTTCCTGATGAGAACAGTTCACGAGGTCGAACTGCCAGCAGATGGTGGGAGCAGAGTGATCAGGGCTCAGTCGGACGGCCAGACAGGATTGAGAAGAGCCATCGCGAGACGAAATACATGGGCGTCACACCGGCGACACTGCGCGATGACCCACATCCGTCTCCTGATGTTGCCCGATCAACCCCGCCTGCTGGTATGACGGACTTCGCTTTCGGGCCTGATGATTACCCAGTCGAGAAGACAGGTTGGCACGATCACTCGGAGTATGACACTCCCATGGCAACACCGGCACGTCCAGGAGGCGAGCGCAAGTCTTCGACAGGGAGTGCAAACCCAAACCAGCTCGATGTCTCCCGCCTCGTCACCCTTCCACCGCCATACCCTCGCCATCACCCGGCGGTCAACAATAGCCACCCTCAGCTGTCCGATCTTCGCAACACCCATCGCCATCTCGCTTCCCAGGAGGAGATCCAAGCAATTCGTGATGCCTATCTCGATTCTGACTGGGCACTTCAACGCTCTCAGCAAGAGGCGGCCAAACAGCGCCGCACTCGTCTCCGCGCCTCTATTCAGGAAAAACTCAACGCAGGCAGCATCACGTTCTCAGACGCTGCCCGCGCTGAAGCCAACTTCGAGTCCTCTGAAGCAGAACACACCCGCCAGGCCGCCCGTGCTACCTTTGACGCCTACGAGCTCGCCATCTCCCACCCACTCAACACTCTTCTCACATCGCGTCTTGCCGAAGCAGAGACTTGCATCTCCGCTCTCCTCGCGGACCTCTCCTCGCAGCACTCAACCTCCAACCCCAACCAAGCCCAAGAAGAAGGCGACGAGCACCCCGAGCGCCTCGAACAGCTGACGCTCCTCAAATGGCTCTTCGAAGCCCGCGAGGTCCTCCACAAGGAAATGTCCGACCTGCACGCCCAGCGCGGCGACAAATACGCCACCGTCGTCCTCACACCCTACCGCCTTGCCAACCAAACAGACAAGATCGCCGAAGCCGAATCGTTCTTCGCCAGAGACCGCCTCGAGCGCCGGGAAAAGTACGCGCGTGAAGCGCTCGCCCGAACCTCAGAGCTGCAAGACATCGTGGAGCGCAACGTCGCGCGCGGCGTGGAAGACCAGCTGTCCGCCTTCTGGGACATCGCGCCGGGCCTGTTGGAAATCGTCAACGCCGTGCCGTTCGCCGACCCCGACGCGCTGGCCCGGCTAGAGGTCAAGATCCCGCAGCACGAGTACGACGAGAACCCGCAGCTGGCGCGCTGGCCGCTGCAGTACCTGTACAGCCTGCTGGAGCACGCGGGCAAGAGCGCCAGGCAGTTCATCGAGAGCCAGGTCAATCTGCTGTGCTTGTTGCACGAGGTTAGGGGCGCCAGGGCCAAGGCGGCGAGCAGGGTTGGCGGTTTTGAGGACGATGGAGGCAGGGCTGAGGAGCGCAGGCTCGATGGGGATTTGAAGGAGAAGGTTGGTGAGGTCGAGAGGCAGTGGAGGGAGGCTTTGGGGGATGGGTTGGAGAGGTGTAAGGAAGGGGTGAGGGGTTGGTTGGTGGAGAATGGGGGTTGGGTTGAGGGTTTGGAGGGGTGAATTGACTGACCTTTCTCTTATCTTTGCATCCGGCTGAGGGTTGATTTATTGTGTGGGGCTACTGTAATTGTGATGTATTTGGGATCAATTGAATGGATAGAAAGCCTGGGAAAGCCGCTTTTGTGCCTGATACTTTCCGGTTGGATGGTGGTGCTGTGGCGTACACGGTACTCTATGCCAGCGCCTGTCTCAAGGTAAGATGTTCAAGCCATGAAAACGTACGATAGCTGTCCGTAGGAACTTTAGGTAGGTAGGTACGTCCAAGAAGGAAGACATACCTTACTTCACTCTTAACAGATCTGGCTTTACAAGAGAACTTTTATGGAGCTTGGAAATGCCATCTCGTTCATTCGTTCATATTGGTTCGGCCGTATTCATCGCTGTTGCTGCATACTCTCGTCGTGTCCCGTCTCCTGGTAAACGAGCGGCGGCGTAGTGGCGGTACCTCTCTCTTCCGAGCCCCATCTCATCTCTCGGGAATCAATACTTCTCCCAGTCCAAAAAATCAAGCAAAGAGAAAAAACGAAAGCAAACAAAGCAAACAAAAGAAACCTCATCGCAACCTCGTCCCTCCCACCTACCAAACCTTCTTCCCCTTACTCCCATCCTCAACACCTCTAGCCACGCTCGCCACGCCATTCTCGACACCATCAGTCAGACCCTGCAAGCCATCGCCTACAGCTTTGGTGCCGGTGGTGTTGTTGATGGTTTGGCCGATGCCACGGCCTGCTGTGCCGACTATGCCGCCTGCTGTGCGTGAGATTCCGCCGACTGCTGTTCCGAGCTAGGGGGGTGGGTGATTGTTAGTTTTTGAGGGTCACTTGTTTTGGTGTTTTCCTGCTCTGTCTGCCTCTCTCGCTGGCTGGCTTACAGTGCCGGTGACTGAGGTGATGGCACCGGTCACGCCTTTGTTG
>Ga0265798_10009369_pt1 | contig 12261 bp, 23 predicted proteins | sample P3T30metagenome_FD_192430 | JGI IMG/M metagenome (GOLD analysis project Ga0265798, IMG submission 192430) | Plant litter microbial communities from East Loma Ridge, Irvine, California - P3 T30 | ecosystem: Environmental > Terrestrial > Plant litter > Unclassified | place: USA: California... | reverse complement strand
GTTCAGGTGTAGGATGATCCCTAGAGAGCAGAAGACCATGACCAGAAACAGCTACCTCAAGCTTGAAATCCGCACTCGCATGGAGCGCACTGGGGAGTCTTATTCCGCAGCGTCCCGAGCGATTGCCAAGGGCGAAGAGCTCCCCGAGAAGAGCGCTGAGTTTCCTCAGAAGCCTTTCACTCCTCCGACTGACAGTCAGCGACACTTCTCAATCGAGAGCGAACCCGAAACTATGACCGCTAGCGGTCGCGCTAAGAAGGTCGCTCAGCTCAAAGCGCTCATCATCTTCTCCGAAAGAGCCTATGCCTTCGAGCAGAGTGGTACGGCTATCAGTCACACCATCGAAATCCTAGCTCCAATCACCGAGAATCTAGAGCTTAGAGAGGCGCTTTTCTCGATTGTAGAAGAGATTAAGTCGTCAGATGGTGGTGCGTTTGGATCGAGGTCAATGGAGCTTCTAGCCGCCCTAAAGCGGCGATCTGATGCGTTTCCAGGGATATTCATTCCCCTGATCCAGTCAGGATCTAGCCTGAAGTCTCTCGCCTCAGTCTACCGCACTGAGCTAGAGCTCCTCTAGGACCCTAGCCCACAGAGCAAGGGCCCGCATCCACGGTTCGGATGCGGGCCCTCTGTCGGTCTGGGATGGGGGGTAGTGCTAGACGAGCTCGGTGTGGAGTACCTCGTCGCTCTCGATGCCGACCTCCTCGGCAGCCTCGATGGCAGCCATGAGCACGCTGTACTCGCTGGGGTCCGTGGAGGCGTCCACGACCATGGAGCTGTTCTCGGTGTCCGTGGAGATCACCGGGAAGCCGGCCTCCGTGAGCTCAGTGGCGATCCGCTCGAAGGAGAGGACAGCGGCGAGGGTGAGCTGGATCTTGGTGTCATTGGCCATGGATCTATGCTACATCAGAACAGCCTCGAGCACAACCGGAGAGCTGGACTTTCTGCCGTAGCTCCAGGCAGCCCGGAGGCGGTGCTTTGGATCAGAATGCTGTCGAGCCGCATAACGATCCGAGATGGTCGGTTCCTGGCGGATCATCCATCCACTTGCCAGGAACGCAGCCTAGGGCGTCGATGGGGCCGATGCTCTAGCGGGCGCGCCGAGACTGCCAGGAGCGGTCCCAGGGAGCCCCTCAGGAATGCTGATCCTGTGGGTTAGAGTCCGGCTCCCGGAGCTCCACGGTTAGCTCTCGAAGAGCTCTCGCTGAGGCCGCTCGATCCGGAGCTCGCTCTTCTGATCAGCGCCGAAGCCAAAGCATCCCCTGGCATCCTTCAGTGTCAGTGTGGCTGAGCCCTCCTCCGGGGAACCCTGGATGGAGAAGTCGTCCCGGTAGGAAGATGAGATCTGGTCCCAGTGCGCTCCAAGCTTCTGCTCCGCTAGCTTTCTGAGCTCAGCCTTGAGGAAGGTGTTGATCCTCCGGTTGTCCCGGGGCTTAGAGTCCTCTGTCTGAGGTCGGTAGCTGGCCTGAGCCTCTTCGAGCTTCACGCTGTTCTTCTTTCTGTGATTGCTTCATCGTTTCGGTGGACTGCAATGATCCGGGCCCGAGCACAGCACCAGCTGTTGCCGATGGGTCGCTCGGGGTCAGGCCAGAGGGGACCCTCGGGCTCGACCTCGTAGTAGCTCATGCCCTGGATCAGCGCTAGGCTGTTGGTGAGATAGACAGCATGGACATCGTAGTACAGGTAGCTGATGCAGCCATCTGACTCCAGTCTGCCTTCGATCCTCGGCACAAGGGTCTGCCGCTCGGCTGGAGAGAGGAGATAGTCCCCGACCTCGAGGATGCGCTCTTCCCGCTCGGGGATGAGCACTCCGTGGTAGAAAGGTCCAGAGGGCTGCCTGTAGCGCTGCCCCTCCAGGGCAAAGACCGAATCGCCGCTCCACCAGGGATCGGGATGGGGCTGATGGAGATGGTTCCCATCGGAACAGCTCAGGCCGAAGTGCTCCCTCCAGGGCCCTGCGGTCCGGGGCTCCCGCCAGTCGAGGGTACCATCAGCCTCGGAGCTGCCCTCGGTTGCTCGCTCAGGATGTCGGGCTCCGTGGTCGCCGAATAGCCGGTGGACCACCATGCCGAAGGATCCCCGGGACACATGGCCACAGTCCTCCGCATCGCAGCCGTAGGGCTCTAGACCCTGGCCGCGCATGATGAGCTCGTAGCTGTCGTTCCAGTCCATGGGTTCCTAGTAGATCAGCGCCTCGTAGACGCGCTCGATGGGGAGATCCCTGCGGATGTCCTTCGCGCTGACGGCCGTGAGGGAGGGATGGGGACCGAAGTTCGGCCCGCAGGCCGTGAGCACGATGGCCTTGTCGTTCTCGGGAGAGCCGATGGAGACTGAGGCGAGATCGTTCTCGATCCCCGGAATCGACACCCGGATCTGGCTCTCGCCAGCGGGGAAGTCGACCGGCTCGAAGATCCAGCTCCAGAGCGCCTCGTCGGTGAAGCGGTAGGAGTAGCTGTCCTGAGCGAAGCTCTCGGAGAGGATGAGGCCGTAGCCAGTGTCGTCCCCCTGCTCCGGCTCAGGTGGACCCTCCAGGGAGTAGACCGTGAGCTCATCCACGCTGATCTGCAGAGGTGACCCAGCATAGTAGTCGGGGTCCTCGACGAAGAGCTTGGCGACGACCTCCTGAGCACTGAGCGCTCCCGGGAAGACGACACTGTAGCTATCTCGGCCCTCCTCGTAGACCTCAGCCACGGTGAAGGCCTTGATGCTACTGGGGAGGACACTCGTCGGAGCGGGCGCCTCGGAGCTCAGGGAGCCCAGCTCTGTGAGCACTTCCTCCAGGTTGCGGCCGGCGAAGCTCTCGGGATCAGCCCTGAAGGCCTCGGTGACGGTGAACCTCAGGGATTCGAGGGGCTCTGCCATGGGTTTCCTCCTGGTCGTTTGGCCCTACGCTATCGAGGACTGAGCGGATCTACTTCTCCTGCTTCCGCTCCAGCGCAGCGAGGTAGGTCTGGATCGCGGTCGGAGCCACATACTCTCCGAGGCCCATGCCGAGAGCCAGGGAGTCCGACTTGAGGCTCTCAGCCTCCCGGTCGATGACCGCTGCGACCTCCCGGAGGATCTCAGCGTCGATGACCTCCAGAGTCGAAATGGCAGGCTCAGCCTGCGGCTTCGAGCCGGCAGACTCCGCGTCGATCCAGTCGTAGTCGAGCTCGCCAGCCTCCCCCATGATCGCGTGGTCGGGGCTCCAGCCCTCCCAGCCGTACTCCCGGGGATCGATCTCGATCTCGAGGCCGGCATCTCGGAGCATGGCGAGCTGCTCGCTGATCCGCTGAGCGATCTCGTAGCGAGGCTTGGGCAGCATCCGGCCGAAGTAGGCGGGCTGACCGAAGAACTCGTCCACGATGAGCTCCCGGTAGTGGTATGCTGCCGGGTTGCCGCTGCGGAGCACCGGAGTCTTGTTCACGGTGATGTTGATGCTCTCCCCACCGCCGACTCGAGCCGTGTAGTACCAGTACTCCGGGCTGTAGTCGGTGAAGCCGAACTCCCGGAGCCGCTCCTCGGAGGGCAGCGGAGTGATCCCGTCCCAGCCGGGCTCAGCCTGGGAGTCGTTCTCGGAGATTGCGTTGGCCATGGTCAGCCCTTTCGGCAGCTGGAGGAAGCGGTGGAGTTCTGTGGAGCTGGGAGGACTACGAGAGCTCGTTGAGCTCGTCGGTGAGGAGTCCGATGACCTCGGAGTCGAGCGCGAAGATCTCCTTGGCGATGGAGGCGAGCTCGGAGTCGCCCTGGGCCTCGAGGAGAGCGTGGAAGGCGGCGAGCTTGGTGCTGGACTGCTCGATGAGCTTGCCTCGCTGAGCCATCCGGGCGCCTCGCTCCGAGAGGAATTCCTGAGCGATGTCCAGCCTCTCTGCGACCTGCGCACGGAGGAGCGGGTAGAAGCCCTCGCTGTCGAAGTCAGCCTGGAGCACGAAGTCGTCTCCCTCCCAGCTGAACCACTCACCGGTCTGTGAGCACTTGAGCTCCAGGGAAACGGTGAGTTCCTGGAGGCCCTCGGGGAGAGCTGCTCCGCCGGTGACCCGGGCGACTGCGTTGCGGTTGAGGGGAATCGAAGCGAATGAGATCGTCATGGGGCCATCATATGCCCGGAGCGGCTCCAGCGCAACTGCATAGCCGAGCTGATCGGCTAGAGTCCGGCTTGAGCCAGAGCAACCTCGGGATCTTCGGACTTCCAGCAGGTGCAGCTCCATTCCTTCGCGTAGAGAGCGGAGCAGAAGCCGTGGTGGGGAGCGCGCTCGATCTGAGCCTCCCGGGCAGCCAGGGCCTGAGTGAGCCGAGCGATCTCAGCGCTCTGGTCGAAGTCGATGGAGGAAGAGGTGGAAGGAGTGGTGTCCATGGGGCCATCATACGCCGAAGCAGGGCTGGAGGCAACAGCTGTTTCCAGGTTGCCTCCAGCCCGGTGGCTCAGCAGGCTAATCGATCAGAGTGCTGGCTCAAAGGCCTGGAAGGCCTTGACCTTCGAAGCGTAGGTCCGGATCACACCTCTGCCTGGCTCAGATCTGATCTTCTCGGAGTATCCCGACGACTGTCCGAGAGTCGCTAGCTCTGCAGTGCCATCCAGGCATCCCAGGGCAATCCTTCTACCCATGTTGGCCCGCATCCCATTCGGAAACAGATCGAAATCTGCAACGCTTGTGGAGACAAAGCCATAGACTCCAGCAGCCCTACCGACCCGCATGAGATGCTCGAAGAAGCCCATTGCAGCCCTGTCGTCGGAGTTGCCCCCTCCAAAGATCTCCTCAATCTCGCTGACCAGCACAAAGACGGGCTCCATCTCCTTTATGCTGCGCCAGTGACTGATCCCCTCTGCGTCCATGGCGGTAAAGCGCTCGACGAGGACATTTTGGAGCTCGGCGATTGCTCCGAAGGCTTCGAAGCGAGTCAGAGCGGAGCGGTCCTGATCCCTCGTCGCCTGGAAGCTTCCGGGCGACTTCAGGGCCTGGAAGTTAGGGCTCACGAAGTGGTAGAGAGCTCCAGAGCGGTCGAGGATCTGCTCTCGGATCGAGCTGTCGAACCTGAAGGCATCCTGGGAGGACTCTGCTACAGTCAGGGTCATGGGTGCCTGAAGGAGATCGATCTTCAGATGCTTACCGGCGAAGGTCTCGCCGATGAGGAATACCGTCCTGGGATCCGCAGGGCCGCTGAGACTCGGAGGGCCGTCCATCTCATTCAGCAGTCTGTCGGCCCGGGGAAGCCGTCGAGGGAGCACAGCGCTGAGGGGGAGCTCGTTGGTGGAGTCCGAATCCACCAGTCCCTCGGCCTTGAGGAGCCTGTGGAGGGACTCGCTTGCTGGAGTGTCCCGGGAGAGGTTGAGCTGGAAGGAGCTACCCTTGAGCCTCTTGTCCTTGGAGATGATCCTCGTGGACTTGGACTTCGCATCGTAATAGACTCGAACATCATCGAGCTGCAGATACTGCTTTGGCATGATTTTCTCTTCTCATTGCTGGGCCGGAGGTTCGCCGGTACGAAGGCTCCGAGTGGAGCTAGAGCTACTCTATCGCAGCAGAGAGGAGCGGTCCAACGCAGGAAGGGCCACACTCCCGGAGGAATGTGGCCCAGAGATCACGGCGGATCGTCAGTTGGGGATGGGGAGGTTCCCGTCGGGGAGGAGGATGACGCCTCGAGCCTCGAGCTCCTCGGCGATGGACTTCAGGTCGTGCTTGAGGGTCACGGGCTCGTAGCCGATGGTGCCGCCCAGGGTGTGGATGTAGCGCGGGGGATCGAAGCGCAGGGCCTTGGCCAGGGCCTTCTGCGTCTTGAGGTAGTGACGCTTCAGCCTCCAGGTGGAGAGCTCGAGGGCGAGGTGGAGGGGGCGAACCGGAGTGCGGTCGAGTGTGGTGGTCATAGGTCAAACCATACACCGTTCCCGCTCCAAGTCAACGGTCAGTCGAGGCTGACTTCAGACCTCCATGAGGACCTGAACTCCCGGCTCTCCCGTATCTTCCTCGAACTCAGCCATGGCCGTCTCAAAGCTCACGCCGTCCTCAGCGAGCTGAACAGCGAAGTCGGCGATCACAGCCTCCAGATCTCCCACGGCCAGCCCGCTGAAGTGCTCGAAGTTGAGATTCTGCAGGTAGCTCGCATCTCCCTCATCCCAGGGTGCAACTGAGCCCACGGTGGCGCTGAATCCCTCGATCTCCAGGGAAATCCGGAAGCTCACTCCGTCGAGGAGCCTATCGCCAACCCTGTAGGCATCGTACTTCAGCTCGTAGACAGCCATGGGATCTCCTAGGATGGTGAGTGGGGGCGGATTACCTTGAGGCCGAGCTCGCTGTAGATCTCAGGCTTCCAGGACTCGATGGCCTGGGGAGTGGCGGGAGTTGGACTCGCCCTGATCTGATCCACGAGGAGTCCGAAGCCCCGGCGCTGCTTGGATGCCGAGAGCCTTCTGAATCCAGGATGGCCGTCGAGGCTGATCCAGATCCGGTCGATGACCTCCCGGGAGAAGTCCGGGTGACCCTCAGCGCGGAGCTCCTCGACCTGATCCGAGATGTAGCTGTCGGCATCCTTCCCCGCATCGATCACATAGCGGCCCGTAGCGGGGTCCTGCTCGACCGAACGGCCAGCGCGGCGGAGGTTCCTCGCCGCCTTCGCAGCGAGGGCTCTAGCCAGCTCCTGTGACCTCTTGGTGTAGTTGACCATGGCTCAGTCTTCCCCGGGCTCGGAGAGCCCCAGCTCGTCGTAGACTTCCTTGAGCTTTGCCTTGACATCAGCCTGTGAGGCAGGCCCCTCTGTGGCAAAGATCCAGGCCTTGAGCTCATTGAGGCCCCAGAGCTGGACATCCTTGGAGAGCGAGCCGAACTCCGGGTGGGAGTTGAGCATGTTCCAGACCTGGCTGCCGACGAAGTCGGTGGGTCGTGTGGTCATCGATCTGTCCTGTTCCTAAGTGAGCTGACTGAGAGTCCCGTTCCATCGTATCACGCGGGGAGCCACTACGGTACAGCTCTCCGGTGCCGAAACCCTCAGCGACCGCGAGCGACCTGCAGAGCGACGGGCCGGCTGTCGCCAGTCTGCAGCACAGCCCTGCCGATGTTGGCGAGGAGAGACTCACTGACTCCCGGAATCTGCTGGGAGGCGTTGGCGGGGACGCCCATGGCGATGCTCCTGCCGAACTTCCCCGTGCCGATGCCCCGGAGCGCTGCGCTCGAGTGGACAGTGGCGAAGAGGTAGATCCCAGCCCGGGCGCCGAAGCCGAGGATGTCATTGATCCAGCCAGCTGCCCCGAACTCCTCCAGGGAGTCAGCGTAGAGGAAGATCGGCTCCATGGGACCGCTGGAGGCCTCGTAGTCCACAGAGTTGCTGATCCTGAGCCGGTCGAGCTTCCCCAGCCTGTCGTAGAGCTCATCGAGGATGGCGTCGGCGATGTGCTGGGAGCTCTTGAGGCCGTAGCCGTAGCTCCCCTCCCGGAGACCTTCTATGCCCATGCCATAGGACCGGCCCAGGGGATCGAGGAGCCAGCTGTAGCTCTCCTTGAGTGCTGACTGCACTGCGAGGCTTCGGAGTGTCTCAGTCTTTCCCGTGCCTGGAGCACCTGTGATCAGCGTGTGGGCAGCGTAGCCCAGATCGATGGTGACCAGCTCAGAGCGGGAGCTCTTGCCGAGGGGGAAGACCAGTCGGCTGTCCCGGTGGGGCCGGGGCACTCCAGCCGTAGCGTACTCATCCCGGACGCTGTCGTAGCGCTTGAGCTCAGCAAGGCCGACTCGGAGGGGAATGAGATCCTCGTCTCGGATCAGTCCCTCTTCCTTGAAGACTGAGAGCAGGCTGGCCATGGTGCTGCTCTCCCGGGAGAGAGTGAGCTGGAAGGGCTTGCCCTTGAGCCGGGGATCCGCCGAGGTGATCCGGAAGGATCCGTCCCGGTGGTCGTAGCGAACTCTCACGCTCTCGAGGTCGATGGATTCGTCAGCCATGGTACTTCCTTCTTGCTTAGGCCGGCTACCTGCCGGTGAGGGTGACCTGATTCGAGGCGGCCACAGCCCCGTGGTATCGAAGCGCTAGAGCTGGATCGTGCTCGCTATGGGCTTAGGCCGAAGAGGGAGCTTTCTGCGGACTGCAATGACGATGAGTACGATGGCCAGCACCAGAGGAATCAGCGGCACTACGGTCAGTCCGAGGAGGGCCCAGCCGGCCTGGTTCCAGGGCTCAGCTAGGGCTACGAAGATCAGGGAGGAGTAGACAGCAGCGATGCCGTTGGCGATGAGGTATGCCAGCACGGCAGGCCTACCGAGCTTCAGCACGGGGTAGAAGAAGGCTCCGAAGAAGAGGAGCTCTGCGCCCAGGCAGATAGCCAGGGAGAAGAAGACGCCGTCCCAGAGGCCCGAGGGAAGATACTCGACTCGACCCTCTCCGACGGTGGCTCCGAGCCAGTAGCCGTTGGCGACGAGATGAGCGAGCACCGGTAGGACTGCGAGGAGGTAGCTCACTCCGGCGAGGCTGAGCACTCGGCGTCTGAAGGTCTTCATGGGAGGAACTATCGGACAGGCTCGGACCCGACCTCGGTGGACTCGCAGTTAGCCCAGCACTCGCCGTCGCCGTAGAGCGAATGGCCAGTGAGCCCCCAGAGCGCCAAGGCGCCGAAGGCTGAGAGCACTAGGATGATCAGCAGGTTTCCTCCATCGAAGGGACGCCGCCGGGGAGTCTCCCTGCGGCGGATCGCGTCATTGATGCTGATCTCTCTGATCTGCTCGGGAGTCAATCTGCTGTGCTGTCTGTGGTCATCCATGGCAGGCACTTCCTCGAAGTCGTCGGTTCGCTACTGCTAACCTAACGAAGAAGCCGCCCGGAGGCTCCTTCTGGGGCTCCGGGCGGCTTCGATCAGCCTCAGACGGTGGCGAGGGGGACCAGCTTGATGTTGTTGTTGAAGGTGAGCTCGACCGTGAAGATCTCGCCGGACATCTCGATGGTGTCACCGAGCTCGACCTGGGTGCGCTTGACGACCTCCTGGGGGTGAGCCGAGATCATCACGCCCTCGTTGACGGCGAAGAAGAGGTCGTGGCCGAGGCTGCGGGCCCGCTCGACCAGGGCCTCGTTGCCGTCGTAGGTGTCCAGGGCGGAGCCCATGGTGAAGTGGTGGGAGTAGGCGGGGATCTCGCCGCGGTGGTTCTTGAGCTTCACGGCGATGCGGTCACCGGGGACGAACTTGTGGGCGGTGGCGGCGACGGTGGGGACGGTGGTGGCGTTCTGCGTGGCGTTCATAGGTCCATCATACGCCGCGCTCGATCTGCAGCACAACCCCAGTTTGGAAACTGGCTGCAGAAGTTTCCGAAGCCCCGGAGAGCCTCGGTAGTATGCTCACATTCAGTGTGAGATACATCAGTCTTTGCGTACTATTGTACGCGGTCTGCAACTATAGTACGCGATCTAAGCGACCGTCTCAGTCAGCATCCACGACGATGCCACCGGAGGCTCCGAGGCGCCCAGAGCAGCTACTACGGCCTAGGGGCTGCCGATAGCCCTGTGCCGATCCGTCGAGCTCAGCGATTCCGAAGGGCAGCAGTGCGGATCTCCTCCATGAGCTCCCGGCGCTTGGCAGCTGCGTCGAAGCGGCTCTCGAAGTGGACCCGGTTCACAGCATCCTCGAGCTCCCCCAGGGAGACCGTGACTAGGAGCTCTCGCTCTCCACGCTCGGTGATGGACCTGTCTGCCGGTACCTGCTCACTCTTTGCCATGGCGCTATCCTATCGTCCTGATCCTCGACGGCTATGACTTCGGGAGGGAGTCGTAGTACTCCTGAGGCACCCAGACGCGCCGGATGCCGTCCATGTCCTCGAAGCGCACTCGCTCCATCTCGATATCCGGGCCGCCGTCCACCGTCATCTCTCGGATCCTCATGCGGCTCTTGTAGGAGCTGTACTTCATGTGGACGATGCCATCGGCTGATTCGCAGACTCGACGCTCACAGACGAGCTCTCGCTCCTCGCCCTCCCTGTCGATGTAGACCCAGTTCCAGGGACGCTCAGAGAAGTTGCTGCTGTAGATCAGTGAGTAGGCGGGAATCTCCTCCCGGTCCACATAGGTCATGCAGCCTGTGAGCAGGAAGAGCCCAGCCACTGCTAGGCCGATGGGAGCCAGCACCCGGCGCCGTAGGCTTCGTGTCATCTGTCTACTCCTTGAGCTCGGGAATCTGAACGGTGCCGAGGGTGAAGTTAGCCTCGAGATCTCCCCGGTGGATCATAGTGCTCATGGTTGATGCGCCGTCGTTGAGGATCATGCCGCAGCGTCCCGTCGCCTCTGCGAGTACTGGATCGAGCGGTCGAGGAACTCCATCAGCAAGGATCTCCAGGATCTCACTCCGAAGCCTTGCTGACCGCGCAAGGCTTTCCGCCCCGCTAAGTAGGGTCTGAGCCATCTGTTACTCCTTATCCTCGGGAATGCTATCGCTCGGGACCCAGACTCGCCGGGCACCGTCGAGCTCAGTGGAGACTCGGCTCATCTTCCGCTCGTAGCCGTCCACGGTGATCCGGCGGACGAAGACAGAGCCGTGCTTGTCCACGGAGAAGCTGAAGCTCAGCACGCCATCCTCGGACTCGCAGACCCTCTTCGAGAAGAAGCCGTCCTTGAGGCACTCAGTCTCGTGCTCCTCTCCGCTGGCGTCGAGGAAGCTGAAGTCCCGGACTCCATTCTCGTCCCGCTCCGTCTTCTGGATCACGGTGTAGCCGGGGAGCTCGTCGGCTGGGATCTCTGTCGCACAGCCCGAGAGGAGTAGCACAGCTGCCACCAGCGATGCTGTCAGGGTGAGGAACCGGTAGGGCGGGTGCCTCCGAGCGCTGCGGGCCATCTCAGGCGACCTTCGCCTTCTCAGCGTCCTGGCGGTCCCAGTAGACCTGGCGGGCGACCTGGAGCTCAGGGGCCTCGGAGATGATGAAGCCCTGCTCGCGCCACCAGTCGTAGGGCTCCTCGCGGTAGCGCTTGCCCTCGTACTCATCGCTCACCATGATCCCCCCGAAGGGAGGAGCGGAGCCGATGATGTTGACGAACTCGCCGTCCACTTCCCGGGAGAGGATCACGGGAGCAGATCCGTAGAGTCCGCCGTCCTTGCCGCGCTGAAGGCTCATGGGTTTTCCTTAGGGTCTTTGTCTGATCTATCTCAGACAGAGGGAGAGGGAGGAGCCGCAGAAGCGACCCCTCCCAGGGTTGGGTTGAGCTCGATGCTCAGTAGGCGTAGTTGCGGTGGTAGACGGCCTCGCCGGCGGTGAAGGGCGCGCCCTGGCTGGTCCAGCCGTTCTTGGTGAGGCGGACGACGCGGGGCTCGAGGTCGTTGCCCTCGTAGTCCTTCTCGACGACCACCATGGAGGCGCGCTCCTCGGCGGTGTAGCTGTGGCTCCAGACGGGGAAGGGACCCTCGAAGTGGTGCGGGTGGTGGCCGGTGGTCACATCGACGGGCTTGAGCTTCCGCACCTTGGCGGTCTTGCCCGAGGCGGAGAGGGCGACGATGACGAAGGGGTAGGCGTCGTTGGGGTAGTGCATGGTCATGCCGTCGCCGACGGCGAGGGGCTTCTCGGTGGTGGCGGGAGCGGTGGGGTTCGTGGTGGCGTTCATAGGTCCAGAGTACACCACGATTTCCTTCTGCGCAATGGGAATGGGCAAAGAGCGAGGGAGGAGCCGCCGAAGCGGCCCCTCCCAGGAGGATCGGGCTGAGCCGGGGCTCAGTTGGCCGCGTAGTTGCGGTGGTAGCGAGCGCCGGTGGCGCTGAAGCGGGTGCCCTGGCTGATCCAGCCGTTCTTGGTGAGGCGGACGGTGCGAGCCTCGACCTCGTTGCCCTCGTCGTCGTTCTCCTCGACGATCATGGAGGCGCGCTCCTCGGCGGTGTAGCTGTGGCTCCAGACCGGGAAGCCACCCTCGAAGCGAGCCGGCTCGTGGCCGGTCGAGGCGCTGACGATCTTCAGGGCGCGGACCTTGGCGGTCTTGCCCGAGGCCGAGAGCTCGACGATGACGAAGGGGTAGGAGTCGTTGTAGGCGAGGAGGGTCATTCCGTCGCCGACGGTGAGGGGCTTCTCGGTGGTGGAGGCGGGGGCGGAGTTCGCGGTGGCGTTCATAGGTCCAGAGTACACCGCGATTCCTCACAGCACAACGGTCAGATGGAACTTCTTTCGGCGGCTGTCTCCAGCTGCCTGCTCACAGAGCTAGGCCCCGGAGCTCGAAAGCTTCCGGGGCCTGGCTCAGTGGGATTGCTGGGCGCTTACCAGCCGCCGGAGTAGCCCTTGCCGTATTCGGAGGTGTCCTCGTCGTGGTCGTCCCGACCGCCGAGGTCTTTGATGGTCTGCGAGG
>Ga0265798_10009368_pt1 | contig 12262 bp, 15 predicted proteins | sample P3T30metagenome_FD_192430 | JGI IMG/M metagenome (GOLD analysis project Ga0265798, IMG submission 192430) | Plant litter microbial communities from East Loma Ridge, Irvine, California - P3 T30 | ecosystem: Environmental > Terrestrial > Plant litter > Unclassified | place: USA: California... | reverse complement strand
CACAATACATGTACAAGTGTTTTGGGTGCAATCATCAGTTGATAGTTACAACGCAAGTCGTCGTCTTTGGTGTGCCATGCCAATCTGATCCCAAGCTTTCCAAGCATACTGGGGAGCCACCTTGGCTCCATTGCTTGCAGGGCTGAAGCCAACACGCTGATGCAAATGGCGATGTAACAAAGATAAGGGAATCACAGTTGCAAACGTACAGTCGGTATTTTCATGGGGTATCATCGTGTAAGTGATCATCACATCGTCGCCGGCAACGTCCGCGCACATCACGCAACCATTTCTGCCTCCTTGTTCTCGTCCGCACCACCAACTATATCTTCACCCTCACCCTCGTTCTCGCCTTCCTCCCCTATAGTATCTTCGGCCCAGGACTTATCGATCCAGCCGACAATACGGTCTCTCGCCATAGGCAGAATGTTATAGTATCCAGGATTCCGACCAGGCGCAAACATGCTAGTGTGCGCCTTGAGCTCGTCGAGCGCTATATCGTTGCGACATCTGACCCAATCGCCCTTCTTCTTGCTTGTATCGCGCGCAAATTCTTGCACTTTCTCTCCTTCCTTCACCTCCTGTTCCACTTCGTGCTCGGCAGCCGTCTTGCGTCGCTTGGGAGGCGATTGTGCTGCACCTGACTTGGGTGGTGGCCGTTTTGATCCCGTCGGGCTCCCCTCTGCACTGCGAGCATCTTTGGGTACGACGCAGAAAGTCCGATCTTGTCCGAGCATAGCTCCAGCGTATTGCGTCTTGCTGGAGACTTTCTCGCCGAGTACTGTGTAGAAGTCGGCGAACCCTACACCGTGTGACTCTGTGAGACTGATCACGCTTTCCACCCTCTTTTGCAATTCGGCTCCACGAGCAAGGCAGCCAACAAACTCCAGATGGCTGCCTGCCCAGGCTAGACCTTGGTTGATCTGGTTCCAGTTCATGTAAGCAGCACCCGCAGCGCCGGCGACTGCAGCTGCGGCACCTCCGAACATCGCGTATTTGCCCCATTTTCCCCAGCCACTGCTCGATGCGCCTGGCGCAGGTAGACCTCGACTTGAGGCATTCGCAATCGGTTGGGACTGTGAAGCAGCTGAGTTCCATCCAAATAACTCGCTTGCGCCATTGTATGCTTTGTACGCCGCGGACGCGTGATTGATGTGTTCTTCAGCGCCATGCGCCAGCACTCCGGGACTGATACCCAAGAACGGCGTGTCGAAGGCAAGGACTGCTTGCACATATGGGAAGAACAGTGAGGAGCTGTGTCCCTCGGGCGGCGCAGATGTAGCTCTCTCTTCATTGTCCTCTGGTCGCAACCGCTCTTTGGGCCTAGGCGACTGTGGCCTGCTCGTGGCGTCTGTCGTATTGTTCCCAGCACCAGGCCGCACAGGTTCGTCTCTAGCAATGCTCAGCAGCGTTTCTGCCGCGACTATGCCTCCCATCGAGTGTCCCACGAGTATTACCCTGACGCTCGGGTCGACCGTGGGACTTGGTGTGCCATTTGCGACTTCGAGGTCGATCACTTTGTTCTGTAGCCATTCTTTAAATCGACTGACGCATTCCCTCAAGTCGCCGCGTGTCTCGTAGCGTGGGTACTGTACGTTGAGTACATCGATTTGTGGGAGCGCGGTGGACAGTAGCGCGCGCAGGTCTTTGGGGAAGTCGTTGAAGGTGTTATCGCTACCTTTGAAGCCGTGGATGAAGACGAGGAGGAGCGTTTTGCGCATGTTGTTTGATGGCGGTGATGTGTCAACTAGGAGAGATGTGTGTGCTCGACCGAGCACTGCGGTTGGTTGTGGTGTCACATTGTCAGAGGTTGCTGTCCACGATCAAGGAAGCTGAGAGCGGCACGATTCCAGTCGCTTCAAATGGTGACGCCGCTGCCGCCGCCTTCATCAAATGTTCGCCACGTCGACAGCAGCTGCCTGGGATCGCATGTTTATAACACACTTGAACTCATCTTTACATTTGGCAGGAATCTCACTTGTTCTTGAACATCATATTGAATTACCACACGGCTTTCATAATCCACCTCACGATCTGAACGACAACTACAATACACGTCCAGCAGCGACATTCGATGGATGTTCAACTCTACGTCTACGACCTTAGTCAGGGCTTGGCTAGGTCCATGAGCAAACAGTTCCTTGGAATACAAATAGATGCCGTCTACCATACATCCTTGGTCTTCGATAATGTCGAATATTTCTTCGGAGCTGGAGTCCAGACATGCTACCCCGGCGCTTCCCACCACGGCCGGCCAATGGAGGTTATACCCATGGGCAGAACAGATATTGACCTGGAAACGATTCTTGACTACTTAGAGAGTCTGAAGCAAGTGTACACACCCGAGAGTTACGACTTGTTTGCACACAACTGCAATAACTTCACACACGACTTCGCCATGTTCCTCTTGGGCAAAGGCATCCCTAGTCATATCACAAGTCTTCCTCAAAGGGTCTTGGATACACCCTTCGGACGCATGCTTCAACCTCAGATCGATGCAAGCATGCGATCAGTCACGCAAGCGCCTGTACCAAACGGTGCCAGACCGCAACAGCCAACTCCAGCCGTTCAACAGACACCAAAGAAGACAGCAGCAGAGTATGGAAAGGTTGTCAACATCACTTCAAACGACGCACTAGAAAAGGCTCTTTCAGGCACTCAAAGTACTTGCGCCACTGTCTTCTTCACATCCTCCACCTGCGCACCATGCAAGATGGCATACCCTGCCTTTGACTCCCTAGCAGAAGAGCACGGCAATGCCCTGTTCGTTAAAGTGGACATCAACGAAGCGCAGGACATTGCGATGAAGTACCAAGTTCGTGTCACGCCTACCTTCATGACATTCTCAAAGTGCATCAAGTTCGATGAGTGGACCGGCGCAGACCCCAGCCCTCTTAAGTCCAATGTTGCACAACTGCTGCAGCACACCTTCCCTCCGCATCCGCATACACTGCTGAAGCTTCCAACCTTGCAATACGGCTCGATGGCTCCCATCACATACCCGAAGGTGCCACCCATAGAAAAATTGACTGCGAAGTTGGGGTCTGACGCGCAAGAGCCCGAGTTCGTGGCATTGACCACGTTTGTCAAGAACCGCCAGATCGATGTTCGCGAAGCAAAACTGCCAGATATTCATGCTATTGGCGAGATGTTGCAGACCACTATTGAGAATCTACCTCTAGCGTCTCGCTTCGCGGCGGTCGATCTCCTGCGCTGTGCTATGGTTGACCCTCGTGTATCTGGCTTCTTCGCCGGCGAGAAGGTTGTCGATGAGCTCGCCACAGTGCCAGCTCTGATCCAACACGTCGTAAACCTTGAAGGCAACTGTCCGCATAATTTGCGCTTGGTCACCATCCACCTGGCTTGCAACATCTTCAGCTCTCCGCTTTATGTGAAAGAACTCTTAAAGCCAGGCCAGCCTACTACACCGCTCCTCATTCAACTCATCACGAGCTCGTTACTGGATGCCGCACACGACACCACTCGCGTGGCTGCGGCCTCTCTAGCATTCAATTTGACGGTCGCCAATTACCGCCTTCGACGAGAAGAAAGTCGCGAAGGATTGGCAGAAGGCCAGCAAGTCGAGCTCGCGGCTTCGATGCTGGAAGCCCTTCACACAGAATCCGAGGGCGGCAAGACCGAAGCTATCAAAGCGCTTCTGCTGTCTTTGGGCTACTTATTGTATCACGGCAAGCAAGACGGCGAGGTGGCAGAACTAGTGAACGTATTGGATGCCCGAGGTACGATCGAAGCGTGTGTGGTGCAGGAGAAGCTGGCCGCAGAGGTCACGAGTTTGCTGTAGAGCAGAAAACGAGTGTCTGGGTTTGTCAAGTTCAAAAGGAAAGATTGGGAAAAGGAGAAGAGGAGGCTCAAATGGAAGATCAAGAGGGAGCGGATGAAGAGTCTGAAGCGAGCTCGAGAGTCCGACTTCAATGCCGCAGTCCTGAAACGGCGACCTAACAGATTCAAGGGCAAGAGTTCTCAGCCTGTCGAGAAACCCCAGAGCGGAGAAAAAAAGACTACGCGTTTCTCGTGCGAGGAGTGGCACTGTGCGTTGTCACTTGTCGATTTCAGTCGGATGGCGTGTGTTCTCGACACCCCCAATTCTCACACGCTTGATATTGCGACGGCTTCCTCACAACTCGTTCAGCCCCAACGCAAGGGGTTAGAGTCTTCTTATGGCCTGCCGGTCGAGGACACTCAGGCTGATTGGATACTCGTTGACATGTCGACGTGTGACCCGCTGGAGTGAGTTGCGAGTGTACGGGACGTAGATGCGGGTCTCGAGTCTTCTGGCAAGCGCTACCTCCTTGGCCATTAATTAGGCCGGGTGAGCTCGGTGTATACAATATCACGTTCGTTCTCGAGAACACAAGTTTCTCTTGACTAGATTAACTCGTAGTCACCCTAAGCCGTCTCCGTCAAACTCGGGGTATTCAATGCCACCATCGGTCGTATGGCCCGGCAGAGGAATCTCATATTAGTCCTAATATTCTCTGTCTGAGCTTCACCGAGCCCTGTAAATTTATCAAGGAACCGCTCTCTTTCGAAGGTTGAAGACGAGCAGTCTGGTCTTGATATAGCCCCACTTTTTTGCAACCGGAGGCGGGCGAGTCCCCCCAGCCGACATCCCGCTCGAACGGAAGATAAGGCTACTACTTTCACTCACGAACATCCGTCTTCCTCCTATTAACAACATGCAAGTATAAACTATTTTCACCTTCCTTCCCTTATGTGCACGTCCAATTAGAATACACCTTTTTCGCCACCCCCAATCATGCCAGCTTCATTCGTGACCCTCCCCTATGAGCTCCGGGAGCAAATCATCCAACCACTCGTCCGCACCCAAGGCACTGTCGGTCTACAGTATCCTCTATGGGCGGACAAGTCCGTCTTCGTACCTCCCATCACCCAAGTCTGCAAAACATTACGAATCGACGCTGTTGGGATCTTCTATCGGGCAAATGTTTTCGTATGGAAAATCGACCCGGAAGCGGTACGTCTCGCGGCATTGGTATGTTGTTCTTAGTGGATGTTTTGATGATGGTAGCTGCCATTTTTGCATGACACACCTCTGTGTGCTGCGTAGTTGCAGCGTCAACAATGAGACTGACAACACAACGTGGCATAGACTGACGCAGCGGATCCGGCTGCTTTTCCTCTCCAATCGCCCCTCAACTGCACAAAGGAATATGGACCTTGCGGCCCGCTCGTGTCTAGCTTACCCTGGCAATATCCGGACATGCTCTCCAATCTTAGGCATCTGAGGCTCAATCTATATCTTCCAGCACAACACGATACGGCCATGTGGGCTGATAGGTTCAGCAAACAGCTATCGAGCTTCGTCGAAGCCATTGACCACGGAGTGCGGCTCAAAGACTTCAAGATCCTGATCGGCACTTGGCACGGCATCTGTGAGCTTGAAGCTCCTCAGATGGCTGCTTTTGATCTTCTAGCTCAGATGCAGGTTCGCGGAACAGTGCAGGTCCGCACGAGAAGCCTGGATGTTCAAGGCAAGGCTGTGGTGCAGGAGCTTGACTTGGAAAGACGCTTGAGAGCTACTGATTCGGTCAGATGCCCCCTTGAGGAACCAAAAGCAGAGCACCGCCTTCTCGACTGGGAGTGGGACGGTGGTTCTACAACTTAAGCGCTAGCAATGACCGGACAAACAAGTTGCAACGATTGAGAGCTGTACTCCACTTGTGTGCTCGGCCGACTGCAACCGGACTCGGGAAAGTGGTAAGGTGTGGATGTAAGTATCAACGACAGAGCGCAGCGCGCTACAAGCATCGAATGATGAGACATTTACAAGCTACTCAGATTCTCCCAGTGCCAAAAACATGTCTAGCACAGCAAAAGTGTGCATGTATGTATTGTGAGACTGGCCTGTCTTTCATAGCTAACAAAGCAGGTCTGGAACATGCAGCTTGCGCAATCAACTCTTAACAAACATCAGGCTCATACGTGTCCATCCAACTTACTATTACTTTGCCATATATCGTAATAGCCCTTTGGAGGACGTCCTCATTCTGAACTTTAACCGCCAATCCACACCGAAACCCTTATTACTGCACCGAGGAAGCAGATGGAGTCACCAGACCCCGACGATGATTGGGATTCCGACGACATGTCAGCCGGTGCCAGACTCATGCGCTACAACATCGCCGATGAACCTCGTCCACATTGTCAATCCTCCGACTTACAACCACGCCGCCGTAGTTCTAGCACGAGACCACCTCTAATTACGAGAAGCGCTCGTTTTTCTGACGACAAGGCTGTGTCTCACCACGACTTCGCAAAGCTCAAAGACGATGGTCTGTACAAAGTCGCCGCTCGCAGACATTCTAGTTTAAAGTCCATGCCAAAGACGCCAGTGCTCCATCCCCGGGCTAGCCTCAGCAAAGGACATCTCGCGTGGCTCATCGCAAACCGACCCATGGCTCAAGCAAGGTGGCGATGCGCGCTCAAATCGAACAACAATCCAGCCGTCGATGCAACACAAGGAACATGTCGACAAGTATTCAGGCAAGCGAAGAGAACGAACACGAGGACTTACAGGCCGAGAACAAGCCGGGTGCTGGTCTCAAGGGCGATTTCAAGGCTCGATACTATCCTGGCTTGTTGAAGATGCTTACTACACTAACGATATCCATTACGACCTCCAATCGGGAGTGTAAACTCAAGTATGGCTCGAATACGACGACACCGCCATCCAATGCAATCTGATACGGCCACCAGTATGAAGGCCGAAACAGTGATGTGCAGTGAAGACGAGCACACCACTACCGAGCCGTTTGCTGAACCCCCAAAGATTTCCACACACCGAAATTGTCTTCACCTTTCGCTTTGTTCTTGGCCCAACAAGAGCATTGTGCTTTGGCGGGACTGTAACATGAAGCCGTCTTTTTCGACAAGACCATTGTGTATCTCGCTGTTCACACAACACTCTGCGCACACGACGACACTCAACCGTCTTCATATATACCACCATGCTGTCTGCTAAATTTCGCTTTCTCTTTCGCCAGCAACACCAACAAGGTCCAAAGGGTCAACATGCGTACCAAATTCACCTCGACCCTCCCTAACGGGACGCGGGTCACCCACTACACCCATGAGGGTTCGGGAGGCCCTACCTCCACAACCTACCAAGACCACGAGAAGCACCTCTTCGCATTCCCGGCGTTGCTTGAAGGATCCAAACTGCTCAAGATCGCAGAGACCCGCTCCAATCAGCAGATCTCTGACGCAGTCACCGCGGCCCGTGTGGCCAACAGTAATCCCGGTCTGACTGGGGCTGCTGTGGCCAGCAGGATCAGAGCCGCCCTTAACGACCGTGCTGCAGAGACCGGAACCACACTTCAAGAGGCCCAGGCTGCCTTCGCTGCCGTACGCAAGGCCAACGGTCTCCGCGTCCACGAGTCCGGCCTGAAGAGGGCTAGCCGCAAGAAGCCAAACACCACTGTCGAAGAGACCCCTGAGAAGAAGGACGCCTCTGACTCCGAGCTCAGTGAGTTCGAAACCGATACTGAGCAGTGAGGTCCCTTCTCTTCTTCCATCTTTCATGGAACGTTAAAGTGCTCATCATTACTGTAGAGGACTCTTGATACTCAGAGGCACACTCGGAGCAGACTCGAGATCATAGAGGACCTTTACCTCGTCGGCGTTATTTTTGGTTAGTTGGCCTTAGAGCCATTCTTGTCAGGTATGCCAGAAATAAAATCTTGCTTTTGCAGAAAAAAAAAAAAAAGCTCTACAGTATCCATTCTCACTTGTTTCCACAGTTTTGTTCCCTCATACGTATATACCCCAAAGATCAACATTGTAATGCTATCTAACGGTGTGGTCTCGTCCATCCGCGACAGGTCACACTTTGGTCGGAACGAAAAGTCAGCGCTGCTATGTCGTGGTCCCACCAGAACGACATGCAGGGCTCGTCGTCACAGACACCGGCACGCAAGATGCCAATACGCGCTTCCGCCAGAGTCACAATGCCTTTGCCTATTTGCCAGTGAATGGATTGTCCGGACTGGAGCCATTCAAGGATGTGAAAACTCGAGGAAGCCACAGCAGAGACGAATGTCCTGGTGTCACTTGTTAGTGAAGGTGAAAGCAACACGACGCACCACGACGACACCCGGTGCAGACACAAGAGCCCGTCTCCTTCCACTGCTAATCCATCTTTCTCCCAACAACGACCAGCAAAGACATCCACTCCGGACAGTGGATACCGACCCCTGAACCCAACTAGGAACACTACTCGAACACCACTACCGACTGCACAAACGACATGGCAGGTCTTCAACCCTCTGGGAACCCTTCTCAGGTCGGAGGTTGGACTGCCTTCAACAACGTCAACATGAGCACCAGTGGTTCCGCTCTGAACGAACAACCTTCTAGCCAAACTACACCGGCCATGGTAGCCAACGTCCAGCCGGCTTCAACGTCAATTCCGACTGCTCCGACGCCGAATGACCAACTCCTGTTCGCTGACCAGGCTAATATCGAAGGCGAGGCTCTCCTCGATCTTGCGACTAGATACACTACTATCGACATCGCCAGGCATGTCAACGCCGCCGCTGGCAAAGTGGCCATGAGCGAACGTAAGGCTCGCTGGCGTGTGGCCGCTGCCATCAGAAACCATGCGAAGAGCACCGGGAAGACCGTCAGCGAAGTCAGAGGGGAGTTGACGGCTGCTAGGAAGTCAAATGGCCTGAGAGGCCGCGAAAATGTTCAAGGCGAGGCCTCGGAGTATGACAGCGAGGCCGACGTTGCAGACGTCGCTGCGACTGCCAACACCACATTCTAGGCGCCGACTACACCCATTCCTGCTGACGATCAGCTTCTGTTCTCTCGCCTCAGGAGTCTTCACGGAGAAACTCTTCTCCGTCTCGCCGAGAGGTACTCGAACACCGAGATCTCGAGGAACATCGGAAACAGAGCTGGCACTGACAAGATGATCTTGAGTCGGAGCGGTGTCTTCCAAAGACTTGGAGCGGCTTTGAAGGCTCGGGCCAAGGCAAACAACACGACCGTGGAACAGGCTAGAACTGCACTGAGACAGGCCAGGAGGGCCAACAATGTGATTCTCAGGGGTCCTGACCGTGCAAAAGAGGACAACAAGGTAGAGCCAGCGCCGCAAGCTGATGTAGCTACCACGTCTCCGGCCGATCCCCTTCTGAATGCCATGGACACCGACATGACGGATGTCAGCAGTGAAGAGGAGCAGCAAGGCTACACGCCGGCCGAAGTCGAGGCCGCCAATGCCCTGCTTTCCCTTTCCGTGCCGCCAACCCAGGAAGTTGTTGACGCTGCTAACATTCTCATGGATATGTACCGCAACGATGGCGCCGAGACCGAAGAAGGGGTCAGCGACATCGAGATGGACGATGCTGAGAGAGCGGAGTTCATGGCCGACTTTCAGGCCCGGTGGAGACCTGGGACGTAGACTGCAGAGCAGATGAGATTCGATAGATTAGCGAAAATTAGCGAGCTTCCCATCTCCTTGGAGAGTTAAAGGATTGTTAAAGAATGAACACTTGAATGGAAAAAAAATCACGTTGCCGAATTTCAGCTTGATTCCGTCGTAGCCGGTGAGTCCACTGTTGATACTGCTCAGTTTCCAGGAGCACTCGCTCAACACTGTAAGCTTGAAACAAATAAAAGGCGGCGGAGACCGCCGTATTGTGACTGAAGTTTTTGTGAGTTGTATTTTATTGTGGTTGAAGCTTTTGTGAGTTGTATTTTCATATAGTCATTGCAAACGTTACCAAGGAATCACGCTCGCTTCGTATTCCCCCTTCGTCTGATTTTCCAATGCTGTAACACATTCGCGACGCTCGTGGCTGTTTCACGCGTTAGTCAACGAATTGCCTTGTCATGAACTTCCGATGTCCGCGGTTGATCAGAGTCCAACCGCCACCCTCTGCAGGCAAAAGCTCAAATAGCTCCCAGCGCGGATCACTGCCACCACCTATCACGTAGATCACTGCTCCTTGATCGTCATTGCTGATGTTGCTCATCCCATGAGGTTTACTCTTTGCTGTCTGCTTTGGAGCGAATGCGATGATGCCTTTGGGAGGTCGGCCAGTAGGGTCGTTTGGAAGCGGTGATATGGCATTCTTGACCCGTTTGCGAGTCCCGTTAGGTGCGACTGTCCAGCTGTGCGAAGGTCCGCCTTGCCAGTGTGGTGAATCGGTTCCAGTATAGTATGGTGCCGATGCGATAGAGCGGACGTCTTTAAGCACTCTTGGCGCCAGAGATGAGCTCTTGAAGGCTTGTAAAGCTGATACGGTTGCTTGCGAACCGCTTGGTGAGGCAGAAAGTGGAGGTGGACGCAGACCGTAGTACTCTTGTACGCTGCCAGAATAGTTGCCTGCACCCGCGCTCTGGGGACTTGAACGGCCAGACATGCCAGATTGTGATTCACGCTCATACATGCCTCCTGACAGACGATGGCTGGCATAACTCTGGCTTTTGCGATGTTGGGGTTTGGGTTCGGAGACCACCGGTGCGTCGTTCTGGACGCCTGCCTTCATGTCGAATACATGGAGCGTGCCTTTGTCAGAAGTACACGCCAACCATCTGTTGTCAGGACTGATTGCAAGACTTGTAGTGACTGCAGCGTCAACTCCACGGCGGAACTCTCCGATCTGGTTGAGGGTCGCGGTGTCAAATGCTCTGAGCAGAGTGCCCTTTGAAGATGCAGTGGCTACAACACGACCGTCTTCGGAAATTGCGATAGCACGTAGAGTTGAAGCATGGGCCCTGAAGACTCGCTTGGATCCTGTTGGCAGTGGTATCAGCTGCACTTGCCCAGCCGACTGCGCTGGGAGTGCCAACAGGGTATCGTTCAAGCATCCTAGGCCGAATGTGTTGGTTGAAGTAGAGTAGAGGTTCTTGACTTTGTTCAGACCTCGTTCATTTAGGCCAGACTGGTCGATATCCTCAGAAGGCGATGTTGGTGGCGTGGGCTCTTGTCGACGGAGCTCCTGGTATTCGTAGAGTAAAGTCCGCTCCGCCAGGATGATAGCAGCATGCGAGCTGGAAAGCTTCACATCGAGTATGCGTTCATGGAAATTGACCGTGTTCATCTGACGACCTATTGCGGCATCCCAGAAAGAGAGGACGTTAGGGCTGGCAAAAGGTGCTTTGCCGCCACCAACGACAGCAAAGTAACGGTCATCCAGGACAGCAGCTACACCGACACCCCCCTCGGTTAGAGAAGCTGGGCCTTTTCCTTTGCCATCGGAATCAGATAACGAGGGTTGGTATGTGGGTAGACAGTTGTCTATTCTGAAGATGCGACAGCCCTCGGATAGCGCTGCAATGAATCGGTTCCTGGTAGCAGAGAATGCGATGCCCAGGACGACGGCCTCATTTGAGCTTTGGATGGCCTGGCGTGTGTTCATTGTTGGCGTAAGTTGGGGAGAGCCACGATGTGATTCGAGGTGGTGATTCTCAGTCCGGCAGCAAAGCAGCAGAGATGGGGTCAAAGTTGGAGCGACATATCGGGATGAAGTTTGCGTTCAGATCAGCAGATTGGTACGAACGAGACAAGCACAGAGGAGAATGTGTAGGGAGCAGAACAAGTTTTAGCAGCGTCTGGTGTGTGATGTACGATGTAGGAAGATAGGCTTGCAGTCATGTCATGTCCTGTCGTTGTCATGTGCATGTGCTTTAAGACGGTCACATATCAGTCCCGATCTAGAATAGCGACGGGAAGCACCGACAGCCGCCGCTTCCCCAGATATCAGGGGCGAGCGCGCTTGCCCTGAACTGAAGCGATGCTCCTTGGCTGCTCGACGGAGGACCTTGCCATATCCATTGAGTCCAATACCACAACAACCTCACTTCCTCCAACCTCATCACCAGCCTCGACCCCCGCCCACGGTCATTTATCCACCCGACTCTCTGTCATCCGCTCTGCTGCACCGCCGGCTGAGCACTTAGCCACCGCAGAAACGTTCGCTAGTACTCCACCACCCAGGTATCCAACGCCTAACACAATGTCGGCCGCTGGCAGCGCGATCAAGATCCGCCGCAAGAAGAATGTGAAGAAGGGAATCCAGTTCTGCCTCATGGTCTGCGGCGCTTCCGGCACCGGCAGGACAACTTTCGTCAACACCCTCTGCGGCCGCCCCGTGCTCGAGGGCCAGGATGACGACGACCCTACCACTGCCCACATCGAACAGGGCGTGAGCATCAAGCCCGCTACCGTCGAGCTTGAGCTCGATGAGGAGGGAACCCGCGTCAGCTTGACCAT